>Ga0190309_1000314_pt1 | contig 14020 bp, 9 predicted proteins | sample 48700767_MG_FD_161656 | JGI IMG/M metagenome (GOLD analysis project Ga0190309, IMG submission 161656) | Hydrothermal vent sediment bacterial communities from Southern Trench, Guaymas Basin, Mexico - 4870-07-6-7_MG | ecosystem: Environmental > Aquatic > Marine > Hydrothermal vents > Sediment ... | reverse complement strand
TCAAATTTGAATCTTTTCTATGCTTTTTCCCAGCCCAACTTCCGCAAGCGTAAATAGATCTCGGCTGAATATTGCCAATGATTTCTCTTACGATGTTTTTAATTTTTTCCGTATTCATTTTTTGCACCTCATTTACTTAAGAACGCATAATTACCATTTTTAAAGATTGTTATTTTGTAATTGCCAACTCTTTGATTTAATGAAGAATTGAAACTTTTAACAAAATTAAAAGGAAAACTTAAAATTGCAGAAAGATGGTTTGCAGAATCAAAATAATTTGCTGGCTTCGGAAGATTGAAACTTAAAATACATGAGCAGGATGGTGAAGCTTAGTAAACCGAATGTTATAGAGTGAATAGAGAGTTTATAAGAAGAATAGACTATCTAAATAATTAAATTGAAAAAACTAATTATGATTACAAAAACATTCAAATTTATTCTGTTTTATTTGCTTTTGGTTTATCCGGTGAGTGCTTTCTCTATAGGTACGGTTCCGGGAGTACATTATCTTGGTGAGTTTAACCCTGGTGATACGAAATATGTGAAATTTTATTTAATAACTAATGCCAAAGGAGATGTTTTAACAACACTCTCATATTTTCCAGCACACATTGATTTGTACTATCCAGGAAAATTAAGTTATATTTCTGCTTATGAAACTTCACAAGAAGATATTTCAGATTGGATAAAATTTCAACAAAATCCTGTACTTGTTTCTCCAAGAAAATCTTTTGTTGTAACTTTGGAAAATGGAGATGTTGCTAAAGTTAATGCAGAAGTTGTCTATAAGCTTACAATACCTATGGATGCTGAGCCCGGTTATCATATAGGTTCTATCTCTTTAAGTCCAAAGGTTGTTGGTGGTGGCATAGGCACAGGAGTCGCAACTATAGGCTTAACAAGATATATTTTTATTTTTAAGGTTAGAGGAAAAGCAGAAAGAAAAGGCCAAATAGAAAATATATATGCAGATAGAGTTGATAAAAATAAGGCAAGAATAGATGTTCTTTTTAAGAACACCGGGAAGAATACCATTTCTGTTTGGGTAGATAAATTAAATCTTTATGATGAATATGGTAACCTTACAGACACATTACATTCTGGAATTGTGTATGTTGCACCTGGAGAAACAAAAATAATTTCATTATATTGGGTTGGAGATGAAGTTAAAAGTGGAATTTATAAAGCAGAAGCTAAAGTTAATTATATAACTGGATTTGTAAGTAAAGAAGCAACTATAGAAATACCAGATATTGTTTCTGTACCTCAAAAAGTACCTAAATTTGAGATACCATGGTGGCTAATTTTGCTTGTGATTTTAATAATAGTTTTGATAATTTATTGGAAATCTTAAATAATGAAGGAAAAGTTGATAGTGTTGGGAATATTTGTTTTTTTAATTATAATGATAGTTTTAGCTACTCAGACAAATTTAAATATAATTAAATACAAACTAAAAGCAAATGTTACAGAATTAAGGATAAACAATAGTAAACTTTTATTGGGAATTTCCAATGATCCAACGGAATTTAACTTTGGAGTTGTTCCGGAAAATGTTACTGTAAGAAAAATTTTAAATTTAAAGAACAATGAAAACTTTGATAGTGTAATTAAAATTTCTATTAGTGGAAATATTTCAAAATATATAAAATTGGAAAATAATGATTTTATCTTAAAAAGTAAAGAAAATAAGCAACTAATGGTAACATTTAATGCAGCGAGGATTGGTTATTATACCGGAGAAATGGAAATTTACTTAATTACACCAAAATATGAATTTTTAGCCCCTCTTTCTTTGTGGAAACTATGAAAAAATTGTTTATTTTGGTTTTCTTAATTTTGCCGGTAACTTATGCAATGATTATAAATGTTGAAATTGAAGATATTGTAAATGGTATGAGTTCATATCACAATTTCAGTAGTCATCCTTTTTTAAGTTTTGTTTTTGATTGGGAAAATATTGGTTCAGTAGATTGTAACGCAAGATTGAGAATGGATATTTTGGATTTAAATTCTTTGGAGTTACATACAAGTTGGAGTAAAGAAGTGGCATTAGCTCCTGGCGGCGGAGCTTTGTTAAGCGCTTATTATCTACCAAAAAAAAGTGGAAATTATAGTGCAACAATAAAATTATACTATTGTAATGATATTTATGAAATCTCTTCTTTTAATTTTTCTTTTGAAAAACCAGAATTTAGGGAGCTTAATTTATCTTTAGATGTTGCTACCACTAAAAATGAAATTAAATTTAAAATTACGCCAAAGGAAGATTTAGATAAACTTTATATAGTACCAGAAAATTATCCGCGAGGTTGGATATTTGATTCACTTGAGATAAATAATTTAAAAAAAGGTGAAGAGAGAGAAGTAACTTTAACTTATGTTCCAGCATATTGGATGCCAAGAAATATAACTTTTTCACTTATTTCGGGAAATTATTTAAAAAATGTAGAAATTAGATTAAAAGAAGAAAAAAAATTACCTATTTTTGAAATCATCGCAACTCTTTTGACAATTTCATTATTAGTCAACTTTTATTTAGTTGTGAGAATGAAGAGCGAAAAAATTAATAATAAAAATAAATAATATTTTATGGTAAAAAACCAGCATCCAAAAATTATAGGTATTTCTTCTGGAAAAGGAGGTGTAGGCAAAACAACTTTTTCCATAAATTTATCTGCAGCATTATACGAATTTGGATTTGAAAATATTATTGTTGATGGAGATATTTCTAATGCTAATCTTTCTATTCAACTGGGTCTGCAGCACAATGCTTTAACAATTCAGGATTTAATAAAGGAAAAATTAAATCCTTTGCATGCGATTAGAATTCATCCAACTGGTTTGAGAATTTTACCTGCTGCAATATCGTTGGATAAACTGGAAATTGATATTAAAAAATTAAAAAAAGTATTAAGTCCTTTACAAGAAAATTTAATTGTAGATTTTCCTCCAGGTCTAGGAAAAAATACAAAAGATTTAATAAGTATTTGTGATGAATTAATTGTCGTTACAACACCTGACCAAACTTCGGTAGTAGATTCAATGAAAACAATTGAATTAGCAAAGGAATGCAGGAAGCCTGTTCTTGGAGTTGTGGTGAATAGATACAGTGGAGACAAATATGAATTGTCTGTTGGTGAAATTCAAATAATGTGCGAAACCCATATTTTAGGTGTTATTCCAGAAGATAAAAAAGTTAAAAAAGCGAATTTTACTTGTTTACCGTATGTGTTTGCGTATCCTTATTCGAAGGCGTCAATAGAAACAAGAAAAATTGCGGCAAGAATAATTGGCAAACCATATTATGAACCTAAATTTAGTTTTTTTAGGAGATTGTTAGAAAGATGAAATTAAAAACTTTAGTTGGGCTTACAATTTTTCTATTAGCAATAAATTTAAATTTGGTTTTTGCCAGTTTAGATGTTTATTTAACAGTTACTACTCAAGAAATTTGGCTAAAAGAATCACAAACTGAGCAATATCAAAACCCAGTAATTAATGTGCAAGCTTTATGTAAGTTTAATGGAACAGATGTAACGAGCAATTCAACTTTGAGTGTCTATTTATATGATGGACGAGACAATTTAAAAAAATCGGCAAGTGGAAGTTCAGTAGATTTCTCAATTGAAAATTCTTGGGACTCTGGGGCATATAAAATAAGAGCTATTTGCGATTATGGTAATTTCTCTAATTCAACAGAAAAACAAATTGAAGTGCATAAGCTGGAATTATATTTGGTAGAAAATAGTTTGACTTCTCATATAGGAGACACATTAGTTGTGCCAATTACTTTTAAGGTTGATGGCAGCGTAGATAAATTTGGATTAGCAAATTATAATCTTTCTTTAGGAGGAAGGAAAATAAATATAGGTCCAGATAATTTAGAACTGAACGGAGATATCTTGAATGTAGAGGCACCTATAGGTTTAGACTTTTCTGAAGGTTATTGGGACTTTAATTTAAAAATTACTTATGATAGTGAGGAAATAGAAGTAAGTAAAAATAAATATGTTTACTTGGAATCGCCTTTGAAAATAGAGACTAAAAACAAAGATATTAGCTGTAAAGCAAATCAAATATGTACGAAAACACTGAGTATAAATGTTTATTATTATGGAGTTGGCTCTTTAGAAGATTTTGATAAAAATAATTTTGTAATAGGTATTTTTAAAAATGATGAATTGGTAGATACAGCTGATATTACGAAAGTTAATTGTAAATCAAGTACAAACTCTTGTGATTTGGATATTATAATACCTAATTTACCTCCTGGAGACTATGTATTATCAATTAAAGCCTATAGGGAAGAATATGAATCTACAAGTACAATACCGTTAACAAGTTATTTATCTTTTGAGGGAGAGATAATTGACGCTTCTGGAAAAGGAGTATCTGTAAATATGGTATTAAAAAACAAGAAAACCGGCAAAATAATTACAACAAATTCTATGGGAGGAAATTATAATTTAAATATCGTTCCGGGAATCTACGATTTTTCAGCAGGTTTCGGTGGTGGAACTTTGCATGTTGATATATATAATGTTACTTTTGAATCAGAAGATATAAATTATGGAAATAATATAAATTTTGATTCTTTTGTAGGCACCTCTCCAATAGAAGGGGTGCATGTGACAAAAGTTATTGTTTTTGAATTTGGCTATAAGTTTGAAGATGCGAAAATATGGATACCTTATGCAGATAATAATGTTGTTAATGAAGATAACTTACGTGTTTATAGATGTACTAAATGGAATTTTGGTAGAAGAGTTTGTAACGGAGAGTGGGAACTTATTAGCAGTAAAACAGATGCTATAAGAAATGTTGTTGAAGTTCATACAAATAAATTTGGTGCCTTTGTTTTAGGTGAGCAAAAATTATTACATTTCTATACAATTGCTCCTGGTAAAACCGTTGCTTATCTTGGAGATACAATTCCTGTAGAAGGAAAGATTTTAGATTCTGATGGTTTGGAAGTAGAAGGAGTTACAATAACCTTAACTCTTGAAAATCATTCATCTAATATAACAACTTTGTCTGATGGCTCTTTTGTTGGATATGTTACATTACCTTACAAAGAAGGTTCTTTTGAGATTGAAGTAAAGGCAAAGAAGGAACCTTATATACCAACTATTAAAAAAATGATTGTGAAGACAACAAGGAAAAAAGAAATTTCAGTGAGTTTGCCAGACACTACTTCGGTAACTTTAAATAAAGAAGGTATTTTGGAATTGGTTGTTATGAATACAGGCCAAGTAAATCTTACAAATATTTATTTACATATAGACGGATTATCAGTTAAAAATTACAATCTCATTCCTGCTCAGATAGATAGGTTGGAACCTGGAAAGAGTGAAAAAGTAAAAATGCATGTTCATTTTACTTCGGACGATTGTGAAAATCAGAAATGCAAGCAATATTATTTGGTAGGCGTTACAGTTAAAGCAAAAACAAATGAAAATGAAAATGAAGAGATAAGTAGTGGAGGAAGTTTTACTTTAGAATTAAAACAACCCGTAATAGAAGATCAACAATCTAATGACTTATTTAATGGTATTTCTGGGATGTTCACTTTGCCATCTTTTAATTTACAATCAGATTTGGTCAGTTATCTTTTGGTAAGTCTTATATTAATTTTGATAGTTTTAATTGTTAAAAAGAAAAAAAGCACTTTAACTTATAAAGGTTATAATTATAAAAAATTGAATCTTCCCAGAAATAATATTGTATCAAGTATGAATGCGATAAAAAAACAGATAAGAGATAGAAAATGAGAAAAATAGCTATTGTGTCAGGTAAAGGAGGAATAGGAAAAACAACACTGGCAATTAATCTTGGCTACTTACTGCATAATGAATTTAACATTGATACAACTGTAGTAGATTGCAATCTAACAACCCCTCATCTTAGCATATACTTGGGAATTTATGGAGCGAATAAAACATTAAACGATGTATTGAGAGGGAAAGCAAAGTTGGAAGAAGCAATAAATGAACATCCTTTGGGAATAAAAATATTACCAGCATCTCTTGAACTAAAAGATTTAGAGAAAGTAGATATAGGAAAATTACCTTTTGTTTTACAAAAAGCAAATTCTAATTTAATTTTAGATTCAGCTCCGGGTTTAGGTAAAGAAGGGATTGCCGCAATTTCTTCTGCAGATGAGATTCTTTTTGTTACCCAACCTTTTACAAGTGCAGTTGTTGATATTTATAGAGTAAAAAAAATTGTAGAAAAGTTAGATAAAAAAATTTTAGGAATTGTCGTAAATGCGAGGAAAGGATTGAAGCATGAACTTGCAGATTATGAAATAGAGCAATTTACGGAGATTCCTGTTATTGAATCAATACCTTATGATGTAGAAATAGAACGAAGTGTTGCAGCAAAATTGCCTTTGCCGTTATTTAATCGTAAGGCGAAATCAAACAATGCTTTTTACTCTATAGCTGCGCAAATATTTGGTGTTGAATTTGCTATACAAAGAGAAAGTCTCTTTGAAAAAATAAAAAGAATATTTAAATATGGCAGGTGAGCTAATAATCGTGTTGGAAATTGCTCTATTTTTTGTCTTTATCTATTTTGTTGAGAAAAGAAAATACGAAGAGCATAAAATAAAATTGGATAGAGATTCTATTGATGAATTTTCAAAATTTTTATCAACCGAACTTAAATCAAGATTTAATTCATCTAAAGATAAGTATATATTTATAAAACCGGAAGAGTTATTTTATTCCTTTAATGATCTAAAGAGACAAAATAGTTTTAATATCAATGGAAGACATAAATATAATGTTAACAATAAAAAGTGATATCTATCTTTCAATTTCTTTATTTTCTTTGATTATTACTGCGTTAATCATTGCTCCTTTTGTGCATGAAATATCTATAATATGTGCAGTTATTTTGGAGGGCTGCGAATTTTATTACTTAAATTTTAAGTTGACTCTTTTGGAAGGATTAAAAGCTTCTACAGAGATTCTGTGTCCTTTAGAAACCTATAATTATGTTACAATAAGTCTTGCAGGATTCTTTTCAACTCTAACAATAGGTAATTTGATTCTTTTTTTTGTGTTTTATTTCTATAGAAGATATAGACACGTTTTATTATGTAGCCTTTTCATAGCCTTTGGATTTATTTTCAATAGTTTATTGTGTTTCTTTGAAAAAACAGAAGTATCGGATTTTTTCTTATATGCTTACGGGATAGAATTGAATTCTTTATATTTTGTTGGAACACCTTTATTATTGTCTTATCTATACATCGTATTCTATTTTTTTAGAATTTATCTGGACAAGGAAGTATTTGTGTAAAAAATAAAAATTCCATTTTTAATTATTTAATTAATTATGCATGCAGAACTAAAAGTTCTACCATTTATTTTATTTGCTCTTCTGCCAATTTTTACTCTATTTATCCCAACCATAACCTATAGTCAATCAAATCTAAAAATCCAACCAGACCAACAAACCTATCTTCAGGGAATACAACTCAAAATAACCTGCTTCGGAAAAATCCAAATCTACAAGAACAATATCTTAAAGAAGGAAGCAATAGGCAAGCTAATTTACACCCCTCAAGAACCAGGAAAATATGAAATAAAATGCGAAGACGAAATAAGAACAATCGTGGTCAATCCACTTTTCCAAAAACAAAATAACCAACCAGATCAATCAAACACAACCCAACTTCCACAATCAACTAATCAAACAAACCAAACCCAATCAAAACAACCAACTAAACCACAAATCTCTCAACCAACAAACCAAGTAAAATGGATTCTCAAATACCCAGATAAATTCTCAGTTCAATCAATTAAATACGGTCCACTAAAACCACTAACAGGAAAAGACTCTCAAGGAAGACCAATAACAGAAACAGCAATAGGAAAAAATTTTGTTCTTTCAAGTTACAACACAGACTTTGAGTTGGTTTCTTATCATTCTTCTCCGGTTTCGCAGAGAATAACCTTTAGAATCTTTAATAACAAAGAAAAGAATTTCTCTTACATTGCAATAGCAACCTCCGGGGAATTAAAGAGTTTCAGGGCATGGCATTTGGTAAATAAAACTGCGATAAAGACATTGGTAAAGACAGAAACATACCCGGGAAACCAGACTTCCAGCTTTAATGATGCCATTTATATAGAGCCGTATATAGATGAAGAGTCAAATAAATCGGAAGGAAACTATACAGTTGTCTACTTCCGCCACAATATAACCTATAATTACACGGCAAGGGAATACGATGAAGTTAAGTTTCTATTCTTAACGACAAGGTTCATAGATGAGTGGAATTCTGGCGATGTATTTTCTAGAATAAAAAAGTATCTGCAAGAGAAGAATATTAGCACAAATCTAAATCAAATCCTACACAACTCGGTGCTTCCAGAAGATAATCAAAGGGTTTATGTATATAAAGTTCCCCACCAGCCAAACACATGGGAGTACTTCGAATATGAAACAGACAACACACCATCCAAGTTCCTTGCCTTTGATCCAGCTGGAGGGAGCTGGTGGAATGAGAGCTGGAATTACACGCGAGAAATAACAATACAAGAAAACTCCAATACTACCTTAGAAGAATACCAGATCACCATTTACTTGGACACAAAAACCTTAATCTCTCAAGGTAAGATGAATTCTGACTGCTCAGATATAAGATTTGTCTGGTATAACGAAAGTTCACAAGATTATGTAGATGTTCCTTACTACATAGATGAATCCCCAGGTTTAGCCTGCAATACCTCAAACACCTTGATCTGGATAAAAGTACCAATAATCCAAGCAAACTCAAATACAACCATCTCACTATATTACGGAAATCCAGGTGCGGAGTCAGAGAGCGATATAGTTGAGGTCTTCACATACTCAAAGCCAAAAGAAATTTATTTTGCGATAGGAGATTTTGTTCAAAGGTCTGATATAGATATAATCTCATACTCAGATAACAATCAGGTAACTCTAAACTCAAATGGAGAAAGTATAACTTTAAATCGTGGTGATATATATGCAGGTTATGATGCCTCTGATATCCAACCAGCTGATTCGTGGAATGTTACTGGCCCATTAGCTTTTGGATGCCCTGGTGTAGATTGCGACACTCCAAATCCGATATCGTTTGCTGGGACAGAGTTTATAAGATTTGTTGATCGGGGAGGAACAGACAAAGAGTGGTTTGTGTACGCTCCCTTCAGCAATGGAACTGTCTATTTTTATCAAGCTCCTTCTGGAGGTTCCTTTACTCTAATAAAAACCTTAAATGTAGAGAAAAGAACTCTGTATACAGTGACGGATGCCGATGGGACAGATGATTATATATTCTTGATAAACTCAACAACGCCAATCTTGCTTGCGTTTGAGTATTCAAGTTCTGATACTCAGATGTATGTTCCTTCTAATAAAGATGTTTGGGGCATAAGTGAAGATGTGGCTTATGGATACCCAAATACAGAAAGAACACTGTGCACCCAGTCAGCTGCCTGTTCAACTTCTGTAATAAATGGACCCTACAGAGAAAATCTGGGGGCAGACACGGATGGACAGGGTACAGCAACTCATATAAATGCAACTAAAAATTTTGGTCAAGGACAGACTGCAGATTCAGATGGTTATGAATCCCTGGTATTCTGGCCTGAAAAAGAGCTAAGTAAAGAATATTTAATCCCAGTTGCTTTCCAGTATTTGGCTGGCTCACTTACCAAAGGTTCAACAAACTCTTGCTCTTGGAGAAACGGCACCGCTGGAGCATGGACTTCTTTTACACCATCTGGAAGCTATGATTATCCAAATCCGAAGAAGATTTATATTGGAGAAAATGATAATGATCCAGCAGATAGCTATGGAATGGCAGGTTCAATTATAAATTGTACCCACCCTTTCTTCCTTTATATAGAGCCAAACAATGATGATGAAGCCAACATCTTGTCTTGGAAGCAAGCAAGGCAATATATATGGCCAGAACCTACAGTAGTTGTTGGAGATGAATGGAATAAGAGCGAGCCAAGATTACAGGCAAATGCAGAATTTTTAGATACGACAAATATCTATGAGAATCAATCAATTATCTTAAAGGGAAATTGTAGTGAAATTTTTGGTTTAGAAAATGCTACCGAAGTTTACATTACATTACAAGATAATTCCTCTGGGATATGGAACAATACTCCAACAACGGGAAACGTATCTTCTAATGTTACATCTTACTATCTTGGAACAATTGAAAATGGAACAACAAAAACAAGGCATTTCAATATAACAGTCAGAAATCAAGGTGAATATTTATTCAGAATAGTTTGTAATTCAACCAATGCTAAGACAAGTTACTCCACAGCTAAGAAACTTACTGTGTCGAAGGCTTACGGGCAATTGGGATTTTCTTTAATATCGCCACCACCCGGAGAAACAACTGAGGAAGAAATTTATGAAAACTTTTTGGTTAATGCAACTGTTTTGTGTAGTGGGCCAACAAGTTATGTAAATTGTCCCGAGGTAAATGCAACTGTTTATTATTCGAGTGCAGATAGTTGGGCGTATAGAAAACAAATAAATATAACGGAAACCTCTGGCACGAATTTAACTGACTATCAAATTGAATTGTTAATCGATACATATAGTTTAATATCGCAAGGTAAGCTCAACCCCGATTGTTCGGACCTTAGGTTTAAATATCCCAATGGAGATGTTATTCCATATTGGATCCAGCAGGGTTGTAACACCACCCAAACAAGAATCTGGATAAGGCTTAATCTTACAGCTTCGGAATCAAAAACCATTTATATGTATTACGGAAATCCTTTTGCGGAAAGCAAAAGTAATATCTCTTCGGTATTTGATTTTATGGAGTTCGGCAAATTAAATGTAACGGATGAGCAATATACAACGGTTACACTCCAACATGTCTATAGACATTCGATAGTAGTTGCCAGTCCAGAATATCCTCATGGTCCTTCAGCACCACCATATCCGATGGGGGTCATAATTAAGGATGTTACTCCAACTTCCTTCAAAGTTAAGGTTGACAGACCCTCTGGCACATTAACAGATACAATAACAACAGTTCACTACATTGTTATGGAGAATGGCTCATGGTACCCACTAAGTTCCAATGTTTTAATCCAAGCTGGCGAAATAAACACGACAAAGGATTCATTTTATAATAGTACGGGTGCATATTTTGGAAGTCCAAATTATGCCGAAATAGTCCAATTTCCGGTACCTTTTTCTTCAAGTCCGGTGGTTTTACATACCAGGGTTAGTGAAAATAATGCCTTGTGGGCGGTAACATATGTTGGGGCGGTTGGTGATAGAAATAATATACCAAACTCAACTCACATGGATTTAGGCTTATTATCAGGTCAGTTGGGAGACCAGAATTTCGTTAACAATGAAACATTACATTGGATAGCGATAGAGAATAATAATGCTGGCGAATTCAATGGAACAAAGTGGAGTGCCGAAATATCTGCAGATGTTGTTCAGGGTTTTGCAAATTCACCATATTACTGGACAACTTCTTTTACACAGACATATTCATCAACACCAGAGGTTATAGTGGTGGGTAAGATAAAGGAAGATGGAGGTAATGGAGCATGGGCAGTTCTATCTAAGGGAGATTCCTCCGCTTCTGCCTGGGCATCATTTGTGGATGAAACTCTTGAAACGGATAGAGCTCATACGCATGAGGTTGTAGATGCAATTTCTTTTTCATCTTCTGGTTCAATTCCCATCAGAAAATACGCAAGCTCTCTACCTATAATCTCTTTCGGTGATGAAGATAAGTTAATGCTTCCCGTCAATACATCCTTAGATACTCCCTTTTATACAATTTCTGATCAACCACAATCCTGTGGAAACATGAGTTACGGAGATTCTTGTGCGTTAACTTGGTTGATTAATTCAACTGGAGAATTGAATTCTCAATGGATGCTCTTGGTTGAGTTTGAGAGCTCTGAACCCAATATAAAATCGAATGAGACAAAATATGCAATAGTAAAGATAGTTGATTTAACCGCACCCAAGTGGTCAGACCTAACAGCCAATAACACAACACCAGACCCGGGAGATTTCGTGGAGTTCTCAGTAAATTGGACAGATAATTATAATTTATCCTCGTGGATTTTCTCTTGGAATTGTACTCCTGATTTTTCATGGCAAAACGATACCTTTGGTGCATTTTCTGGAACCATAAATAGGTCTAATGTAACAAAGGAGATTCCAATTTACTGTGCTGATAAATCTGTAGGCTATAAATTCTATGCCAACGATACCTCTGGGAATCAGAATGTTACCGATATTGGCACAATAAAGGTAAATCCAGTTCCAGATACAATACCTCCAACAATTAATAAATTCAATGCCTCTCCAACTATCCAGGGTTATGGACAACTGGTAAAGATATGGGCAAATGTTACGGACAACGTTGGCATAGAATGGGTAAAGGCAAACATAACCTATCCAAATGGCTCATCAACACAAATCCAACTGCCTTACTCTGGAACGCCAGATATTTATGAAGCTTATTTCAACAACACATGGCAGTGGGGCAACTACTCTTACTTCATAATTGCAAACGATACCTCGGGAAACTCTAACGATACCTCTGCAAACCCAAAGGAATTTTATGTAAGAGCCAATGCTTCAATTGAATTAAATACTATAGAAGATGTATATGGTGCAAATGATAATGTTCTCCTAACCTATGGCGATTGGTGGAATCTATCATGGCAATATAGAATCCCTATAGTAATTAATGAAACCTCTGGCAATAATCTTACCAATTTTCAGATCAATTTTGTGATAGATACAAAGAGCCTAATATCTGAAGGAAAGATGAATTCTGATTGTAGTGATATTAGGATAATTGATGAAGCCAATGAAACAGAATTAAATTATTGGATTCAAAGCAATTGCAATTCTACAAATACAAAAATCTGGGTTAAACTAAATTTAACCGCAAACTCGGTAAAGACAATTTATGTGTACTATGGAAATCCAGATGCAAATTCATTAAGTAATTACACAAAGACCTTTATTTTAATTGGAGAAGCAAATGAAATCGTAGCAAACAGTACTTGGAAGATTGTAAACTTCACTAATATATATCCCGATACTCCAGTAGTGTTTGCAGATATGACATTTAATGATACAACTCAGGCACAGAGAAGAATAGATAATGTAACTCCAGAAAACTTTTCAATTAGAGCAGAAAGTTATTTGTCTCCATATACTCATGGAGATGAAACAATTTATTGGATCGCTTTGAGAAAAGGCAAGTGGTGGATTGGCGGTAAATTGTTTGTTGTGGGAAATAGCAGTATAAATTCAGTAGAGTGGCAAGATGTTCCATTTGGTCATACATTCTCTTCAAACCCACTGGTCATAACAGATTTACAAACAGTCAATGAAGTAGATCCAGCACACACAAGACATAATAGTAGAGATAAAGATAGCATTCAGTCTAAAGTAGAGGAACCAGGGGATGCAGCACATACATATGAAGAGATAGCATTTGTAGCAATAGATTCCTCAGGAATTTGTGATATAAATCTAACTAATGGCAAGAAATGTGAGGCTGGAATATCAAGCAGCAGCGGTGTTAATTGGAACACAATAACCTTTACAGCAGGATTTACAGAGAAACCAATAATGATAATGACTATGATGACTCACAACGGTGGTGATGAGGCAGATTTAAGATATCGGAATGAAGGAAGCTCATCATGGCAATATAAGTTGGAGGAAACACCAGATGATGATAATACAGGACATCTAACAGAAACATTCGCATGGTTCGCTATAGAGAAGGGAAGTATTTATGGTGCAAAATATGCTTCATCAGAACCAACAGTGAATTTGGGGTGTGAGGAAGAAAAAACAAGTATGATTATTGATACAGGCTCTACTAACATCTCCGGCTATCTATTAATCCAAATCTATAAAAACTCAACCAACGAATTAATATCAACCCAAATAAACGATTCTGAAACAAAAACAGAAAGAAACATATACTCAAAAGAATTCTTGG
>Ga0190309_1000307_pt1 | contig 14216 bp, 13 predicted proteins | sample 48700767_MG_FD_161656 | JGI IMG/M metagenome (GOLD analysis project Ga0190309, IMG submission 161656) | Hydrothermal vent sediment bacterial communities from Southern Trench, Guaymas Basin, Mexico - 4870-07-6-7_MG | ecosystem: Environmental > Aquatic > Marine > Hydrothermal vents > Sediment ... | reverse complement strand
TTCCGCGAGTTCCCGGCCGATAAGCACGTTACGGTCGACGATAACCTCGCCGGTCTTGGGGTGCCGTACGGGTTCCGCCGTTACGCGGCCGTAGATCCGCTCGGCGATGGTCTCCATCACCTCGCCGGGAGAGTAGTAGAGGGGGTCGATCTCGATCCCCTGACGGGTGCCGCAGTCGTGTTCCCGCACCACCACGTCCACACAGGCGTCCACCAGCCTGCGGGTGAGGTACCCCGCTTCGGCGGTGCGCAGGGCCGTGTCGGCGTTGCCCTTGCGCCCGCCGTGGGTGGAGATGAAGTACTCGAAGATGGAGAGCCCTTCCCGGAAATTGGAGATCACCGGCCACTCGATGATCCGGCCCTTGGGGTCCACCATCAGGCCCCGCATCCCCGCCAACTGCTTCACCTGGTTCACCGAGCCCCGGGCCCCCGAGCTCACCATCCCCCACACCGGGTTGAAAGGATTCCTGGAGAGGTTCTGCATGGTGGCACGCTCCAGGAGGTCGGTGGTCTCACGCCAGATGCGGATCACCGCCTCCCGGCGCTGCTCCGCGGTGGCGAAGCCGCGGAGGTAAAGCTTCTCTATCTCCTCGATCTTCCGGCGGGCCCCCTGGATGATCTCCCACTTGTTGGGGGGGACCTCGCAGTCCACGAGGGAGATGGTGAGGCCGGAGAGCGTCGCGTACTTGAACCCGAGCTCCTTTAGCCTGTCCAAAAGCTCGGCGGTCCGCTCCCATCCGAACCGGAGATAGCTCTCCAGGATGATCTTCCGCACGTACTTGGAGTTGAAGGTGGCCTTGTAATCCCGGAGCTCCTTCGGGATCACCGAGTTCAGGATCGCCCGGCCCAAGGTGGTCTCCACCAGCTCCCCATCGATCCTGATCTTTACGGGAACGTGCATGTCGAGCTGGCCCAGCTCGTAGGCCTTAAGGGCCTCTTCCAAGCTGCGGAAGGCCTTTCCCTTTCCCTTCCCCTCGGGCTTCTCCACCGAGAGGTAGTAGAACCCGTAGACCTGGTCCTGGGTGGGAACGGCCAAAGGGTTCCCGTGGGCCGGGGAGAGGATGTTCCGGGGAGCCATCATGAGCTCCCTGGCTTCCTTGACCGCTTCCTTAGAGAGGGGAAGGTGGACCGCCATCTGGTCTCCGTCGAAGTCGGCGTTGTAAGGAGGGCAGACGTGTGGGTGGATCTGGATGGCGTCCCCGTCCACCAGCACCGGCTCGAACGCCTGGATGGAGACCCGGTGGAGGGTGGGGGCGCGGTTGAGGAGCACCGGGTATTCCTTTATCAGCTCCTCCAGGATGTCCCACACCTCCGGGACCTCGCCGGCCAGGGCTCGGTTCTTGAGCTCATCGTAGTTGGCGAACTGGACGTGCGGGTAGCGCTCGGTGAGGTAACGGATGATGAAGGGCTTGAAGAGCTCCAGGGCCATCTTCTTGGGGAGGCCACACTGGTGGAGCTTGAGCTTGGGGTTCACCACGATCACCGCCCGGCCGGAGTAGTCCACCCGGCGGCCCAAAAGATGTCGCCGCATGCGGCCGTGTTTGCCCTGGATCCTTTCCGAGAGGGATTTGAGGGGGCGGTTGTCGCGGCCACGGATAGGGTTGTCCTTCTTCTCGTTGTGGATCAGGGCGTCCACCGCCTCCTGTAGCATCCGGCGCTCGTTGCGGAGGATGATCTCCGGTGCCCCCATCTCGATGAGCTTTTTCAGGCGGTTGTTGCGGTTGATGATGCGCCGGTAGAGGTCGTTGAGATCGGTGGTGGCGAACTTGCCGCCCTCGAGCTGGATCATGGGGCGGAGCCCGGGCGGGAGGACCGGGATCACCGTGAGGACCATGTTCTCGGGGCGGTTGCCGGAGCGACGCAGCTGCTCCACCACCTCCAGCCGGTGCAGGATCCGGCGACGCTCCCCCTGGTTGGCGGTGCGGTCCAGGGCCTCCCACAGCTCTTCAGAAAGCGCATCGAGGTCCAAATTGGCGAGCAACCCTTGGATCCCCTTGGCCCCGGTCTCGGCCACGAACCCGCCGGGGTAGGCCCGCTCGTAGGCCCGCTTCTCCAAGGAGGTGATCATCTGGCCCGGCTTCAGGGGGACATCGTCCCGGAGCACCTGGATAACCAAGTAGGTGAGGTAGTCCACGGTCTCCCTGATTTCCTCGCCCCGGAGCCCCTCATAGTGGGCCGAGAGCATCTCGAACATGGATTGGGAACAGACCTCTCCCGCGGGCCGCTCGAAAAGCAACTCCCCTTCTTGGACATCGTCCCCGTCCTCCACATACACCTCGGCGTCGGGGGCCACGGGGAACTCGTGCTTCCCGATCTTCACCACCCGAAAGCTTTCGCCGTTCTGGAGCTTGCGCTCCTCGATCTCCACCCGGCCCGCCTCCGGGGCCCGGACCTCGGGGGCATCGGTGACCAGGATCGCCTGTTCTACCTCGAACGAAAAGAAGGAGGAGAGGATCCGGACCTCGGTCTCGTAGAGGGTCTCGCCCGGCTTTACCTTAGGGCTTGCGGACTGGGTCACGATGAAGAGCCGCTCCCGGGAGGTCTCGGGCTCGTAATAGGCGATGCGTCGGAGGTCCCGGCGTTTCATCCCCAGAAGCCGGGAGAGGGGGCTGGAGACCCCTTTAAGATACCAAAAGTGGACCACGGGGCTGGCGAGCTTGATGTGGCCCATGTTGGTGCGACGGACCTCGGAGGTGGTGACGAGCACGCCGCATTTCTCACAGGTCACCCCCTCGTATTTGCGCCCCCTGTACTTGCCGCAGGCGCACTCGTAGTCGTTCTCGGGACCGAAGATCTCCTCGGCGTATAGCCCCCCTCGCTCGGGCTTGTGGGTCCGGTAATTTATGGTCTCGGAGTTGATGACCTCCCCCTTCGACCAGGAGAGGATCTCCTCGGGAGAAGCCAACCCCAAGCGGATTTTCTTGATATCGTCGCCGGATATCGGCATTCCCCTCTCACCTCTTTTCGCGCGGGCCTCGGCCGCGGGTCAGTCCCCGCCCTCACCGGCGGAGGACCCCTTGTTTCCTTTGCGTTTGTATTCGGTGGTGTAGAAGCCGCTTCCCTTATAGATCACGCCGAAACGGGGCAGCAACCTCTCCACCCTGTTCCCCCCACACCTGGGGCAGGCGACGCCGTCTCCATCCCCGTACCCCACCAGCTCGCGGAACTCGTTGCCGCAATCTGAGCAACGGAAACGGTAGATCGGCATAATACCTCCTTGTTCCGCCTCACGTTTTGGGGGTCGAAGTGGATTCAACTCGCACAATCAATCCAAGTATACCAATCTGACTTCCGAGTTCAAGCGAGGAAGGCGCAGCCTCTCCAGGTACTCCCGCTCCAGGGGGCGGACATACAGGTAATCGAGCTCGTTCGATAGCTCGAGCCGATACGCCACCTTCACCTCCTCCCTCGGGGCATACCCGCCCAAGGCGGCGATTATCCGGGCGCAAAGCTCCAGCATTCCCCGGATCTCGGCGGAGGAAAGCTCCTCCCGAAACCGCACGAGGCCCAATGGGGAATGGGGAACCTGGATGTAGAGGCGCACGTCATCCGGGAGGAAGAAGCTCTGAAGCTCCCGGCACTCCTGGGGTGAGCGGGCGACCACCATCACGAAATCTTCGGCGGCAAAGGTGTGGGGGAACTGCATGAGCCAAACGGTGTTCAGGTTCACCGGACCCCTCCGAAGCAAGGTGAATACCCGGGCCGCAAACCCCTCGTCTTCCAGGGGGCAGGAACCGAGCTTGTCCCACTCCGGGGGAGGGATCCCCAGTTCCCGTGCGAGACCGCGGAGCTCCTCCTCCGCGTCCCCACAGAGGGCCAATTTGGGCACGGACCGGAGATCGTCATCCCTCCTTACCGGGGGAAGCAAGGCGGCGGAGAGGGGGCGGAAGACCCTTCCCCGAAGCCCCACCATCTTCTCCAGTCGCACAAGATCCTTCGCCCCGAGGCCTCCCCGCCCCACGATCTCCCCGGTCACGAGGAGGTCGTACCGCTTGCGCCGCATTATCCGGGCGGCCTTGAAGAGAAGAAGCGACCGGCACGCCCCGCAGGGAAAGGGGACCCCCTGTTCCACCACCCGGTGCCAGTAGACGTTGTACTCCCGTTTGAGACCACAGGAGTTGAACCCAAACCCCGGGAAAAGACGCTGGGCCCTCGCCTTCACCAGCTCGACCGCGTTCAGGAAGGGAGTACGTAGGTAGAGGAGGTCGATTTTCCAATTACGCCCCGTGGCCAGAAGCTTTACGGCCACTGTACTCGCCAAGCTCCCCGAGTACAGGACCAAGGCTCGGGGCATCTCACCTCCTCAGTCGATGACGATCATCCCATACCGCCCATCCCCCAAGTGAAAGAGCACCGCGGGGGTATCCCCTTCCTCACGGTTATAAAACACCACGAACGACTTCCCGGAGGCCTCCAGCTCCAATACCGCTTCCTCCGGGGTCATGGGTTTTTTAAGCCTCGGCTCCAGGCGCACGATCTTGGGGGAGGGGACCCCGGTCGCCGTGGAAGCGGGATCGGGGTGGTCCCGGCGGGGCTCCTCCTTGAGGATCTCCTTGTAGCGGACGAGCTGACGCTGGAGCTTGTCGACGGCCTGGTCGATGGAAGCATACATGTCCCCGGTCTCGGCCACCGCCTTCACCACTTTGCGGTTCACCAAATGCCCGATGAGTTCGGCCCGATGACGTTCCTTCTCCACCGAAAGGATCACATCCAGGCTGATGATCTTATCGAAATAGCGGTTGAGGTGCTCCGCCTTACGATGGATGTACTCCTTGATGGCGTCGGAGCCCGAAACGTAACGTTCTTGTATCCTTATCTGCATCCGAATCCACCTCTTCCTGAGATAACATACCGGGGCGGCTGAGGGGTGTCAACCCTTTAAGAATTTTGCTTAAAACTTGAGGTGGGATCACACAGGGAGATCCGGCTACCCTGTGGATAAGGGACCTTGGGAAAATCTTCAGGGGTCCAACTCCAGTGTGGGAGGGACAAAGGCGGCCAGGGGGAAGCGGTCCACCTCATCGGAATTCACCGGGAAGGGATGGTCCAGTATCCCGTCGCCGTCGGCATCGGGGGCGGAAAAGCCGCTCCAGTAATTGCCCCGGGTCCCATCATCCCAAGCGTTCCCTCCCCCGGATCTGACCGGTACCCGGCAGAAGAAGCCGTTTCCCACAATAAGGTTGCCCGAAGCCCCCAACTCCAAAAGGACCCCGAGGTCAGCGGAGACGAAGGAATCCCGTAGTTCGGACCCCGTGGTCCCGGTGAACCAGACCGCTACGGTGGCCCGCTCAAGCCAAAGGGATGCCAGTCGAATGGCCCGTGAGAAAAGGAGACGGACGGAATCGGTGCAGTCCACGATCTTCGCCCCCTCGACCCAGATATCACGGCTGAGGGAGATGAGGATGCCCATTGGGGCCCCCTTTATGAGGACGTCCCGGATGTGCCCGTTCCTTGTGGTCTCCACCTCTATCCCTGCCACCCGGGCCCCCGTTATCTCGAGGTCCCGGATCACAAACGGCCGGGTTACCCCCCGGATCTGGACGGCAAAATCCGCATCGGAGGCATCTATGGTCCATCCCGCGATCACGAAGGGATCGTCCGGGGTCCCGTTCCCTGCGACCACCCCGTTTTCGGGGGTGAAATCCAGATCCGAGAGGATCCGGATCGGGCCTCGAGCTTCTCGGGGAAATGCTACACCGCCGCAGAGAAGCACGATCAATGCCACCAAAACCGTTTTCCGCATGGCGATCGCCCAAAGCCTACCTTTCGGGACCGAGGGGAAACAGGTCTTTTGTCCTCCGCCGAAGTAACGTCCATAACCCCTGAGGTCCGTCACCTCCGCCACAGGGTGAAGACGAGGCTCAAGATCACCGAGAGGATCAGCATAGAGGTTATGGGGATGTAGATCACGAAGTTGTCACGCTCGATCGTGATATCGCCGGGAAGGCGGCCCAGGAAGGGGAGCTTTCCCCACAGGAAAAGCCCCAGGACCACCAAAAGGACGCCCATCAACACCAAAAGCTTCCCTAGCGGGGAGAAGACCTCCATCGCTATAATGATACACAACCGACGAAAAGGAGGGCGGGATGAACGAAGTACTGCGTGCCATTCGCGAACGGCGTTCGATCCGGATGTTCAAGCCCGATCCCGTCGAGCCGGAAAAGGTGGAAGCCATCCTGGAGGCCGGTCGTTGGGCCCCATCGGGGAGGAACACCCAGCCCTGGCGGTTCGTGGTGGTGGAGTCCAAGGAGAAGCGGGAGGAGCTGGGGCGGCTGGTGACCCAGATGGACATGGTGCGCACCGCCCCGGTGACCATCGCCGTCCTTTTGGACACCACCGCCGGCTACGACCGCATCAAAGACCTCCAGGCCATCGGGGCGTGTGCCCAGAATATCCTGCTCGCCGCCCATTCCCTGGGGTTGGGGGCCTGCTGGATCGGAAGGGTGAAGGACAACCAAGTGGAGAAGGTGCTCGGGGCCAGGGAACACGAGGAACTCATGATGTTGATCCCCATAGGATACCCCGCCGAGCGCCCGCCTGAGCGCGACAGGCTCCCCTTGGACTCCCTGGTGCGGCGGATATGAGGGATCCCCGGAGGGGGCCCCGGCGAGAGGCCGGGGCCTTTTTATTCCCCGGGACAGCGGGCCGCCACCTCCGGGGGTACTGCGTGGGCGAAGGTCGCGGAGAAGTGCTTCCGGAAGGCGGCCGCGAGCTCTTCGGCTTTGGCCTGATAGGCATCCCGGTTCCGCCAGCTGCGCGCGGGGAATAAAATCCCCTCCGGCACGCCCGGACACCGCACCGGCACCTCCAGGTGGAAGAGGGGATCCTCCCGGTGCCCCACCCCTTCCAGCTCGCCGGATAAAGCGGCCCGGATCATGGCCCGGGTGAGGGAGATGTCGATCCTTTTCCCTACCCCATAAGGCCCTCCGATCCACCCGGTGTTCACCAGATAGACCCTGGCCCCGTGGGCCCGCATCTTCTCCCCCAGCATCCCCGCGTAGACGGAGGGCTTGCGGGGCATGAAGGGTTCCCCGAAGAACCGGGAGAAGGTGGCCACCGGTTCCACCACCCCGGTTTCCGTGCCGGCGAGCTTGGAGGTGTATCCCATCAGGAACCAGAACATCGCTCCGGCCCGGTCCAACTTGGCTATCGGGGGGAGAACCCCGTAGGCGTCGGCGGTGAGGAAGAAGATCACGGTGGGATGGCCTCCCCGGGCCCCGGGGGCGATGTTGGGGAGGAACCCCAACGGGTAGGAGGCCCGGGAGTTCTCCGTTAAACGGCGGTCGGAAAGATCTATTGTGCCGTCGGGATAGACCATGGCGTTTTCCAAGATGGCCCCGTGCTCCAGGGGAGGCGCCTCGTGCATCACCGCATGCCAGATGCCGGGCTCCTTTTCGGGGGAAAGACCGATGAGCTTCGCATAACAGCCTCCTTCCAGGTTGAAGATCCCCGAATCGCTCCAGCCGTGTTCGTCGTCGCCGATCATGGGACGGGAGGGATCGGTGGAGAGGGAGGTCTTCCCCGTTCCCGAAAGCCCCAAAAACAGGGCCACATCCCCCTCTTGGCCCACATTGGCGGAGCAATGCAAAGGCAGGACCCCCACCTCCGGCAGGAGGAAGTTCATCACGGTGAAGAGGAGCTTCTTCACCGAACCCATATAGGCCGAGCCGAACACCACCCCCGCTCGGCCGGCGAAATCCATGGCCACCGCCATATCCGCGGTGCGGCCGGCCTCGGGATCGAAGCGGAGTTTTCCCACGTACTTGCGCGGGTCCAATCTGTCGTAGGGGAGGACGAGGAGGTCGAAGGGCTCATCGCCCAGGGCGGAGGGAGCCCGGGTGGGGGGGCGGAAGAGGTTATCGACGAAGAGGGCATGGAGGGCCCGGTCGGTCACCACCCGAACCCGCAGGGAGTAGCGGGGGTCTGCCCCCAGGGACTTTTCCATCAGGTAAAGGCGCCGTTTGCGCTCGAGGGCCGCGAGGGCATCTTCCACCAGCTCGGCGAAGGTCTCGGGATCGATGGGGTTGCAGTAAGGGGAGTTCCAGTCCACCGCGGCGTGGATCTCGGGGCGATCCACGATGTAGGTGTCCTTGGGGCGGCGACCGGTGGAGTGGAGCGGGGTCCAGGTGGCCAGGGCCCCGGAGGCGGTCACGATCGCCTCCCGCCGGCGGATGGCCTGGGAGATCAACTCCCGTCGCGGCGGGTTGGTCCACACATCGGGATGTTCCCCAAGAAGCCGTTCAACCTCTACTACCCCCAACTCGATCACCTCCTGAAGGCGAGGGAGCGGACGAACATGAGGACGGGGATGATCTCCAGACGCCCGATCCACATGTTAAAGCAAAGCAAGAGCTTCGCCCCCGTGGGCATCGTCGGCTGGGTGATCCCCACCGATAGCCCCACGTTCCCCTGGGCCGAGGCCACCTCGAACACCACGTCCGCCAAACCGAACCCCTCCGGCAGAAGATGGGAAAGCACCAAAACCCCAAGAAACAGGAACCCGAGCCAAAGAAACGCCAATACCGAGGCCTCCTCCAGCCGCTTGGCCGCCTCGGGGTCCGGGAGGAGCTCCCTCCCCAACCGCATGGGCACCAATGCCCCGCCCGGGGACACGATCTTCCTCAGCCGCCAGCTCACCCCTCGCACCAATAACGCGAACCGCATCACCTTGATCCCCCCGGCGGTGGACCCCGCCGCCCCCCCGATCACCATGGCCGTGGACAGGAGGAGCTTGGCGGTGTCCGACCACTCCCGGATGGGCGCGGTCTGAAATCCCGTGCAAGTCAGGGCCGAGACCACCTGGAACGCCCCCTGCCGCAGGGAAGGTTCCGGCCCCAAGCCCCGAAGCAAATTTTCCCCCGCCACAAGCACAGTTCCCAGAAGCGCAAGGAGAAGGAGCCACCGCGTCTGAAGATCCAGAAGGAAGATCCCGATCCCCCGCTGCATCGCCCGGTAGTGGACGGCAAAGCTGATGGCTCCCGCCAGCATGATCACAATGGCCACCGCCTCGATGGCCGGGGAATCGTAGTGGGCGATGGACTCCGGCCATAACGTGAACCCGCCGGTGGAGATCCCGGTCATGGCGTGGTTCAACGCCTCCCAGGGGGGCATCCCCGCCCCCCACAGGGCCACCGCCGCCGCCAGGGTATACAGGGCGAAGATCCGCCACATGGTGCGCACGGTGGAGACCACCGACGGATGGATCCGCTCCGTCCGGGCCTCGGCGAAGTAGAGGCTCACCGCGGAGGTCCCCGGTCCCACGATCAGGGTGAGCATGAGGACGATGACCCCCATTCCCCCCACCCACTCGGTGAGCGAGCGCCACCACTGAAGCACCCTGGGCAGGAGGTCCGGCCGGGTGGCCATCGTGAGCCCTGTGCCCGTGTACCCCGAAACCGACTCGAAGAAGGCCGCGGCGAAGTCGGCGAACGGGTATACCTCCCCAGGGACGAGCCGCAGGGCGACGAGGTAAAAGGGGAGTGCCCCCAGGGCCGAGACCAAAAGCCATCCCACCGCCGCCACCAAAAGCCCGTGCTTGAGCCGCGCCTCCCCCGCCCGCCGGAAGGGAAGGTAAAGGAAGAGGCCCACGCCGAAGGAAACGGCGGCGGTGAGCGCGAAGGGCCCGAGGGCATACCACTCCCCGAAGACGACCGCCACAGGAAGGGAAACGAGGGCCATAATCCCCACCACCGGGGCAAGCCACCCCAGGTCCCGGAGGACGATCCGCAGGTCGTCGAGGGTCATAGGGGTTCTCAGCCGGTGAGCCGTTCCACCAGGGCGTCGGAGGCGTGACCCTTGGAGAACACGGTGATGAGGTCCCCGGCCTGGATCACGGTGGCCCCGGAGGGGATCAGGGTCTTCCCCTCACGCTCAATGGCGGCGATCAGGATTCCATCGGGGATGAGTCCGTTCTCCCCCGCCTCCCGCAGGGATTTCCCCACCAGGGGTGAGCGTTCGGTGACCACCGCCCGGAACACCTGGGCCCCCCCGGACAGGGTCACGAGATCCTTGAGCTTGGGCCGTTGCACCGCATTGTAGAGATATTCAGCCACGATCACGTCCGGGTTCTCCATCACGTTGGCCCCCAACTTCCGGAAAAGTTCGGTATGCTCCCGGTTGTTCACCACCGAGACGATGGAGGGAATCTCCAGCTTTTGTGCCAATGCTACGATCATGAGATTCGTCGCATCGTCTCCCGTGGTGGCCACGACGGCGTCGGCCCGTTCCGCCCCCGCCTCCCGCAGGACTTCCACGGAGGTGGCATCGGCGTTTATCACCAGGACATCGTGACGGCGGCTCAAAAGGTCCGCCTTTTGGGGGTCCCTTTCTATCACCACCACGTTATGACGATCGCGGACGGCGATCTCCACCAACGCCGTCCCGATCCCCCCCGCCCCGACGACGATGATGTACATAGCTTGAGGAATGGTACAGACGGAATCCGGTCCTGGCAAAGCTTTCTCCAACGGGGGCTTCCACGATACCATAACTCCATATGGGAACCAGGAGTGGGTTGTGGGGCTATGTCCTTTTTGTCTTTGGCGCAGCGGCCCTCATGGCCTGTGCGGTGGCCGCGGCCTTCGGGGAACGCCCCGAGCTCTGGTACTTCCTCGGGCTGGGGATCGGGAGCACGTGCTTGGGGTTGGCCTGGATTCGATGGGGACATATTCCCAATTTGAATGCCCAGGAGGCCCTGACGTTCGTGGCCACAAGCTACCTCCTCTTTTCCCTCCTCGGGGCGATCCCTTTCCTGGACAAAGGGACGTTTCTGGACGGGTGGTTCGAGGCCCTCTCGGGGATCACCACCACGGGGCTCTCGGTCTTCGTGCCCGAGGAGCTTCCCCGGTCCCTGCTCTTTTTCCGCTCCCTTTACCAGTGGATCGGGGGGGCGGGGATCGTGGTCCTATCCTTGGCCCTTATCCTCCCTCCCGGCCGGACCGCCCTGTCCCTCTACGCCGCCGAGTACGGCCAGGAGAACATCTTCGGGAACGTGAGGCTCATGACCCGGCGGGTTGCGGCGGTATACTGCGCCCTCACGGCGCTCGGATACGGGGCTTATCTTTTGGCGGGCATGGGGCCGTTCGACGGCCTGCTGCACGCCCTCTCCACCATTTCCACCGGGGGTTTTTCCCCTTACTCGGACTCCATCCGCCATTACCGCTCCCCGGGGGTCGAGGCGGTGGTTTCCGTGTTCATGTTGCTTGGGGCCACGAGCTTCCCCCTCTTTTGGGCGTTGTTCTCGCCCAAAGGCCGGAGGAAGGCCTTGGGGGAGCGGGAGCTTTGGCTCCTGTTCTTAGTGCCCCTGCTCCTTGGGGGCATCATCGCCGGGGCGGCCCGCTCCGGCGGCCTCGGTCTGTTCCAGGGGATATCGGCGACCACCACCACGGGCTTCGCCACAGTGCCCACCGGCTCCCTTCCTCCGCCCGCCCGTTGGGCCCTAATCCTGGGGATGTTCCTCGGGGGTATGGGCGGTTCCACCGCGGGGGGGATAAAGCTCTTCCGGCTTTTGGGCCTCGTAGCCCTGATCGTATGGGCGGTGCGGAGGACGCGCCTCCCGGATAGCGCCCAGGTCCCCTTCAGGATCCTCGGCCGGACCTTCTCCGCCGACGAGGCCTTGGGTTTCGCCGCATACGCGCTCCTCTATCTCGGGGTACTGGCGGCGGCCGTCCTCTCCCTTACCCTTATGGGTTATGGACTCGCCGATTCCCTGTTCGAGGCCGCCTCGGCCCAGGGGACGGTGGGGCTTTCGGTGGGGATCGCCCGGCCCGGGGCCCCCGCGGGGGCGAAGTTGGTGCTCATGCTCCTCATGTGGATGGGGAGGCTGGAGATATTCCCGATCCTTCTCTTCTTCCGAAAGGTGGTGAGGTGGCGGTGAAGGTCATCATCGTGGGTCTAGGTGCTTTGGGGAGACGCCTGGCGGAGGAATTGGCGGGAAAGAAGGGCGTGGAGCTGGTCCTCATCGACTCCGATGAGACCACCTGCAAGGAGGCGGCGGACCGCTACGATGCCTTGGTCCTCCGGGGGGACGGAACGGACCCGAGGCTCCTAGGGGAGGCTGGGGTCCAAGGGGCGGTGTTGGTCGCCGCCACGGGCTCGGATCCCATAAACACCGTGGTGGGGATGTTGGCCAAGCAGGCCGGGGCCGCCCGCGTGATCGTGGTGTTGGACGATCTCGCGCTGCGCACCGCCTGCCAGACGGTGGGCGTGGACACCGTGGTCTCCCCGGTGATCTCGGCGGCCAACGAGATCCAGGGCTACATCTTCGGCGAGGAGTCCCTGGACTTTTCCGTGGCGGTGGCCGGGGGAGCGCGGATGGCGGAGCTCTCCCCCGGTCCGCTGGTGGGGAAGAAGCTTTCCGAGTTGGGGCTTCCCAAGGGATCGGTGATCCCCCTCATCCTGCGGGAGGGACGGGCCCTCGTGCCCACCGCTGATACGGCCCTGGCCGCCGAGGACGTGGTGATCCTTTTGGCCGAAAGCGACGAAAAGCTCGCCGCGGCCAAGAAGCTCTTCTCCGCCGCCCCTTCCGGCGGTTAAGATTTCCCAAACGAGGAGGGGAAAGATGTTGAAAGCAAGGAGCGGGAACTACCTGGTGGTGCGGTTCCAGGACGGCGAGGCGCTTCCCCAGGGGCTTCTCGAGCTGGGGATCCGCGCCGGGGCGATCCTGGGGGGCGTGGGGATGCTCCGGGACCTCGTGCTCGCCTACTGGAACGGGGAGGAGTACGTGCGCGCGCCGGTGGAGGAGCCGGTGGAGCTCATCTCCCTCCAGGGGAACTTCGGCGAACGGGAGGGGGAGATCGTGGCGCACGTGCACGCGGCGGTGGCCAAGGAGGGCGGCGCTGCGTTGGGAGGGCATCTTGTGGAGGCCACCGTCCATAACACCGCCGAGGTGATCATCCTCGAGCTCCCCGGGATCTCCATGGAGCGCCGGCCCGAACCCAGCGGGCTTGCAGGGCTTTATCCCAAAGAAACGGGGTGAGGGGCTTGATCCGCGCCCGCGATGTCCAGGCCTTGCGGGAGCTGGGGGGAAAGGGCCCGGTAGTGAGCCTCTATTTGAACGTCACCCCACCACGGCCGTTCAAGTCGGAGCTCCGGTCCTTGATCCACCGGAAGCGGGAGAGGCTACGGGCCGCGGGGCTCGACAAGGGGCTATTGCGGCAGATCGAGGATACCCTCCGGACCCTGGAAGAGTACGTGGAGGGGCTGAGGCCACCGGAGCGGACGCGGCTTTTGGTGGTATTCGCCGCCCCCGGAGGGCTGCGGCGGGAGTTCCACCTCCCGGTGGCCCTCCCCAGCCGGTTGTATGTGGACCCGGATCCGTATATCCGCCCCCTCACCGCCCTGCTGGACCAGTTCGACCGGTATTGCGTGGTGCTGGTGGACAGGAGGCGGGCCAGGGTCTTCGACATGTACTTGGGGGAGATGGAGGAGGACGTGGGGGCCTTGGAGAGCGAGACCCCCGGTTGGATCTCCGAGGGAGAAGGGAAGGGAGCCCGAGGGACGGCGGTGGGGACCGGCCCATGGGCTGGCTGGCGGGAGAGCAAGATTCAGCGCCACATCGCGGACCATGTGCACCGGCACTTCAAGGAGGTCGCGGCGCTCTTGCTCCGGCATTTCCGTAGCCGCGGATTCGATCGCCTGATCGTGGGGGGACCCGAGGGCGCGGAGGGGAAGGTGGTACCGCCTTTCCTGGACCATCTCCATTCCTACCTCCGGGAGCGGCTGGCGGGCGTGTTCCCGGGGGAGGTGGACCTCCCCATGGACGAGATCAAGCGCCGGGCCCTGGAGGTGGCGGCCCGCCACGAGCGCCGTGAGGAAGAGGCCCTGATCGAGCGGCTCCTTTCCGAGGCCCACCGGGAGAGGGGGCTAGGGGTGCTGGGGCTTAACGACGTGGTCTTGGCCCTGATGATGTCCCAGGTCCATACCCTGATCCTGGAGCACGAGTACCGGGAACGCGGATGGGTCTGCCCCCGGGATCACCACTTGTCTCTGGCCCCGGGGCGGTGCCCCTTGTGCGATGGGGAGTTGGAGGAGGTGGAGGACTTCGTGGACGAGGTGGTGGAGGAAGCCATCGAACAGGGGGCCGAGGTGGAACACGTGTTCACCGAGCACCAAGGGTTCCGGGAGTGGAGGATCGGGGCAATCCTGCGGTTCCGCGTCTACGGCTAGCGGTACTCCACTACCTCCTCCAACGGGCGCCGGGGACGCCGGGAGGGGGTC
>Ga0190309_1000305_pt1 | contig 14252 bp, 20 predicted proteins | sample 48700767_MG_FD_161656 | JGI IMG/M metagenome (GOLD analysis project Ga0190309, IMG submission 161656) | Hydrothermal vent sediment bacterial communities from Southern Trench, Guaymas Basin, Mexico - 4870-07-6-7_MG | ecosystem: Environmental > Aquatic > Marine > Hydrothermal vents > Sediment ... | reverse complement strand
CGAAAAGTTTTCTTTGAGCAAAATGACTTTTCACTTCAAAAAACATTCTTTTTAGATATGGGTCGTATTTTTTGGAAACATCTTCTAACACATTACTCGGTTTGTGTATGTCTATTAATTTGTAGCCTTTTTCATCGGATACGGTTAAACGAAAGCCCTCTGGATAATTGTAAACGTGCACTTCTCCAGAACTAACACCACCTATATTTTTAAAAACACATTTTTCGCCGTAATATTCGGAACTCTCGTATCTACCTCCCATAGCCTCGCAGGTTTTTCTAAATCTCATAATTTAACAAGCTTTTCTATATCTTTTAATAATGTGATTATCAGCAACTATGCTATAACCGTAATCCTCGTAGTCCTCTCTATTTTTTATCTTTACTAATATTACCGCCAAAACAATAAATGATAGAAATCCAATAACATCTAACATAATATATATAATAATTAACTTAAATTATGGGAGTTTTCGATGTTCCTCCCGAGTTTTTTGATGTCAGAGATTTGGTTTACAGAACAGACATAGAACCCTTATACATAAAAGCGATACAAAGACCTTGGGATAAAGAAAATGTTTTGCTGTGGATTAAAAGAGTCAGAGAAAGCGGAGGAGTGCCTATATTTAGAACTCATTATGCTGGAAGACCTTTAAAAGCGGACGGTGATTATGCGATTTGGGGTATTAGCCAGTTATCAAAAGTTCCTAATATACTGTTCGTGGGTGTTCCTCCCGAAGATTTTGAATTTTGTGTTGAGATGCACGGAGAGTGGAAATATTTAGAAGACTATTTCAACGAGAAAGAAAGATTGACTAAAGAGATTGCTTTATTGTTGGCTGAATATAAGGAGAAAAAAGATGAAAAGATTAAAGAAGAAGCAATAAAAGTTGCTGAAGGAGCTAAATTTTTCGTTCTTAGAGATTATTTTTTGCTTATAATTGAAAAAAATTTTAAATAGTTATGGATTATGAAACCAAAAAGATTTTAGAAGATATATACAGAAGAAAGAAACCTAAATATTTGAAATTATTCGGTGCTGGTAATTCTTTGGAGAACTTGTATAACTGGCTATATTCCGCTCTCGAAGAAGTCGGTTTTTCCGACCCGAGAACAACCGCTCTTGAATTATTGGATGAGGTGGATTTAAATTTGAGTTATAATGAGATTAAAAAAGAATTGTCAAGTTTGATTAGATTGATTTCTGAAGAACAGCCCGAATTTGAAGAACTAAGAGAAAAAGAAAAAGAGATTGCGAGATTGGAAAAGGAGTTAGAAAGGGTAAAAAGTTTGGAAGATGTTAAAATAATTAGAAGTGAGTTGGATTATATTAAGTCAAAACTATCGGAAATTGAAGAAAAAATAAAACCTTATGATATTACACCAATATTAGATAAGTTGGATAGGTTAGAAAATAGATTGATGGAATTGAGTAGTTTCTTTATTGGTGTTAGTTACGAGATTCCTGATTTTGAATTACCGAGGGATTTAGAGGAATTAATAAATAGATTAAATGAATACGGTATGCTTGAAGAAGCACGTGTTGATGAGATAGATGCGTTAAGAAGAAAAATAAGTAAGTTATTTGGAACAGATTTTAAATGGGTTATTGCTTTAAAAACGAATATTGATTTAGGTTATCTTGATTCAAGATTGATGAAAAGTTCTTATTACATAGGAGGATACCAATATTTACCAGCTTATATATTGGTATTGGTTACAAGCGACCCGAGGAGATATGATTATCCAGGTTATGTGGTCGCTAGGTTTATATCAGATAAGCTCAGTGCTTTAGGGGCAACTACTGAACCATTAACACCTTTCAGAAATACCTGGATAATAGAAGATATGAGGGACGTTTACGGTTTGTTGTATAGGTTTTTATTATATCTAGATACTGAAGAAGGTTCTAAATATTTTAAATTGAGAAAGATTGTAGATGAAATTTTAGAATCTCCAGTGAAATATTATGTTAGATTTAAAAATGCTGATTATTTGAGGGAATATTATGGCGAAGATTTAGTTTTTTTTGAAGATTTGTTTACAAATTATGATGGTATTTGTTTAACAAGTCCAGCTAATTGGAAAGGTGTCGTTGAATATAGAAGAATAGACAACGATAAAGCACTTGAATTGATGAAAAGAAATATAAGAATTGAAAAAATTTAAAAAATAAAAAATTATTTGGCTTTTTTAGGATATCCTGCCGCATGTAGGACAGATTTGGTCTTCTCTCTTAAGCATTTCCTGAAATCAGTCATAGACAATCCTTTACATTTCTTTGCCGGTTTCTCTTTAGCAATTATATCATTAATATTTGATACAGCTTTACTCTTTCTTAGCACACCTTTAGTCCTAACTACAAGTCTGTTTATTGATGGTTTGTAATATACTCTGCTATCAAATGCTGTTCCTTTTACATGACCCAATGTAGCCACTGGAGATTCCAATTGCCCTTCAATATATTCAATCTTCGCCATATTTTAAATTAGAATTAACTTTTTTAAGATTTATTCACAAAATTTTAATAATTTTATTATATATTATGGTTGATATAGATTTAATACTAAGAGTCGTGAACGCTTTAAACGAACCGACAACAAGATATGATTTGTCGAAAAAATTGAATATATCGCCTTTCTCCGTTTATAGAGTTGTCAAAAAAATGGAAGAATTGCATATTGTAGTAAGATATAACAGTGTTATACAATTGTCTGGAGGGAATGTTTTTAAATTAACAGATACAGGAACTTTTTTAGTATTTTTTGGCGATAGAATTCCTGTAGTCCTCAATTGTCCTTTTTGGAATAGTTGCTCTCTCAGAAAAAAGCACGCTATTTGTTTCGGGGAAAGCGGTTGTAGGTTGCTGGAAAAAATAGTAAGTTAACCAAAAGTTATTCCTCTCATCTCCACAAACTCCGATGGTTTAACTGAAGGATTCGCTTCCCATAATCCCTCATCTATTATAAATCCTTTATCCTCGAACAACTCTAACAGATGCCGAGAAAAAGGATATTCTTCAAAAATATGTCCTCTACTGTCTCTTAACACAATTCTACAAGCATTCTCTCCAGCAATATCCAAATCCTCTGCTTCTGGTGTATAAACAACATCCACCATAATTACCGCTGGTTTTATTTCTGGTTTTTTCTCGAACATTAATCTTATTTTATCTACTATATTCTCAACTAATCTGCTCAATTTTATCATTTTTCAAATATGATAACTTCTCTTTCTTTCTCTCCTTTTTCGTTTATCCCCTCCATAGTCCAACTATATTTTTTCTCACCAATTCTACAACATTTCATTTTGAAAATTTCTTGATTTCCTAATTTTACATTCCCTGTTACGCACTTTCCAATATCTAAGTCCTTGTCCTCATATTTGCTCAATTTATCTAAATCTAAACTACCTCTGAAAACTTCTTCATTATCAATTTTAAAACTCATTTTAACTTCTTCTCCCATAATTATAAATTTTTAAAGTATTTATTATAAATATTTTCGGGCATATATTGTTTTAAAGTTCTATTAAAAAACTCTATGGCAAATTTCCAATGCTCATCTTTTATTACAATACCTTTTTCTACATACTCTTTATATTTCTTCGGATTTAGCAAAGTGCTTAACCTCGCTGTTCCTTTTGCCAATTCCGTTATTGCAACTTTCAGCTCTGGAGTGACTGGAAACAAAAGATAATCGTTATTTTCTTTGAGTTTCATTAGATAATCCACCACATACTTTGGAATTTCCTTTTGTATTACTTCTATCTCTTTGGAAGCCTTTATAAATGTTTCTATTTTATTTATCAATTCTTCCTTGTTTATGTTTTTTCCCATATCCGAGCATATTTCTCCAAATTCCTTAAGGTTGTAATCATCAACGGGAATTACCAAATGAAACCTTCTCATAATCACTTGGTCTAACGGAATTTGCTCTTTCATTTTGTTTATATCTCCATACATCGTCCAATAACTGTCTATAGGATTTGCGGTAGCAAGTATGTTACAATACACTTGAATATCTGAAGTAATTGTTCTGAATCCCATTTTTTTTATTATCTGAACTCTGTGAAATTGAAGCAAATCATAAAGAAGTTTTTTCACATCTGGCGGTGCGTTATGAACTTCGTCAAAAAACAGCAAACCTTTTCTTCTTCCGACTTCCACTATTCTATCTCTTACTCCTGCTTTTGTAATTGAGCCTGTTCCAGAAATCAAAAAAAACCTATCTGGTATAATATCTACGAAAAACCTCGACATACTTGATTTTGCTCCTACTGAAGGTGGTGCAATTACAAATACATTCAATCTATCGCACACCAATAGATATACGAGAACATCTTTTATTATTTTTATATTTTTTGTTGTTTTAATGGGTATTGAGTCGGAAAATCCGTCCAAAATTGTCTTTAAATTCATAAATATAATAAATATAATAATTATGGTAAAAGTATTCGTCTCTCCGTGGTGTCCGTGGTGCAGAGAAGTAACCGAGTCTATTGTTTTCAATTTATTGAAAGGAAAAAACATCGAAGTTGTTGACCCTGCATCGGTTGACACGAGAGTGGATATATACAGTAAATTAGGTTCAGAGCCAGCAATTTACGATGCAAAAAACAGATGCTTTTTTATATCATTCCTAACAAAAAACCACTATCTGTATTTGTTAAGATATCTATTTTCATCTACCAAAGAATTAGAAGAAAGGCTTGCTGAACTTAAGCATTATTACTGATTTCTCTTATATTCTTGGATGTGCATCGCTGTTACTTCCTCGTGTTCACTTATTTTATATATATCTTTTAACACATAATTAATATCTTCCTCCCTGCCTTTTAATTTGATGGAGACTAATATATCTTTCTCCATAATTATACTCTTTTCTTGAAAAATTTAACCAACTCTTTCTGCAAATTCTCATCTCCTTCTCCCTCTACCCATTCTAATATTTTATTACCCTCAATATCTTTACCTCCATCTGTCATTCTCACCCACGCTTTTAACACTCCTTTCATCGGATTCGTATCATCTATTTTTGATGCCATACACACTATATCTCCTGGTTGGCATCTGTCTTGGATTGCTTGAGGTAATTCAATTAAATTGTCAGTCCGAACTTTAACACACCTCTTTACTATATTTTCATCTTCTCTCCTTTTCAACATAATAATATAAATGTAAAAAATATATAAAATATTTAAATTCTTCTTCTAATTCTCAATTCTTCTTCCTCCTTCTCCCTTCTTACCAAACTCGTATCCAAATTGTTTATAATCTCTCTTATCAGCATAGGATAAACTTTCATTTTAGCATATTTTAAAGCATCTAATATGTTCAGAACAGTAAAAGTGTAAACATCGAGAGTCATATCCCTCACAGTTTTTGTTGATTTATCTATTTCATTAATTATTCTATCAACTCTCTCCTTATACTTCTCAAATTTTTGCGGTGGCAATACCAACCTTGCCCATATTAAAGTATCAAGCAACGAGCTCCTGCACAAATTCATTATTTCCCGAGCCAATATATCGTCCTTTACATTAATCTTCAATTTTTCTTCATAAGTCCGCATTTTGATTTCTATTTTTATCAAATTGTTTATAAATTTTGTAATGTCTTCTGGCAAATACATATAGTTTTTCAATTCTTCCACATTCTCTAAGTGTATGTTCATTTTTCAGTTGAGGTTGCGGTTGCTTCTTCCTCTTTCTTCAATTTTTCTATTTCGGCGGCCATTACAGAAAGAGCCTTGTCAAAGTATTCTGTCGGTGATTTTGCTTCTTGCACGGATATTCTCTTTATTTCCTCAAATTTTTCAGCCAATCTCTCCAACATCTCTCTCAAAGCCATATTTACATAAGTTTGAGTTGCTATGGTGGTTTTTGCTTTAATTGACTCATAATCCGCTCTGCCAGCCTCCTCTATCAATTTCTCGAACAAAGCCTGCCTTATATCTCCTCTTTTTATTAATGCTTTTGCCATACTTCTTATTTCAGCTAAATCTTGGCATACCGCATCGTATTTCTCCTGTAAATCCTCGTATTTATTTCTCATTTTTATATACTGCTCATACACAGATAGCAATATTTTAACTTTTTCCTTATTGTCCGCTTTATTAAATACTTCTAATCTTGCTTCTATTACCTCTCTATCCTTCTTTTTGAATGATTTCAAAGATATGTCTGGTTTGTAAATAACTGTTGTCGGAACTGGTTTACCGTCCAATCTAATATTAAGCCCCAAAGCCCCTAAATCAAGCAAATGCGTTCTTATCGGAGTGAATGCTTCCAAATTTTCGAGATAGCAAATCGGTGGAGATAGTCGAGCTTCCTTTGAGTTCGGTGTTTGTGAAAGCAAAAAATACATCAGCCAATATCCGCCTTCCTCTTTCTCCAACCTTATTCCAGCAAACCAAGGACAAACCTCGTGGTTTATAACTGGTTTTCCCTTTTTATTCTCAATTGTTGTCACATAGAAAGGTTTGTTTTCATCAAGGAATGTAGAGAGAACTTTCAATTTGTAAGGTCTTTTGAAAAACAAATTATACACTTGAGTTTTGCTTTTTTCTATCTTTTTTCTCGTTAACTCCAATTCCAGCTCTCTTTTGTATTTTTCCTGTAATTCCTCGTATCTATCCAATCTTGTTTTTAATCTCGAAAGTAAAACATCTTGTATTGCTAATCTTTCCTCTAATTTTCTCAACTCCCTTGCGAATTCTTTGGAGAGAGCGGGGTCTCTCTCTAAATATTTTTTTACTTTCTCCAGAACATCATCTCTTATAGGTATCCTTCTGGGAAATATGTCCTTCATTCTTCCTCTTTAATTTTCTCGGTGCTTAAAGCACCTCTCGTCTGCCTAACATCTCTTATCAGATATTTCTCCTTCTTCTTCAATTTCGGTTTCTTTCCGAAAAGAAGATATATCAATGCGAGAGCAATTGCACCGCCAATTGCCCACCAATAATTGCCAAAAACACCTAAACTTATGCCTATGCTTCTCTTTTCTACTGTGATAGTGCCCATTAATTTGTTGTCAGCATATATATTGTAAATTCCTGGTTTTTCCTCTTTAAATACAAATTTATTTCCCCTTCCGTAATCTATCGCTATCTCATTTCCATTTTCAACCCTTTTTATTTCGTAACTAACATTTTTGTTGAATTCTATTATTTCTTGCTCCCCGCTTTCTATTGTTGATTTCGGTATTATTATTTCCAATTTCAACTGCACGGTTATTGATTTGCTTTGTTCTTTATATCCAGGGGCATTCGCAGATATATAGTGTGTTCCTTTCGGCAAGGAAATTGAAATTTGTGAATTGCTGTAACTTGTATTATCCACAATAATTGTAGCATCCTCTATCAATTTTCCTTCTGGTGTTTGATAAACTATGGTTATTGTATCCGCTGTAGTCGGATTGCTCGGAGTAATTACAAGTTCTGCATCTAACTCCTCTAACTCGATTATTTTTTCTGCTGTGCTATAGCCCTCTGCCTCTGCTGTAATTGTGTATATTCCTGGCTCTAATTTAAAAGGTATCGTGTATCTAAACTCTTTTATTTTATTTCCTTGATTATCGTTCTGCACAACAGTAATTGTCGCTATAACTGGATTTCCTTTATCATCCACCGTCGAGATATACAAAACATCTCCAACTTTATAGTTCTCTTCTGGATAAGTAACTATCTTTAATGTTTTGTTCTCTGTCGGAGTAGGAGCACTCAACACCGTGAGCTGGATAGGTATCTGCACAACCTCTCCAGGGGCATACTGAAGCAATATTTTGTTGGTATAAGTTCCTGGCTCTACTTTTCCTATAAGTCCTAAGGTCATCGTTCTTTTTTCCCCTGGTTTTAAAATCCCTGCACTGAATTCTTTTATGTAAGCTGGACATACAGTTCCGTCTGGCAAGGATATTCCTCCAGAAACTGTAGCCGATAAATCCAAATCATCCTCTCCAATGTTCTGAATTTGTATAATCTCATCTCTTGCAGTTCCTTGAACTAATGAGGTTGTAATTCCTGAAGGAAATACGCTTATCTTAACTTCTTTCTTCGCTTCTTTGGGCTTTGTTACAGAAACAATAACTGGAACATCTATGCTTTCAGAACCTCTGCTCACAGTTACTTTCGAGTTTATCAATCTTTCTTCAGTTGAAGATATTATAATGGTTACTGGAGCGGATTCGTTTGGGCTTATATCCACTTGAGTTACCGTAACCTCGATGTAATCGGATGGTGAAGCTATATTTACGGTGATTGTCTCATTTAGTAAATTGGTTATTGTAATTGTTTTCGTTAGGTGCGTTTTTTCTGAAAGGTTTATTGTGTCCACTATATAGCTCGGACTGACAGAAAAAGAACTCGCAAAAACTGGACTTACAGCGAGCAACATTAAAACCAGCAACAGCTTATTGCGTAACATTTTTAACCACCCCGTAATCCAGCAATCTAACAAGTTTGTAAGTTGCATTATCGTATTCGATTGTATCTGTATGCTGGCACATACAAGTATATTCATCGTATTCGCTGGAATATGCTATTTTACCGAATTCCTCGCCTATAACCGTGCAAAATTCTTCGCATTTGTTTCTCATAGTTGTGTAATTTGTTTGTTTATCAATTATCGCCGCTATAATCCAAGCTATCGTTATCGCCGATATCATTATTATTGTCATCAAAATCAAAGCCGTCTTCATAATATAAAAAAATAAAATATATATTTTAGTAATTCAAATAAATATATATTTATAAATATTATGGTAAAAAGAAAAGCGGTATATGTGGATGAAGATGTGCATAAAAAGTTGTTTTTGCTAAAATTAAAGAAAAAGAAGAAAAATATAAATGAGGTAATTAAGAGTTTTGCTGAAATTAGAGAAATGGAGATATAACAGTGTTATATTTTTGCAACTGCTATAATTAAAATGCAAGCAATTACAAATATTATCAATCCTTTGATTATTCTTTCTCCGCCACAATCCTCTGGGCAGTTTAACCAATTTTCTCCTGGCTCGCATATACCATTTCCGCAAACCGCAGTAACTGGAGGAGGAGGAACTCCTTTGTAAATCGAGATATCCACTGGAATATATCTCAAATAAACTGCTCCCATATGCGTAACTTTTATGGAGATTTTTCCAGAAATTTTCTTTATTAAAGCTGTTATCTGCTGTGCTAACTCTGTTTCATTAAAACAAAATACTATTTCTATTGTTGTAACATTTCCTTTTAATTCTATATTCTCAAATTTTTTCGGAGATACAATATAAGGTATCAACTCATCAGAATAATCAAATTTCGCAGTTATTGTTGGCCCAGACCAAGTAATGTTCAATTTGATAGTGTAATTTCCTGGTTGCGTTACATTTAAGTGAATTATTTCTGGACTTACTCTTAAGTATTCGGTGACTATTGGCACTCCTCCACCCCCTCCTGTTGGCAATTGACCAGCTGTCCAGTATGTGATGCGAATTTGATGCTGACCTACAGACAAAGAATCTGCTTTTATTACTGATAATGTTAAAATTATTAAAATAAACCCAGTCAAAAATAATTTACTTTTTCTCATAATATTGTTTTAAATTAGTTTGATATCTTGAACATAACGGTAATAAAAATTTTAATTTCTCTCTGAAGTTATCATTAGGATAAATATCCACCAAATTTAGTCCTAATTTGTGATAAATTTCATGTTTTTTCTTGATATTTTTATCATATTTTTTAACACCTTTCAACCCCCAAAATTCAATATGCAAATTTAATTCAGGTATATAGAAATCTGACTTATAATTACCATAACCTATTGGCTTATGAACTTGATGCAAAATTCCATTATGAAACAACCAATTATCTATTTCTCTTTCTGCAGAAGAACTAACAATATGCCCATCGTCACATTTTAAACCTCCTTCATAATTTTTATTAAAAATAGGACGGTATATTTCTAAACCTATTTCTTTTTTTAATTTGTTAATTCCGCCAAATCTTCGTATAGCGTTTTGCAAATAAGAGGGACAATTAGAGTAGGTAGGAGAATAGCCTAACTCATCAGCTAATCTTTTTAATTCTTTTAATACATCTTCCTTCCGCCATTTTCTATTTCTATATAAATTAAGCTTTCTCAATTTTTCATGCACTGTCTTTTCAGTTGTATTAAATTCTTTAGCGATTTGATATACGGGTTTCTTTTCAATAACGTATTTTATATAAAGTATGTCTTTAGGTATATTCTTATATTTATAGTGATTAGCCCCTCTTATTTCAGGGCGTATCCTCCCTCTAAGAGTATCTGCTATTTTTCGTTTTATTATTTTAGAATGTGTCTTTCTAAGTTTTATACCAGCCTTTTTTAGTCTACATCTAATAACATCCGAACTAACATTAAATTTTTCCGCTATCTGATATGAACTAAAACCTTGTTTATATAAACGAACAATTTCATCAACAGGTAAAATATATCTATCCATACCCCCCATTGGTTTTATCAGATTCATTTTTATTCTTTTAGCCTCTACAGATTTCCTAGAACGATTTAATTTTTCTGCCAATATTCTATCGGACAATTTCCAATTCTTTTTTAGAAATTCTATTTCTTCTTTGCTCCATGCATTTGGATGTTCTGGTTTTATTATACCTAACTCCCTTCTTTTAGCCCGTATTGCTTCTTTGGTGCGATTTAATTTCTTTGCTAATATTTTGTCAGGTAACTCCCAGTTCTCTTTTAAAAATTTTATTTCTTTCGCACTCCACATTCTTACCATATTTAACTAAAATCTGTAGGTATTTTAATTATAACATAATCATCAGTTTCTTGAACGGAAAATCCAGAGGTTCTATCATCAACCATGTAGGTTTTTGATACTCCTCCTTCATAGTTTAATAATCTTGATTTCGGAATATAATACCATATTTCTTTTTCTGAAACCGCAGAATCATAAATTTCTATTGTTCCTAAATATATGTTTTTCTCACCTCCTCCTATTTGAGTTTTTGTAAAAGTGTATCCAGTTTCTACCGCTGGCTTCCCAGTTATGTTCACCATTAAGTTGTATGTCCCGCCAGAATTCAAATTTATGGAGAATATGTAAGGGCTTGTGTTTGTTGCCCAATCTGGTAAGGTTGTTTGAACCAAAACATTTGAGTAGTTTATTGTGTCTGTATTTGAGCCACTAACCCAATAATAAGCGTCCACATAACTATCCACAACCACGGTGTCGTTGTAAATTGTGTTATTTGATTGTTGCTTCGTTATTACATTGGTTTTGTTGCATATTGTTGCGTTCTCTATGAATTGGTTTGCCGAAATATTTATTGTTTGTTTTGTGCAAGTCCAACCTTCTCTGCCGATGTTTTGTATGTTTGTGAAATTTATATCTATTGTGTTGTTTATATCTCTTTTAATCCAAGCATTTCCGCCTGCTTCTGTTAGGTTGGCTGTGTATTGAGAATCTATTTCATAAAGCCAATCTCCGTAGCCATAAGCATATTCGGTATCGTTGTATGAGTTTGCTGGAATATCTACTGTGCCTGTATAAGTTGTTAGAGTTTCTCCCGAGATTGGATTATCAAATAACCAATTTACATTTGTGAAATTTACATCTATTGTGTTTGAAACATTTAAGCGGTGTCTGAGATATTGTTTAGATAAGTTTGAAGTTTTTGAGATATCTTGCTCTTTTGGTAGCCAAGTTTCGGAGAGCCAATCTCCGCTCCATTCAACATAACTGCAATTAGTTATTTGATTATTTCCTACAGACAAATTTACGACTAAAGTATTTTCACACATAGAACTTATATCAATATCTGTAAAATTAATTGCTAAATTTGTTATATTTAAATATGTTTGATTTATTAAATATTGTTTAGATAAATTTGATGTTTTAGAAGTGTTTTGAAAATAAGTATAAGTGTCCTCTGTCTCTGAAAGCCAATCTCCGCTCCACTCTGAATATAGATTTATATTTGAATTGCCTGCCAATTCTCCAGTGAAAGTTCCCCCTGTTATTAAAGTTGATGCAGATTTATTATAGTGTGTTATGTGATATGTCAAATTATTATTGGCGTAATTGTAAAGAGTATCATTTTTATAAATTCTTTGTTCTGAAAGATTAGCATTAAAAGAGGTGTTTTGGTAATAAGAGTTGTTAGTTAATGTGTAATTTAAAATATATGTATCTAAATTAGTTGCTGAATCGTTTACATAAACAGTTCCAGATTGAGACAATAAATCATTAATATCCAAAATAGTTTGATTATTAGACCAAGAAGAATTGGTTATAGTGTCAAATTTTGCTGTATTTATATGTAAATCGTAAGCATTTACAATTAAAGAAATTAAGTTATTTTTGCCCAAATTATCTACTATTAGTTTTAACCAGTTTATTGTTGGATTCGTCTTATCTATCTTTATTATTTTAGAGTTGATTGATTCTTGATTGTTAACATTATCTTTAGAATAATATCTTATATAATACTCACCTTCTGAGTTAATAGTTATAGTTCCGTTATAGGTCTCGTTAGGTGAACACGAATTAGTAGTATCTATGCAATACTTGGTTATATTGCATCCTGAAACAGAGTCCGAACAACTTAAAGTGATATTTATATAGTCAGAATTCGTCCATGTATTAAAACTATAGTCAGAACCGTCTTCTTTGTATCCATAAATAGTTGTTGTAGGCGGAGTAGTATCTATTTTAATAGTTCTTATCTCGGAAACATTTACCTCTCCTCCCGCAGAACAATTAATATACCATGTATGTGTCCCATCGGGTAGTGGATTTGAAGGAGATAACGGCGCACTCGTATTATTATAGGCACAATAATATACTCTCGATTTACTTTCATATACATAGCCACCTGTCCAACAACTTGTGCCCGCAATATGTATTCTATATTTTGCTTTTATGCATTTATTTGCCCACCCATAATAACACCCTCTTATATAATCGTCCAACTCATCTTCATAAACTGTTATTTCTCCTTCATAAGGTTCTCCATAATAACCACAACAACCACAATACCCAGCATAACAAACGGAACTTCGTGTTAACTTTTCATTATAGGTATTCGATGTATCGTTGTATAGATATAAATATATGTAAGAGGCTACACTACAGCCTGAACAAAAATTCTTACATGGTTTAACTTTATATACCCAATCAAATTTACTGACATTATATTGATTGTCTGTTCCCATCACTTTAAGCTCTATTTCTAATATACCGTCTCCACTTCCAGCACTACGATATGCACAGGTTCCCCAGTCATCATCTGAAGCATACGAAGGATTAGTTACACCATCGCTATCTACTAATAAATCATCTTCGTATTCAACAAAATTACTATTATAACTACCATCAATATATAACGAACAATTATATTGATTTTCTGACCCTATAACTTTGTAGTTAAACTTTATTAAATTGTCGTTAGTTATTGTATTATTTTCTGGTGAATTCAAAGTTATTGAAAATCCTGCAAATGCAGGGACAATGCTTGTGTATAGTAAAATCAAAACTAATATTATTTTCTTCATAATATAATTTTGTATTTAATTAAATTACCAAAATTCTCCGTCCACCTTATTGATATACCAATATTCATAATTCTTATTATATTCTTCTATAGGTATTACTTTTCCTGTAGTTGCTTCTATAGGGACTTGAACAATTACCCAACTATGCGAACAAGGAATAGTCCAATAGCCCTTATATTCAGAATAATTTTCAATAGTCCAATTGATATATTTACAATCAAGCAATCTACCGCTAACTCTGGTCGCTTTATAGCCTTCTTTCCTCAATAATCTTACTAACTCCGTAGATATTTCTTTACATTTTTCTACAGTTTTGTATGTATAATTATTGGCAAGATTTGAAGCAATTTCCTCAAATTTGTATTTTTTACATTCTGATATATTTGTAATATTTATTTTAGTTTCGACAGAAGTGCTTTGCATAAGCAACATACTAATTATTATTCCCAGTATGAAGCCCACTAACAAAATATTTATTTTTTCCATAAAAATTAATAATCATATATAACTAATAAAACAAAATCTCATCTATTGGAGTTTCCCACACTTTCTTCCTTTCCAATCCCTTTCCGACCCATATTTCGCAGGTGCAACTCTTTCGAGTATTTTCGCTTCTTTCCCCGCAACTGCATATCAAGTAGATTTCTTCCATAATTTACTAAACTTTTTTATATTTATTTACAATTTCCTCGCCTATGACCTGCTCTCCTTCCT
>Ga0190309_1000302_pt1 | contig 14324 bp, 32 predicted proteins | sample 48700767_MG_FD_161656 | JGI IMG/M metagenome (GOLD analysis project Ga0190309, IMG submission 161656) | Hydrothermal vent sediment bacterial communities from Southern Trench, Guaymas Basin, Mexico - 4870-07-6-7_MG | ecosystem: Environmental > Aquatic > Marine > Hydrothermal vents > Sediment ... | reverse complement strand
TACCATAGCTGGCCCAGTCTCAAAGGGGGAAGACGTGCTGGATGACTTGTTGGCTGGGTACATGTACGGGTGGTACATGGTGTTCATAGGGCTTGTGCTTGTGTACGGGTCTGGGTTAGGCATAGGGATGTACATCAGTAGGAACCTCCAGCGGGTTCCTACTACCTCCAGCAACCGATAAGGAACCTCCAGCGAAAGATATAGTTTGTCAGACAACAATCTTTATAAATACACCCCGTATAGGAGTAATTGGTGATATCATGACTGAAGTAAAAGAGATGAGGGTAGAGGACTTCGGTGAGTACGTAATACAGGAGGAAGCGACTGAAGGAGTGGTGAAGGGCTTCGGTGAAGTGGAAATCAGGACTACAAAGTTCGGGGAGAGGAAGGTCATACCGATAATCGTTGAGACAGAGGCTGGAGACGTAACCATAAACTTGTTCTTGAACCCAGAGAGGAAGCAACTCCACCCGAACAGCAACGCGTACAGGCTCTTGAGGAGGGTAGGAGCTAAGAGCCTCAAGGAGCTAGTTGGGAAGAGGGTTCCACTTAGGATAGACAACAGGGGCTTTTACAGGTTCGACGTGTAGGAACCTCCAGCGGGTTCCTACTACTTCCAGCAACCGAAGGGTGAGCACGTGGTTTAAATGGACAAGGTAAGAAGGGCCGTGTGCTTAATCCTTTTTTTAGTTTTATCTTTACCGCTACTAGTAGCTGGAATTGTTGATTGGGTGTTGCACCGTGAAACCTGATATAGTGTACTTAAAGGGTTGCGAAGTTCCGATAGTTTATAGGCTTGTACTTCCGCTGGTAGTACTGCTTAACGTTTACATAGGGGGAGACCCAGTGTCTCCGATGTTTGCGTGGATACTTGGGTATATCCCTATGTTTGTAATGAGGTGTATGCTCTGTGATAATTAAGATACGTGAGGAGCTACCAGAGGAGGACATCAAGGAAATCATGGAGGGCTGGAAGAAGCTGGGCTATAAGGTGAGGTATGAAAAGTCGACCAACTGTATAGTTGTGGAAGAGTACGCGGTGCCAAGTGCTCTGGACACAAAGTTTAAGATACTCAAGACCTTTTCGGCTTCCCTGCAGGGGAAAAGTAGCGCTTTGGAGAAGTACTGGAAGATGTGGAGCGCGGACGAGAAGAAAGTTAAAATAGGGGAAATGATTAAAGATGCACAGGTAGTGCAGGAGGTGCTTGTTGAACTGTTGAACATGCTGAGGGGTAAAAATGAAGGTTGAAATGGAGATAAAGACCGAAAAGGAGGCGGAGGAGCTACTCTTGGAGTTCGTTAAAGGGGTTGACGAAGGGCTGACTAGGGAGCTTAAGAAGATGGGTGTGGGTAGGCCAGACGTGCTCCTCTTAAAGTCAGGCGAAAAATACTACTTGAGAGTGGACATAAAGGGCCTCCCAGACTTGCCTTCCTATGCCAAGAGGGTCGTGTTCAGGGGTTTGATGAAGAGGCTCTGCGGTCTGGTAAAAGAGGCGCTTGAGAGGGGTGGTTACAGGTGCGAAGTGAGAGCGGTCTGGTAGCGGTTTTATTTGTTTTTGTAGTTGAGATGGCTGTAAAGTTCGGGTTGACGATGACCATGTACGCGGTGTCCCTTGTACTGCTTTACAACGTGGCGAACTTGGCATACGTGGCATACAAGACGAGGAAGGAGGTTAAAAGGAGGAGGGAAGAGGTGTTGCTCTATGGGCCTGGTGGAGGAAGCCTTGGAGAAAAAAGGGGTTAAGGAGGGGAGGAAGTACAGGTTGCTTAAGGGGATAATGTACTACGCGACGCCACCGAGGAGGATGACCCCAGAGCCGTTCTCTTTTCTGGTAGCATACGTCTACACCGATAGTCCCTACAAGTGGGGTGACTACTGGTTCGACTTGGAGCTTAAAAAGATGGTTAAGCTCATACACCTTTTCCCAGAGAACATATTAATCCCAGTGTTGGAGGGGAGGACTAGCTACGCTATTGTTGGAGTAGAAGTAGAAGAAGTAGACGAAGACGAGGTAAAGGAGGTCACGAGGTGGGACTACGATGAAGGGGAGTTCAAGTTCGAAGGGGAGCAAGCGGAGCAGGACAGGGTGTACAGGTACATGCTTTTCTACACGCACGGAGGGGAGAAGAGGTACGAGTACGACGACGAGGAGGTCAAGAAAAGGGTTAAGGGGATTACCCTCTCCCCCTTTGAGAGGAGGCAACCCTTAAAAGCCTTCATGAACATGGTGTACAGGGGTAAGAGGTCTCTTACCCTGAGGGAGAGGAGGACGCTTGAGAGGATAGCTAGGTTAAAGAGGTTTTTGGAATGAGGGTAACGGTTGACCTGGACACCTTGAAGAGGAAGAGGTTAGGAAAGGTGTTCAGGAGGCTCATAAAGCTTACTGGAAAAGTCCCTGAGGTAAGGAGGAGCTCTGGAGGGAAGGGCTACCACTTGGTGGTAAGGGGGCTGAAGATATCGTACTTGGAGAGCATTTGGATAAGGTACAGGTGCGGGGACGACATGAGGAGGATTATGTTCGACACAGAGGCGGTTAAGAAGCCCAAACAGATACTTTGGTTCGCAAAAGAGGTGGTGCTTGGGGAGCATGCTGGGAAAAAAGGGTTTTCGGAGGTGGTGAAGTATGGGGACGTCATTAAAGGAAAAAGTCCTTAGGGTTGTGAGCAACAGCAGGGTTCCCCTTTCCACAAGGGAAATTGCTGAGATGCTGGGGGAACCAGTTGAAGAGGTGTACAAGGCCTGCTTGGAGCTGGAAAAGGAGGGTGAACTAGAAACAGTCACGGAGTGACAGGAGAATGTCGAAGGAGGAAGCCCTGAGCAACATTAGGCTCGCCCTTCGGAAGCTTTACGTAGTGGAAACTAACTTGGACTTCGTGAGGGACAAGAGGATACCTAAGATAAAGAAGCTGTTGGGGGAGGTCAGGGAGCTGTTAAGTTCCACCAGGGAAGCAATTGTTGGGGAACATGACACGAGTTTAGATAAGTTCTGAACGCCACGGAGCACTTGTTGCACTCGAGGATTATTAACAGCGCCAGCGCTATGAGCACCACGTCAAGGATAATCTTGATGAGCCTAAATATCCCTTGGCGGGAAGTATACTTCCTTGAGTTCGACCTTTGGCTTTTCTTCTTCGGTTCTGAACTCCTCAAGGTCACCTACCTCCTCTTCGGTGTCATACATCCTGAATACAGGGTAAGTCCTGAACCTAAAAACTTTTTGGAGTATCTTTTTCTTAGGGCCCATGAAGACGTACACGGTGCATATGCTCTCGTTTGCGTTGAGGACTGGGTAAGCCGTGAAGTCTATGACTTCCCTTATCCTCCTGTCGACTTGTGTGAGGGTCTGGGAGGTGAACGCAATTGTGAGGCCCCTCTTCCTGCTCCTTGCGAGTATGTTAGCTATTATCCTGTTCTTCTTTGAGCCAGAGGCCCTTGCGTCGAGCCATATCCACAGCTCGTCGAACGCACAGAAGCCGTCCCTTATTGCGTCGAGCTCCTCAACGGACTTTATGGGGACGAAGGGTATCCCGTAGAGCCTGTAGTTAGCGTAGATTTTCCTGCCCCTTAAGTGGTTCCTCCACGCTAGGTAGGTAAGGGTAAGCGTCTTTCCAGCCCCCAGCTCCCCGACTATCGCAAAGAGCACCACTTCGGGCACCCTTTAATCCCTCATCATGTCAAGGAGCTGTTGGTCTTTCGTTACCTTTTTCTTGCTGAGCGCTTTTATTATGGAGGACAAGTCCATGGCTTCGTACTCCTCCTCTTCTTCCACTTCATTTTCTTCTTCGTCTAGATAAGGGTAATTCCGAACAGCTTTAGCACCCATAACACCACCACCCCCAAGAGCATTCCAATTCCTATGTAAACGGTTTCACTGATGTACGCACCACGCCTTACAGGCCTGAGCAGTTCGACTATGAACCTGAGCTGGAGCAGGTTGCCGAGGGCCTTTGCGTCGAGCTTGTCCGTTGAGAGGTCTATGTACTGGGGATATGAAGGAGTTGCGCTGTTAGGTGTTACGAAGTAGTACCTTTCAGTCCTGAACCTCTTTTTTATTTGTATTGGAGGGAAGTTCTGGACTTCCCAGGTGTACTCCCCAATCCTTATCCTATTATCCCTTAGTTCTGCGGTGTACTCCTCAGCCTCGTAAGGCGTGTTAAACAGGAGTATCTTGCACTTCACCTTACCACCTCCTAAACAGTTACGGAGTGTCAGGAAAGAGGACAACTTCCGCTTACATCCCTGCAAAAAGGTCTGAAAGCTTGGCACTCTTCTTACCTCCCTGCTCGAACAGGTTGTACAGGGTAATCATCCCGACGACCTCCTTCCTTCCCTTCCTTTCAAGCGAAACTTTTAGCTTGAGGTAGTTCTTTATCATGTCCGAAAGGGCCCTTACTTTGAGCTCCTTCTTTAGGTAGTCCGAGACGACCATGGCGATTACTAGGTTGTTTATCTCCTGCTGGTCTAAGTCAGAGAACATGGAAATCATGGCTTCGTCGGTTGTGTGCTGGAGTATCCTAGCCACTGCTTCTTCAGTCCCCATCAGCTCGAGCTCCTTAGCAGACTTAGGTATCTTGCGCTTCACCGTAAATCAACCTCCCGAGCTCCTCATTTAGCTCGTCAATTTTTTTGAGTACTTTAACAACCTTGTGCCCTTTTTCTGTGAGCTTCCAGACCTTTTCCCTGCTGTTCAGCATACTGCTCTCAACGAGCCCGTGTGCCTCCAGCTTCCTCACAGTCAGGTAAAAGCTTATGCTCGAGGCCCACACCCTTTGGCTCTTTGTGGTTATGTACCCGTCTTCGTACAGCTGGTAGAGCACCAGTTTGGTGCCACTGCTTATCATGGTAAGAAGTGTAGCTACGTTATTATAAACCTTGCTATAATACGTCTTTATAAGCTACGGGTGACGTATAACTAGTGGTGGTAAAAATGGCGAAGCTGATACCAGTGGAGCCTGAAATGATATCAGACCTAATCAGGGGGTTCATCTACGTAGTGGTGCTATTGGTCGTGCTTTCCACCTTGTTCCCAGAGTTCTTCAACGCCCTCAACCAGACGCAGGAAGCCGTGCCCCAGTACTCCGCTATACTTGGTATCATAGGGATATTGATGGTGTTCGGTATCCTAGTGACGCTCATAGACATCTTGATGCCGAAGAAGCTTTGAACCCCCTAGAGGAGGCAAACCCTCCTTTTTATTTTTGGAAAAGCTTATATACCCGTCAGGATACTTCTTAGTATGAGGAGGCACCTCTTCCTTCCCCTGTTGCTACTTCTAGGCATAGGTTTTTCCTTCGGACAGAAGGTTCAAATTTTGAACGGGGGGTTTGAAGAGGTGCTTCCTCCTCCAGTTTCTTACGAGTGCTCTGATGGGAACATCACCTTTGACACGTACCAGCCTAAGCACTGGCCTATAGCTTGGGGGTTTTGCTGTAAGTGCTACGAAGACCTTTTGTCCTCACCGAAGGCGCTTGACGTGGGTGTGAGCCTTGAGAGCCACAGCGGTACTTACTCGAACGCAATTACTTGGTACCCGCAGAACTACTGGGAAGGTAGGATTGACCGCTCTTCTGTTATAGTCCAAAGGGAGCAAGAAATTGCTAACTTAAGCAGTTTGACTTATAGGGTAAAAGGGTACTACAGGCTAAGGGTTTGGATAAACGACGTCTTGACCAACTTGACTGACTTGGACGACGAGTACAAGGTTTTCAACGCCTTTTACTTGGGCGGTCTGCACTTCCATTTTGAGAACACTTCTAACGACTGGACTTACTTTGAAGCTATTCAGAGGCCTGACGGCACTTGTGAGCTTGTCAGCGGTGAGGGCTTCAAGTTTTACTGCACCCCTCCACTTAAAGAAGCAGGCATGTATTCTGCTTTAAACTTGAGCCATGCAAAGTCAAAGAACATAACAGAAATCGAGTTCCTGCTGGACGACATCGAGCTCGAGATAATTGCCCCTTCCTTGCTCAAGACGCTGTACGAGGAGTACACCGATTTTGACGTCCTGCCGATTAAAGAAGCTGTTCTGAACACAACTCAGTGGGGCTGGTACCCCTACCACAACATAACTCCTCTGCCACACAGCCTTAGTGACCTGCACATATACGCTGGGAAAAATGTGACGGGCCTTAAGACGTACATGTTGAACGTCTCATGGGACGCAAAGGTGTACGGCGTTGCGTGCAGTGGCGACAACACTTGTGGCATTTACCTTGACAACGTGACTTTATACTACGAAAACGGAACTTTGTACGGGGTAGAAAACGCAACTACCTATGACTTCTTCGAGATGAGTACAAGGCCAGGTTATGCTTTGTGGTGTGCGACTGGCGAAACTAGTCCATATGTAAGGGTTCACGTGTCTATGCCAGTGCCGAAGGAGGTAAACAGGCTAAAGATGTGGTTAAGGTACGTTGACTACTACGGAGGTGTTAGGACTTTGGCGAGGGGCTACATGGACATAACCCTTGCAACCGAAGAGCTCAGGAGCTCGGACTTTTCCTTCAACGACAGCGCTTTGAACCGTTCCCTGCCGATTTACTACCCGAACCCCATAGTGTCTTTTGTCAAGCGGGGGCGCAACGTAACGGCGTACCACGTTGGTCTTGTGCCAGAGGACATTTGGTACTCTGCTGTGTACACTGATGGTGAGTGTTACCCTGTGGTAAGTACAAGTCCAACTGATAACAGGGAAATTTGGTTCAGGAACAACTTGCTTGAGAGCTACACCGACACGAACACAACTCTGGGCAACGTGACCGAACACGTAACTGACTTTTCACCTTACTACTACACAAGTGGGGACGAGGTTTACTACTTAGGAGACCAGGTTGACTACTACGGCCACGTTTACAGGCCAGAGAGTATATACGTGTTTGGTGAAAGCTATCCACTTGTATTTTGTCCTTCTTACTGCTACGGGCCCAACTACTATGAGGGAGAAATAGTTGAGGGGGAGTGTACTTATACGGTGTACACCTGTGATGAAAGGTGCATACCAGACATGAATGTTACAGTTTTGGAGAAAGGAAGCACTTGGGTGAAGTTCGGCTTTACGGACGGATTTGACAGCAGTGAGTGGTGGATAACTGAAGCTGGTGGGGTCTACGAAATAGTTTCTGGAAGTACGAACGAGACAACTTTAACTGTGGTAGGGCTCACGACCAACAAGACGTATGACATGCACGTTGAGGGGAAGAGCTACCTCGGTTGCCCAACGTACAGGTACGGGGAGGTCAGGTTTACGTTGGGCACAGTGGCTCCTACTTACGTCCCGCCAGAGTACACCCGACAGATGGGGGAAATGTTTGGGCAGGCGTTCCAAGGCGGTGCGCTGGTCATGGCGGGCATATTTAACGTGGGTACCGATGTGGGCTCCGCAATATTTTGGCTTTTAATTACCCTCGGCGCTGTTTATCTGTTCGCTATGTATATACCTAGCGTGCTCGAAATAAACATAAACACTGGGATGGTAGCAGTGATTGTGTTGATGCTCATGTCTGTTGTTGGGGCAATCTCTGGCGTGCTACCTGTATGGGTGACAATTGTGATAATCGTGCTGACAGCTGGTGTATTTGCGTACTTCATGAAGAAGGTGTTTGAGTAATGGAAGACACAAAGTTTATCCTCGTGTACTCGTGCTTTGTATTTATGCTCATTTACTTAATAAACCAGTCAGCTGTGTCTGGGATAGACATAGGGATTAACCAAACCCTGCAACCGCCTACCTGCGACATAAGTGGGTGGGACGCCTTGGTAGACGCTGTAATGTGCGTCTTTGTTAACTTGTCCTTTTTCTTTTCCTTGATGAGCATCTCAACGGGCTACACCCTTTTGGGGACTTTAATATTCACTCCATTACTAGCAACCCTGCTCTGGGTAATACTTAAAATGGTGAGAGGATGAGGAAGGCAGTACTGTTCGTGGTGTGCACCTTAATCCTTAGCTGTGCGGGTGCTTTAAAGTACACGTGCAGGATGGAAAGGGACAGGGCCACCTGTGACATCCCCATAGAGGACTTCTTCAAAGAGGTCACAGAGGCGTGCGAGAAGTACTTCAGGGAAACCTCATCGAGCTGTGAAAAGTACTTTGAAGACGTTAGAAGCAGGGTTTATGAGGTAAAAGAGGACGTGAACTTAAGGATGGAGGTGTTGGGCACGGAGTACTGGCAGGGAGAGCAGGTAACCCTCTGGGTTCAGCTAGTTAACGGTAGCAAGCCAGTGAACAACCAGCTGTGCACCCTTGACGCATATGACCCGTTCGGTGGTGTCTTAGAAGAGGGGGTTGTGATGCACTACATAAACGGTAGCAAGGGGATGTACAAGTACAGCTCACCAGTTGACACGTCTAACATGAGTGGTAACTACATATACAATGTGGTGTGCTACACTGGGGTAAACAAAACAGCGTACTACGCCTTTGAGTTCGAGGTGAACCAGGGTGTTGTAGGAGGTAGCTTGGACAACACATATGCCTCAGACAACAGGTGGCTGACCATAGCGGAGGACGGTATAAGCGGTTCCTACTCCCTTGACGTCGTCTTTAAGTTCAGGGTTCCAAGCGGTTCGGACATAAACCTGTCATACTTCCTGGAGTACGCGTGGTTCTACTGGAGGTACGGCATGAGGAGGGAAGTTGAAGACCTGAACGTGTACATGTTTAACTTTGTGAACCACAGCTGGGAGAAGATAGACGAGTTAGTTGGGACTACTGTGGACAGCGATGCGAGCAAGGTGGTTGAGGACAGCAGGTACATAAAGGAGGAACTACTGATGATTAAGTTCAACGACACCTCAACAAGCGGTGACTACAACAGGGGGAGGTTCAGGATAGACCTGCTTAAGGTTTGGAGGATAGAACCAGTAGCAGAGGTAAAGAGCATACTCGGCGGAGGGGAAGTGCACGTACACGAGCCAGACACCCAGGAGCTCATTAAGTACATACTGACTTCAGGGGACTTCCACTTGGTGAGCAACCACGACTACTGCCTCGACAACAGCACCCTGGTCAAGGAGCTCACCTACCAGTACTGCCTAGACGGGGACTGCTTTAACATAACTAGGCTACAGACCATTAACTGCACCTACGGTTGCGACCCGAACAACAACAAGTGCTATCCGCCCCCCTGGCAACAGTTCCTAATCGTGGTAGGCTTGTTTGTGGTCATGATGGTGGTGCTATGGCTAATAGCAAAGTTGTGAGCAAGGTGCCGATAAGGGTAGCGCTCCTCGTCATATTCCTAGTTACCTACCTGTATGCAGTGAGGTACTTTTCCCTACAGGGGGTGTTCCTAACCGCAAGCGTGCTGTTCGCAGTCCTTATAGTAGCAGTCCTCTTCCTTTCGGCGGTGATGTGATGGGAAGGGTGTCTTTGAGGCTACCTAACAAGATTGAGGGCTTCCTTAGGGAAATGGCTGACGACTTAGGCATAACCCTTTCAGACCTGATAAAGACCGCCCTCGTCGAGTTCATATCGGATAAGGTTCACTTAGACAAGGAGGAGAAGAGGATGCTTATACACGTCATGTTTAAAGGGGGGAAGTACAGGAGGAGGACAAAGTGACAAAAGTGCCTTGGGTACTTGAAAAAAAGTCCTACATAAAGGTGATACTGAGCTGTAGCTCTCCAGTGTGGGGGGACATGCTGTGGAGGAAGGGGGTTCTGAGCTATAAGAGGGCTTATGAGACGTTGCACGTGCTTTCTAAGAGGGGTATCCTAAAAGTGGTGGAGGGGAAGAACAAAAAGGTTTACGTGCTGACGGAAAAGGGGAAGGAAATAAGGAAGCACTTAGTGGCCATAAAAAATTGTCTGACATAAATATAAAAGTGAGCGCAGTGATTACTAATTGGTGATGTAAAATGGCGAAAATAGATTATTCCGCTAAGAAGTGGGCCAGGAAGACCGCAGGGAAGGGAGCAGTGTGGAAGGAGCACACCTTGAAGGGAGACTATGCTGGTGGGATAGAGACTTTCACTGGGAGGCCAGCCAACCCTGAGAAGGTTGGTGCTTGGAAGGCTGGCGTTGAGGCGGTGACCCCAGAGGACTTCAACAGCGCCATAGCTGGGAAGGAGGCCAAGTGGAAGAAGAGGTACTTGGAAGTCATGACTGTTGGGACTTGAGGGGGCTTCCCCCTTTTTATTTAGGTGGTCGGAGTGACGGAAGAATTAGAAAGGGCGATGGAGGAGTGGGCTAGGAACTACATAGACGGCCTTTCTTGGTTCATAGCTAGGTCTGCTGGCGAAACTCCAGAGGAGACTTACAGGGAGTACTTGACAGTTAAGAGGATTTTTGAGGAGAAGATGCCAGAGATTAAGGAGAAGGCTAAGAAGTGGAGGAGGAGGATAGTGGAGGTGCTTGGGGCATGAAAAAAGAAGTCCGTAAGTTGTTAGAGGACATAAGGGACGTTGCGTGCAAGCTGGACGACATCGCAGATGTGATTTATGAGGGTGGTGAGTGGGCAGTGCCTCTAAGTGAAAAGGACTACAGAGCTATGGCTTACAAGTTGCACACCGCAGTTAGAAAGTTGGAGGAGGTGTTGGAAAAATGAAGGGAGAGGATGTCAGGCAGATATTCGCACTTGAGGTGATTAGGAAGGATGCAGAGGACATAGAAGATTTCTCGAAGGACTTAAAACAGCCACTGAAGGACATCGTCCTTTACGCTAACTCCATAATAAAAGACATAGCTGAGAGCGGGGAGGTAACACCTTACGCTGAAGAGAAGGCTAAGGCTTTGCTTGAGAGGATAAAAGAGGTGTTGTAATGCTCACAAAAAAGTACTACAAGGTGTTCGCAGAGATTTTGGGTAGGCACAACGCGAGCGAAGAGATGCTCGAGGACTTCATAGACTTCTTCAAGAGCGACAACCCCCTTTTCGATGAGACCAGGTTTAGGCTGGCTGTTGAAAAGGCGAGGAGGCCAAAGCTCTTTGAGGTGTTCGGATGAGGAAAAAGGTGGTTGAGGAGCTGGAGGAGCTGTCCGCGCTTAGGGGTGACTTGCGCGACGCAGTTGGTAGCCTCTACAGTGCAAGCGTTAAGGCTGAGAGCCTAAGCGAAATGTTCAGCTCTGAAGGAAAAAAGTCGATGATGGCTAGTGCTTTGGATATAAGGGACTTAATAGAGAACCTAACCAAAGTTGTCAGGAGGAACATGGATGAAATATATAGAGAAGTGTACATGCTCAGGGATGACCTAATTAACAGGTTAAGGGAGGTGTTGTAAATGGGAAATGAGGAGTTCATGCCAAGCGACATAGGTGCGATGTACGAAATAGACAACTACCTGAACGAGGCAGTAGTGAACATGAGGAAAGCTGGCAAGAAAGTCGATGAAGTGGGCGAGATGCTACTCAGTTCAGGTATACGGGAAGAAGGGGAGGACATGAGCTTTGTAAGGGGCATGATTGACGGGACTACACAAATATTCGCTAAGAAGGTGAACGACATAAAGGACGAACTGGACAGGATTAGGAAGAACGTGTTGAAGCTCTTTGAGGTGGTGTGATGGAGGAAAAGGAGCTCAAGCCAGTTGAGTGGGTAATTAGGGATGAAGTCATAAAAGACACACAGCACATAATTGACTATTCAGACGAACTACCAGAGGAAATTAGAGATGTAGTGTTTTGGGCTGGTGTGTTAATACGTAATGTTGTATCAGAGTGGGAAGTACATCCGACAATTATGGGGACAGCCGACATCCTTTACATGAAAGTAAAGAAAGCAGTTGAAGAAAAGCTGAAGAAGTTGAGGGCACAGAAAAAGCTTTGGGAGGTGATGTAGTTGAAAGAGGAGGAGTTTAAGTTTTGGGTAAAAGTGATTGAAGACAGCGTAAAAGGTGATGAGCTGGTAGAGCACTTCGTGAAGACGCTCAGCGGGGACAAGTTAAAAGACTTGGTGAGGGAAGTCCGTGGTTTTGTCAGGGAAAACCTCCCTGAGTGGATTTATGACACTTACGAGGAGGAAATTTACAAGGCTTCAGAGAGAAAGATGAAGGAGGTCTTGTGATGAAGGAAAAGGAGTTTGATGAAGTCATGAAAAAGCTCAAGGAGCTAAGGGCTAAACAGCCTTTTAGAGAGTTCAAGAAAATGCTAGAAGAGGAGGTAGCTAGGTCAAAGAGGTTGTTCAGGGAGCACAGGAACATACCTTACTGGAGGGGCTATTACCAGGGGATGGAAGACGCCTTCAGGGAGGCCCTTGAAAAGTTCAAGAAGAAGTTCGAAGAAGTCTTATGAGCGCGCTTGAGAAGCTCGAAGAAATAAATAGAGACCTAGAGGAAGCCGTAAAGCTCATCAGGGGCGCCTCGATAAAGGCCAACGTCCTCTCAGGGGAAATGCTGAAGAAGGGAGAAAGGGACTTGAGCGTGGAGCTGAAGTTGCTAAAAGAGGCAGTGGACAAGATGCTTGTCGAAATGGGGGACGGAATTAGGGACTGCGACATGTGGATTAGGAGCATAAGGAGGAAGCTGGAGGAGGTCTCTTTATGAGGCGACTTGTAGCTGTAATCCTCCTTTTACTCCCCTCCCTCTCCTGGGCGACTACCTATATGGGCACTTGTCCTCCGACCGATAGGTACACATACGTAAGCGGTAGGGTTGTCTTCACCAACTCGAGCCTAGTGTGCGGGCCGTACACTTCGAGCTCTGGGCTGTTCGCCGTGGACAGCGCGTCAATAGACTTCAACAACTCCTTGTGGTACACGGACGGTTCAGACCTCATAAAGACGAACGCAAGCGTACTCGTGGAGAACTTAAGGGTGGGCTACTTAGGTAGCGGTAGCGTGGTAGGGGAAAAGGGGGAGGTGGGAGGCCCTTACGTGCTCAACGGTTCAGGGGTGTTCCCGAAGTACTCCTTCCTGAACTTGAGCATGGAGGGGGAGTACGGGAGCCTCTTGAACAGCACGGGTGAAGACAGCATCCTAGTCCTGAACGTGTCTGGCAGGGCGCCTTCAGACGGCTTCAGGGGGGAAGTGTACGTCTTTTACGAAGGGGTCAACTCCTCTTTCCTGGAGAAGTGGGGGGAAGTGCCCCTCTTAGCAGAGTACGGTGAGCTAAAGGTGTTCGGTACAAGGTGCTTATACGAACAGCTCGGGTTGCCCGTAGAGCCACCAGAGGGGTACAACAGGAGTAGCTACTTCTACTTCGCAGTGTACGACCCAGAGGACGTAGAGCTGTACTCCATAAACTCGACCTTTGACTTGTGCCCCTTTAAGGTGGTAATCCCAAGGGGGGTTAACAAGTCAGAAGCCTCCTCTTACACGGACTTCAAGCCGAGGATTGAAGTGGCCACGAACCCTTTCTACGACTACCCAGAAGACCTGTACCTCGAGTTCTACCCTGAGAGGGAAAACGAGCTGTTCGGACACGAGTACAGCGACCACTGGATTTCGTGTGCGTACTACGGGGACGACCCTTACAGGAACAGCACAACTGAAGTCCAGTACGCGATTTCAGACGTGGGCCTGTACGCATACAGCGATGTGGAAGTCAACATAACTGAAGAGTGCTATGACGTGTGGAGGAGTTACCCAAGGGACTTCACGACCTACGACTACTTGGAAGGTGCAAGCACGATTGGGTGTAGGTGGGGAAGCGAGGAGTGGAGCGGTTCTGGAGGTGAGGCGGACATATGTGAGTACGAAGTGTACGGTGATTGGGTTGAACTTAAACCAAAGAGCATAAACCTTACGTGGATACCCTACACTAGGTACAACATAAGCTGGGGGGACTTCGAGCAGGCGAACCCAGAAGCCGTTGAGGTGCTTTGGGAAAGCGATGAGGTGTTGCAGTCGAACTTCGGTCTCACGAAATTCTTCTGCAACTCGTCTTGGAGGTCAAGTGAGCCTTTCCTAATCTCTACTTTTATAGACATGTGGAACACGTACCCATCAAGCCTATCAGTTAAGCCAGGCGCAAAGTACTGGGAAGACGTCCTATTCCCGAACACCTCCTGGCAGGGAGAAGGGTACATAATCGGGATGATGGAGGAAGTTCCAGTAGTGAGCACGGAGTTGTGCGGTGAGATAAGCTTCACCAATTCTCCAGTGAGCGAAGTTGTAGTCCAGGGAGGAGTGAACTATACAGAGCTGTTGGGAGGCCTCTCATGGGTTGTTGGAATTTTACCACTAGAGAAAGAGGAAGAAGTAGAGGGTAGCTACGAGCACTACTACCTCAACATAACCCTTGTCCCAAGGGTCGAGGCGGTCATGTACGTCTACACAGACTACGTATACGAGCTTGGGGAAGTAGACGAGCTGTTCAACGTAACTTTAAACGGCGTTGAAGTGCCCTACGAGTACTCAAACGGCACCTTACTAGCCCACCTTGGGACGCT
>Ga0190309_1000300_pt1 | contig 14400 bp, 16 predicted proteins | sample 48700767_MG_FD_161656 | JGI IMG/M metagenome (GOLD analysis project Ga0190309, IMG submission 161656) | Hydrothermal vent sediment bacterial communities from Southern Trench, Guaymas Basin, Mexico - 4870-07-6-7_MG | ecosystem: Environmental > Aquatic > Marine > Hydrothermal vents > Sediment ... | reverse complement strand
TAATTGCGATAAAATAAAAGGTGTCGAGATAAAAAACACTCTCCGGAGCTTTAATTAAAATCCTAATTCCGAGATAAGCTCCAGTAACAACAATTCCAGCATATACGGGTTTCGTTATTATTTTTAAAATTAAATCATCTATCTCGGTTTTCGTTTTTTCAGCGAATTTTGCAGCATATTTATTCAGGAAAATCTTTACGATTTGCGCCGCAATTAGAGAGAGCAGAATAATTACAATTGGCCCGAAAAATTCGCCGGTTGCATTGACTATGCTATTCACAATTTCCAGCATAATTTTTTGGTAATTATAAACATATTTATACTTTTAGAGCCGAAAACTATTTAAATAAAAAAGCTATTATTATTTTGTGGTAAAAATGAAAAGAAAAGGATACGACTGTCGAGGAAACAAAGAAAAACTCAAAGAAATGAGCGGAGAAGAATTCATAGCTGAAGTGCTAAATGGAAGAAGAAATTTCTCCAAAATTAAATTAGTAGATGCTGATTTGTCAAATGCTGATGGTTTTGAAGAAATGAATCAGTATTTGAGGGAGTATGAGAAAGACCTTTGGAAAGAGCCCATAGTTATAAATCATTCCGATTTTTCCGGTGTTAAAGCGAAAGGTCTTTATTTACCCTATGTTAGAGGAATCGGAACAAATTTTGAAGGAGCGGATCTTGAGGAAGCGAACTTCAAAGGGAGTGGAATAAAATCTGATGGGACCGGAATAAAATCTGAAAGAGCCTATTTTCGGGATGCAATCTTTCAGAAAGCAAATCTTGAAAAGGCCTCCCTTTCCAGAGCATACCTTGAAAGAGCAAACTTTCGTGGTGCATCACTTAAAGGGGCAGACCTTCAGAAAGCATACCTTTACAAAGTAAATTTTCGGGAAGCAGATCTTGAAAAAGCATCTCTTCGGGAAGCATATCTCCAAGAAGCTAACTTTTCAGGAGCGAAGCTTCGAGAGGCTTACTTTGAAAAAGCATTTCTTTGGAGAGCAGATCTTCAGAGAGCTATTCTTGAAAGAGCCAACTTCGAAATGGCAAACTTTGAAGGAGCAAATCTTGATGGAGCTATACTATACATTATTCCTATAAGAAATCTCTTGTGTTCTAATTTTAGCGGCTCACGAGAATCTTTTGAACTTTGGTAAATAAATTGCGAAAAGGCAAGATAATTATCTTTTTCCTTATAATAAAAAATTATGCAGGGGTAGCCAAGTCTGGTCAATGTTTCGCTCAATCAGTCCAGAAAAAGGCGCAGGGCTAAGGACCCTGTGGGTTAGTCCCTTCGCCGGTTCAAATGAGCCTTTTGGAAAAAGGCTCAAGCCAAAAGGAAGCCCAAGCGGGTTTCTCAACTTCCCGGCAACCTTTTAAAAAAAGGTTGCATCCAAAAGGCTCAAGCCAAAAAGCTTAAGCTAAAAAGCGAGAATCCGGCCCCCTGCATCAAATTAAAATTTATCTTATTTTATGGATGCCAAAACTAAAGAGAAAATTAGGGAGCTGGAGAGAAAAGGTTGGATAAATGCCTCAATGATATTCGAGGTCCTTGGGGCGAGCAGAGAAATTGTTGAAAAAAGCCTAAAAGAGCACATAAAAAAACTCGAAAGAATAAAAACTTGTTTTATATACAAAAAGGAGTTCAGCGAAATTGAAACAATCGAGAAGCCGATAAAAAATTTGGACAAAGCTTATTCGCAATTCGTTGAAATTGAGTGCCTGATTAAAGATATAACAACCTTAATTGTAATCTCTCTTTCCTACGGCCCGAGCTCGGTGGAGATAAACAAACCGAAAAAAATTGAAATTTCTGCAGGAGAACTGGAAAGTATCTCGAATTTGGTTGCTGGAACAATTCACAAAATAGCAGAAGCTGGATTGGGAGGCATTATAGCTACTCCTTCAAATTAAAATGAAGCAAGCGATTTTGGTAAGAACGGATTTAAAAATGGGGAAAGGAAAAATCGCATCCCAAGTCGCTCACGCGAGTTTGGAAGCTTACAAAAAAGCGAACAAAAGGAAAATAAAAAAATGGGAAAAAGAAGGCTGCAAAAAAATCGTTTTGAAGGTTTCTTCCCTTGAGGAGCTTTTAAAATTTAAAAAAATGGCAGATGAGTTAAAAATTCCGAATGCTATGATAAGAGACGCTGGACTAACGCAGGTAAAGAAAGGGGAAATAACCGCGCTCGCTATTGGACCAGAGGAAGAAGAAAAAATTGATAAAATCACAAGGAATTTAAAATTGCTCTAATTAGTTCTATTAACTTATTTTTGACTTATTTTTGGTAAGGTAGTAAGGAACAATAAACCTTAAAAAGATATGCAAGATGTTAAAGAAGAAGATTCGAAATCAAAAATTCTTTTAAGGAGTATCTGTTGCTAAGAGAACAAGAATAAAGCAGATAAGATAAATAACTTTAAATAAATGTAAATAACGATTATGGGTGATATTAAAATGGGAAAGAAAAGAGTTACTTTATTTGTAAATTCTGAAATTTATGAGAAATATAAGCAATACTGCGAGAAGAATGGCTTGATATTATCAAAGAGATTTGAAATCTTTATGGAAAATGAGTTAAAGAAAAATCAAAAAGAAGTTAGTTAATATGGCAATGTTATTTGAAGAGAGGGTAAAAAAGAACAATTCGTTTTTGTTAAATAAAGTATCTACCAATTTACACATAACTCAATCTATGAATTTACAAGACGAAATTCTCACCATATTTAACAATCTCGCAGAAGATCCTTCATGGTCATTTGAAAATCTGTCTAGAAAAGAAACTTCATATGCTACGCATGGCTATCATAGATATCCAGCCAAATTTATCCCTCAACTTGCAAGGAGATGCATCAAAGAATATTCGATTAAAGATGAAATCGTATGCGACCCTTTCATGGGATGTGGTACAACTTTGGTTGAAGCATTAATATTAGGAAGAAAAGCTGTTGGCGTTGATATAAATCCAGTGGCATGGTTAATCACAAAGGCTAAATGTGTTCCAATAGAGCCTAAAAAATTAAGAAAAGAAATTGACAAGATATTATCTGATATTTCAGCTTTTATAGAGTTTAGAAGGAATAAAATAAAACCATTAACAGAGATAGATATAACACCAGTAATTCCCAATAATGAAAGAATAAAATATTGGTTTCCACATAGTTACATAAGGGAGGAGTTAGGAATAATTCTTGGAAGAATCAACAAAATAAGAGAAGCAGACATTAGAAATTTCTGTTTATGTGCTTTTTCCCAAATTCTGAAGAATTGCTCTGTATGGTTGATGAAAAGCGTTAAACCAACAAGAGATTTAAAAAAGAAACCTGCTGACCCCTTTCAGGTCTTTAAGAAACATATAAATTACATGATTAAGGGAAATGAAGAGTTGTTTAGATTAATGCCAGATCACATAAAACAAAATTTAAATGAATATTTAATCGCTGAAAGAAGAGATGCAAGAGATTTGCCTTGTAAATCTAATTCCGTAAGTTTGATCGTTACCTCTCCACCTTATGTTACTTCTTATGAATATGCTGACCTACACCAATTAACTGCTCTTTGGCTGGGATATGCTAAAAATGTTTCGAAATTCAGGGAAGGTTTTATTGGTTCAATATATAAAAGAACAAAGATTAATGATGATATAAAAAGCGAGATTGCTAAAAAAGAAATTGAAGAATTAGAAAAGAAATCAAAAAGAGAAGCAGAAGCGGTGAGAGATTATTTCTTTGAAATGCAACAATGTTTTGAGGAAATGCACAGGGTTCTAAAACCCGGTGGAAAAGCCTGTATTGTAATAGGCAATACAGAATTAAAAAAGGTGAAGATTTTGAATGCTGAAGTATTTGTTGAGATTATGCTAAACATCGGCTTCAGAATTCACAAGATAATCAAAAGAAGAATTCCATCAAAAATATTACCTTCGACCAGAGATTCGAAAACAGGAAGATTTACATCAAATCATAAGGCAGATAGATTGGCTTATGCGTATGAATATATTTTAGTTATGGAAAAGTTATGATGTGTCAAAATGAAATTTGAAGACTTAGTAAGGCTGTATGAGGAAAAGAAAGAGAAGTATGGAGCTGAGGCATATAAGCATATATCTGAGTTGTTAAGAGAGGCTAAGGAATTACATAAAAAAGATTGGTTAAAGAATCCAACACCTAACAAAGATCATGAACAATCTTGGAGAGCATTTAAAGGAAAAAATTTTGAGAAGTTGATAATTCATATAATAAAAGAAGAAGTTGAAAGTTTAGGATTAAAAGTAGTTGATGGGGACACATTGGAAAGAACAAACAGTAAAAATTTGTCAAGAGAATTAAGCCAAGTAAAAAGAAACCTTCTGATTGATTATGGAGAATTTGGTTCTCATTTGCCAGATGTTGATATTGTCATCTATGATCCTAAAACACTAAAGATAATTGCAGTTATTTCAAGCAAAATAACATTAAGGGAAAGAATTGCACAAACAGGTTATTGGAAGCTGAAATTAATGCAAGATGAAGTTACTAAGCATATTAAAGTATTCTTTATAACACCTGATGAAGACGGAACTCTGAAAACTAAAAGACCTGCAAAGAAAGGTAGAGCAATAGTTGAAGTTGATACAGATGGAAGCTATGTAATGAGTGAAAATGAAGTGGAGGAAAGTGATAAAGTTAAGAGGTTTGATAAGTTTATTGAGGACTTAAAGAGGTTGGCAAATGGGAGAAGATAAACCTGTTTTACACCCAACAACTCTATGGGATTTTCCTAAACAAAGTTATGGCAAAACTCCAAAAGGAGATTGGAGATTTAATGGAGTCACTCCTGCCGGTGTAATTTACAATTTGATCATAAGATATACAAATCCGGGAGATTTAGTGGTTGACCCGATGTGCGGGAGTGGAACAACAATTGATGTTTGTAAAGAAGAAGGAAGAAGAGTTATAGGCTATGATATCGCCCCCACAAGACCAGATATAATCCAGAATGATTCCCGAAAGATTCCATTGCCAGATAATTCTGTTGATATGGTTTTTATTGATTCTCCATATGGAGATAATGTGAAATATTCTGATCATCCCAAGTGTATAGGGAAAATTTCCGCTGAAAAAGAAGAATTTTATCAAGAATTAGAGAAAGTTGCCAAAGAAATACATAGAATTTTGAAACCAGGAAAAATTGTTGGCTGGTTAATTGGTGACCATTGGAGAAAGAAATCTGGATTTATACCTGTGGGTTTCAAAATTTATCAAATGTTAGAGAAATATTTTGAACCTGTTGATGTTATTTGTGTAGTAAGAAGAAATCAAAGATCAAACACAAAAATTTGGGAACAAAGAGCTTTAAAATATAATTTCTTTTTAAGAGGCTTTAAGTATTTGTTTATTATGAGGAAGCCTGTGCGATAAAATGGTGAATATAAAATTTTTAGAATCTATAACTTTTAGATTTAGTTTTTGGTATCATGACCTTTCTATCAAATCTTCATTATTCTTTGGGGAACACAAGATTTTAATCAACTTCTTTCAAGAGTTAAATTCATTGGAGAAATTGAACAATTTCTAAGGAGCTTGTGTCAGCCTCTCTATAATTTCTCACTTTTTCCTCTTCCCTATATCACAAACTAAGTTGACGAGATTTCTCTCTAATGAAGCAAAAACTGAAACTCAATAATTTTTCATTTCACCAACAATAAATTGACAGAACCGCTTCAATCCAGATTTTTAATTATTTCTGCTGCAGCTTTTTTCACCGCCTCTCTTGACGAGAATTTTGGCTCGAAGCCGAGTTTCTTCAATTTCTCTATACCCAAAAGCATTTCCTTCACATCTCCCTTCCATCCTCTCCCATTTTCGCCTCCAGCAAATTTATACCTTGGTTTCTCCTTAATTAAACCCTCTTTAGTTAATTCATCAACAACTATATCTGCGATCTCTTTAACAGTTATCCAATCGTTATTTCCTATGTTGAATATATTAATCAATTCCTTAGCTTTATTTCTTGCAATTATCATCGCCTCTATGCAATCATCAACATACAGATAGCTTTTTTTCTGTTTTCCGTCTCCAAGAATTTCAAGGGTTTCGTGATTTTTTAAAAGTTTCTGGATAAAATCGCAAATAACCCCGTGGGTAGAATTTTTTCCTATAATATTTGCCAATCTGAAAATAAATCCCTGAATTTTGTGGAGGGAGCAATAGGTGGAGATTAAACTTTCACAAGCCAGTTTTGATGCTCCGTAAAATGAAATCGGTTTTGTCTCGAAATTTTCCGGTGTGCGTGGCGAAGCATCTCCGTAAACTGTCGAGCTTGAGGTAAACAAAATTCTCTTAACTTTTCCTTTTACGGAAGCTTCAAGAACATTTCTCGTAATTTTTAATTCCCTGAAAAAAGTGTCTATTGTTGAATCCTTCACAGAGGGATTTGCTGCCAAATGCCATACTTCATCCACATCAAAAAATTTCTCGATTTTATTTTCGAGGTCAATCTCGTAGAACTCTATTTTATCCAAAAAAGGTTCTATAAATTCTTTTTTTCCGCTTGATAAATTATCGAGAACAATAAGCTCATTGTTTTCGAGAAGTTTAGCAACTAAATTAGAGCCTATAAATCCAGCGCCTCCGGTTACGAGAATTCTCATTATTCAATTATTCTCTGCTTTCCTATCAAATTTAAAATCTCCTGAATAATATCTTTTCCTCTAATTCTCTGCAAGCCTCCATTTGCGCATTCCCTCTCTCCAAAAGAAGAAACCTTATCTCTTCTAACCCCAACTCCATGAAATAAAATAGGAACATCATCTCCGCTGTGTTCTTTCAGCGAGCACGGTGTTGAATGGTCTCCAGTAATAACCTTTAAAGCTTTTACATCCGTCAAGATGCCTAAAGCTTCATCTACTTTTTCAATAAATTTTTTCTTTCCAATGCAATCTCCATCATGCCCATACAAATCCGTTCCTTTAATGTGGACCCAAACAAAATCGTATTTTCTCAGCGCTCTTTTGGCAGCAATAAATTTCGCTTTTATGCTCGTATCTTTGCTGCCGGTGGCACCTTTAACATTTATCAAATCCATTCCTATAAATTTTCCGAAACCTTTATATAGCCCGGCCCCAGCAATGCAGCAAGCTCTTAATCCGTATCTCTTTTTGAAGCTCTCGACTTTTTTGAATTTTCCCGCGCCTCTCAAAAGTATGCAATTCGCCTCTGGCAAATTTTTCTTTCTTCTAATTTTGTTTATTCTGTGATTGCTCAGTATTTTGCAAGCTTTTTCAATGTACTCATTTAAAATTTCCGCCGTAAATTCTGCCTCTTTATCCAATGCTCTCACTTCTTTGGGAGGCTTGTTTATTTTACGCGGATCGCTATCGCTCAATTTATGCGAAAGATTGCTTCCTCTTAAAATCAAAGCTGCTCTGTGCTCGGTTCCAGCTTTCAAAATAAATTTTACTCCTCTCAATTCCATGCTCAAATCTTTTTCAAAAGGTTTCACATTTTTTATTCTCCCCGCTCTCCTATCAACTATTTTCCCTTTTTTTAAAGTCGCGAAATTTACGCGAAAAGCAATATCGTTTTCCTTTAATTTAATACCTGTTCCAAGAGCTTCTATTATTCCTCGCCCAGGATAGAATTTTTCGAAAGGAGAATAGCCAAAAAGTTCAAAATGCGCCGGCCCTGATTCAGGAGCCACGGCGAATTCCAAAGGAGAGCACATACCACAAATTCCTTCTTTAGCGAGATGATTTAAATTTGGTGTAAATGCTGCTTCGAGCGGGGTTTGCCATTCCAATTTCTCGCAAGGTCTATCTCCGAGACCATCTAACACTATAAAAATAACTTTCCTTGATTCAGCCATAATAAACTATCAAGCTTTTAATTAAAAATTCAGGAATTGCTTCAGATAAGGCAGCTCTTCCCGAATAATCTTCTTCGAGCAATGCATTCTCTCTCGCAGCTTTTCAATTTTGCTTTCCAATTCTTTTTTCTTTGTTTTCATTATTCCCTTCTTTAATATGTAAGTTGGAAATCCGTATTTAACAAATTTTCTGTAGGTTTCCTTTTTCGAAAGCGCTATTCCAACGGAAATGAAATCCAGATAATATCTGAACAAACTCCAGTCTTGTCTTTTAGTTATTCTGTTTCTCATTATATCTGCCAAGCTCAAAAACTCGAGAGCATTTTTCAAATCATCATCTTGATATTCGCGAACAACATTTTCTTCAATCCACCAGAAAAAATCTTCTGGCGCTCTGTCAAGATTGTTAATAACTTCTCTAGCAACATCTATTTTTTTTGTTTTGAGAATGTATCGAACGGAGTTGAAAATATTTTCCTCGAAATTTCGCGGAAATAAATACTCGGAGCCCAAAAGTTTTCCCTTTATAATTAAACTTTCCAAATCGAGAATCGCTGCCCTCATATCTCCGTTGCTTCTCTTGGCAATATTTTTCAAAATATTCTCATCGCATTTAATTTTCTCAGAAAGACAGATTTTTTTCAGATACTTTGCTATCGATGAAACATGCAACCTTTTGAATTCTATAAGTTTGCAGTATTCCCTAAGAGTTCTCAATTTATTCTCGTAGGGGTCGTTGGCTGTAAGCACCACGGGGTTTTTGGATTCTTTGAGAATTTTTATAATCTCCGCAATTGCACCTTTATCTTGAGAACTCAAACCATCAACCTCATCAATCAAAATCAATTTTTTTCTTCCAAAAACAGAACTTTGCTTTGAAATTTCCAGAACTTTTTTTAAATTTTCAGCGTCCCGATAATCGCTCGCATTGATCTCAAATATATCGTAATTCAATTTTTTTGCAACCAAATAGCAGCTCAAAGTTTTTCCAACTCCAGGAGGTCCATAAAGAAGCACCGGCTTTTTTCCCAAATATTTCATAAACTCTTTTACTTGCGCCTCTACACCAACCATCTCCTCTAATTTTTTCGGTCTGTATTTTTCGAGATACATAATTATTTAGAAAATTAAATCTGATATAATTCTGATTAAAAAATTGAAAAATTCGAGTATTTTTTGGATTATTAGATCTGCAGGAGAAATATAAGAATCTTTCGTCTCCGGCAATTTTTGAATTTCGATTTTATAATTTATTTCTTTTCCATCAACTTCTGGTATTTCAAAAATCATGTTATTAAGCTCTTTCGTGCAGTTTCTTATTTTTCCCAAATCAAGGGAGTAGCAAGGTTTGAAATCGCTTCCCAAAAATACTAAGTATTATTTTATTTCTCTCCTCTTCATCATCAACACTTCTATTTATCCTTAATAGCTCCTCGTAAACTCTATGCAAAGAGCTCGAATTTTCTCTCAAAAATTCTCTTATAAACAATTCCGAATAAGCATATCCGAATTCTCTTCTCTCATCCCTGTATTTTTTAGGATTCCAATAAAGCATCCAGCTCTCATTTCTTCTGTAATATTCCAATAAATCTTGCGGTTTATGATTCGGCTTCAGTATATAAATTTTGTTTCCTTTTCTCCATTTTATTTCCTCGCCGAAAATTTCCGGTCTCGTCTCGTTTAAAATTCTAAAAATAACGGAGCTCGCGTAGGTAGCGACACCTTCATCAAACCAGCTTATCTCTGTTTTATCCCAATCCAAAGCGAATGAATTGAAACCATGGACTGTTTCGTGGATGATTGTTGCTATCTTCTCATTCTCACTTAATTCTTTTCTCACAATTATTAATCCATTCTCGAAGATTCCAGAGCTCCATTCCTCCAAAATATCTTTGCATTCCTTTTCAGAAAGAAGCACTATCCCAAATTTTACTGGAATTTTCATCCCGGTTATTGCTTCGGCAATCCAATAATATTTCTCGATTTCTTCCAAATTCAAATCAGAATTCGTGAAATAATGTTCGCTTTCCTTTTTTCCGCCAAACAATATCTTCACATTTAAAGCTCCTCTACCGCGCGCTTTCACCATCTCACCGTATTCTATATCGGCATTAGGAATAAAAAAATATTGAAAATTTTCACTTACAATGAAAGTGGTTTCATTTTCGAGGCCGAACAAATTTAAATTCGCGAAATTAAATCCGTACTTTTTATCTATCGGTTTTGAGTAGATTATATTGACTACCCTTGTCTTCGATTTTTTGGGATTTGTTTTAAAGCTTAATCTGTCGTGGAGAAATCTGTAGCTGATGTTTCCTATCTCATCTCTCACTTCGAGAACACTCGAATTTTCAGGCAATGGAATCGAGATTTTCCAATAATCAAGAACTTTTTCAGATTTCAAAATTAGAGTCGAATTAATTACAATTTTATTTTCTTCCAAATTTAAGTTGTGAATTACCTCTCCTCTCGCTGAAGAAATTATTAAAATAACTAACAAAAAAATCAAGCAGATTTTTTTCATATTTCAAATATTGTTCGCGATTAAGATATTACTCTTTAAGAGCCCATTTGCCTTTCTTCCTTCCCATCATAAAGTATTTTCTGCACTTGCTTGAGCAAAAATAGAAAATCTGGCCTTTATTGGTTACAAACATCACTCCGGAGCCCTTTTTTAAGGTTTCCCCGCAGTAGGAGCATCTCGCCATTATAAACCCTCCATCTCGGTCTCTTTAAGATAAATAATATCTCCTTCCCTAACACTTCCAACAACAGCTCTCTCCAAAATTTTATTTTTATTTAATAATCTGCATCTAACTATACTTACCCCTTTAGGTCCCTCTCTTCCGAGAATCTCAATTACCTCCGCTGGCTCTGCCATAAAAAAATAATAAAAATAATTTATGGACAAACTGAATGAATTAAGAAGGAAGATAGCTGGCGAGATTGTGCTCTCCAAAATTCCAGGAGAAACGATAAGAAAATGGAGGGAAGTGTTTAAAATTCCCCAAACGGATTTAGCGAAAAAACTCGGAATTAGTCCTTCAGTAATTTCGGATTACGAATCCGGAAGGCGTAAATCTCCTGGAATAAACATGATTAAAAAACTCGTTAATGCGATGATAGATATAGACAATGAAAAAGGGGGAAAAATCGTGAATGAATTTCTTTCTCTTTACCAAAATTCAGAATTCGAATCTTTTGTATTAAGCGCGAGGGAATTTGAGAGACCTGTGCGCATAACTGAATTTATAAAATGGATAAACGGCGAACCTTGTTACAAATTTGAGGACCGCGATATTTTCGGGTATTATTTGATAGATAGCGAAAAAGCGATAATGCAGCTCTCTCCAACAGATTTATTCAAAGTGTCTCCGTTGATAAACATGCGATGCATAATATTCACCAATTTAACTCGCGGAAGGTCGCCGCTGATCGCTTTAAGATTGACAAATTTAAAACCTGGGTTAATTGTGCTGCACGGAATAAGAAAAGTGGATGACATCGCTTTAAGAATCGCCAAAATCGATGAGCTGCCGTTGGCAATAGCTTATGTTTCAAGAGTAGAAAATTTGATAGAGAAGCTTGAAAATTTCAGTAGCAAATATTGATTATCTCAAAGCTCCCAGAAGCGGAAACTTTAAAATATCTCAATTTCGTGCAGTTTTCACTGATATTTACATCGAAATCCAACAAATCTTCGAGCTCTTTTTCCAAATTTTCCGAATTTATTTTGTTTTCCTTCTCTAATATTTCGAGAGCTTTCATTATTCGCATCTCTTTATCCTCGCTTCCGGAGAGTTCGGCTCTGTAAATTAAAAGAGGAAGCAAGATTATTAAAACAGCCACGAGAACTTCGAGAGAGAAAAAATAGCCCTTCATAATTATATAATGAAAATAGGAATTATCGGCAAGCCGAACGCTGGGAAGACAACTTTTTTCAAAGCTCTCACATTAATAGATGCAAAAATCGCGAATTTTCCGTTCACAACCATAAGCCCGAATATAGGCTACGGGTTTGTAAGAGTGGATTGCATTGAGAAAGAATTTAATGTTAAATGCAATCCCAAATCAGGGTTTTGCATAGAAGGAAAGAGATTCATTCCGGTGGAGTTAATAGATGTTGCCGGCTTAGTGCCTGGGGCGCATCTCGGCAAAGGAATGGGAAACAAATTTCTGAATGATTTAATGCAAGCTTCTTGCTTAATTCACGTGGTAGATGCCTCTGGCACAACAGATGAGGAAGGTAAAGAGTGCAGCGCTCACAATCCGATGAAAGATGTGGAATTTTTGGAAGTGGAGCTGGATAAATGGTTTTTTTCAATTCTGGAAAGAAACTGGAAAAAAATAAATAAAAAAGAAGATATTGCCAAAAATCTTTCTGGTTTGGGAGCCAATATGAAGGAGATAAACGAAGTAATTCGAGAGCTCAATTTGGACGAGAATATAAATAAATGGAAGGAAAATGAGAGATTCAGTTTTTCGAGAAAATTGAGGGAAAAGATAAAACCGATTTTAATAGCCGCAAACAAAATTGACAAAAAAGAGGTAGATAGATGGATAGATAAGCTAATAAAAATCGGAGCCGTTCCGTGTTCTGCCGAAGCCGAGCTTGCTCTGAGAATGGCTGCGAAAAAAAATTTGATAAAATATATTCCCGGGGATGGTGATTTTGAAATTATTGGCAACTTGGATGAAAGGCAAGTGGAAGTGCTGAACAAAATAAAAGCTCTTTTAAAAAAATACGGCTCTACAGGGTTGCAAAAAGCTTTAAATAAAGCGGTTTTCGAAATTTTAAATTATCTCGTGGTTTATCCTGTTTCAAAAAATTTGAGAGACAAAGAGGGCAACATTTTGCCTGATGCTTTTCTCATGCCCCCGAATTCAACGGCTTTGGATTTGGCATACAAAATACATAAAGATCTCGGAGAGAAATTTATTTCCGCAATAAATTTAAGAACAAACCAAAGATTGGGAAGGGATTATAAATTGAAAAATAACGATGTAATAGAGATAATTTTCAAAAAATAATTTGCTCAAGCTTACGCTTTTCCCTCGAGTTTCGCAACCATTAATTTGGTTTCCAAAAAAACATCCGGATTTACAGAGATTGAATCAATTTTATTTTTGACCAAAAATTCCGTATATTCGGGAAATTTCGAAGGTGCCTGACCGCATATTCCTACAGGTTTATTAAATTTATGGGCAACTCTTATCAACTCACTTATGCTTTTCTTCACAGCCTCATCCCTTTCATCAAAATTTAGCGCTGGGTTATCTCTGTCCACACCCAAAGTTAGCTGCGTAAGGTCATTAGAGCCTATGGAAAATCCATCAAATAGTTTTGCAAATTTATCTGCCAGAATAATATTGCTCGGTATTTCTGCCATCACATAAACTTTCAATTTTCTTCTCAATCCTATCTCTTTCAGAATTTCCAAAACTTTTTTTCCTTCTTCAATTGTTCTGCAGAAAGGTATCATCACATCAACATTTTTTAAACCCATTTCTTCGCGCACTTTTCTTATCGCCTCGCACTCTAATAAAAATGCTGGTTTGAAATTCTCGCTTATATATCTTGCTGCCCCCCTCCATCCGAGCATCGGATTGTTCTCGAAAGTTTCGTATTTTTCGCCACCTAGCAAATTTCTGTATTCATTGGTTTTGAAATCTGAGAAGCGCACAATGACTTGCCTCGGATAAACAGAGCTCGCAAGTATGCCAATTCCTTCGCTTAATTTATCGATATAAAATTTTTCCTTTTTCTTTTCAATCGCGTACATCGGATGCATTTTTATTATAGAACCTATAATGTGCTCCACTCTTGCTAATCCAATTCCATCTGGCTGAAGATGGGAAAGATCAAAAGCCTGCTCCGGAGTTCCGAGAATCAACATAACTTTCGTTTTTGTTTTCGGAATTTTTTCAATATTTATCTTTTCAACCTCGTATTTCAACTTCCCCTTCCACACAATTCCCTTAGAGGATGTGCAATCCACTGTTACCTCGTCCCCGTCCTTTAATTTTTTGGTTGCATCTTTTGCTCCAACAATGCAAGCAACATCAAGTTCTCTCGATACTATCGCAGCATGGGATGTTGAACCTCCGCGCTCGGTTACTATTCCAGAAGCGAGTTTCATTATCGGCTCCCAGTCCGGGTCTGTTTGGATGGTAACCAACACCTCTCCCTCACGGAATTTCGCAATATTTTTCACATTTTTTATCACATGCACCTTGCCTGTTGAAATTTTTCTTCCGATCGCTATACCCTCAACCAGTTTCCCGCTTCTTTCAAGCAACTTGTATTTTTTAATTTCCCTTTTTCTCGAGTGAACTGTTTCAGGTCTTGCCTGCAATATATACAGTTTCCCATCTTTTTTATCTTTTGCCCATTCTATATCCATTGGTCTCTTATAGTGGTTCTCGATTATCATCGCGTATTTTGCCAATCTCTCCACTTCCTCATCGCTCAAAACAAATTTTTTTCTCTCTTCTTCAGGCACCTTAACTTTTTTCGTACCTTTTTTATCGAAAACCAATTTAACTTTTTTATCTCC
>Ga0190309_1000298_pt1 | contig 14434 bp, 17 predicted proteins | sample 48700767_MG_FD_161656 | JGI IMG/M metagenome (GOLD analysis project Ga0190309, IMG submission 161656) | Hydrothermal vent sediment bacterial communities from Southern Trench, Guaymas Basin, Mexico - 4870-07-6-7_MG | ecosystem: Environmental > Aquatic > Marine > Hydrothermal vents > Sediment ... | reverse complement strand
CTGGTTTTATTCACTCTTACTGTTAACATATCTATTATTTTACAACTCCTACTGTTTTTCTGAGCTTTCAATCTTTATATCCTCTACGAAGATTAAGATAATATGTGTATCTAATCTAAAACCCTTGTTTGTCATTTCCTTTACGACATTTTCTATTTTTGTTCTGTTCAATTTTTTGAGGAGAAATAGAAGTTTTAAGAGAAATAATGTGCCATGAACTTCTACGTTACATTTTTCTCCTATTTTTCTAGCTCTTTCATCATCTATAATGGCGATACATTTTTTATTCATTGCGGCCAGTATTGTAGAGCTTTCTCCTTTTCCTAATTGATAAGTTTCCGAAAAATCATCAGTCGCAGAGGGGTTTCCAATAACTTTAATTACCCCGTCCTTAATGTATTTTTCCACAATATGTACCTCTTCGGCCCCTATTTCCTTCCCTTTTTCGACAACTTCGTCGTAAACAGCCTCGGTTATATAAATTTCATTAAAAGCTTCTACAACTTTCTTTAAAATGTTAGTTTTACCCAAATATATTACGGGGGTTGCATTAAGAATTACTTCCTTTTTATTTTCTTTGCCCATTTTCTTGCAGCCTCTAAATCAGCTTCCAACATTTCCTTTGAGTAGCGAATTACAATGCCGAGAGAAGCTAAACGAGCAATAAACCCTCTAATCGATAAATTCGCGATTTCAGCAGCTTTACCAAGCGAAACCTCTCCCTTTAAATATCTTTGCACCGCTTCATTAAATCTTTCTTCCAATATTTTTTCATGCAGCATCTTTCTAGCTAAAACAGCCTTTGGAACCTTTTCTTTCTTTGCTCTTTCCTCAAGATATTTCAAATCTTCCTCAGGAACTCTTAGCGGCAGATATCCAGACATGTTAATGCGCACCTCATAGAACCTTATCAATACTAAAAAGTTCTATTAGATTATATAAGACTATTCAGAACAAATTATGTTTCTGTTAGTAAGTAGGTAAATGCTAACTGCTTAAATTTAATTAAGCTGTTTAACATAAATCTAAGTTTGTTACATTTCAATGCGTATTGGCACATGTAAGTCTGACGTGGAGTTATGAGCTAGATTCCTAAAGAAATTTTTATAACAGGGTTATATTTGTTTAGTTTCGGACGGTGAGGTTTTTGGAGAAAAAATACCGGAGACTCTTAGATTGGTTTAAGGGTAAGAAAGGAGTTTTGGTAGCTTTTTCCGGGGGAGTAGACAGCACACTTGTAGCCTACGCCGCCAAAACGGCTTTAGGCGATAAAGCTTTGGCTGTCACTGCTAACTCTCCTCTCCTGCCACCTGGAGAACTTGAAGAAGCGAAAAAATTGGCTAAACTTATAGGTATTAGACATAAGATCATAGAGGTAAATGAGCTTGAAAACAAACGTTTAGTGGAGAATCCTCCAAATCGATGTTACTACTGCAAAAAGGAACTTATGGGAGCACTTCTAAAAATTGCCTTAGAAGAAGGACTTGAAATAGTTGTTGATGGAACAAATGCTGACGATATGCAATCATATAGGCCGGGCATCAAAGCCTTAAAAGAATTAGGTATTAGGAGTCCTCTGGCCGAGGTAGGTCTCAAAAAGGACGAGGTTAGAGCTATATCTAGAATGTTAGGTTTACCTACAGCTGATAAACCCCCTGTAACGTGTTTGGCTTCAAGATTTCCATACGGGAGGAAAATCACATTGGAAGCTGTTAAAAGGGTTGGAGAAGCAGAAACCATGATAAAGAAGCTAGCAGGAGTTAAACTTGTACGGGTTAGAGACCATGGAGACATAGCTAGAATAGAAGTGGCCAGAGAAGAAAGAAAAAAGCTATTCGATGAAAGGCTTTTAGACGAGATTTCTAAAAGACTTAAAGAACTAGGTTTTCTTTACGTGACAATGGAACTGGAAGGTTATGTTTCAGGCAGTCTAGATCGAATAATATTAAAAGTGAAAAACAGAAACAATCTTTGATTCTTATATGGTTTCAACAATTTTCATAAACTCGTCTTTACTTAGTCTGGCGTCCTTTATAATTTTTAATAACAACCCTCTCCCAATTACTTCACCCTTATGAACTGGAACTACTGTAGTCCTTCCATCAGGATGACGGAGAAATACGTGAACTCTCTCTTCGCCTAATCACTTGAAAACCAATTTTTATAAGTGCCTTTACTACCTTTTCCACTGGTAGAGGTCTAAACCTCATTTAGATACCTCTACACTGATTCGCTGTATCCCTACAAAATTTAGCTTCAGAAAATCCTTTTCCACTTCTAAATACAGTTCAATTACTTCTCTAACGCACTTCATTAATTCATCTAATGTTTTTCCTTGAGTGTGACAGCCAGGAAGCTCCACTACACTCGCAACATAATATCCGTCTTCATCTTTTTCAATTATTATCGTAAATTCCCTTTCCATGAAGCCACCAAATTAACTTTTCAAGGAATCATATAAAAATACTTTTATAGAAAGTTTGTGGAAGTCTAGATTTCACAATCATTAATTAAAAATGTACTTATACAAGTCTTCGTGTAAATTTAACAAACCTAAAGCTACATGTATTGGTAACTTAGCATAAACTGGTAAATAACGAAGTTTCAAAATATGTTTCATTTTAAGGCTTAGCTATTATGTTATTTTGGGGTTAATTTGTCTTAGTAGCCAAGATCTAAGCCATTTTTGGCGACAAGCATCTGAAAAACACATACAACTTGTTTATACAGCAAGTTTTCACATGTAAATCTTGTTTCTTATTAAGCGTCTGCAAAACCTGACATCTTAACGTTTAAGGTCACAGTCCCCCGAAAGCATCATTAACTTTAAGTTAAAACTCTAAAATAAGTTTAACACTGTTATAACAAGAGGAGACCCATATAAAAGTTAGACCTGTAACATTAGCTTTAAATAAAACCATCCTTATTCTTCAACTATGATAAGCAAATTAAAGGTCATTACAATTTTTTATGTCATCGTTTTAACTATTTTAGCTATTGTTCCAACTCAGACGGTTGCTGAAGCGCCCAGCTTCAGCGATAAACTCGAGCATTTCCTTGCCTTTCTCATTTTAGGTATTTTGTTTTTGTACAGTTTCAAAAACAAGGTGTTTTTAATAGTCTATCCCGTGTTTCATGAAGGCTTACAGCTATTTGTTTCATGGAGAGTTTTCGATTTCAGCGACTTGTTTGCAAACTTTATGGGAATCACTTGTGCCTTTATTGCTCTGTACTTTGCGAATAAAAACAAAAGAAACAGAAACTTCTAGAATCACATATTAGCATCAAAATATTAAATTATTGGAAATAGGAAATAAAATAGTGAGTTAACTATTTTCCCAAGGCGGTACAGAACAAATTTATTTCTTTCTCCGTATTATAAAGATAGAAAGATGCTCTCACAGAGCTTTGAGCACCTAGTTTTCTATGTAAAGGCTCAGCGCAATGAAGACCAGATCTCACAGCGATATTTTCAAACTTGTCAAGAAGCAATGTAACATCGTGTCCTTCAACACCTCGCGCGTTACATGTACACATAGATCTCTAAGAGAAATAATTTCTTTTCCCGCTAGTAACATGTTGACATAAAAAAGTATATCGTTAAAATAAATTTAAATTATGAATAAACCAATAAATCGGCAATATATAACGTCTAATAGCTTCTTTCACGATCTAATTGAATTAGAGCGAATTAATGCTATTTTGGACGGTGGAATATTTAGAAAAAAGTTTGCTGCATAAACTTTATATAACAATGTTAGCCTATTATGTATTCGTATTACTTCTTTTTTAAGGAGTAATACAAAATTAGAAGAGAGGCGAGGATTTTGTCAAAAAGTGAGCTATATGAAAAAATGGTAGAGGATGCCCTTGCAGTTCAATGGGCAGATATAAATGTAATTAAAGAGAAACGTGGCGGGCGGTTCGTTATTGAAGATGCAGCACCATATGTTGAAGCAGTAAAGAAAATGGAAGCTGTAGGTGATCAAGAACCTACAGTAATCGCATTACATAAAGAATCAGTTGTTGCCCACTATGAAATATTGAAAAGTTTAACGAGAACGATCAGGCCCGAGGACGATCCATTTGTAGAACATTATCAAACACCTCCAATCCTTGAAATTCTTTACGAAGAGGATCCAAAATTTAAAGAAGCCATGGATAAATTCATCGACCAGATTGGAAAGTCGGAAGCTCTAATTTCTAGGGAATGTATACGAAGATACGGAGGATTTTACGGGCCAACATGCGTTGTAGACTTCGCTTTCGTACCAGGTTCAACAAGCAACGTAGTAAATCAAATCTTAAAGAAAACCGATATAGATGTTGAATATAAGAAAGCGATTCTTGCAGCTAAATCATGGGGAATGAACACATCTTATGGAATCGGTGCAGCCTTTGTTGAGGCGCTTGAAGCAGGCAAAACGGCTAGTGAAGCAGTTGCAGAGGAAATAGCATGGCTTAAGAAAATCTATGCAACACCAACAGAAGCCCAAGCTGAACTTATGGACAAAGCAGGTCACACATCCTTTGATGTTAGAAAATACATGTCTCAATATAAAGATAGAATGAAGAGTGTTGTCAAGAGGGCCATTGACGCTGGAGTCCACTATGGCAATATTGTTGTAGTTCCAGCTTACTGTGTTGGCGATGTCGGCCACCACATAGCTCAATCAATGTTCAACATGTGCAAAGACGATGTCGTAATGGCAATTCTAGAAGCTGTAACGCAAGTTCTCGACAACACCCTAAGATCAGGACTAAAAATAGGGTATAAGAACGAATATGCTGTTCTGCGTGTAGCAACTGGATCAACGGCAGCAGCCACAGCATACATTCTAGAAAAAGATGGATTTTCTGCTGCGATGGTAACAGATCTACTCTTCAAACGCTACTACAGCTTAATTAATATGAATCCTGCTAGGGGAGCGGCAGCCGAATTACACAATGTAGACTTCCTAGACATGATTAACAGAGGAGCAAAACTCATTGACCCGATACATTTAGGTAAAAAACCCAAAGTAGCTGGCATAGAAATCGATCTTAAACCGATAGATGAAAACGAAGTTTTAATGAATCCGCAAAGATACACGTATCCAGCTTGCGCCATAACCGTTAGATTTTCAGCCTTAATGAGACTAGCGGACTTTCCATGTCTACTTACAAGTGAACCAGTAACAGCAACCTTAGGAACACATGTAACTGCATTGCACCCAGATACACCATTCGCGCCGTTAAGAGCTCGTAAATTCTGCGCTGTTACATCAATGATGCCTTCTCGATGCACATACTGCCAATGGTACAGAGCTATTTAAACGCCTTAACATAACATATTACCCTTTCTTTTTATTTTAGGGGAAAATAGCTAGAATTTTCGAAAGGTGAACTAAAATATGGGTGAAGAATATCCTTTAACCACGAGATGTCTAGCTGAGCTACTTGGAACATACATCCTAGTTTTCATCGGCCCGGGAAGCGTAATAACATTTTCTTCCACCTTAGGTTTCGAATCTCCAGCCGCAGCTCTCTTTGGAATAGGATTTTCTTTCGCAATAGCGGTCGCAGTGGCAATCTACGTAACTGGGCATATCTCTGGGGCTCACATAAACCCCGCTGTAACGATATCTCTAGCAGCCATAAAACGGTTCCCAGCCAAGGAAGTTATTCCATACATAGTTTGTCAGCTAATTGGCGCTGTACTTGCATCAGCAACACATCTGGCAATCTACGGTAAAGATGTATGTCAAAAAGTTTACTTCGGCCTTACACTTCCAGGAGATATAATAGGCAACAACGCTGCAATAGCATGTCTAAACGAAATAGTTATGACATTTATTCTAATGTTTACAATAATGGGTGTAGCAGTTTCCGGGAAAGCTCCCGAAGGCTGGGCAGGTTGGTCCATTGGTCTAGTAGTAGGAGCCTTAATATGGTGGGGTGGACCTATAAGCGGCACGTCTTTAAATCCGGCTAGAACATTTGGACCTGCAGTACTTTCTGGTAACTGGACTGCTCACTGGGTTTACTGGGTAGGTCCAATAGTTGGTGCAGTAATTGCAGCTTTCATCTACGAGTACCTTTTCATAAAAATCAAAGAAGGCAAAGCAACTGAATAAAAACAATCATCATATTTTTTTATTTACAATTTAACTTGTTTTATGATGTCAGATTTCTGTTCGAGAAATTTAAATATCAGCAAACGCTTTTAAACATGAATAAGAATGTCAGACAAGTTATTTTTAGTTACGGGAGCATGTGGCTTTGTTGGATCGCATATGGTAGATTTTCTTTTATCCAAGGGGCATACTGTAAGGGCAACCGATCTAAAAGCAAAATCACATGTTGCAAATAGGTTAGGAACAGAGTTTATTAAAGCGGACTTAACACGTAAAGAAACGTTGAAGAGCCTTTTTGAAAATGTAGATTATGTTTTCCATATTGCTGCCATATTTGATTACTGGGCTCCATGGGAAATACTTTACAAAGTAAATGTTGAAGGTACAAAAAACCTTTGCGAAACTGCTCTTGACTTCGATATTAAAAGTATGGTGATTTGGAGTTCAGGCGCAGTTTACGGTGTTCCAAAGCAAGTTCCTGTCAAAGAAACGGATAAGACAGCACCTGTCAATAAATACGAGAAATCTAAAGCGTTGCAAGAAAAAGTTGCATTGAAATTCTATGAGGAAAACGGTTTACCAATTGTAATTTTGAGGCCTGCTTCCATTTATGGGCCGAGAAGTAAATATGGCACAGCAATTTTACTCTTTTTACTGGCTAAGGGGTGGCTTCGAGCAATTCCTGGTGACGGTAAATCGAGACCAGCTCTAGTTCATGTAAGAGACGTTGTTGGTGCAGCGTATTTCCTACATGATAAAAGGGAGGCAATAGGGGAAATTTTTAACATTGCTGATGACTCAAAATACACTGTTGAAGAGCTTTTATTAGCTGCTGCGAAAACACTTAACGTGAAAATCTATAGGATTCATATTCCAATGTGGATACTTAATTTACTGGCAAGTCTATCTGAGTGTTACGCTAAAATAACAGGTAAACGGCCACTTATAGAGAGGGATGCCATCAGATATTTAACGTACGATTCCCTTATGGATAATTCGAAAATAAAATCCTTAGGATATAAATTAGTTTATCCAGATGCATTGATTGGTTTAAAGGAAACTATAGATTGGTATAAGAGAGCTGGATGGATATGAGCTTCCTAATCGATCCAATCCTACTAATACTCTGCGGCGTAGCGGAAGTAGGCATATATTCTAAAATTTTACGTGAAAAGGAATCCAAGAAAATACTCGTAGGTTCTTCCACCATTGTAATAACGTTTTTCTGGCTAATTGCAGGCTTACTTTATCTCGATTATATAAATATGCCGGGACTAGGAGAATACGGCAAAGGAAACCACTTTATGTGGAATTCAGGTATCGAACTCCTCGGCCTAAAACCTTTTGTCGATACATCTATCCCAACTTATGCAAACCCCTTTGGACCGATGAACATCCTTGCTATAGCAATCTTCTTAACTTATCCTCTCTGGTTATATCTCGGAATAAAACTCGGGTACAAATTATTTATGAAACCAAACTAATAAATTATAAAATACTGCTTTCACGTTTTATAGTTGTTAGATTGTCACTTCGTAAATGTATTTTTTTGTTGTCATTTATCTCCATATTTTCCATTCTTCCAAGAGTCTCAAAATAATGTCAGAGGTAACTTTAAAAGTTTAACCGATGAAAGTTGAAGTAGAAATGTCTTTCGTAACGCTTAAAAACCCGAGGGCAATTATTGTGGTGACGGTTTTCAATGGGGGGGTGCTTCCTTATTGTGGCTGTGAAGCATCAATGAAAGCGTTTGTTTTCTTTCTTCACTTTTGTGGAAAAAATTTATATAAGTTTACAACTATAAACTTCACATATCTGAAGTAACGGGGTAAAATGCATATAGCAGAAAATGTTAAAACATCGGGTCTTTACCGCTCTTCCAATATATAAAGGTGGTTTTACATGAGCAGGGAGCCAGCTATACTCGTAAGGGACTTAGTAAAAAACTATACGACTTATTTGAGAAAAGGTTTTTTTAAACGTGAAAAGAAAATAGTGAAGGCTCTTAAAGGTATATCATTTACTGTCAATAAGGGAGAAGTTTTTGGACTACTTGGGCCCAATGGAGCAGGGAAAACAACAACTGTAAAAATATTAAGCACCCTGCTGCTTCCAGATGGTGGCGAAGCAAAAATATTAGGTTACGATGTTGTGAAGGAAGCTGCTAAGGTTAGAAAAGTAATAGGAGTATCCTTAACTGTTGAAAAAGGCTTCTTTTGGAAACTTACAGGAAGAGAGAACCTAATTTATTTTGGTATGTTATATGGAATGGACAACCCTCTTCTTAAAAGAAAAGTTGAAGAAATACTAGACCTAGTGGGATTAAATCAGCTCGGTGCAGCCGACAAGTTATATGAAGAATACTCGCTGGGTATGAAGGCAAGATTAAGCATAGCTAGAGCATTAATCACGGATCCAGAAGTATTAATTTTAGATGAACCTACGCTGGGTTTAGATCCTCCTTCTGCAAGAACACTTAGAGAACTATTGGTAAAAATAGCTCATGAAAAGGGAAAAACTGTACTCGTTACCACTCACAACATGTTTGAAGCTGAAATCATGTGTGATAGAATAGCAATAATAAATGAAGGTAAGATAATAGCGTTAGATACTGTTGAAAATCTGAAGCGAAGTGTAGCCAATAATGTTGCACTTGAAATATTTGCTTTTCTTCCAGCCAATGTACCTGTTAAATCCATAATTGAAGCCGTTAAAGGCAAGACTGGCATAGTGTCAGATGCTTTTGCTGAAAATGGAGGATTCAGAATAAAATTAGTTATTCCCCCTACGGAAAGCGACGAAATAACCTCCAAGGTCTTAAAAATACTTCACGAACATAAATGCAGTGTTAAAAAAGTAGAAGTTAAAGAACCCTCCCTTGAAGATGTCTTTATACAGTTAACAGGTAAAAGCGGCTTTTAGAGGTGATAACATGGGCTTAAAATCCCTCTTAAAGTCTGGCATAATGTTAGACATATATTTCTACAAAAATAATAGAGGAGCTTTTATTTCAATGCTTTTATGGCCCTATTTAATGTTAGCCCTTATACTTGGCATGGGAATGATGTTTGGAAGCCCTGAAGCATTTAAAGAAAATGTAGGTTTAGCGGTGAATCCCATTATTTTCTTTATAGCTTCAACTCTTATCGCTATGGCTTCGGTGGACGTTATGTGGGGAGTTGGAGGAAATGTGCTTTTTTACAGATGGGTTGGAACGCTGCCCTACATATTATTATCTCCGAATAAAACATCATCAACCTTAGTTCTGACCTACATTCCAAGATATTTGCTTTTCACGTTTATACAAATAATGGAATTTGTACCCTTAATTTTAGTTTTAGAAGGAGTTTACCGAGGGATCCTCGACATAGGGGTATTTATTTTAGCAGCAATTGTTGGTATGCTTCCGCTGCTGGGTTTCTCAGCACTTTTCGCATCGTTTCTCTTAACAATAAAGGAAGAATCAAATGTTTTAGACTGGTTAAACCCAATTATACTGCTGTTCTCAGGTGCCTTCTACCCTGTTTATTTATTGCCTCGCTGGGCTAGGCTAATATCTCAACTACTACCTTCAACCTACACTATTGAACTAGCTAGAACTGTTGCCATAATAGGGACCCCAAAACTTGCAGCTATAACTTTCCTAATAGGAGTACTAGCCGGCATGACAATATTCTACAATGCTCTAGCATACATGTTTGTCGATGCAGGTGAGAAAAAAGCTATGAAGGAGGGAGCGATCTAAATGGCTATAACCAGAATTAAAGCAATATTATGGTTACACACCCTAAGACTGCGGCGATACAAATGGTCCTTTCTAAACATGATACTAACAGAGACAGCATGGATTTTCCTTTTCATCTTAGGTGCTTTACTCTTCGTTCCCAGCGAATATCTGGGCATAGCTGTTAAAGCGGCTTTCTGGACAATCGTTGCTTGGAATGTTATTTCACAGTTTTCTTCACTTATAGGAGGCTGGATGAACTTTTTCATATCAATTGGAATGGTAGAAGAACACACCTTAAGAGGAATTTCACCATTTAAAATGATACTTGGCAGAATAATCCCCAGCTTTTCAGTCATCACCGCTTCACTACTGTTTATGGCTGCTATACTTAACGGAGTTTTCAATACTAACGTACTACTCGTAAATAACCTACCATTACTTGTTTTAGCCCTCTTATTACTGGTAGTGGAGGGATTATCTTACGGACTTACCATCGCTGCTATATCGATTAGAACAAGCATACCACATAACATGCTTGAGATTCTAAACTTCGCCGTTGTAGGCATATTAATGATACCCGTCCAAAGTTTACCAGAATCGATCAGAATAGCCTACTTGTGCATACCATATGTAGCACCCACCCACTTAGCAAAAATTGCGACTGCAATAAACATGTCAGCCCTATTTACTGAAGCATTAATAATTTCGATCGTCGAAGCGTTAATAATGGCAATAATAGCTCTACATTTCATAAAAAGTTCTGAGAAATGGATGAAAAGAAACGGAGTAAGAGCTGTTGGCTTCTGGTAATCAGCCATGATGGAATTTACCGCGCATTCATACTTTTCATAATAAATGAGGTGAATAATCTTCTTAACTTTAAGTTTCCCGTAAAAGCTAAAACCTGACATTTAGAATTATTTAAGGTTCGGAAGAGAAAGTATTGTTAGCGTTGCTGCTACTGCTCCATTTTCTGCTTCTTTAAGACTATCTCCTGTTCCAATGACAATTACATCCCCTTCTTTCAAATCAAATAGTCTATTTAGAACTTTTTCATTTTCTTCGCCTATCTTGACGTCTTCTCTTGGAAATGTTATTTTCCCTGAGCGAACAATTAGAGTGGTTGCTCCTTTTGCTCCAGCCATTATTGCTGCATCTCTCTGCTTTAAACCATCTTTAATAAGATGTGCAGTATTTTTTATGTGGCATGCAACATTTACAGGGCCTAGAGTTACGTTTTTAAGTCCTTTAACCTCCTTTATATCCACTATTTTTTCCATTATTTTTGTAACCACTTTTTCTCCTAAGCCGGTTAATACATGTCCTTTCCGATCAACAGATTTTATTAGTCCAAGATTTGTCAAAAATTTAAGTAATGTTCTAGCAGATGCTTCCCCAATGCCTAATCGATCCATGAGAACATATCTTCCAACAGGTTTTCCACTTTTATGCAAGATAAAAAGCGTTAATAATATGTGGTGAGGTTTATATGCTGGAGGCGGGCCTACCTTTTGCTCTGGTTCCTTAAATATCTTTGAGAAGATTTCCTCGATCTTTTTCATTTCCACACCTACATAACCGTTATACTACTGTATTAACTTATGTTTTAGGTCGTTTTTATTTTCTTTGGAAAAGACTGTTCGCTAAACCTGTTGCCAATATTTGAAATATAAAACCTCTTACCTGCTTTGGAAACACTTCAAGTTTTTCCTGATATTTTTCGCTAAGTTTCTTCGCTAAATCACTAATGTCCTTACTTGTTTCCCAAACATCCTCTGCAATGCTTTTCCAATCTTCTAATGTCTCAATGGCTAACCTGATAACTTCATTAGCATCTTTACCCATTACTCCACCGAAATGAGCAAAAGAAACAATTTCAAGATCGTAGTTAAGCATTTTCTCAAGCGATTCCATATACTTCTTGTATTTGAAACTTGGCGGAAAAGCTGTTGGTATTACTGAGAGCGATCTGCACCCAAAGATGCCTACCGCATCTCCTGTAAACATAAACTTATTTTTTCTTTCATAAAACGCATAGTGATCTGAAGTATGGCCAGGCGTATATACAACCTCTATCTCAAGTCCATTACCCAATTCTAAGATTTCTCCTTCCTTCAAAACACGTAGTTTTTCCTCGTCTCTCACAGGTTCTATAGGCTCTGCGTAATCTCCATACATTTGCTGTGAAGCCCTGTTTAACTTTTCAGGATTCTTAAAATTCTCAATGGTATATAGATGTGCACCTATTACAGCGTTCGGAAGATATTTTAACAGCGGTGGAGCTCCTGCTGAATGATCAAAATGTCTATGACTTACAAGAACATAAAACACCTTATCCAGATCCACATTGAAGTTTTTCAGCCCTTCTACGATTTTTTCAGCTGAGCTCCTATGCGCAGGCTCTATTAAAGCAACCTTTTCACCTAAAATAACGTACGAGGATGTAGTCTTACTTGTTCTCCAACCATAAGCGTCTAACATAAGAATTGTGTCAGATATTTTACCGGGCTCAGAAAACGGCTTCAACTTTACACCTCCCTTCCTCATATTAACACCAGTTCTAAGTTTTTAATTTATTGCTAAGGATATGTAGTCAGCAATTAACAATGTGGTGTGTGTTTGTTTTAGTGGATGACTACAGTGCACACAGCTATCATAATTTAACATTTAGTGAAATGTGTCAAGAAAATTTAATATTTTTCCAAAAGGTATGTCCACTTTCTCTTGTTTTCTTTTATATTTGAAAACTGGTAACCCACATCCCTTGAGTTCGTCAAAATATTTATGGTCAACTAAAATCACTATTTTCTGACCATGTCTCTTAAGAACTTCAAATTGCTTCTTTTTCTTCTCAAGATATTCTTTCCTCCAATATCCAACTATTTCCACGAAAATTTTCTCGCCGTTCTTTACAAGCATAAAATCCGGAACAATCATCATTCCTTCAAGAATTATGGGCTCTGGTTCTCTTATAATGTCCCAGCCTCTCGGCTTACTTGACTTTATTGCCCAATAAAACCTTTTTTCAACAAAGCTGTCAAACATAGCTTCTTTGGCCTCATATTTTTCGGGGATTTTAACTAAAGGTAGCGGTGGCTTTGCACGTAAAATATATGTTTTTTCACGTAAAACAACTTCTACAGTAAATTCTAAAAGCCTTGCCTCTAAACTTCCAAATAACGTTAATGTTTTAAAAAATGTGTGGCTAATTGCTCTTCCAAACCGTGTGGCTCTACCAAAAAGCTCCCTAGGACCATAAAACTCCACCCTAAGTTTACCGTCCTCCAAATATAAGTCGCATAAAACCGAAAACCTTTTCGCTTCCCTAATAATTCTCTTAGCTACAGTTCCCAGATTCTTCACGTGAAAAATAGCTTCAACTTTCTTGCCATTTGTTATCAATGTATCTATTACCTCAAAATTGTAGATGCCTACGACGTCATCTACCGTAGGCTTATTTGATGGTCTGCCAACGATTTTACTTTCTTCCTCACCTAAGGTTAACAGTTTTTCAACATCAATAGGTCTTAACTTATATTTTTCAGCAAATTCCTCTACGGCTTTATTTCTAAACTTTTCCGGTACGAATCCTCCCCACTTTTCGTTTATATAGGAGTAGAATGCAAGTTTAAAATCCTCCAAACTCTTTATACCATTTGCCTTCAATCGAGAAATAACTTCTTTCTTCACTACGTTTTCCATTTCAGGCATCTCTGTTCCATAAAGCTTCTCTAAAACAAGACAAACCCCCCTACCAACTCTCTTATCTTCAAAAAGATCTTCAATCAATTCCCTTGGAATCTCTGAAACCTTTTTCCCCACATTTTCTTCAAATATGTTGATAGCCGCAGATATTTCAGCCTCATATCTACGATCCAGGAAAAAGGGGTAAATTTTACCCTTAATGATTCTATACTGCAAATTTGAGAAACCCAAACCCATAATCTAACACCGCAATAATTAACACTAACTGCCAAATAGTCTTATCAATATGCAGCTACCTCTGCGATTATTTCTTCTTCCTTCATCATTATTAATCTGTTTAGATCTATTTTCCTTTTAGAAAAGTTCAATATCTCAACTCCAATAACACGTCCGTTTTGGTCATAGTCGATAATGACGCCTTCTGATATTTCCTCGCTGTCAGCTACTTCCCCATCGGAAAACTTTATGTAAAGAGCATCAGCCACATGGCCATAAGACATAACCATAGTAAAATACACCTACCTTTAACCGTTTGCCAATAAAACATGTTAAGTATCGAAACTGAATATTATTTTTTATGCATTTCATTTCACAATTTACAAGATCAATTAATATTAATGTTACCGCAAACACCAAAATAATCTTCTCAACATGTTGGCTTTCCGTTTCTCGTACTCGATCTAATTGCTGCTGGGTTTTCTTCTTTTAGATAGCGATACGTCTATTGTCTTTCGTGTAATCAGTTCTATGAGTACTGCTTCCTCTTCTTTTGGCCTTAAAATCCTCCCTAAACGCTGAATATATTGCCTTTCACTTCCCGTCCCAGAGATAATTATCCCCACTGAAGCATCAGGGACATCTATACCTTCATCCAATACTTCTCCTG
>Ga0190309_1000297_pt1 | contig 14458 bp, 14 predicted proteins | sample 48700767_MG_FD_161656 | JGI IMG/M metagenome (GOLD analysis project Ga0190309, IMG submission 161656) | Hydrothermal vent sediment bacterial communities from Southern Trench, Guaymas Basin, Mexico - 4870-07-6-7_MG | ecosystem: Environmental > Aquatic > Marine > Hydrothermal vents > Sediment ... | reverse complement strand
TAGGGGTGCGTAAAATTGGAATTGTAAAAAGAAAAAGAAATTTGGGTATCCGAAAGGTGTACAATATCACGGTCGCAGATAATCACAATTATTTTGTTCTCACAGATGCCTTAACACCAATTTTGGTTAAAAATTGTCACGGTGCTGGCAGAAGAATGAGCAGAATGCAAGCTGTGAAAACCTGGAGGGCTAAAGATATAATAAATAAATTGGCCAAAAAAGGAATAATAGTTAAGGGTCACGGGATGAGAGGAATCGCGGAAGAATGTCCGGAAGCGTATAAAGATGTTGTGCAAGTTGTTAATGTGATGCATTATTCCGGGATAGCAACAAAAGTTGCTGAATTAAAACCATTGGTGTGCATAAAAGGTTAATTCCAGAATTTTTTTATCTCTATCCACGGCTCCTTGCTCACAACGAAATCTTCTCCTTTAAGAGCGATTCTGTAATTTTTCCATAAAAATCTCTCATCCAGATAAACAATCGCTGCCCTATCTTTTTCGCTTCTTATTGCTCTTCCGCTCGCCTGTATGGCTTTTTGAATTGCCGGAAAAATATAGCCATATTCCATACCTCGCCCGTATTTTCTGTTATAGCATGAGATCAAACTCTTTGTTTCCAAATCTGGAACCGCTAAAGCTAAACCAGCGATAATCACGCACTTCAGCGAATTATTTGGAATATCTATTCCCTGGTCGAAACTTCCTCCTTGTACACCGAGCAACAAAGCTTTCTCGCATCCCACAAATCTTTTCAATATCTCCGATTTCTGCTCCTTATTTAATTCAGGTGATTCCTCAAAAATATTTTCGAGATTTAGGAATTTTTTCACTTCTCTCAAAACACCGTACGAAGGAAAAAATGCAGCAGTATTTCCATTAACTTCACGGAAAATTTTTTCAATCGCTTCGGCGTATTTTTTGTATTGCTCCTCGCCTCTTCTCGAAAATTTTGTTGTCGCTATCGGAGCCACGATATTTAGCCGGTTTTCTTTCGGAAAGATTGATTTGAAAGCAATTGTTTCGTAATTTTCCACTCCCAACAAATCAGCGTACATTTCCAATGGTTGCAAGGTTGCTGACATTAAAATAGTTGCATAACTGTTGTTTATAATAGTGGAGGTAATTTTTGAAGGAAGCAAGGATATTAGCTTTATCTCGAACCCTTCTTTTTTTCTCTTTATAATTCTCGCGAAGTTCTCATCGCTATCCACCCATCTCTCGATGAAATTCAAGAGCGAGGAGCAAAAACTTCTTTCTTTTCCGCTTTCTTTAACCAAATCCGATATCTCCGCTAATTCATCCAAAAAATCGGCTCCGAAATAATTCAAAATTTCCAGCAATTCGTTTTTCTCTATGTAACTTTCCTCGCCTTCCTTCAATTTGCTCGCTATCTCCTGAATTCTCAACCTCAAATTTTCTATCTCACTATAGATGGTTTCACCAAATTCTCTCGCTTCCTTGTATGCCATTTTAAGAGTATAATCTGTTAATTTTGTGGATAAAATTTCCCTTGCTCTGCTCGGCAGTTGATGGGCTTCGTCAATTATTATTATAGAATTCTCAAGCTCTTTATCTATTTTTGAGAGAAAGGCATGGGAAACAAAAGGATTAAAAAGGTGGTAGTAATCGGCGATTATAACAACACTTTTTCTCGCGAGCTGGCAGGAAATTTCGTACGCGCAAAGCTCCTTGCATTCTTTTTTAATTTCCTCAGAGCTCTTAAGATTTTTCATCAGCTCAGAGATTTTACATTTGGCTTCAGCTGTCAAATCGCTGTTTTTGTAAACTCTGTTGAAATACACGCATTTTTCCTCTTTTTTGAGATAATTGCAAAGCTCCTGAAATTCTCTCGAATCCAAATGCTCGTAATTATAGTTGCAGAGCCATTTTTTTCCTATTATGTCCGCGACCTCTTTCACACCCATTTTTCTTAAAGTTTCGAGAGCCACCTGATGCTGCGAATGTCTCGGAGTTAGGAAAAAAACCGTTAAACCTTTACCAAAAGCTTCTTTGACAGATGGATAGAGAGTGGCAATTGTCTTTCCTATTCCTGTCGGTGCATGGATAAGCAAATTTTTCCGGTTTTTTATGCATTCCTCCACCTTCTTAATCATTTCATCCTGGTTTTTTCTCTTCTTTTTGAAAGGGAATCTGAGCATAATTAAATTAGATTTTAGATAATTCCAAATCTATATACTCAAACATATATATATCGGGATAGAAAACTTTATATATATTGGATACAATTATATTATATCAAATGTATTAACTGAAAGGTGATAGAAAATGTTCAAGAAGGAGAAGGGAAAGGTGAGATGCCCGGAATGCGGGTCATCTGAGATATTGGTGGATACTTCGAGAGGGGAGAGAATATGCTCCAAATGCGGCTTGATTATTGATGAGAGCATGATAGATGTGCAGCAAGATTGGCGCGCTTTCGATGCCGAAGAATTGGAGAAAACAGCGAGAACAGGGGCTCCTTTAACAAAAATGAGGCACGATAAAGGAGTTGGAACAGAGATAGGAAAAAGTCAAGCGGAATTGTTTAGGGTTTCTGCAGGGAAAAGAGGACAGTATTTTAGGATTAAAAATTGGCAAAAAAGATTGGTCTCGAGCAAAGATAGAAATTTTGGATATGCGATGGCTGAATTGGAAAGAATTTCATCTGCTTTAAATTTACCTAAAAATTTGCAGGAAGAAATAGGAACAATGTATGAGAAAGCATTGGAAGAGGGTTTGGTAAAAGGTAGGAGCATAGAGGCGGTAATAGGTTCTTTGGTTTACGCTCTCTCTCGCGAGTACGGAGCTCCGAGATTGATGAGCGAAATTTGCGAAGTTACAGGGGTAAGCAAAAGAGATTTGGGAAGAACTTACAGATATATCTCTAGAAAGTTAAATCTGCGCGTGATACCAGCAAAAGCTATAGATTATGTGCCGAGATGCGCAACTTTGCTCGGATTGAGCGATAAAACTCAGATAAAGGCAAAGCAATATTTGAAGAAGATAAAGAGCGATGAAGATGTTTCAGGAAAGGGTCCTATCGGATTGGCAGCAGCGACATTGTATATAGCTGCAATAATGAACAACGAATATATTTCCCAGAGAAAAATTGCCGAAGCTATAGGTGTTACAGAGGTTACGATAAGAAACAGATGCAAGGATATTGCGAGAAGTTTGGGAATAGAGGAGAAAGTTGAAAAGAAAATTAAAGAGTTGGAGGAAATGCAGAAAGAATAATTAAACCAATTTAATAAAGAATTCGGCAACCTTTCTGTGAAAATTGTATCCCAAAATGTTATTTATTTTCGGTAGGTCGCAGCAGTAGTTAAGCTCGTTGAAGATATAATCATCTTTAACTTTGAAGAAATCCAAAAACGCTATTCTCAAACCGAATTCTTTTGCCGCAATTTTTGAGTAATTTAAAAGCTTCTCATCGAATTCGTATTTTTCAGCATTCTCGTAAATCGCATCCCTCCAGCTTTTTTTCCTCGAAGTTATAGCGAAAATCGGTTTTTTGTTGAGAACGCAAACTCTAATTAATCTCTCGAACTCCACATACTCTTGAATTATAAATGGATAGGTAAGATAGTGGTTCAGCTTTCTTCTCAAATAAAGAGTGAGTAGCTTCGGGGAATATTTATTAATCTTGTACACCAAATACCCTGCCCTTCCGAAAATCGGCTTTACAACTTTTATTTTATTCAATTTTGGTTTTGCTTTAGGCAATAACAGCTCTGTTTCCGGAAGTGGAATTTTGTTTTTCAGTAGTTGATAAGAGAGAAATTTATTTTGGCAGCTGAAGATTTTCTCAACAGGGTCAACAAATTTGCAACCTCTTATTTCGAAAGCTTTTGACACATAATACCCAAGAAACCCGAATTTTTGCATTATTCTCGAATAAACCAAATCGTACTTTCTGTAGCGAATTTTTTTGACATTCGAAAGCTCCAGAACATCCACTTCAATTCCGAGATTTTTCAGCTCTTTTATCAAGTTGGATTCAAAATTCGGGCTCAGAGTTTCTGTGATTAAAAGAAATTTCATAAAAAATAAAAATAGAAAATTATTCTCCAGATTTTCCCCCTTGTTGCTCTTCTTTCTTTCCTTCAAGTCCAACCGCGAACCACACTACACCAGCGATGACAATCAAAGTTATTATAAGCACTATCAAATCCTGGGATATCCTGAGAGGCGTAGCTCCGGGTGTGAGATAGCTGATTACCAACCCTGCAACCGCAATAATACAAACTATAAGTGCCAATCCCTTTCCTCCCTCATATTTGCGAAGCAACTCTGGGTTTACTATCGCAAACAGCATCACTATACCCAAAATTACCGCCGCGTACATAACAACACTTCCGCTTATTGTTGTTAAGAAATTTCCTATTGATGGGCCAGCTGCCATTGTTACGAGGAATGCTGCAACCGCTCCTATTATTCCAGAGATTCCTCTCGCTACTGCATCACTTGCTTCTCCGAAAACTTTACTTCTGAGCACCAATCCGTAAACTATTGCAAAGCTGAAAATCCATGGCAGTATTGTTCCGACTAAGAAGTTGCATATACTCGGGTCCGTGATTAAAGGTTCGCATGTAACCATAATAAAAGTATTTATAAATTAATAAAACAAATTTTGCATGAAATTTTAATTATGTGCAATGCTCAATATCTTAAAATTCATAAAATTTTCTTTATTAAATGAATAAAAGACAGAATTAATTATGAGAGATATTCCCCTTTGGCTAATAATAGTTTTGTTAATTGTAGGATTTATCATTGTAAACAAAGTCTATATTCCTTACAAAACAGTTCCAATCACTGATGAGAATGTATATTGCGAAAACGGTACATTAAAACTTAAAAATGATTTTATGGGAATAGGTAAAATTGCTTTTGAAATGGAAGCTTCTCTAAAATGTATAGAATATAAAACATCACGTTGCAAAGTTATGTGTAAGGATAATACTCCTGTATGCCAGTGTGAAGCAACAATTTTAGATCAATTAATTAGTCATGAAGGCGAATGGATTTTCAGATAAGCTTGCCAAAAATTTAAGATACGCTCAAACTCACATATTTGCAATATGAATTGTGCAGTTATTTTTTCTTCTTTCCAGTTCTTCTCGGTGCAATGGAACCAACTTTTCTTCCTGGAGGAGCATGCCTTGATGTAGAAGTAGATTTCCCTGGTTTAGTGCTTCCTCCAAACGGGTGGTCGACGGGGTTCATTCTGCTTCCAGAAGTGCGCGGATACAATTTTCCTCTTGCTCTCATTTTCTTCCATTTCGTGCCTGCTTTTAAAAAAGGTTTCGCCACTCTCCCATAACCAGCAGGCTTACCGATTATGGCTCTGCAAATATTTTTCAATTTCTTTATTTTTTTTGAAGGAAATTGCACGTAGGTGTAATCCTTTTCATGGGATTTAACGATGGCAAAAGTTCCGGAGGAGCGGCAAAATTTTCCTCCATCCAAGTAGTTTGCCTCTATACAAAAAATTTCTTTTCCTTCCGGTATATTGCCCAAAGGTAATATATTTCCTGTTAAAGGCTCCGCTTTGTCAGAGATCTCGATGTATTGATTGGTGAATAATCCGGAAGGAGCAATTATATAATCAGTGGTGCCATCCTCGAACTGAATTTTCGCTATCGGAGTGTTGCGAGCTGAAACATGAAATATATCGATAACCTTTGCTTTCCCTTCTTTTTTCGGCAATTTTATCTCTATCTTTCCTTTGGCTCTATAGGTGAAGCTTCCCTTTCCTCTTCTCTGGGAAATAATTCTCTTGCCCATATTAATTAACTGTAAATAAATTAATTAATGAGAAAGATATTGCTTTTTCTCGCTATTGTAATATTTCTTTCTGGTTGCACCCTTCCTTTTATCGGCGAGCCCCAAAATCCATCTCCAGAACCAATAATTATCAATCTGGACTCGGAGCTGAGAGATGTTAAATCCAACGACACCACAATTCTTTATTTGATTTTGGATAATCTGGATAAAGATGAGGAATATGAGGTTGAGGCAACAATAATAAATCCGGGTTTTTTTAGTGTTTTGAGCTCCCCAAATAAAATCAAAATATCTGGATTGGATAAAAAAGTCATGGAATGGGATTTGCAAGCGCAAAGCGTACCGAAAGAGACAAACACCGAAGTGAGTGTTGAAATAAAAATTTCCAAAAGATTTGAATTCGATTTGCCCATATATTTCGCGAACCCTTTATATCTTAGAGAAATGGAGCAGCTCGGAAAACCAATACCAAGAAAACCGAAATCGTACTCCTTTTCAGATAATTTGATTTATGTTAATGCTGAATTAAACAAACAACCTCCAATAGATAGCGGCGTGGTTTATGTTAATTTTAAGTTAAATCCTAAAAATGGCTTTATCGAGAGTTTTGATTTGATGGCTTCTAGCGGCAAATGCGAGTTGGATAGCCACAAGAAAGTAGCTTCTTGCGAGTTTAAAGTTAGCAATGTAGAGAAAATAGAGGAGAGAAGGTTTAAAATAATTGTTGATTACACAATTAAAATGACAAAATCTTTGGATTTTACAATATTACCAACACCAGCGGTTTATCCTTTGCCTGCTGAAGCCGAAATAAGTTTAATGCAGCAATACTGCTTCCTGAATTTCTCCGATTTATCTAATATATGCGAATTTAAATTAAATCCGATTAAATTCTGCGATGGAGAGTATAAAAAGGATTGTATAAAGGACATTGAAAGAATGGGGGAAATAGAAGATAATTTAGGCGGGAAGGCTTTTGCAACATTGGATACCAAAAAAGGATACTTAAAAATATGGAATATAAACAAGAGCCAACTGGATGCAATAACCTATCCAAGCATATGGATAAATTATACATATTTGGATATTCAGGGCAAGGAAAAGGAGTCAAGGGAAAATCTTATACCCATCATAGTTCTTTACGAGAACGAAAAGGTTGAAAAACAAGCGCTGAAATTTGAGAATGAAACTTTCTTTTTGAATAACAGTTTTTTTAGTTTATATAGCGTCAACGAGGATTTACGCGTGAAGAGTATGTGCGGAAACTCAAAGGAGTTGAGTGTGAATATTAATTACCATAACGAAACTGGAGATGTGATGATTTGGTATATAAAGGATAGCGACTATTACAGAATCGATTATTATGAGTTCAAAAAATTTAAGGAAACTATTGCAAAAGAAAAAAATCCGAAAGATTTAATAGGAAAGAAATATATCGGCTTTATAGGGGCCATAGAGGTGTTAAATGCGAGCGAGAATAATTTAAAAATAAAGGCTATGAGTTCGTCCAGTAGCGCTTCTTTCTCTTTAAGTTTTAACACTCACAGTGAGAAATGCGGCTATATTGTTGCCTACGAAAAGAGAGATAATAAAAAAGTGGTCACAATTGCGAAATTAAAAGAATAAAAAAATCAAAAATCGTGAATCGCAAGGACATTAAGTTTTGTTTTGAATTTTTCCCTTTCGAAGCATAGAACCGCTTTAATACCTTTTTTCTCGATTTTTTCTGCGAGCTCGCGAGTAAGTTTTCCATCCATAGCGATTACAGCAACATTATCGAGCTCCGCAGTTTTTAATACATTTGGTAACTCGCTATATGTTGTTTTGTAAATTTCATTCAAATTGTAATCAAGGAATTTCACTTCTCTCGTTCCGAGCATGCTTTTAATTATTTTCTCCCCGAGTTCCTTTAAATTGCTCGGCAGTCTTTGTCTTGTTTTCAGTTGCTTTTTGTGTTTCAAACATTGATAGAGTTCTTTTTTTGTTAATTCCTCCACCTCCTTTCCATCAGGAGCACGAGCTACATAATCAATCTTTATTTCCTTCATCAATCTCTTCAAAATTAAATCTCCTCCTCTATCACCATCAAGAAAAACTGTTACTGTTTTGTTTTTAACAATATCCCTTATTTGCTCCGCCACACTGCTGCCTCCAATTTCTATCGCATTTCTAATACCGCATCTCACTAAATTAACAACATCCGCTCTTCCTTCGACCAAAATTATTTCATCGCTTTTCTCAACCTCTGAGCCTGCTGCCAAACCTTTAATATTTTTTATATCTTTCAGCTTTAGGTCTTTTTCAACTTTGTTGAGTGTTTCCCTAACATCTGGGACCTTCTCGTATAACTTCTCGAGAATTTCCTTGCTCCTTCGCTCTATAAAAGCTCTTTTGCTATCTCTCAAGTCCTCTATATCTATCAATTTTATTTTTGCTTTTGTATATCCAACTTTGTCCACTGTCTCAATGGAAGCCGCGAGCAAAGCTGTTTCAGATGCGGAAAGATTGGAAGGAATTATGATTTCTGCCCTTGTTTTTCCGTCTTTGCTTTCCTTAAATACAATATTTATCCTCCCTATTCTCCCGGATTCCTGAAGCTCTTTTAAATTCATATCCTGCCCAAGCAATCCTTCGGTTTGCCCGAATATCGCACCTATGATATCTGGCCTTTCAACCAAAGAATCGGCTTCCAGAGCAAGTTTTATCAAATATTTTGCATTTTCCGTAATCTTTCCCATTTTTCATCACCATAACATTATTATTGTAAAAAATTAAATTGCTCTTTTGGATTATAACGGTGTTATATTTCCAAAATTCCAGATTGTAAAAATAGTAAAATTATTTATATATTTTTTACTAAAATTACAATATGAAAAAAAGCGAAAATTAAACGCCGTTTTTCATTTCTGTCATTTAAGCTCCTAAAAATAAATTAAACTTACCAAAAATATTTTTATGATAAATACCTTTCTTTTTTTGGGTTTAATCTTCATATTAACTTTCCTAATCGGAAATCTCATTGAAAAAATTCGCATTCCGTGGATTTTCGCCTCTCTAATCATAGGTTTTTTCTTCGCAATCTACAATCCATTCGAGTATATCACTTCCTCGAGCACCTTCACCTTCCTAGCCCAATTAGGAATGTATTTTCTGCTTTTTATAATAGGTCTCGAAATTGATTTGAGGGAATTGAAAAAAAGCACAAAGTTTATTTTCGGCTCTGCAATATTCATAATTTTGTTCGAAGGTTTATGCGGAATGCTCCTACTCAAATTTTTATTCGGTCTCGATTGGCTCATCTCGTTTCTCGTTGGTCTCTCTTTTGCCACTGTCGGAGAAGCAATTCTAGTACCGATTTTAGATGAATTTAAACTTGTAAATTCAGAGTTGGGACAGGCAATAATAGGTATAGGAACTTTGGATGATTTAATAGAGGTTTTCATTCTAATTTTGGTCTCGATTTTGATCGGCTCAAAAATCCATCAAAATATTAATATTGGCTTGATTTTGATATCTCTTTTTATTTTATTCTCCCTGACAATAGGATTAAGAAAACTCAGAGAAGAAGGAATAAAATTCAAATTCCACTCAATCGAAACATTGTTTCTGTTTACCCTTTTCATACTATTTTTGTTTTTGGGCATTGGAGATTACGCTGAAGCAACGCCTTTAGCATCTCTGCTTGCCGGTATTGCACTTAAAACCTTTCTTCCAGAGAAGAGATTGCAACTTATTGAAAACGAGATTAAAACAATCTGCTACGGTTTCTTTGCGCCTATCTTTTTTTTGTGGGTAGGGGTAGCGATGGATATCGCTTATCTCCTTAAATATCCTCTTCTCGTTCTTTTAGTTATCGCTATCACAGGAGGAGCAAAATTTTTGGCAAGCTATATTGCAGGTTTTAAAAAATTCGGCAGAAAAAATTCCATTTTGCTTGGTATCGGGCTATCTGTAAGATTCAGCACGAGCATCGTCATAATAAAAATTCTTTTCGACAGCAATCTCATAAATACAGCGCTTTATTCGGTTATCATTGCTTCCACAATAATTTACACCTTCTTGATTCCACTTCTCTTTTCCAATTTGCTTGCGAGATGGAAAATTTGCTCTAAATAAAAAGTTGTGGAGAAGATAAAAGCTGAAGCTGTGCAAAATGCTTTAACTCTCTGCAAATTCAAAGTATTTAAAAAGAATTTTCAATACCTTTTCCCTCAATCTTTTGGACCCTCGGATGATTAAATGCATGTAATCTTCCCTTTTAAATACTTCTATTTCAATTCCGCTTCCAGTTATTTCAGTAAATCCGTAGCATCCCTTTATTCTCTCAACTTTGCATTTTGAAATTAACTCATGCCTGAATTTGTTGTACCTCTTTTGAGTGTTTTGATCAATTTTTATTCTCAAATATATTTTGTTGTCTCTTTTCTCCTTGCAGACTATTTTTCCTTTAATCATAAAAATTTTTCGGAAGTTAAATGTTCTTCTCTTTGTTTCCTCTCATTCCTCAAGAATCTTCCCCCAATCACTAAACCTCTACCCTATCGTTTATTTTCGGAGCAATTGCCTCTATTCCGAATTTTTCCTCGATTTCTCTTGCGAATTTTCTCGTATGGTCGCCGTGTACGCAAATAACTTTCTCCGGCTTTATTTTTTCAACAAGATTAAACAACTCGCTTCTTCCAGCGTGCGCACTGAAATCAAATTTTTTTATCTCGATACTAACTTTAAATTTCTCATCCTCACTCTCGAAAATTTTTGTTTTGAGCAGTTTCTCTCCTGGCGTGCCTTCAACTTGGAAACCTGTGAAAAGCAAACAAGAATCCTTCCTATTCCTAATTTTTTTCAAATAGTACACAACTGGTCCACCGTTTAACATCCCAGAAGTTGTCACCACTACACCGCGAGATTTCAGAATTTTATCCCTCTGCTTCCTTGTTTTAACAAATTTTACCTTCATCAAAATATTTTTCAGAGCTTTGTAATCTCTAATATAGCGTTTGTGATACAATATAATATTGCTCGCTCTCTGAGCTATTCCGTCAAGATAAACATTTTTTGTTATCCCGTATTTATTAAGGATGAGCAAAACCTCTTGCGCCCTTCCGACTGCAAAAGTCGGAATTAAAACGATTCCATCGCTGTATTCTCTAACTTTCTCCACAAATTTTCTCTCCTCTTCCTCTCTATCCGGATGCTCTCTCTCAGAGTAAGTTGACTCAATAATTAAGCAATCAATTTTAGGATATTTTATCTGCCTGTACTTTAACAAATTCGAGGCATGCATGCAAATATCGCCTGTATACAAAATTCTCCTCGAATTTGCCAAATATATGGATGCCGACCCTGGAATGTGGAAAGCATCAAACAACTCAGCCTCAAAATCTTTGATTCTAAATTTTTTGTTATAGGTGCAAGCTCTGAAATGTTTATTCATCTTCGCAATATCGTAGCTATTATACTCAGAAAAGCCTCTCGTCAATTTCGCAACTTTAATATAATCCTCGAGCAAAAGATTCATAAGCTCCAAAGTTAATTGTGTCGCATACAATTTCGGGCTTTGAGTTTTGTAAATCAACGGCACCATTCCAGCGTGGTCGAGATGCGCGTGGGACACAAAAACAGCATCTAATTTTTTTGCTGGCAGCAAGGGAATCTCAAGCTCAGGATGCAACTTTACCCCGTACTCCAATAAAATCGTTGTATTTTGGCTTTCAACGAGAAAGGCCTCCCTTCCTATCTCGTTAGCTCCTCCCAAAAATTCTATTATCACCTTTTCGTTTTCTCAATATAAATGGAACACAAAGAAATTTGAAATATCGGCATTACAAAGAAATAATTGATTAAACTTATTGCGAGCGAAATTATCGGTTGCGCCACTAAATCTCCTGAAGAAGTAGCGACAAAAATAAAGCTGAGCGCAAGCAAGCTAAAATAATTGTTTATTCCGAGTTTTATGCTTTGCTCTATTGAATTCACCACCCTTTTGCCAGCTATTACAGCAGGCCCATAAAGTACAAAAAACGGTAAAATCAGGAGCAATATCAGGCGAAGAAAAAGTTGCATTATCTCTTCCGAGAGATGAAAAGAAATTAAAAAAACTGTAAATGAGAGCAAAATCATTAAGAAAATCAAACCAAGTATTGCGGTAGCTAAAAAATAGGATATTCCTCTTTTTTTAATCACCTTTAGGAAAGTATTTAGTTTAACCTTTCTTCTAACCCCGTAATAACAAACTCCAACAAATCCCGAGCTTAGGTAAATGGTTACCAACAAGCCGAGAAGGAGAAGAGCGAAAGCTAGTCCTATAGAGTCCAACAAAAACAGAGATTGAAAATTCAATGAAGGCTGAAAACTTTCGTTACCTTGAAATCCTTCGCTCTCCAAAGTAACGAGAACAGTTGCAGGAATAGCGAAAATAAGAGATGCCAAAGTTATTATAACGATTGATGCAATCAAAGTTGCGAAATTTCTTCTGTATGCGTTGAACGCCGTTATCAAATGTTTTTTCAGTGAGACCATAATAAAATACTTATTTTTTATAAAAGGTTTATAGCTTATGGAATTAGGAACAGTGATATCAATCAAGGAAACCCCGAACACCCAGAATTTTTATTTTGTGGCAATGAGAGAGAAAGCTGTAAAAAAAGGGTTGTTTGTGGAGGTGAATACGAGAGAGGGCTTGCTGATAGGAAGAATTGAGGAAATCATAAAAACAAACCGCTACTTTATGCAACCAGAAGCTGTATCAAGTTATGAAAATGCAATTGAATTTTATTTTCCCACAGACAAATGGGAATTTACCCTCTGCCGAGTTTTCTGCTTGGGAATTTTGGGAGATAATATAAAGAAAACAAATTACCCTGTCTCACCAGGAGAAACAGTAAAAATCGCGGATAAGGAAAATCTGAAGAAATTGTTTAAATTCGATGAATTTGGATTAAAGCTTGGAACTCTGATGGGACACGATTTGGAAGTTAAATTAAGCCTCAATAAATTATTCCAGAAACATCTCGCAATTTTAGCTCTTTCAGGTGCAGGCAAAAGCTTTGCCGCTTCCGTTTTAATAGAGGAGCTTCTCAAAAGAAGCGATGAAAAAGGAAAGGTCGGAATTTTGGTTATAGATCCGCACGGCGAATACAGGTCATTTGCCTATGACGAGAAATTTTATCAAAATGCAAATCTTATAAAAGGTAAGGATATAAAAATAGGTGTAACCCATCTCTCGCCAAACTATTACAAACTCTTTCTTCCGAACTTAAGTTTTGCTCAGGAAAGGGATTTGAACAAGATTATAGAGGAATTGAAGAAAAGCGAAGATGTTTTTAGTCTCAAGGAAATTATTAAAAAAGTTGAGGAGAGCGAAAATATAAAGCAGGCAACCAAAGATGTGCTGCTTTCGAATTTGTATTCCCTAAATTCCACCGGATTATTCGGGTATTACGATTCTCCGAACTTGGATAATTTAATTTCACTCGGAAAGGTATCGATTATCGATATCTCGGAAATCACGAGCAGGAAAGAGAAGCAAATGATAGTCGCATACTTTTTAAGAGAACTTTTCCAAAAAAGGGTTAAAAGAAAAATCCCTCCTTTTATTGCTTTCATCGAGGAAGCCCACAATTTTGCTCCAGAAAAGAGCAGTAAGGAAAATTTTTCAAAAGGAATTATTGAAAAAATTGCAAGAGAAGGGAGGAAATTCAATGCCCTTCTTTGTTTAATCTCTCAAAGACCCGTGCATTTATCCACAACAAGTTTATCGCAGTGCAACACCCACATGTATTTGAGAATCACAAATCCCTACGATTTAGATCATATAGGGAAAAGCTGCGAGGGATTTACGAGAGATTTGCAGAGACAGCTCACAACATTGGATGTTGGAGAGGCAATAATAGTTGGTGAAGCAAGTCCTTTTCCGTTATTTGTAAAAATCAGAAAAAAAGAAGTCGGGGATGTGGAAACATACAAGAGTTTGGAAGAGGAGTGCATCGAGTTTTCCAAAATAAACGAAGACAAAAAGAGAGATGCGAGAGAATTAATGAATTGAAAATTTGACAATCACAACAAAATTTATTTGCAATCTTCCGGGCAGTTACATTTATTTTCCCAACTCTCGCAAATATTATTTCCGCAATTAGAACATATTTCTCCTCCAGTAACTCCAATCTTGGGCTTAAAATTGCATTTCTCATCAAAATATTCCGGCGGTGGTATTGCAACTAAGCCGGGACAGCATTCAGTAGCCATATGTTTTCTTTGTTCGAATCCTTCCGGGCTGATTGCTGTTATCGGTATTCTGTAGCCTTCTTCTACACATCCTACATCGACACAAACATAATTTTCGCATTTCATCTTTATTGGGCACTCCGAATTATCTTTGCAAAATTTTCCAAACTTTATTTACTTTCTTTCCTCCAAATCTTTTTTAAATCTCCTCAATGTATTCGGAAGCTGCTCTGGTTGGACTTTTAGAAATCTCGCTGCCTTCCGCAATATTTTGAGCTTCTCCATTATTTTATTAGAATTTTAAAATAGCTCCTATTCCGCCAATATTCCTGAATTGGATAGCTTCTTGCGAATTGGTCGAAATATATTCCAACTCCGCTCCGTGCTCCTCGCACAGCTTCTCTATTTTATCCAAATTCTCTATATCCTCGGCAACCAAAACA
>Ga0190309_1000295_pt1 | contig 14493 bp, 16 predicted proteins | sample 48700767_MG_FD_161656 | JGI IMG/M metagenome (GOLD analysis project Ga0190309, IMG submission 161656) | Hydrothermal vent sediment bacterial communities from Southern Trench, Guaymas Basin, Mexico - 4870-07-6-7_MG | ecosystem: Environmental > Aquatic > Marine > Hydrothermal vents > Sediment ... | reverse complement strand
ATAATCATGCTTGCAACTCCAGTCCTATTCATCATGACAAAAGAATCAATTCCAAATTGGACAATAATTTCAGTGATTTCATGCATTCTGATAATTGTGCTTATTTTTGTGTTTTTAAGTATAGGTAAAATGCAGCGTCTTTTTGATATAATAGAAGCGAAATTTACATTAAAAGTGACGAAAGGATTGCTGAGAGTTGGGAAAGAAGTTCATCGGAATTTGCGTAATCTTCTTTTTAAGTCTTCTGTATATTGTGATATGTTCTATTCCATACTGATATGGCTTTCGGAGGCGTTGACATGTTATGTTGTAGCGTTAGGTTTGAACGCACAAGTGTCTCCCCTTTTGATAATTTTTGGTGTTTCAATGGCAAATATTTCAAAAATAGTTCCTGCTACACCAGGCGGAATTGGAATATATGAGGGAATAATTGTCGGAATTTTTGCAATCGGAGGTATTGAATATAATAAAGCACTTGTAATCGCAATTGTAGATCATCTGATTAAAAATTTATTCATCATATCTATAGGAATTCCCGCAATTTCTACGACCAACCTTAAACTAACGAACTTGTTGACAGCACGCTAAATTTCAATTTATCTGCCTTAATTCTATAAATAATGACTTCCTCATCGTTATACATAACATCTAAACATTCTGGCACATTTATTGCTCTTGAAAGATTGTAAATGAACTCCCCATTTCGCTCTTTTGATTTTACTTTCTTTTTGAAGAGGGCAATGTATTCTGCATTCAAATTTCTTACAGTCATTGGTAATGTAGAAATGTTTAAATGACGAATAGCACCCGTTCTCGCAATAATATACAATTCCTTGTAATAATTCACAACCTTTGTAAGTTCAGTTAAGTTGAAGCTATGTGGAATTATTAGCTTGACATCTTCTCTATGTAATGTGAAGGCATCCGTAGCAACGCAGTATCTCCAAGTTAAATACCTCACTCTTGCAGGCTCATTTGCGATAATCACATCATCTACATCTGTATTTGACCTTATCCATTCAGCCCATTTCTCATCACCGTAATCTGTTGCGGGTAATTTATTGTAATAATTGCAAATTAAAATCAGCTGTGCTATTATAATTATGGCAATTGAAATGCCAAATAGAAATGTGGTATTTCCTTTAATATTCGCTATTCTTTCAAACATGCCACAAAAGGATTTTGTTGAAAGAATTATAAGAAAAGGATAGGAAGGGAAAAGCAATCTTGTGCAGTGAGCTGACCAAAATGTGAAAAACAGCAAGAACGCAGCGGGGAAGGATATGAGGAATAGTATTTTTCTGCGCTCTGTATTATCTGGCATGTAACTCACTATATATGGAAGGAATAAAATAAGCGGTAAATTATCGAAGAATGCTATTGAAAGCACATCTGCGAATGCGTTAAACGACGGAAGGCAGAACTCAAACTGTCCATAGTATAAAGGGAAACCGAAGGTAATTTGGTTTCTTATTAACCATGCACCAGATAAAACAAAAAAACCGCCTAATAAAACCAAGAAGCGTTTAAGCGCAATTGAAGCGCTTGAAGACATAAAATATAACAGGAAAAAAGCGACAGCTATGAGTATGAGTCCGTTCCCTTTTGTCAGATATGATAATCCTATAAACGCGCCAGCGGTGAACAACTCGGAGAATTTTATTTCATCTGTTATTATTTTGGATAACAATAGCATTGATGAAATTGCAAAGAAAGAAAACATAGAATCTGCGAGCGGTAGATGACCGATAACGCACAATGGATAGGAAAATGAGAGGAAAATTGCGGACATTATTGCTACTTTCTTTTCATATATGCGTTTCGCCATGTAGTATGTTGAAAAGATAATCAGAGGTAAAAATGCTAAGGGAATTAAGCGGGCCGAAAAAGTGTGGTCGAACCCAAATTTTATGAGAATGAATATGAAGATGGGGTATAAAGGCATCCATTCAGAAAGCGGGCGGAGGAGTTCTTCTCTATCGAAAGTTGTATAATTATAAACAAACCCCTTTCCATTCGCTAAGTTCCTCGCAACATCAATATACCATACAGTATCTCCATCAATTATCTGCGATTTCTTTATGAAAAGTATGCTAATGATGATAGATATTAATGTACAAAGCGTTAAGAGAAGAAATTCTTTCCATTCATTTTTCAAAAATCCAAACGTAATCTTCCGTCTCATCTTTTCTTCCTATTTTTCCTCTTATGCTTTCTCTCTCATCTGAAAATCCAATAGATTTGAGAAAAATAAATATAGTTGCGGTTTAGGTGAAAATAGGTGGGCGGAAAGATGCCAGATGAAAAATATTCCGAGCAATCTTTGCTGAAGGTGGCGAAAGGAGCAGGAATTGTTTTCATCGGGACAGCAGTGGGAATGCTCTTAGCATACATTTCAGTGCTCATAATTGCGAGATTTCTCGGTCCGGAAGACTACGGTTTGATTTCTCTGGCTTCTGCTGTTACTACAATCGCCTCTACTGTTGTTTTAGTAGGGATGCCTGAGGGAATAGTCAGGTTTGTCTCTTTTTATAAGGGAAGAGGAGAGGGAGGGAAGATAAAGGGAGTGATAGTTTCAGCAATTCAAATAGTCCTACCGCTCAGCATACTTGCATCTTCCATCATATTCTTATTTGCAGATTCCATATCTTTAATCTTCAAAGAGCAAGAGTTAGCACCAATACTAAGAATATTCTCAATCGGCATTCCATTCTACGGTCTGTATTACATCTTCAATTCTGCCGTAGGGGGATTTCAGGAGATGAAGTATGTTGTTCTTGCGAGAGACATATTCCAGAATGCTTTCAGGCTTTTAATCCTCGTCTCTCTTCTTATATTAGGCTACGGTATCTATGGGGCTGCATTCGCCTACACATTTGCCATAATTGGCGCACCTTTCGTCGCTTTTTTTTACTTGAACAAAATTTTTCCTTTTTGGAGAGAAAAGGCAGTCTTCACAAGGAAGGAACTGCTCTCTTTTTCATGGCCTTTGATGTTCGCAGGGATGCTCGGCTTAGTTATGGGATGGATTGACACATTAATGCTCGGCTATTTCCTCACTGCAAAGGATGTTGGAATTTACAGAGCATCTCTTTCAACGGCAAGCCTGCTAAAAATTGTTCCAAGCTCCTTTACTTCCATATTTTTCCCTGTTGTAACTGAATTGTATTCAAAAGGGATGCATGAGGAGATAAAAGACACAAATTATGCGGTTACAAAATGGATATTCATGATTGTTTTGCCATTAGTTATGCTTATGGTTCTTTTTTCCGATGATGTTTTGAATATTTTGTATGGTTCTGCATATATAAGAGGGGCTTATGCATTTTGTATTCTCACTCTCTCATATTTCTTTATATCAGTAATGTTTCCAACGGGACAAATAATAAAGACGGTGGGGAGGACGAAATTAATAATGCTGAACACATCAGTCGGAGCGTTTCTGGACGCAATTCTAAATTATCTGCTCATCCCCCGCTATGGAATAGAGGGAGCTGCACTTGCAACAGGCATTTCTGTTCTCACCGTGAGCTTACTTTCATTCGCAGAGGTTTTCAAAATCACACACATTCAGCCAGTAAGAATAAATTATGCGAAGATTTTTACCGCTTCCCTCATCTCACTTTCACTGATTTATCTGCTAACGAGGCAAATTAAAACTTCAATTTATATTTTAATTGCAATGTTCGTCCTCTACATTTCCATTTACGCCTTGCTTCTTTTAATAATGAGAACATTTGAGCCTGAAGATGTCATTGTTATGAAGGCATTAGAGGCAAGAACGGGAATAAAATCCGAATGGATAAGAAATGTGATTGGGAGGTTTTTGTAGCGAGGTAAAGGAATAAGTTTTATAGACTGCTAAGCAAAAAGTTTCATTTTTGTAGCTCAGCGACAACAATTAATTTTGAATAGAAACTTTGAGAGGTGAGTAAACAAAACAAGATTTTAATAGGATGTTTTAAAGGATGAGTTTCTTTTCTGTATACGATTTTAAATCCTTGTGACTCCAAAACTCTACCTAAACTTTTTAAAGAGTAAGGTCTGATATGAGTTGGCTCTGCCCAGAAAGGATAAAACGGATTAAGGATGTTTGGAGTGGAAATTATTAATTTTCCATCAATCTTTAGATGTCTTTTTACATAATCCAAGTAATCCAGGAATTCTTCTAATTGTAGATGTTCTATAACTTCCCACATCGTAATAATATCAAAATACCCCTTAATTTTCTCAAGCGAATCATAAACATTGTAATCTTTAGTTTTTGCTATTTCTAACGCCTTTTTATCTATATCAAATCCAATCATATTGGCATTTATTTTGTTTTCCCGAAGAAAATCAAAGAATGAACAAGTAGAACAACCTATATCCAATATTGACATATCATTTTTGATGTACTTCAAACAAATTTTGAATTTATTTTTTTCCCATTTATTTAGTTTAATGTTAGTGCCTTTGTTTGTTATTTCAAAATGTGATATTTTCATTTTTCTAAGACCTCCTCAAATACCTTCTCATACTTTTTAGCGATGACTTCCGCCGAAAAGTTTTTCTTCGCATATTCCCTCGCATTTCTGCTTATTTTCCTATACAATACTTCATCTTCAAATAGTCTTTTTATTTGTTCTGCATATTCATCAACATCGTAATCTGAAAGCAGAGCCGTTTCTTCATGTTTTAAGTAGTCCGAAGCTCCCCCTCTGCCCTTAAAAGCAACGACTGGTGTGCCACACATGCATGCTTCTGCCCACGTTCTGCCAAATGCTTCAAACCAAATGCTTGGAAATAAGACTACATGAGCGGAATAGTAATATTTTTTCATTTCCTCTTTGGAAAGCATGCCAACAAATATTGCTCTATCTGCTAATATCTGTTTAATATAATTTCCTGTTTTTGTATCTCCACCCGCAATTACAAGTCTAATATTATTTAATTTTGAAATAGCTTCTGCTGCCAAGTGTGCGCCTTTAAACCAGTGCGTGCTTGAAATAAAAGCAATATCAAGTCCTTCAAATATGTTTGATTCAGGTGGATTTAGAAAGTATGGATCTACTGGCTGCGGAATCACTTCTATTTTTTGAGTATCTACTCCCGCTAACCCTATCATCTTTTTCATTGTTGGCGAGATACAGATTACTTTGTCCGCTTTGTTCAACGCTCTAATTCGTAATCCCCTGATTGTATAATATGCAGGAGTTAAAAGTGTATCCCTTATTCGCAGATGTATTGATGGATATGCATATTTTATACCCGAGAACATACATTTAAAACATTTAAGAAAACTGCATTTATAACACGGTTCTCCGTATTTTGTCCGATTTATTATATGCATTGAAGTGCAACAAGAGATGAAACTATTAACTGTGACAACTAATGGAACATCGTTTTTTTCACAAATACGCTGCGTTCGCACCATTTCTTGAATATTTTGATGCAGCACTATGTCAGGTTTTTCCGATTTTATGTCTGATTTCAATTCAGATGCACTATTAAATATTTTCACATCATTCCCTAATTCTGTTAAATACTTCAAAAGAGTTTCGGAACTCTTTCCACCTCCACTCGCCTTATTTGCAAGATTTTTAACATCTTTAGATATGAAGTAAATTTTCATTTTGCATTACCTTCCTATAGATTTCTTCGCCTGTTCTAATGCTTTTTTGCTTAACTCTTGTCGCAAATTTTTATCATTTAATAATTTCAGCATCGCCTCCGCTAACTGGTCCGGATTTCTAAGTTCTACGAGTATTCCGTCACAATCAACAACTTCTGCCACTGCTTGTCGTGTCATAAGCTACGATTCCCGTTTTCATTTTACCCTTTCCTGGCTTCCAATACAAGTGTTCCTTGCTTATGCTTATAAATGCCAACTTTATATAAACATTTAGATATGAATAGAGCTTTACTCATCGAAAGATACCCTTTTCTTACCAGCAATCCTATTCCGGTTGGAACACATTGACGTTCTACTTTGATATCTTTAACTTTAAAACCGGCTTCTATTGCACATATCTCTAAACTTTTCCTCGTTAAAGGGGAAATATGTGTGGGGTCGTCATAAAATATCTTATACGCTTTAGAGAAATCTTCAGTTATGACTACTAACTTCCCTCCTTCTTTCAGAATTCTGAAGCACTCTTTCATGAAATAAATAGGATCACTCAGATGTTCTATAATATGAGATGCATGAATTGCATCAAAACTGCTATCTTTAAAACATAAACCATTTTCTACATCTACAAGTAGAACATTAAAACCACGCTTTCTTGCAATTTTTAGCAAGTTTTTATTTATATCGATTCCTATAATATTCTCTGGATCGTTAGCTAAAAAATTACCTGTTGCACAGCCGATTTCAAGCATCTTATAATCATTCCTATCTAAAAATTCCCTGAAGTAAAAACCAAAATCTATGTTCATATTTTTTGGAATGTCTCTTAAATCTTTATGACTAGTTGAAGGATAATAACTTTCTAAGGTCTTTAATCTATTTTCTTTCCTCATATTCTCTCAGTCACCTCCATAATTTTCCATCAAAATACCAGTTATCGCTTCAGAAATTATTTGTACATCCCTCTTTGTTAAACCCACCGCAGAAGGCAAATTGACCCCTTTTTTCGCTATTTCCTCTGCAACAGGAAGTTCTTCGCTATTTTTATAGGGTGGTAGAACATGCATAGGATAAAAAAACGGTCTCGTTTCTATTCCTTTTTCCTCCAACTGTTTAATTAGATCATCCCTTGAAATCTTCGCCTTGTTATTGATCAAGATACAATACATCCAGTAAACACACTTCGCCCAAGACATTTCCTTATGCAATTTTATTAATCTTTTTTTCTCCAATTCGCTCAAAGCTTCTTTATACAACTTAGCAATCGTTCGCTTTTTTTCAACGAACTCATCCAGTTTCTTTAGTTGAGCTATGCCAACCGCTGCCTGCATGTTCGTCATTCTATAATTGAATCCAATTATATCATGCCAATACCTCCTGGTAGGGTTCATACCATGGTCTCTTAGAATTCTCATCTTCTCTGCTAATTCCTCATTATTGGTTAAGCACATCCCCCCTTCTCCAGTTGTAATTATTTTATTTCCGTAGAAAGAGAAGCAACTTATGTCTCCAAACGAGCCAACTTTTTCGCCTTTGTATTCTGCTCCGTGAGCTTCCGCTGCATCCTCGATGACATATAAATTATGATCTTCAGCAATCTTCATTATCAGATCCATATCACAGGGATGACCATACAAATGAACAGGAATAATTGCTTTAGTTCTTGGTGTAATTTTCTCCTCGATTTTATCTGGATTAATGCACCAGTATTCAGGATGAGAATCAACGAAAACAGGTTTTGCATTACAATAAGTTACAGCATTAGCGGTTGCAACGAAAGTAAGTGTTGGAACTATAACCTCATCTCCTTTTCCAATTCCTAATGCCTTTAATGCCAAATGTAAGGCGACAGTTCCATTAGAGGTCGCTACACCATATTTTCTGCCACAATATCTCGCAAATTTTTCCTCAAATTCCTCAATAAATTTTCCTTTTGATGAGATCCAACCACTTTTAACAGCTTCTATAACATTTTTCAATTCTTCTTTTCCTAAACAAGGTTCGGCTACAGGAATCATACTCTCAACACCCTTGTTATTATTTTTGCCTCAGAAGGATAATTTGGAGCATCCCATGGAAATCTCTCACCGTTCAGCCACCTCTCCCATCTATTCAAATCCTCATTTACCATTATCTTCACAAGCTTATCAAATTTCACCTTTGGTTTCCATCCGAGCTTTGCCTTTGCCTTTGAATAATCACCTTGTAAGAAATTAACATCTAGGGGTCTTAAAAATCTTTTATCTACTTTGACGTATTCCTGCCAATCTAAGCCTACGATATCAAACGCCCTTTCTGCAAATTCTTTCACAGAATGAGATTCATTTGTTCCTATTACGTAATCATCTGGCTCTTTTTGCTGCAGCATTAACCACATAGATTCAACGTAATCGGGAGCATAACCCCAATCTCTCTTCGCTTCTAAATTGCCAAGTCTTAATTCTTTTTCTATACCTAAAGCTATTTTTGCTACTGCGTTAGATATTTTCCTTGTAACAAACTCTAAGCCTCTTAGCGGTGATTCGTGGTTAAAGAGAATTCCGTTGCAAGCGAAAATCCCGTAGGCTTCTCTATATTGTCTTGTCAACCAATATCCATATAACTTCGCTGCTGCATAAGGGCTTGCGGGCCGAAAGGGGGAATTTTCATTTAAACTTGAAGAATGACCTCTTCCGTATAATTCGCTTGTTGAAGCTTGGTAAAATTTTATTCCGGGATCGATTTGTCTAATGGCTTCTAAAACTCTTGTCACACCCAACCCTGTCACCTCTCCAGTTCCAATAGGCTGTTCAAAAGATGCACCTACAAAACTCTGCGCTGCTAAATGATATATTTCATCAGGCTCAGCAATTTTTACTGCTTCCACTATTGACCCTGTATCAACTAAATCTGCGGGTATCAGGTTCACCTTCTCAAAGATATCCAAATATTGTAAACGCCAGAAGTTTGGTGACGATAGTCTTCTATATGTCCCATAAACTTCGTATCCCTTCTCAAGCAGAAATTTGGCTAAATATGCACCATCCTGTCCTGTTATACCCGTTATCAGTGCTCTCTTCTTCATTCATATCACCTCATTTTTAAGCAATCTTTTGATTTCCCTAACTACTATTTCCTCCCTTTTCTTCATTGAGTGGAGTTTTGAGACCCTCTCTCTGCACATTTTACCTATTTTGGGGTCAGCATTCAATGCTTTCTTTATAGCCTCCGCGGTAGCTTTTGCATCACCATAAGGAACATAAAATCCAAGATCACCAGCAGTTTCCCGCAAGGGAGGAGCTCTATTGGATAGTACTGGAATACATTCGCATGCCATTGCTTCGCCCAAAACACCTCCACCAGCTTCACCTTCTTGGAGAGAGAGGAGGCAAAATACCTTCGCTCTCTGATACATCAACAGTAATTCATCATCTGGTAAATAGCCAGTAAACACTACATTTGGTGTTGCTATAGCTTTAAGGTCATTTATAGAGTCATCTTCATGTTTTCCGATAAGATAAAATTTTACATTAGGCAAATACTTTGCACTCTCAACAAATGTTTTAAATCCCTTTCTTATCACATTTACTCTATTAACGTAACCAACAGTTATCACTATGTTTTCTTTCGGCCCATTTGGCTTAAATTTATTAACATCGCAGCCGAGGTTAACTTGTATAATCCTTTTCGGTTTTACTCGCTCTAAAACACCTTTTTCTCCATACTTTGACATTGCAAGAAGAAGATCAGCAAACTTCGCACTAAATCTAGCACCAAGTATATACCTTAAAGGTAAAGAAATTCCCATTTGTTTGATAACATCTGGTGGTTCTGTAAGCACGACTCTACAACCTGTGACAACTACTGACTTTTTTCTAAATATTTTGGAGAAAAAAATTGCAATTGCAGTGCACTCGTTTGCAAAAAAACCATACACCAAATCTGTAGTCAATACGTTTTTCAGTATTTTCAACACATGAAACAATGCTGCAAAGCAAAAATCTAATATTCTAATAATTTTCCATCTACTCTCCCGAGCATGATATCTCGGCATATTTTGTAAAGGAATCACTTCAAAATGTCTTTGAAGCATTTCAAAATCTCTCACCACCCATGGAGAGGGGAGATCGTAAAGGAACAGAATCCTAAACTTTTTCGGTTCCGTTTTATTTATCTTCCTACTCATTCCTTTTCTGAGCCGATACATTAGCTTTTCACCTCATTAATTATAAATTTCCATTTACCCGCTTTTGTTCTTTCTATTTTATCAACTATCTCTATAGTTATATCCATTTCTCCAGTCCTATTTAAAATTATCTCCTTCAATTTGTTTAAATCAGAATCATTGATGTTTCTTGCATCATCTGGAACAATTTTTATCGTTAGTTCATTTATTTTTCTCTGAACTATTTGAAATTCTTTCACCCAGCTAAATCTCATGTATCCCCCATCCAAAGAGCGAAATATATGCGAAAAAAATTCACCGTGAATTCTATTACCATTGGGTGCGTAAATAAAATCACTCACACGACCTATAATCTTCTCCATTAATGGCATCTCTCTGCCACAATCGCATTTTTTATCCGACAAAATGCCCATATCCCCAGTATCATATCGAATAAAAGGCATTGCATAGTTGTGTAAACTTGTCGCTAAAATATGCCCAGTACCCCTATCAAGTTGTTTTCCTTCTTCATCAACCACCTCCACAATTGAACGGAACATATCAATATGCAATCCATTGTGCTTTTCACATTCAAACATACTAGCACCACCATCATTTTGACTGTATTGGTCAAAAACCTTACAGTTAAAAACCTCCTCTATTAATGCTCTTTGGTAATCGAATAAAACTTCAGAAGAAGTGAACACACCTTTTACTTCAAATTTCAATTCTAAATTCTTATCTGCAATGTGCTTAGCGAGCAGGAACACTGACGACGCATATCCTCTCAGAAAACGGGGTTTAAATCTGTTTAAATCCTCCACAACCTTATCCAGATATCTGTCGGACATATCAAATGACGAAAAATATTTCGTATTGATTATCCAACCTTTAATCTTCTTAACTAAGCTGGATTTCGTTGAAGGCACAAGTTGTGAGCCAGCAAATACCGCCATCTTATCCCCTAACCTGTATCCCGCTTGTTCACAATTCACATAAAATAAAACAACGTCTAAGAGGGCGTCTTCAATTGATATTCTATATTGTAATGGTTGCCCTGTAGACCCACCTGTCGAAGCGTTAATATATTTTTGTTTGCTCAAATTATTAGGGATGAAATCCTTTTGGTTCTTTTTTATGATCTCCTTAGTCAAAATAGGTAATTTCTGCAAATCCTCAATTGTTCGAATGTCCCCTGGTTTTAAATTCAATTTTTTGAACAATTTATGATAATAGGGCACATTATGATATGCGAAAAGGATTAACTTCCGTAATTTTTTCTCTTGATTTTGCTTTAAAACATCATAAGGCATGTATTGTGCTTTTTTAGCTTCATTATAAAGTCGCATAAAATGTTTGTATTTACAAGTAAATCCGAGTTTGAATAAAGTACTATGGAACATTTTAACGTTTCGCCTCCCAGTTTTCGTTCAAACGCTTTGATATAACTTTTGCAGGCACACCACCTACAATTGCATTATCATCAACATCCCTTGTAACAACCGCACCAGCGCCAACAATTGCATTTTTACCTACCCGCACGCCGTGCAATATTATTGCTCCAGCTCCAATATACGCCCCCTCTTCAATTATCACTCCTCTTTCGATCGGATTTTTCCTATCTTTCGAACTGTCATGCGTGAATATCATTGCGTTTGGTGCTATTTGAACATCATCTTTTATAACTATACCTTTTGTAATATCTAAGACACAATTAACACCGATAAATACGTTTTTACCTATCTTTAATTTTTTTCTCCCTTTATCATTATATATTATCTTCACGCCTGGTGATATTCTTGCTGTTGGGTCAATATCATATCCATGAAATATCCTTTCCATTTTTCCCCTTATTTGCTTTGGCAGGATTTCAAATAGTGCTTCAAACATTTCGTTTCACCTTCCAGATAAAGCCCATGACAAGCACTTTCATTTCTATCTTATCCTATGTGTATTTTTAAATAAGTTTTGAAAGATTCACTATCTCATTCACCTTCCTCCAGTCTCTTACAGTCCCAACATCAACATGAAAATCTATCTTCCTAAATATAACTTTTCTCCCCATCTCAACAAGTATCTTAATCGCATCCGTCAGCTGATACTCGTTTCCAACGCCCGGCTTGATTTTTGAGATTGCATCAAATATAACAGGCTCAAAAACATGTATTCCCGCATCTCCAAGTTTGCTCGGGGCTTCTTCAGGCTTCGGCTTCTCCACTATATCAATAACCCTGTTCCCTTCAGCCACAATAATTCCATGTCTCGTGACATCTTCAGCCTCAAACGCAGCTATTGCTGCATCCGCTTCCTGCTCAAAGTGGAATGAAATCAAATCTCTTATGGCATCTTTCGGATAGAAGAAGTTATCTGCATTCACAACGACAAAAGTATCGTTGATTAAATGTTTAGCACATTCAACAGCCTTTGCAAGACCCTCTCTTTTCTCCTGAATCACATAAGTTAATTGAACACCAAGCGAACTTCCAGAACCCAAATAATCAATAATTGCATACTTACCTCTGCTTATGACCACTATAATATCCTTTATTCCTGCGATTTTCAAACCTTCAATCACATGCTCTATTATCGGCTTATCTCCAACGAGCAACAACTCCTTCGGAACAGCATTCGTGTATGGCTTCATTCTCTTCCCCTCCCCAGCAGCAGGAATCACTCCCTTCATAAAGTTTTATTTGCATGAATCTAACTTAAAACTTCTTCACACTTTCTCTTGGATTCATCTTCGGTCTCCTCTTCGGTCTCCATTTCAGCAATTTTAAATTCATTCTACACGCCTCCACTTCTTAATGAACCTCTTATACCATTCAAACTCCTTTCTTGTCACGAGATGGATTTGGAACGGATGGAATTCGCCAAGAACCTCGTTTATCTTCATCAGAATTTCGTCCCTTCTCTCAATTGAATCAAGAACAACGAGCAGGTCTATGTCCGATGCCATTGTATGCTTACCTTCGACAACAGAGCCGAAAACAATCACTTCTCCTCCCACAGCCTCCTTCACAAGCCTCGCATAATGCATGTAGTTTTCAAAGTACTCTTTCCTCTCCTTCGCTATTTTTATCAGCTCATCAAAATACCTCTCAATCATTTTCAAGCAATCTCCTAACCCTATATGCGAATTCAATCAGTCCTTTCACTCCATCTTCAATTCTGTGAATGATGCGATAATCTCAACTCTTAATTTACCTTTTCACATTCTCCCAAGGCATAAACTCTTTCATTCTCCTCGCTTCCCATGCCTCATTCGCAGCTTTTATATTCTCCATCGTCTCTTTGTCCTTGAGAACTCCAAGCGTCGCCTCCCTTTCCTCCTTCCCCTCAAGAATAAAGCAAGCACCACTCTCAATCTTTCAAGCGTCTTTATCTTCTCCTCTTGCTTGCATTAAGGACGGTAATCCCTATAATCTCCCCTTTCTCATATTTGATCATGATGTCATCATCAGTGAGTTCGGAATCATCCGCATGGCTTGGCTTCTTGAAGTTGATGTATAAGACATCTGCCTCCTTATCATAGGATGTCCAAATTCTTGGATACGGCACCTCTAATAATTCAGGCACAAGAGCTAATACCTTTTTTACCTCCACTTCTGCCATATCTTTCGCCTCCTCCCAAACAAACTCTTCTATCTTTTATCTTCTCATCGTTTCCTGTCCTGAAAGCATGAACTGGAAGGAGGGGGTTAAAAGCTGGGCGCGCCACAAGTGGACCTTTGAATTTTTAGAAGCATTTTTATATAAGCAAATTGAATTGAATATCATGCCAGCAGAAGGTATTTGTGTGGTTCTTAACAGAAGAACTGCGAGCAAGCATTCGGCTTCTTCGCTACTCCAATCTGGCGTCAAGCGTCAAAATGCCCACACCGTTCATTCAGATGCCCGCAAAATTAAAGGCAGGAGGAAACATGCATAAGAAAAGTCACATAGTTGGTCACATAGCATATATAGGTTTATATGGGATGTTGATAATCTCTACCATTATTCATTACAATTCTGCCGATTTGGCGGGATTAGTATATGCGGGATGGATAATCTTGGCATTTGGAATCGTTTTTTTGTTGTGGTCAAGCAAATCAAGAAAGAAAGGGCATGCAGAAGGTATAGGACTTGTTGAAAGAGGGATGTATGCTTTTGTTCGCCATCCTGAATTCTTAGGGCATATCCTCATAATTTTCGCTTTGGTTATTATTTCACTGCACTGGATCAGCTTTATTGTTGGCGCAATATTGATTGTTCTGCTGTGTCTCGCAATGATAGAAGAAGAAAAGAGAAACATAGAAAAGTTTGGCAATGCATACATGGATTATATGAAAAAAGTTCCAAGAATAAATCTAATAGCAGGAATTATCAAGCAAATACATAACAGGAGAAAATAAAGAAGGAAATAAGATGTGAGAGATGCCTTGCAGTGCTCTGCACATTGCCTTTCATCTTAAATGACTTATGCCCCGCATCACATTAAAAGCGGCGTGCTCACGCAACAATGCGAGGATTGCCAATTCAATTGATATTTTTTATTGTTGTCGTTGTGAGGCGTGAGGGGAATCTTGCTATATTTATTTCCCGTTTTTTTCATTTACAAGAGCGGGAGCAAGGTGAGAAAAGAGCGAAAAATTTAACAAAAGAGATAAAGGAGGCGTGGAGATGGGCGGAGAGGCGAAGGCGATGGAACTGCGAGAGATAGAGAGGAAGTGGCAACAAAAATGGGCATCTGCGAGGA
>Ga0190309_1000293_pt1 | contig 14626 bp, 20 predicted proteins | sample 48700767_MG_FD_161656 | JGI IMG/M metagenome (GOLD analysis project Ga0190309, IMG submission 161656) | Hydrothermal vent sediment bacterial communities from Southern Trench, Guaymas Basin, Mexico - 4870-07-6-7_MG | ecosystem: Environmental > Aquatic > Marine > Hydrothermal vents > Sediment ... | reverse complement strand
AAATAAAATAAATAATCGAGAATTTCTCGAGATTTAATTCGAGAATTCAAATTGCGATTTAATAAATTTCTCTGTTAGCAAATTTTGGTAACATAATTATAATAATTTATTTACCACTATTTATAATTTTCTGGAATTCCGCGAATCAAAGTAATTTTTGTGGTGACAATTATCACCACAAAGTTATAAATAGTATTGGAGGGAAAATAAAGTATGGTGGGAAAGGGGATAGATTGGATTGAGATAGGAAAAAGATGGAAAGAAAAAATAGAAGAAAGTTGGAAAGAGATGCAAGAAAAAATAGAAGCAATGGAAAATTCAGGGATGAGCAAGAGAGAATTGTATGAAAATGCGCCTTTTGTTAGTAGAATGATTTATGAAGTAAAGATAAGGCCAAAGTATCCGCGTGTAGCGGAGTTTACATTGATGGGAAGCGATACCCAAGAATATAACGGATGGCAGGACCATGTAAGATATTATGATATCAACGATCATATTGAATTTGTTCCTCCTAACGATAATTGGCGTGAAGAATTTGGAGGATACAGGGAAGAAGTAAAAAGATATGAAGAAGATAAAGAGGAAATTTTAATGTTGTGTCACACTTCAGAGCTATCAGACGGCAGAGAAATAGAAAGATGGTTAATAGAGCCATTGCTAATAGAAAAAGTGATTGAAAATATCAAGAGGAAAAATCTAACACCATTAACACGCCTATTAATGAAGATAGCAAATTTGAGTCAACAATATGAGCGTGAAAAATACTGCGATAACCGAGTATGCATGGACTATACCAGTGAGGAATATCGTATGAAATATATAATTGATGAGCATCCGTTGTATAAGGATGATTTACAGTTAGGACCTAGAGAATATGATGAACAAGAGCTTAGCAATGCCATTTTTGAGTTACTTCAAAGCAAAAACAACAAATAAAGAAATTTTTTATTTTTCCTTTTTCCAAAACTCCGGCCAAAAGCAGAGATAATTTGCCAATATACTCACTTCGCAAGAGTAAATCTTTTAAATTTTTCTGTATATATTATTATATAGAGGTGATGGAAAATGTACGGATTGAGTCAGCCGATATTGATATTGTCCGAAGGTTCGACAAGGCAAACAGGGAAGGATGCGCAAAAAGCAAATATAGCGGCAGCAGTGAGTATAGCTGAAGCTGTAAGAAGCACCCTTGGCCCAAAAGGAATGGATAAAATGCTTGTTGACAGTGTTGGAGATATCACAATAACAAACGATGGAGTCACAATATTGAACGAGATGGAAATCCAACACCCAGCGGCGAAAATGATGGTTGAAGTAGCGAAAACCCAGGAGCAAGAGGTAGGGGATGGAACAACAACAGCAGTTGTGCTTGCTGGTTATTTGTTAAAAAATGCAGAAGCGCTCTTGGATCAAGGAATACACAGAACAACAATTGTTGAAGGTTACAGATTGGCTTCCCAAAAAGCAATAGAGCTTTTAAAAGAATTGAGCGAGAAAGTGAGTTTGAAGGATGAAGATAAATTGAAGAAGGTAGCTCTTACAGCAATGACAGGGAAAGGTGGAGAAACGGCAAAAGAGAAACTTGCGGAACTCGCTTTAAAAGCTATAAAATACATTTCCCGTGAGGAGGATGATAAAATAGTTATTAATCCTGATGATATTCAAATTGAGAAAAAGCAGGGCGGCTCTGTAACTGAAACAGAGTTAATTAAGGGAATTGTTGTTGACAAAGAGGTTGTGCATCCTGCAATGCCGAAAATTGTTAAAAACGCTAAAATAGCTTTGATCAATGCGGCTTTGGAAGTTAAGTCAACTGAGATAGATGCGAAGATATCAATAACAGACCCTGAGAAAATGCAAGCTTTTGCGGAGCAAGAAACAAAGATGCTCAAGGAATTGGCTGAAAAAATAAGAGCAAGCGGAGCTACGGTAGTTTTCTGCCAGAAAGGAATAGATGATATTGTGCAATATTACTTGGCAAAGTACAAAATAATGGCCGCAAGGAGAATAAAGGAAAGTGATATGGAAAAATTGGCAAAAGCAACAGGGGCAAGAATAATTTCAAATGTAAAAGAAATTTCAAGCGAGGATTTGGGAGAAGCTGGTTTGGTAGAGGAAAAGAAAATCGGAGAAGACAAAATGATTTTCGTTAGAGAATGCAAAGAGCCGAAAGCGGTTTCGATTTTAATCAGAGGCGGTACTGAGCATGTGGTAGAGGAAGCAAAAAGAGCGATGGATGATGCAATTTTGGGAATAGCTGCAACTTTGGAAATGGGCTCTTATGTGTACGGAGGAGGTGCAATAGAAATAGAATTAGCAAGAAAGTTGAGGGACTATGCGGAAGGAATAGGAGGAAAGGAGCAGTTAGCTATTAACGCTTTTGCAGATGCTTTGGAAATAATTCCAAGAACTTTGGCTGAAAGCACAGGAAAGGATGCTGTTGAATTGTTGGTAGAGGCAAAGAGCAAGCACGACAACGGCGAGGTTGCCTCTGGGATTAACGTGTTTAAAGGAGAAGTGGCCGATATGAAAAAATTGGGAGTTGTTGAGCCAACAAAAATAAAAGTTCAGGCTATAAGTTCAGCAACGGAGGTTGCGGAAATGATTTTGCGCATTGATGATGTTATAACGGCAGGAAAATCAAGCAGCTCGAGTTCTTCATCTTCGCAAGAGCAGTACGGCGGAGAGTACTAATTCTTTTTCTGTTTTTCTTTTTTGTTTAATTTATGGTTTCAAAAATAGAAATTGTACTAATTCTCTCTCAAGAGATTGATGAACCGATATATAAAGGAGCAAAAGAAAAATTAAAAAAAATAAAGTTTTTTGTTTCCAGTTATTTAAACTCGAATCGACTCTACATAAATCTTGAAGGTTTTGGAGATATCTCTAAGGTTATTCCTGAGATTGTTGAGGAGCTGAAAATTTATTTTAAAGATTATAGAGTTGCTATTAGAGATTACTATATTTTAAATTACGAGCTCGAAATACCGTGCGGTTTTGTTGGAACTTTAAAATTTCCACTTGCTTTCAGTGTTGTCGGGAATGGAGAATGCTGCAGAATTATATTCAGAGATATAGAGAAAAATCTCCTAAAGAATGATTTTGTCGGAAGAGCTGTAAGATATGTGGAGAATAAAATAAAAAAAATGAGTTATCAGGTGGTTGAGTGCAGAGATGCCGAAGGAATTGAGGCAAATTTTGAGGGGATTAGAAAGGGGATTCTCAAGGGTTTCAATTTTTATTTGCCAAATACAGCGAGAAGAATATCCGATTTAAAGGGGAAAATAATTTCGGATTTAAAAAAGAAATTTGGATGCGAAGAGATTTTCGTTCCGGAGCTGCTGCCGATAGAGTTAATTGAGGAATATAATATTTCGGATTTAATTCCTAAGGAAGCGGTTTCGAATTTTGTGTCAAAACCCGAAAGCAGAGACTTGGTTTACGACGCGTTCTATCTTACGGGAAAGCTTCCGAAATTCAGAGCCAAAAACAGAGCGATTTTATTCAATGACGTCCCTTTAACATTTTACAAAGCTTTGGAGAACACAAAACAAAGAGGATTTTTTTATTATACAAACTGCACGAAAATAAATCTGATTTTTTTCGAGAATGAAAATTATAATGCTGTGAAAAAGGAGATAATTAATTTTTTTAGGGAATTTTTGAACAAATTCGATGTAAAATACAGAATCTTGAAGAAAATTTTGAATTTGAGGGAAACTAAAGCTGAATTCTATAAATTCGAGATAATGGCAAGCAAATGGCTCGAAGCTGTAAGAATTTTGTTTCCTGAAGATGTGTATACGAAAACATTTAAAATAGATGCCAAAAGCGGACACGTGACAATAGATTTAGATAAATTAGGAATTATTAGTTATGGTAATAAATCTGAAGGGAAGGAAAATATTAAAGGAGCCTCTTTACGATAAATTTAGAGAGCTACTTGTAGATGAAATTATAAAAACCATAGATTTGGAAGGAAAATACGGAAGCGAATTGCGGCCTATTATTGAGAAAACCCTGAGAAAGGAAAAGTTTAAAGAGATGGTGGATAAGCTGATGAAGAGTCTTGCAAAAGAAACGAAAATTGACGATAAATATTCGAGGGATGCGCTTTCGATTCTTATAGAGGAAGATGTGGCGAGAGATATAAAAAACGATTTGGAAGACCAAATCGAGGAGAGATACGATGTTAAAAGAGATAGGGAGAGCGAGAGATTGTACAGAGAAGGAATAAATAATAATTTGTGGGATAAAGTTCCTTCCCGTTACTTGGGCCAAAAGACCTCCTTACTTCGGGATGTTTTGTTGCTTATAAAAGAAAATGAAGCGATAAAATTGACACTGTTTTTGGGAATTGTTTTTCTCGTGATTTCATCAATTTTGTTCAATTCTGTGTATCACGCGATTATAGCTGGCTTAACTCTTTCGGCTGTACCTGGAGATTCGGTAACAATAATGATAGCAAACATTTTGGGAGCATTCGGAGGAATTCTTATATTTTTTGTTTCTCTATCTCTTATATTTCAGCACATTTTACTGACAAAAACGAGAGATGAAAAAATCAGAGAATTAGCGCACAAATATCTTGAAAGAAAATTGAAAAAATAGTTCTCGCGAGTATGCAAAGCTAAAGCGTTTCTCACATGAATTTTATTTATTTTTCTGTATCACTTCCTCAAACTCCTAAAAACCAAACCTACCAAAAATTATTTTCCTCTCCCTCCGCATGCCCTTATGCTCGGTCTTATCTTCTCTGCTCCTATTCCCTTGTTTCTCAATCCTCTCGATTTTTTGCCCGCGCTTGTTAATCCTCTGAAAACTCTTCCTTTGTGTTGATTTTCCAGAATCCAATTTATGTCTGGGTCGTTTTTAATTTGAGGATGATGCTTATCAACCAAAATTACCTCGTACCACTTATAAACCCCGTCATCACCAACCCAATAAGAGTTGAGTACTTCTAAATTCGGATATTTGCGAGCTGCTCTTTCTTCAGCAATCCATTGCTTGCTCTTTTTTGCCGGGATTTTGGTTCCCAATTTTTTTGGTTTTCTGCCAGTTGTTATGCGAGTTCTTCTTCTCGTTCCTTTTTTTATTCTCACTCTAACAACAACAAAACCTGGTTTTGCTTTATAGCCGAGAGCTCTTGCTCTGTCCAATCTTGTTGGTTTTTCTATTCTAACAATAGAATTTTCTTTTCTCCATTTTATAAGTCTCTTTCTGTAAATTTCATTTTCTTTCGGTTTTTTCCATGCCGCCCTCAAATATTTTGTGAAACTCATTATAAAAACATTATTAATAAATTTAATATATGAATGCAACGGTAAAACTGATAATAGGAATTTTAATAACGGCAGCGGGAATAGCGTGGTATGCATATCCAGAAGGAATAATGGCATTGGGATTTGCAGTGGATCCTATAAGCAGTCTCAAAATAATTATCGCTGGAATAGTGGGATTGATATTGATATTTGCCGGGTTGCTTTTGGTTTGGATAGAAGCGGAAGAAATTAAGGAAAGCATCAGCGAGATTAAATCAAAAAAGAGGAGAAAGAGGAAATAATTTTTTATTTTTTTCTTAATTGAAATTTCTGAAAGTTATTTTTGCTCTTCTTTCCGCGAATTTATCGTAATGATGCGTTCCAATCAGAGTTAGCATATTTAATTTTTTAAAACAATTTTATAAAATGGCGACACCTCATGGTCCGAGGCGCGGGAGTTTGCAATTTTGGCCGAGAGTAAGGGCTGCGCGAATTTATCCGAGAATTTCTTTTTTTACCGGAAGCTCTCTAAGTGCTTTTGCCGCTTATAAAGTCGGAATGGTGCAGTACAGCGCAATTGGAACAAAGGGAATAAATAAGGGAAAGGAAATTGTTAGAGCAGCCACTGTTTTGGAAGTCCCACCTCTATACCCAATCTCTTTGGTTTTCTATAAAAAAACACCTTACGGAAAGAAAAAAATTACCGAATATTTCAATATAAAAAATTTGCCAAAAGAGTTCAAGAAGGATTTGAAAAGGAAAATTAAATTTAAAGAAGAGGAATACGGTAAAATACCTGATAACTACGAGGAGTTAAGATTGAAAATCGCAACTTTTCCGAGAAAAACGAAGTTAAAGAAAAAACCAGAAATTTTCGAGGTTGGTTTTTTCGAGAGCCTGGAAAAAGCCAAAGAAATGCTCGGGAAGGAAATTAAAGTTGAGGATTATTTTTCTCCTGGAGAATATGTGGATGTGACTGCGATAACAAAAGGTAAGGGTACGCAGGGAGTAATAAAAAGATTCGGTGTAAAATTGAGAAATCATAAATCGAAAAAAGGCAGAAGGAGGGTTGGAAGCATAGGCTCGACAACACCTCGAAAAGTGGATTGGCGCGTTCCGATGCCAGGCCAAATGGGATACCATCAGAGAACAGAGTACAACAAATTAATTTTAAAGATTTCAGATAATTTGGATGAGATAAATCCGAAATCGGGTTTTAAGGGCTACGGTTTGGTAAGAACGAAGTATATTTTATTGGATGGCTCTGTTCCGGGTCCGAGAAAGAGATTAATTATCCTGAGAAAACCGAAAAAAGAGAGAAAAGAGTTAGTGCAAATTAATGAAATTATAAAATAAATTATGGCGGAGATTTGGGTGATAGGACACAAAAATCCTGACACGGATTCGATTTGCTCAGCTCTCGCCTATGCTCATTTTTTGAAACTGAAGGGGGTTGATGCTGAAGCCGCGAGAGCTGGAGAGATAAACGAAGAAACGAGATTTGTTTTGGAAAAATTTAATGTCGAGCCACCAAAATTGCTGGAAATTGCGAAAGGAAAATTAATTTTGGTTGATCACAATGAAAAGGAGCAAAGAATAGCTGGAGATTACGAGATTTTGGAAATTATAGACCATCACAAATTTGATTTTTCATATCCCAAGCCCATTTATATTTTGTGCAAGCCTTTAGGTTCAACGGCTACAATCATAGCTGAGAAATTTTTTGAAAATAATTTGGAAATATCGAGAGAAATCGCGGGATTGTTGATTTCTGGCATTTTATCTGATACCGTAATTTTTAAATCCCCTACTACTACAGAAAAAGACAAGGAGATAGCGAGCAAGCTTAACAAAATTGTTGGTTTGGATTTGATTGAATACGGAAAAGAGATGAAAAAGAGAGGAGCAAATATTGAGGGAAAATCTATAGAAGAGCTTATTCTTAGAGATTTCAAAGAGTTTAATTTTAATGGCAAAAAAGTTGGAATAGGGCAGCTCGAATTGATTGAGAGCGATGAATTTTTGGAAAAAAAGGAGAAGATTTTGGAAGAGATGAAGAAAATAAAGGAAAGAGAAAATTTCGATTCTTTAATTTTCGCTGTCACAGATATAATGAAAGAGGGCTCAACTTTGTTTTGTCTCGGAGAGAATGAGTTGGTTGGCAAAGCTTTTAATGTTGATTTGAGCTCTGGCTACGCTTACTTGCCTGGAGTAATGTCGAGAAAAAAGCAAATCGTACCGCCTTTAAAAGAAGTTTTTTAATGAGGAATCTATCATCTCTTGAGGGAAAAATTTTGTACTGCTTGAAAGAAGAAGCATAATTTAAAATAAAAAATATTTATATGGGAAGGAAGAAAACCCAGAAAATGCGCGGCTCACGGACGCATGGCTATGGAGAGGGAAAAAGGCACAGAGGTAAGGGAAGCAAGGGAGGCAAAGGAATGGCAGGCTCAAAAAAACACAAAATATTTAAAGTTCTGAAGGAAAATCCAGATTATTTCAAGCACAAAAAATTGAAAAAAAGAACTGAAGAGGAGATTATAAATATAAGAGATTTGGCGAGATTTAAGGAGGACAAAATTAATTTAAAGGAACTCGGATACACAAAACTGCTTGGGGACGGAGAAATAAACAGAAAGGTTGAGGTAATAGTTGATAAATGGAGCAAGAGTGCCAAGGAGAAAATTGAGAAAGCTGGGGGGATTATAAGAAAACCTTAATTGTTTAAATTTACTATTGAATAGTGGAGAATATATATTTCAGAACAGAAAACTATAAATAATTTTTGGAAGATGATTACTATATGGTAGAGGAAACAAGAGAGAAGAAAGTTTGGGCTCCGAATCTCGAGAGAGTTATAAGCGAAGTTGGCAAAAATGCAAGAAACGAAGCTAAAGTGATGAGGGGGGTTGAGGAGGCAATTGAGAAAGGATATTTGTACGAGATATTGAAAAATGCTGGAATTGGAGAAGAGGTTATAGCTGAGATAAAAGAGATTATAGAAAGTGGTGTTGTTAGGATAGAGAATAAGAACAATTCTTTAGAGATATATTGTAATGGTGGTGATGTAACTTTCACCGATAGGAAGGGATCTATTTTGCTGGAGACTTTCGGGAGCAACATTTATTATCCTAGTAACAGAAGACCAATACTATACAATGATAAATACGCTGGTAGCAAAGGAGAAGTAGTTTATGGTGTGTTGGAGGAGATAAGAAAAATCGGAGAAAAGGAGAATCTTAATGAAAAAGACAAAAAAAATTTTGCCGCCGCTCTCGAAATGTTGATAAACACCTTCTATAGAATTTCTGGAGGAGAAGAATTTTACTCAGTAAAGAAGGATACCAAAAACAGCAATTGGTTGGAATTCGAGACCATCAAGTAAGAAAAAGAGAAGTAACAAATTTTTTATTTTCTTTTTAATCTCTTCACCTTTTTACTTCTTCTTTGCCTCTATCTCCCTTACTAACCTATCCAAAATATCCACGAATTTTTTTACATAACTTCTCGTTAATTCGATATCCCTTTCTGAGATTTTATCTATATTCTTTTCTGCGAGTTTTTTCATTCCGATCACTTTGTCAAAAGTTTCCAAGTAACTTTTTGGGAGATAGTTTTTCTCGATGAGTTCCTTTTTTATCGCTTTAGGCAAATCTTTCGGATTTGGGGGAAGTTTGTTCATTTTTTTCAAAGCATAAATTGTTGATTTCAGCAGAACCTCGTAATTCCTTTCTACCAACATTTTCTTCTTCTGATTTTGGAGGTTTCTGTAAATACTCTCCATTTTTTTCACATATCTTTCGGCTTTTTTTATCCATTTATCAACCTCCTCTCCCGAAATTGATTTTATTTTCTTGTGCTCAACATCCTTTCTGAATTTTATAACTTCTTCCATCAGCGAGAGATAGCTTTTTGGGAGCAATTTTGTATCAACCAAATATTCCTTCATCGCTTTTGGTGTGTTTTTTGGGTCAGGAACTTGCTTGCCCAAGTACATTAAAACTGCCTGCGTTGAATTCAGCATCGCATAATAGCAATCTTCCGATATTTGATAAAGCTTAACTCTTTTCGCTCTTTCTATTTTTTGAGGTGCGCTCGCCATTAAAAGCTCAGTTGCTTCCAAACTTCCGGGAATTTTTCCCCTCTCGAGCAGTTTTTTCATTGGAATGAAGAAGCCCTGATCATAGAGAGCCCAGCCGTCCCTTAAAATTGTTAATAGCAAAGGATGATTCATTCTTACCATATCCCAAAACTCGGTTACAGTCCACGCTGGTTGGAGATGCAATCTTTCATCTATTTTTTTTGCAATTTTGTACAGCTCATCTGTTACCATTTCCTTGAAATCTTCCGTGATGCGCATTTTTGTGTCATCAAGCAAAACCAAAACATCCAAATCGCTTTTCTCCGTGAAATCATCTCTTAAATAGGAGCCGAATATGAATACAGTTTTTATCAAATCTTTGTATTTCTTTAGGCATTCTTTTTTAAATTTCTCGGCTTTCTTGAACACCTCTTTCCTTATCTTTTCTCTCTCTTCTTTCGTTAGCTCCTTTTTTTTCTTTTCAACCATAACTTTAATTATTTTAAAAAATAATGGAATATATGAAGGAGAAGGCGTTTATAAAGGAAAGCATTTTGGAGCAGGAGATAAGAGATTATTTGATTGAGAGACTCAAAAAGGAGAATTTTGAGGATATAGAGATATACCAGCTACCTACCTCAACGAGAATTATTATCTACACAACTCAACCAGGAGCTATTATAGGGCCTGGAGGAGAAAATATAGAGAAACTAACAAATGAAATTAGAGAGAGATTTAAGATAGATGCGCAGATTGATGTAAAAAAGCTTGATAAAGAGGTGGTTGCTCCGCAAACAATTGCCAAAAACATTGCTATGGGAATTGAAAGAAAGAAAAACTATAGGCGCCTTGCTGAGTACTATCTCGAAAAAATAATTAAAAACAAAAATGTTCTCGGCGCTGAAATAATTTTCGATGGTTTGATTTCCGGGTCGAAAACAAGGAAGGATAAATTTTCTCTCGGCTATATGAAAAAATCTGGAGAGATAGCGGAAAGATATGTGAAAAAGGGGAGAGCGGTTGCATATCCGCCGATAGGAGCCATAGGCGTAGAGGTTAACATTTTTCTGAAGCCGGAAAATCAGAACTGAGATTTTGTGAGATATCTTTTCAACCTCGCGATATCAGCTTTTGTATGGATGTTGAACACTGGGTCGCTCAATAAATAGCCGCTCATTTTTTCCAATTCTATGAGTTTCGGATAAACATTTTCCTGCAAAACCCATCTTATTTCTCCTTTTGGTATGAACTCAAATATTTTTTTGTTGCAGACAGCGGCAAAAGCGGAGATTAGATTTTTTTTACCTTTTTCGCTTTCCTCATGCTTAACAATTCTCGAGCCGATCATCGCAATGCTCCCTGATTTTCCTCTCGTTGAAATTGGAGATACAGCGAGAGTTACAATGCTCCCGTAAATTGCCATGTTCAGATTGTGTTTCTTAATTAAATCGGAAAAATCGAACTGGTAGTATTGGTCTATGGGCAAAATTAGAAAAGTCTCCGGAAGTTTGTCTTTTGCCAACTCAAGAGTTTTTGCATTTCCGAGCTCTTTTTTTTCCTCTATATACTCTATCTCAGCGCTGCCAATTTTATTCCCGAATTTTTCAAAACAAACATTTACCACTTCTCTCTGCCCGATAACAAAAATCTTCCCGAAATTTTTTAGTTTTTCAAAGAGAAAATCTATCAAAGCTTTATTTTCTTTTATCGGAATCAGAAATTTAAATTTTCCGTCTATTTTCAATTTTTTCGGATTTCCGCCTGCCAAAATTACGGCAACATAACTTTCGAGATATTTTCTAACGCAGTACTCTATCAGATGCGACCTTGACTCGAAATTAACATTATCTACTAGCTTCTCCATCTGCTTAAGCAAATTTGCATCAAGAGTTATCGAGATTCTTTTTTTCATAAAAAGTTTTAAATATATAAAAAATTTCTTTTTTATTATGGAAGTAAAAAACTTAAAGGGTGTTTCGCCAGTAATAGCAACGATTCTAATGGTTATGATTACAGTTGGTTTAGTGGCTTTCAGCTATACATGGTTCATGAGTCTAGGACAGACAAGTCAGGTAAAAGTGGGGCAGCAAATGACTCAAATGGAAAAGTCGCAGCAAACCTTTGATATATTGACAGCGTATAAATGCGATCACAACAATGATAATAAAGAGGATGTTTGCTTTCAGATCAGAGCATCACCGATAAATACACTAACAATCCCAGTAAGCAATATGAGTGTGTATATAAACGATGTTCCGAAAAATTGGAAAGGGATGAACGGAGCTCTTGGAGCTAACTGCACGAATGTTAATCTAACTCCGGGAGCAACTTGCTATGGAGTAGTGGAAAATTACAGTTGTTCGATAGGAGATACAATAAGGATTGTGATACCATGGGGTGCAGAGAAAATCAGACCGATCACCGGTTGCTCATCATGAAGGGATATGAGCTCAGATGGGTAGAGGTTTTAATTTTGTTGTTAGTTATTGTTGTCGGTGTTGCAGCGTTTTCCTTTTATTACGCGGGAATCGCCGTTAACTACGCGGGAACTCCAATTTTGGTGATGCAGTTGGTAACAGTGATAATACAGCTTGTAGTACTTTCAGTGTTGTTCAGAATGTATGGGATTCTTGAAGAAGAAAAGAAATCTAGAAAATCTAAAAAATAATTTTTTATTTTTTATTTAATGAAATTAAAAGAGTTATTGAAGGAGGTTCTTAGCGAGGAAGAGCTGAAAATTGCACCTTCGAGTTTCGATATTATAGGGAATATAGCGGTAATAGAAATTCCGAAAGAGCTCGAAAAAAAGGAGAAGGAGATTGGAGAGCAGTTGTTGAAATTCAAAAACATAAAAACCGTTTTGAAAAAGGAAAGCAAGGTTGAAAATGAGTTCAGATTGAGGAAATATAAACTCATTGCTGGAATTGATAATAAAGAGACAATACATGTGGAATACGGATGCAGATTTAAACTCAACTTAGAGAAGGTTTATTTTTCTCCGAGACTTGCTTCCGAAAGAAATCGAATCGTTGAGCAGATAAAAAAAGAGGAGAGCGTTTTGGTGATGTTCGCCGGAATTGGTCCATATGCAATCCAAATTGCCAAAAGAAGTTGCGCAAAAGAAGTATATGCGATCGAAATTAATCCGGAGGCTTGCAGATATATGGAGGAAAATGCGAAACTAAACAAAGTTCAAGAGAAAATTAAAATTTTTTGCGGAGATGTGCGCGAAATAGTTCCGAAACTGAAGGAAAAATTCGATAGGATAGTGATGCCTCTTCCGAAAGGGAGTGAGAATTTTTTGGATCTTGCCAAAATGGTTGCAAAAAAAGATGCAATAGTGCATTTCTATACCTTCGCTCCCTCTGAGAAAGAGGCGATAGAAAAAATTGATTTCAAAGTGAGAGTTCTAAGTTGCGTGAGATGTGGGAGTTACGCGAAAGACTTATATCGTTTTTGCGTTGATTTTATTTTTATATAATGGGATTCGAGGATGGTAAGAGAAAAGCTTTGAAGAAATTTCGAAAAGCACTTGAAAATAACGAGGTTGATGCTCCGATAATTCAATTACTAAAAAAAATTAACTCTCTTGAAGATTTCTACACAACTTCGAGTTGCGCTGGCAGAGTTGTTTTGCTCCATGAATTTGGATCTCGCAAGAATGAGCATGAATTTATCTTAAAGGAACACCGCAAAGTAAATATTGAAGAATTTTTAAATGTAAATCTCAAAAAATTCAAGGGAAGAGTTTGGCTAAAGCAGGAACCTTTTATAATCCATATTGTTGCGAGAACTCTGGAAAAAGCCATCGAGATGCTTAATCTTGGACTGATGGCTGGATTGAAGCACAGCGGAGTTTTTGTTTTCAAACCAGAAAGATATATTCTCGAGCTGAACGGAACGCAACACTTGAGCGCGCCCATCTCTGAAAAAGGCAAAATGCTCGTTACCAAAGATTATTTTATTTATTTGCTGAAAATCGCCGCTGAAAAATTGCAAAAAAACGCGGAAACAAGGAAAAAATTTGAAAATTCAATTGAGAAATTTTTCGGAATATGAATATAAAGAAAATCGCAGAGAAAAGAATCAAAACTCTCTTTGAATTGGCAGAAGAGGAATTAAAAAAGGGAAATTTCGAGAGAGTTAGGAGATATGTAAAGCTAGCGAGAAAGATAGGGATGAAAGCCCAGTACACAATCCCGAGAGAGCTGAAAAGGAAGTTTTGCAAGAGATGCAATATGCTTTTAGTTCCTGGCAAAACCTGTTCAGTGAGATTGAATAAGAGAACAAAAACAATAAATATAAAGTGTTTTTATTGTAATAATATTAAGAGGTACAAGTATGGATGAGATAAACAAAAAACTTTCGAAAATAGCTGAAAAATTAAGATCAGAGAAGATAGTGGAGCCTCCAGAATGGGCGAAGTTTGTTAAAACTTCCGTTGCTCGAGAGAGAGTTCCGCAGCAAGATGATTGGTGGTATATGAGAGCAGCTTCAATTTTAAGAAAAATCTATTTAAAAGGTCCTATTGGAGTGGCAAGGTTATCGAAATTTTACGGTGGCAGAAAGAATCGGGGCTATAAGCCGGAAAGATTCAGAAGGGGAAGCAGAAAAATAATAAGAACTATTCTGCAGCAGTTAGAAGCCAAAGGATTGATAAAGCAAAGCGATGGAAGGAGAAAAGGAAGAATTATAACTGAAACAGGAATGAAATATTTGGATGAGTTTTTGAGTAATAAGTGAAAAGCATTATTTTCTCACAATTTTTGTCTCTCTCTTCTGTGTTAGATTTTTGAGCAATTCTTTCAATTTTTCATCATTGAGAGGCTCTTTAATCAAACCCTGCTGATGGAGCTGAACCAAATAAATTTCCACTTGCTCGGCGAGTTGCGGATTTGCGATTCTAACATTTGCCAATCTTTCTCGAGCATCCTTTGTTAGAACCTTTAACAAAACCTCTCTTTTAAGTTCTTCCAATTTTCTGAGTTGGTTTTGGAGTTCCAGCTGCTCGGCTATGTCCATAAATATTTATTTCTATATTAATATAAACTTATCGTCACCTCTCAATCACCAAAACACTCCACAAAACCAAGAACAAAAATATCTTGATTACCAACTCTCTAGAACTCAATCTTCTCATTCCCAAAACTTCACAAGGAACTTTCTTTGTCCCCAAATGCTCTCTAACGAAGTTATAAAAGCTAATCCACAAAGCAAGAAAGTTTCTCGCATTCTATAAACTCTTAAACCTTGTTAGCCAATATACTCTCTGTTTAACGGTTCT
>Ga0190309_1000290_pt1 | contig 14717 bp, 20 predicted proteins | sample 48700767_MG_FD_161656 | JGI IMG/M metagenome (GOLD analysis project Ga0190309, IMG submission 161656) | Hydrothermal vent sediment bacterial communities from Southern Trench, Guaymas Basin, Mexico - 4870-07-6-7_MG | ecosystem: Environmental > Aquatic > Marine > Hydrothermal vents > Sediment ... | reverse complement strand
CCTACAGTAAGGGGAAAAGAGGCAACCGAGCTCGAATTTCTGATAGCCAAGAAAAAGGATTCCTTCCTTTTCCCTATTCCAGATATTTGGGATTACGACTACGATTTGTTTTTAAGGTCTGTAAAGCTTGCCAGAATCTTTTGGGATTGGATTAATGAAAAGTCGGAAGATGAAATTTCGGAAAGGTATAATATTACCCCCGGAGAGCTTTACCAGAAAATTACGAATGCATCCTGGCTTTTGTATGCTATGGAGGAACTCTCAAAACTCCTTAAAAATTCCCTTGCCTATCAAAATGCCAAGAAGCTGAGAATAAGAATTGAAAATGGGGTTAAGGAGGAACTTTTGGAGCTTATCAGATTGCCGGGAATAGGTAGGGTTAAGGCGAGAAGGTTATATAACCTCGGCTTTAAATCCCTTTCCGACATTCTTAAGGGAGACAAAGCAATCCTTGAAAAGGCTATCGGAAAGAAGACCTTAGAAAAATTATTAAATGCTGCAAAATCATAGGTTTAAATTTATCCGATGCAAGCCTCTTTATTACCTTTGCAGTACTCATAGGCTGCGTAAGCATTGTCGTTGCAGATTTCCTTAAGGATGGCTAAGCTTTGGTTTACTCTTGCGGGAAGATAATTTTCCCAGCAGTATTCTTTATCCTTTCCCAATCCCTCAACGCATGTTTGATAAGCGGTGCAAACCTCCCTTAAAGCTTTATCCTGAGAAATGGAAGGATTCACCTTTCCCCACACATTTGTAAAAAAAAGAATCATTACTATGAAAATGACAAGGATGGCAATAACTCCGACAACCTTAACAGCTTCCTCCATTAAAAAATTTATTCGATAATTTTTTATGGAAGAAATAGGCACTGTTATCTCTTTTCAAAATACTCCTAATACTCAGGAGTTTTGGTTTGTTTTGAAGAAAGGAACAAACATTCCCAAGGGAGCCTATGTCAGCTGCTCCTTAGAAAACAAAAGGTTACTTGCAAGGGTTGATGATATTGTTAAAACGAACAGATATTTCATGCAGGCAGAGGCAGTAGATTCTTATGAAGAACCTTTGGACACCCATTTTCCTACAGACCTTTGGGAATACACTGTAGCATATGCAACCTGTTTGGGAATAGTTGACGATAATAAAAGAATTTTTCGTCCTTTTTCTCCTGCATCTCCAGGCTCTCCGGTTTTTTTGGCAAGAAAGGAAGATTTGCAAGCCCTTTTCAAGCTCGATGAAAATGGTTTATACTTAGGCAAATTTTTGGGTTTGGATGTGGATGTAAAGATAAATTTGAGCAAATTATTTCAAAAGCATTTGGCAATCCTTTCCATAACCGGAGCAGGAAAGTCCCATACTACCTGTGTTTTAATAGAAGAATTGTTGAAGAGAGAATTAGAGCAGGGTCAGGTTTCCGCAATCGTAGTTGATGTTCACGGCGAGTATTTATCCTTCATGTACGACGAAAATTTTTCTGGCAAGACTTTTGTGTATTACGGGAAAGATATTAGGATAGGGTTACCTTCCCTTTCTTCCCACTATTTAAGTTTGTTTTTACCCAACCTTACCTTTGCCCAGAAAAGGGAGTTAAAAAAGGCTATTTCGGATTTAAAGAAAAAGCAGGAAATCTTCGGGATGAAGGAACTTATGCAGGAAATAGAAAATAGTGAGAGCATAAAGCCTTCGACCAAGGAAGCCCTGCTTGCAAACCTTGAGCAGCTCAGAAATTTAGGATTGTTCGGATATTACGATAATCCCAACCCTAAAAATCTTGCCCTGCAGGGAAAGCTTTCCATTTTAGACCTTTCCGATTTAATAGACAATACCAAAAGGCAGATGATTTTAGCCTATTTTGCTAACGAGCTTTTCAACCTTAGAAGGCAGAAAAAGGTACCTCCTTTCATTTTGTTCATAGAAGAAGCTCACAACTTCGCCCCTGAAAAGGCGAGCAAGGAGGAAGCTATATCTTCTTTCATCATAAAAAAGATTGCAAGGGAGGGAAGAAAGTTCAATTCCTCCCTTTGCTTGATTTCCCAAAGGCCGGTAAATTTGTCAACAACAGCCCTTTCTCAATGCAACACCCAGATTTATTTGAGGATAGTAAATCCTTACGATATAGACCATATTGCCAAAAGCTCGGAAGGTTTAACTTCCGATTTAAAAAAGATGCTTCCCTCTTTACAGGTAGGGGAGGCTATAATAGTCGGGGAAGCAACTTCTTACCCTTTACTTGTTAAAATTAGGGATAAGGAGGTAAAGCTGGTTGAAAAGCATAAGAGTATGGAGGAAGAAGCTATAGAATATGCAAACGCAACCGATCAAATGAAGGATGATGTAAAAGCATTTATGGAGAATTAGATTATGAGAGAGTACCTGACCATTTTAAGGTTAAATGTTTGTTTTTTGGCGATCCTTGCCTTCTTGGCCGGAACTCTGATTTTGAAGATAGATATTCTTTCAACTTTTTTGCCCTTTCTTTGCTCCATCCTTGCAATTTTTTTCATCTGCTCCTTCGGAAATGTTATAAACGATTATTTTGACCGGGAGATTGATAAGATAAATAGGCCTTCCCGTCCAATACCTGCAGGAAAGATAAAGGAGAAAGTAGCATTAGGATATGCAGTTGTTCTAGCCTGCTTAGGCATTTTTTTCTCAACTTTGGTTACCCTACCTTTCCTTCTCTTTGCATGCTTAAATACCTTAATCGCCTTCATCTACTCCTGGAAGTTCAAAAGAACTATCTTCGGCAACTTGCTCGATTCTTATCTAGCCTCTGCATGCTTTATAGCTCCATACTTTTCCTTCTCCCTACCTTCCCTCAACCCTTCTTTGCTCCTTTTAGGTTTGATCGCATTTTTCGGAAATTATTCAAGGGAAGTTTTTAAGGATATTGAGGATATGGAAGGTGATAGAAAAATGGGAGCCTCTACCCTACCCATAACCTTCGGAAAAAATTTCTCCCTCCTTTATGCAAGGATTTTATTATCCATAGGTTTGTTCCTTTCCTTTTTACCCCTATTTTTATCCCTAACATCTTTCCTTTTTGTCCTTGGGCTTATTCCTGGAGCCTTTCTAAGCCTTTCAGCTTTAAAAGAGCTTAGCCCCTCCAAAGCCCAAAAGAAACTTAAGCTTGCGATGTATTTAATTTTGGCAGGTTTTATTTTGGGTTCCTTCTAAGGAGTCTTCCTTACAATTTCATAATAGGTTACATCGTTCTCACTATCTATCACAGCCCAGAGCATTCTAGCCCTAATATTTTGGGCGAGCCTTACAGCCCTTGCAAGCTCAGGAAATGAAAATCTGTACTCTATCGGAACAGCATGCACAACCCATTTCGTATGCTCCTTTGCCTTCTTCTTCCCTTTTTTCAACTTTACTCCCCGCTCATAAACCCTGAAATGCGCCCCGAATTTAAATCCTGTCCTGACTAACAAACCCCTATCCCTTAAATCTCTATAAACAATCCATTTCTGGGGAAACTCATGATCAACTTTGCAGGCATACTCATAGAATTCCTTTTCCGAAAGCTCTTTCCCATCCTTAAAAATTTTGAGCCGGTTCCTTTTGAGCAATAGCATAGCCTCTTCCAATGCAAGCTCCAAGTGATTATCTATTATTTTCCCGAAAAATCCGTTCTCATAAACCTCTTTAGCATCCCTCTCATCCCAAATAAAGACCCTATTTTCCAACACCTCCCCCCTGTAAACCTTTTTTTCCATAATTAAATGTTTTTTGATTTTTAAAAATTAAGCAAATTAATTTAGGTAGGAAAATGAAGGAGGAAGATTTTGAGCTGCCGGCTGGCATTGATTTTAGTAAATTTGAGGAAGGAGAATATCTTATAATAGTCGATAAAAAAATAGTGGCGCATACCAAAGAAGATTTAAAATCTGCTTCTTGAAAATGTTAAAAAGGAATACAAAGGTAAGATGCCTTTAGTAGTAAAGGTTCCAAGTAAGGAAACCTTGATTTTGGGTTTTAGGATGAAAATCGGCGAGCAAGAATAATAAGGCTAAACCAAACTTATAATTTTATATAAGTTCGGTTAATTCTATTATGATGGGCGGAAGAATTCCTTTAGGCTTAAGAATAAAAAGGAAAATGCACAAGGAAATCGCCTTTCTTCAGGACATTATTGTGGAAAGACTGTACGAGATTTTTCCTAAAGCTGTAATTCACGGAGGCACAGCTATCTGGCGATGCTATAACGGAAACAGATTTTCTGAGGATGTCGATGTCTACTTAGAAAGAAAAATAACCAAATTAAACCTGCTGTTTGAAAATCTCCAAAATGAAGGATTCAAAATTATTAAAAAAAGAATCAAAGAGAATTCCCTATTTTCTGTTCTGAGATTTAACGATGTCGAGGTAAGATTGGAAGGCATTTTTAAAAAGGTGCAGGGAATTCCTAAGGAATATGAAACGGTAGAAGGAACCTTAATAACCGTCTATACTCTTCCGCCCGAAACCCTAATAAAAGAAAAAATTAAAGCTTATTTGAAAAGGAGGAAGATAAGAGACCTTTACGATATATTTTTTCTTCTAAGGTTTGTTGTGGAGAAGGAAAAAATAAAAAAAGAGCTTAAGGCATTGATAACCTCATTTAAAAAACCTTCGGATGAAGAAGAGCTCAGAACTTTGATTCTTTACGGAATAGCGCCGAGCTCTAAAGAAATAATTGAATACCTAAGGAGGTGGTTAAGATGAAGGTGATAGGCAAGGTAAGGGAATATTTAAAAAGGACGCCTGTGGCAAGCATAGATTCCATCTCAAGGATAGTCGGAAGCAAAAGCTATGCTTACCTTTTACTCAACCATCTGGTTAAAAAAGGAGAAGTATTTAGGATAACGAAAGGCTACTATTCCATCCAATCCGACCCTACCTTACTTGTCCTTTGCATCAAGCCAAGCTATTTGGGTTTGGAAGATGCCTTAAGCTTTCATAATCTATGGGAGCAGGAGACGATTCCTGTAATAATAACCCCTAGAAAAATCAGGCAGGGAGAGAGGAAGGTTTTAGGGCACAATGTTCTGATAAGGAGGATTTTACCCAAATACTTCTTCGGCTGGGATTTGGTAAAATACGGAAATTTTCTCGTTCCGGTAAGCGATGTGGAAAAGACCTTGATAGACCTTGTCTATTTCCGAAAAAGGATTGATAAAAATCTTGCAAGAAGATTTAAGAAAAGAGCGGATAGGAAAAAGCTTGCTGGCTATCTAGGAAAATATCCGGAATGGGTTAGAAGAAAGGTATGCAAGATATTGGGAACTTTGTGACGATTTAATAATTTAAATATTTAAACTCAAAACTATTATGACCCTTAGCAGATTCACCCTGGCAATCCTCTTAACCTTCACCCTAACCATAGCCTACCAGGTCTTTGCAGCCTATCTAACCTCTCCAGAAAATCTAAAATATCCAAATCCCGGCCATTATCCTGGAGAAATAGGTCCTGGAACCTTCAACTGCTCTGAAGAAACAATTAACTGCTTCTGGAAGTTCCCAGCAAAGGTTATAATAGAAGGAATTTTAAACCTGACAGGACATAATATCATTGGCGTTGGAGAAATTAAGGCAAATAAAGTAAACGCAAGCGAAGTGAATGTTGCAGGTAATTTGGAGGTGAGCGGAAAAGGAAACTTCTTCGAGCTCTGCATCCAGGGAAACTGCACAACTTTCTGGCCTGTTGTAATAGGGGGAGGAGGAATAGGAGGATTCAAAGATTGCGAGATTGTTGAGAAGGAATGCTGTTGCTGTGCAAGTGGTTGTATCCCTAGTTGCGATGTCTCTTGCCCTTCAGATAAATGGTTAATAAGCGGTGGCGGAAGATGTGGTAATACTTGGGGAGGAGCTGCAGGTGAAGGTATAGCTGAATCCTATCCAAAAACTGCTGGAAAAGGCGGAGCTTGGCATATTTGGGGATATGGAGCTTATGTCAAACACAACGGTTCTCAAGTATGTTCTTGCGTAAAAGCCTATGCCCTATGCTGTAACTTCACCGAAGGAAGCGGAACTGCTAAGGAGGGACTAAACAGGTCAGAGATTTTGGATATGCTTTATTTCGGCTCGGGGAAGGATGGAGATGTCGTTATTACATCTAACACAACCCTTACAAGAGATATGGAGTACAGAAATTTAACAATTAAATCCGGAGCAACCTTAAATCCGAACGGCTGGAGGATTTTCGTTTTGAATACTTTGATAATAGAGAAAGGTGCGAGTATTAGCAGAGACGGAAATGATGGCGAAGATGCACATAATTGTCCAGGTTGGGGTGCGGCTCAAAGATGTCGAGGCAACGGCGGAGCTCCTCTTTTTGCCCATACAGTTGGCGGTTCTGGAGGCGGAGGTTCAGGTGGTCAGGGAGGAGGAGGTGGAAGTGGTGAATCTGGAGAAGCCGGAGGAGATGGAGGAGATGGCGGTGATATTTCAGGGGCTTCAGGAGGGCGCGGTGGAACAGGAGGGAATAAAATTATAGATTATTTGCCTTCTCCATTTTTGCCTTTTTTATCCATTAATCCAGAAATAGCAAAAACAGGAGGTGCCGGTGGTGGAGGTGGAGCAGCTAGCTCCAGCGGTTCTGGCGTCTCTGCTGGAGGTGGAGGAGGTTCTGGAGGAGGAATAATACATATTTTTGCAAAGCATGTTGTTCTGAATGGAAATATAACTGCTAGAGGTGGAGATGGAGGTAACGGAGCTTGCGCTTGCTATACCATAGGCCATTATGGTTGTTGGATACCAGCTGGAGGCGGAGGTGGCGGAGGTGGAGGTTTTGTCCTTTTGGTTTATAAAACAAAAACAGGCTCCGGAACCATAGATGTTTCTGGAGGACAAGGAGGAAAGGGCTGTACAGCAGATAATGGTGATGTGGGGAAGGATGGAGCCGACGGAAAACCAGGACATGTAAAGGAAATCCAGCTTATTTATTAGAAACTACCAACCTTTAATCCCCTTTACACTAGCCTTTATCTTGCATTCATTGCACAAACTTGTCCCTTTATGATCAATTTCTAAAACACTCTCCGCCTCGTACATTATACAAAATCTGTTTTTGCATTTTTCTAGCCCCATGCTCCTCCCAAGAAAATAAAGGCATACCTTGACCAACCTTTCTATGGTTTTTTCGAGGCTGGGGCTTTGCTGGTAATATTCCGGCCTAAGCCTGTAATAGCTAACCACAACATTCCCGTTCAAATCAAAATCTCCGAACACAAAGCTCAGTTTATCATTGTACAAATCTTCGTTTGTTACTCCTAAAATTTTTCCCTGGAATTGGGATAGAAAATTAAGGATGCTCTCACTATTGTACTGCTTTCTGAATACATTAAAGCTTGCTTTGGGAAGGGAAGTTTGGTTATAAATCCTTACTCCGAACCCGAAATTTTTAAGCTCTTCCTTTAAAGCCTCTACAATTTCCGGCAGTACCTTGCTCAGCGGTATTAAATCTAAAATTTCCATCATAGTTAGGATTCCCTTATTACCTCTATTGGTAAAACACCTTTCTCCATTTCCTCCTCAGCTATCTTCATAGGGTCTTTAAATTTTGTTTTTATCAACGGAGGAGCGCCATAATACAATTGCAGGGCCCTTATCCCTATTATCTTTGCCTTTTCATATCTCGTCAGTTTCATCATATTATTTTCCACTAAATTTTAAATATTGTTTAGGTCTATAAAAAATTCTAAATAAGGTAATTGCTGCTTTACTATCCTCTTGCTTGCGTGCATTTCCTTTCCGAGGGTTTCGCATACAGAATCCCTTTTTTGTCTGGCCGACTTGGCTATGCTCATCTTTCTGAGAAAAGAAGGAAAGGCGTATTTTGTAAAACCACCGTACTTTTCTTCCTTCGCCAGAGCTATGTTTACCGTTATTAAATCAGAGAAGAACCTTAAAAGATTCCATGCCTGCCTTTTTGTTATCCATCTCTGCACCATATCCGCCTTACTCAGTATTTCCAAGGCTTTAGCCCTATCCTTAGGATTTGAATATTCCCTAATAACATTTTCTTCCACCCACCAGAAAAAATCCTGAGGTAGCATATCAATACTATCTAAAATTCCCTTTGCTACATCAACCCTTTTTGTTTTCAGCAAAATTCTAAGGCTGTCAAAAACATTTTTTTCAACATCTCTGTATCCCAAACTTTCCGTAGTTTTCAGCAAAGAGTTACCCTGAATAAGCGATTCCAAATCCATGATAGCAGCCCTTAAATCTCCATTGCTTCTCTGCGCTATCGTCTTTAAAACCCTTTCATCATATTTCAAACCCTCCTTCTCGCAAATCTCCTTCAATCTTTTCAAAATCGAGGTATAGGGTATTTTGGCAAAAGGGATAACTAAGCACTTTTCCCTTAACGCCCTTAGCTTTGGGTCATAGGCGTCCTGTGCTATAAATACGAGGGGATACCTGCAGACCTTTATTAATTCAGTCAGCTTTGAGATTGCGCCGAAATCATTTTTACCAGATAATCCATCGACCTCATCTATAACTATAAGCTTTTTCTTTCCGAAAAGGCTTTGCTGGGAAGCGCTCAGCATAACAGTTTTCTCCAAACTTTCCATATCCCTTCTATCGCTTGCATTAAGCTCATAAAGTTCGTAATTAAATTCTTTAGCTATTACCCTGCACAAGCTCGATTTTCCTACTCCTGGAGGACCGAACAGAAGGAGGGGCTTCTTACCCAAATTTTTAATAACGGTTTCGACGGCATTTTTATTTCCTACAAATTCCGCTAACCCTTTAGGCTCATATTTTTTTGCTAAATCCATATTAAATATTTACATAAAATTTTTTATGAATCCGAGAGTTGCCCTAACCATTTCTGTTTTGGTATTCTGCTTTAGCCTTTTTGTCCTTTTCTACTTCAAAATTTCTACCGGAGAATTCATCAAAAAAGGGATTGACTTTAAAGGAGGGAAGGTAATAGAGCTTGAAACTTCCGGCGATGTCTCCAAGCTAAAGCAAAAGATAGAATCAAACTTTAAGGATGCTTCGGTTACAACCTCTACCTCAGGATTCAAAGGAAAGTTGGTTGTGCAGCTTCCTTTTGAGGAAGATGAGGAAAAACTTTATTCTCTTTTCGACAAAAATTCAACCTCTGTAGTTTCGAGATATGTTGTTTCTCCGGAGATAGCAAAAGGTTTTCTAACCCAGGCTAGCTTCGGAATTCTCCTTGCCTTCTTTTTAATGTCGTTTGTTGTCTTCCTTTTATTTAGGGAAATAGTGCCTTCCTTTGCAGTTATTATTGCTGCAGCCTGCGACATTTTAGAAACTATGGCAATGATGAATATTTTGGGAATTCCCCTTTCTTCCGTAACTTTGGTAGCCCTGATGATGGTTCTTGGATATAGCGTCGATACCGATATCCTGCTAACTACCAGACTTTTAAAAAAGCGGGACGAGGGGGATTTGGAAGGCAAGATAAAAGGAGCCGCAAAGACCGGAATTATGATGTCCCTAACCTCTCTAACAGCTTTACTTTCAATGATTGTAGTTGCGGGATACAGCTCTATTTTCGGTCAGTTGGCTAGCGTTTTGGCAATAGCCCTTTTATTCGATTTGATAAATACCTGGCTCCAGAATGCTTCGATTTTGAAACTATGGTTAAGCAAAGTTAAAAATAAATAATTTTCCTCAAAACTAATTATGCCTAAGAAGAAGGAAAAAACCAAGAAGAAAAAGCTGACGAAAAAGGAAAGGGAAAAATTAAGGAAAGAAGTTTTTAAGGCTGCCGAAAAATTTAAGGACAGAATTTTGAGGAAATACAAAGGATTGATCAAAACGGTATTCATCTTTGGCTCCTATTTGAGGGATGATTTTACGGAGCAGAGCGACCTGGATGTTTTGGTTCTTTTGGACGATACAAAAATGAGGATTACCGAAAACTTTAAAAATAGGTTGTGGGACGAGATGGATGAAATAGCAAAGAAGATAGACAAAAGGCTGCATTTGCAACCGCCCTGGACCATTACGGAATTTTGGGATATGGTGAGGATAGGCCATCCTTTGCTTCACACCATTTTAAGAGACGGATGGGCTTTATACGATGAGGGATTTTTCATACCTATGAGAAAATTGCTGGAAAGGGGAAAGTTGCCCGCAACTTTAGAGGCGGTCGAGCTTCTAATGGCTTCAGCCCCTCAAAAGTTGAGCAGAGCGAAAAAAGTCAAGCTTTACCAGGTTATAGAGGATTGTTACTATGCAATGCTCAATTCTTCCCAAGCGGTTTTAATGTACTTAGGGAAGCCTGTCCCTGATCCAAAAAACGCTCCGAATGCAGTTAAGGAATATTTGGTTGATACCGGATTGCTTGATGAAAAATATTATAAAATGCTTCAGGATGTAATCGCTATTAGGAAAAAGGTTGAGCACGGAGAGATTAAGGAAATAACGGGAGCTGAGGTAGATGAATGGATAAAAAAGGCTGAAGAATACTTCGGGCAGATGGACAAAATTTTAAGAACCTTGAGGGTTAAGAAGAAGAAGGATATTATAGATAGGAATTATGAAGTTTTATTAAAATCAACGGTTATAGCCCTTAAAAATATGGGGAAGCTACCTCCAAATCCTAAAGATTTGCCCAAGGCAATTAAAGAAGAGTTAGTAGATAAAAATATTCTGCCTCCGAGCTATTTAGAGACTTTTAAAAGGGTAATCGAGATGAAAAAGCTCTCCGAGACAGAAAATATAGATAAAATACCGGAGCGCGATATAGAGCTAACAAGAGCCTATGTTAAAAAATTCGTGACACTTTTGGGAAGGTATATAGAAAGCTCCAAAGGAAAAAGGAGTAAAGGTAAATCCAAAAAATAATCAGAAAAGCCTCTTTAACTCTTCAACCTCAATCTCTTTCGGATTATTTATTTTCACCCGGTTAGAGTCAAGATATTCTAAGTCTTTATCAATGTAAATCTTTACCATCCCGCAATTTGCAGCTTCCTCTATTCTTGACAAATATTTCCTGATATTTTCCTTTGCTTTTTCGGTTAATTTTTCCAGATCTGGAAGAATCCAGTAACAAAGCGGATCCTCGAATCCCCAGAACAAAACAAGAATATTATCATCCTTGGATGATGAAATCAGGTGAGATTTGAAATTGCGATAGTACCTCAGCTTTATGCTTATTTCATCAATTTCTAAAGTCATATCTGGATCATAAAGCATATTCCATTTTCCTTGATTAAAGGAGTACAGCACCATACCTATAGCTTCAAAAACAATTTTTAAATATTTTTTCAAAATCTATTATGGCGGTTTTGAGGTCAAAGGAAATAAAGAACCTTTCAAAGGAAGAGGCGATGAAGAGGCTGAGGGAAATAAAATTGGAATTGATGAAAGAGAGAGCTCAGGCAAGGATCGGAGGTGCTGTTAAAAATCCTGGTAGAATTAGGGAGTTGAGAAGAACCATCGCCAGAATATATACAATTTTCGGTAGGGAATAATGGGAGAAATCTGTCCTGTTTGCGGATTGCCTAAGGAAATTTGCACCTGCCAGCTGGCAGCCATAAAGGAGCAGAAAATAACTGTGAGCGTAGAGGAGGGAAGGTACAGGAAAAAGGTTACCGTAATATCAGGAATAGATGAGAGCCAGGTTGATCTAAAATCCCTAACAAAAAAACTAAAGCACGCCTTGGCATGCGGAGGCAGCTTTAAGGACGGAAAAATTTTATTGCAGGGCGACCATCGGAATAAAATAAAGAAATTGCTGGCAGAGGAGGGCTTTAAGGAGGACAATATTGAAATTGTCTGACTTTTGGTTTTTCTTTTTTGATTATTTTGTTTTTCTATTATATTATGGGATGACCGATCCCGAAATACCCCAAGAGAGGTAAGATAGTCCAAATATACCAAGGGCAAAGCAGGCAAGTAAATAGGAAAGAACGAACGACCAATACAGGCTTTTAATTACTTTCTTTTTCTCAAAAAGAGTGAGGAAAATCAGAATAACTATTATGTGGAGCAACGATAGGTAAGATAAGGTAAATGCTGCACCGGAAAAGGAAGCTGTGAGTAGCGCTGGCAAAATAAATAGGAAGAAAATAAATATCAGATAACCAGCAAATGCGCTTATTTTATAATTCGGAAGCTTTAAAATTTTTCTTTTATACAAGAGAATACCAATTAAGCCGCCTAATAAGCCATAGATATACAAACCTACAAGGATTCCGCCTCCCATTCCGAAGAGCGTCGGAATAAAATACATCACTTCCAAAAATTCAAATGAAAGTGCCATAACAAAATTAAAAAATTTTTAAAAGTTTATTTATGGCTTACATAATAAAGCAGGACCATGAAAAGTGCGTGGGATGCGGAGCGTGCGTTGCGGTTTGCAGCGATAACTGGGAGATAGGAGAAGACGGAAAGGCAAGACCTAAAAACCAAAAGGTAGAGGAGATAGGGTGCAACAAAGAAGCTATGGAAGCTTGTCCTGTCCAATGCATCTCCATAGAGGAGGAATAATTTTTTGATTTTTTTATTATTATGACAAAGATGGAGGTAACTTTCCTAGGTACGGGAACAACCATCCCAACCAAAGAAAGGAATCATTCAGCCATCCATCTAAAATACATTGGGGAAAAGGAATACAACCTTCTTTTCGATTGCGGAGAAGGTACCCAAAGACAGATGCTCTTTGCCAACCTCAATTTTATGGCAATAGATTATGTTTTTATAACCCACTGGCATGCAGATCATTGCATAGGCATCTTTGGCTTAATAAATTCGATGAATTTAGAGGATAGGAAGAAACCTTTAATCGTCTTTGCCCCTCAAGCAGAAAAATTCGGAAAAATGGTTCTGGATTTTTATAAGCCCAAATTTGAAGTTAGATTTGTAAGTTCGAGGAGCAGAGGGATAAAAAAAATTTTAGAGGAGGAGGAATTCCAGGTTTTTACCTACCCTGTTAGGCATACCTTACCTACCCAAGCCTATGCTTTTGTTGAGAAGGACAGGATAAAATTGGATAAGGAAAAATTGAAGAAATTCAGGATTTATGGCAGGCTGTGCAGAATTTTAAAGGAAAAGGGAGAGATAGAAAAAAACGGAAGAAGAATAAAACTTGAGGAGGTAAGCAAGGTAATAAAGGGAAAAAAGGTTGTTTATTCCGGAGATACCGAGTTCTTTGAAGAATTCAGGGAATTTGCCGAAAACAGCGATTTGCTAATCCACGATTGCACCTATTTTAAAAGGGAGGATGTGAAGGAAAAGATGCATTCCTGCGTAGAGGATGTTCTGAAATTTAAGGATATTTGCAAAAAGTTAGTCCTTACCCACATCAGCAGGAAGTATACAAGCAAGAAAGAGCTTGAAAGGATTCTGAAAAGTTTAGGAGAAAAAGGAGATAAAGTAATCATAGCCGAGGATTTCCTAAAGATTTCTTTAGAGTAATCCACCACTCATTTGAATCAGAACTTTCCAAACCTTCCAGCAACCTTCTGGCTGATTCCGTCTTCAATTCCTTTCTCGCTCTTTCTATCCAATCTTTTGCATCCTTGAGACCTTTATCCATCAATTCCTTTGCTGTAGCTATCATCTCAAGCAAATCGGCATCTTTGGCAATCACTCCAGCTTTTGTATTTGGGTTTTTAACCTTCTTCCACAATCTAAAAATTTCCTTCCCTATCTTCCCTAGCCTTTCAACCTGCTCCTTCACAGCCTTTTCATCTTCTGTTTTTACATACCATTTTGCAACCCTATGGAGGTCTCCTATCCTGCATTCCTCGAGCTCATGAAAAACAGTTAAAGTACAAACTTCAAAAGGATTCTCATATCCTTCAAGCTTTGCCAGAACAAATGCTATTTGGGCTGCTCTCAAGCTGTGCTCAGCAACACTTTCCGGGTTTTTGATCCCAATAGGGGCGCCGCACCCGCCCCTATTACCCCATCCTCACCGACCTTCTCTATCAACCCTCTTCAGCTGACCCAACTCAAAAACCCAATTCCAGAAATCTTTTGCCCTCATCTTTCTCCGTACAGAACTATTCCGTCAACAAAAACAAAACTTCCTTTTTCCAACTTAACTGAAACATTCAGGGCTCCTTTTTCAAGGCTTCCGAGCTTTATTGTCATATCCTCCGGCACCAAATCCCAATCATTTCCGTTTACCGAATACCTTACCTCACCCCCTCCCAAAGGATCATCATAAAAAATATAAAGTGTTGAGTTGACCAAAGGCTTTTCTATTGAAAAAGAAGTGTTGAAGATTTCTCCTCCCTTTAGCAAAATTCTTACCTCAACCTTCTTCAAAACCCATAACCCGCCTTCCCATTTGCCATCATTACAAACATACAACCCTCCATCTTTCTCATTTATATAAGCAACTCCGTCCTCAACACAGGTTATAACCTTTCCCTCTATAGCACAACCTCTTTTCCCATCCTTTACCGGGCAGCAAACCTTCTTACTCTGATTTTGGAGCACCTGAGAGCAGCCGAAATCATTATTTCCCGGCAATCTGCACTCACAATCTTCCATGCAAACCTCTCCAACCTCCAACTTTCTGAATTTGCCATTCTCACATTTCCAGTTGCAGACTTCTCCTCCAGCGCTCAAAGACACCATACCTTCAGAATAACAATCCCAATTATAATAGCAAGTTCCGATAGGGCAGCAATAGTAGTTTTTGGAGCCATACAAAAGATAGTTTATATTATCCAGCACACAATAACTTAAAGGAGCGCACTCCCTTTCCCTTCCGCTGCACACTTTTTTCGCTTCCGGTA
>Ga0190309_1000289_pt1 | contig 14718 bp, 10 predicted proteins | sample 48700767_MG_FD_161656 | JGI IMG/M metagenome (GOLD analysis project Ga0190309, IMG submission 161656) | Hydrothermal vent sediment bacterial communities from Southern Trench, Guaymas Basin, Mexico - 4870-07-6-7_MG | ecosystem: Environmental > Aquatic > Marine > Hydrothermal vents > Sediment ... | reverse complement strand
AGCGAGCTTGAATTGATAGTATCCCCAGATGGTGTGATAGTCGGAGACCATGTTCCATTCAACGCTGTTTATCCCCCTATAGTATCCGTATCTCTCCGAGACTTGTCTCATCCTCTCATAATAGCCATGCCCTCTCGCCATGGCCGCATTTATCACGAAATCAGCATCTTCAATCGCCTCCACCTGATCCTTTGTCTTCTGAAACCTTATCGAAGAGCCGTATTCCCTCGCATATCTCGTCGAGAATCCGTAAATCAGGTTAAGCCTATGATCATCGATGTCATTTAGCCAAACTTCAGCGTTCTGTAGACCTTTACTTATAATTAGATCTATTATTATTCGACTTGACCATACAGCGCTACCTGCTCCAAGAAATGCTATCTTAATATGATCGTTAATCATTTTCCAGCGTGTAAATCTTAAGCAAACGCTAAATAAATACCATGTTACTTTTTACAAAAATATAAATAAAAGCTGAGTCTTAACGTCATAGCCCTGAAATGAAGAACTCGGATATGAACTACGCCACGGATTTCAGATACTTGCCAAAATCGGCTGCTAGCCAGGGGTTGAATACTTCGAGCGTATTGCCAGTTATTAGAAAAAGGGATGACTTAAACAGGCCATTCTCTCTGTGCGGTCGACGTTGTTATCTTATAGGTTTTCAGAACGGTCTCTTCCCCAATTACGGATGGCATATCGTCGGTGAGATGAGCGGAATATGGACTCATCCTATTAAGATTGCGGACGGATTCTGGATCGGAATAGAGAGTATCGATGAAGGACGTTATGGGTATAGGAGAAGTATGAGAAGATGGCTTAGAGAATGCGATGAGTTCGTCTTGGGAGCGGGAGGGGCTTGGGTTGAACATCATTACAAATTGGCCGATTTTCTAGTTGTAAGACGCGAATTTATTCCCTATGAGAAACCTGCGGTGGGGATAGAGGTTCAGGTTACTTCCAGAGAGCGTTCGATAAAAACCGTGCAACTTAACTTTCTTACACGCTTTCATATACTCCCCGTCTGGTTTTCAGGATGGCCTGAACCAGAGTCCCTTGAGGCTGAAGTAAGAGACGATATGCTCATAGTCCATGGAATTTCAAGTTATAGTCTTCCAGCTTCTTACGGTCGGTGGACTGCTGCTCTCGGATGTGACACCTCGCCTAGAAGCATCGCTATTGGAGAGAGCTTATCTGGACCTGAACAATTCCATTCCAATAGAGGAGTTTCATGCTTATTGAAGTTTCATTTGAGCCTTAACCCAAGCACTCGTATACGACTTGTATTGGCCGGAGATCATGAAGGGGAGATGGGAGCCATCAATACTGTTAAAGAGATTTTGCAGGGATATGATCTTGAACTTCAAAGAAAAGTAGGTCGATATAATTACATAGCATCCCAAACCACAGTCTTGCAAACCCCTGAAAGGCTTCTCAATGATGCATTTCTGTGGAGCAAGCTTAACCTAGAATGGTTGACCCAGAGTTCCCCTTACGTAGGAACGGGAGTGGTTGCAGGTCATCAAGATTATCCATGGTATTTTGGGATCGATACTGCCCTATCCATAGGGGGTCTGCTCGCAGCTGGACTACATGATACAGCAAAGCAATCTCTTAGGTTGCTTGCAAATGTTGGAAAGAAACAGAATGGAAGGATCCCCCATGAAATCCTTACCAATGGTGTAGTTTATGATCGGGGCAGAATTATAGAGACTGCGCTTTTCGTTCAAGCTGTTTGGAATACATATCTATGGACTGGAGATGAGGTCTTCCTTAAAGAGATGTATCCTATATGTCGCATGGGCATTTTAGATTATGTCCTAAAGCAACCGAGGAAAGATGGCATTCTCCTCACTGAGACTAAAGACATCCGTGATAGTCCTAGGGATAAGCTCTGCCCGGCTTTTGTAGTTCTTGGCCTTAAGGCCATGGCGAGAATGGCGAAAAGGGTCGGGGACGACGATGCTTTTAAAGAAGCTAGGTCGGAGGCCGAAGCCATGAGGCGGCAAATAGAGGAGCTCTTTTGGGTTGAGAAAGAAGGGCTTTATGCAAGCTTGCTAGACGAAAGAAATAAACCTGTCGTACATGGTGTTGGCGGATTTCAGTTCTTTCAAAAGGGTTCTCTAGAAGTAGCCTTTTGCGGGATAGCCGATAAAGATAGAATTCAAAGAGCTCTCTCAAAGATTGAGGGAGCGACCTATACCAGCGACTGGGGTGTATATCTAACCTCTAACCGCGATATTTCGATGCCCATAACGACGGGTATTGCTGCTATCGGTGAATTTAACTATGGCAGGCTCGAGGAAGGTTTACGTTTCATTAGGATGATAGCTAAGAGCGTAGGCCACATAATGCCCGGGGCAGTGCCAGAAGCCGTTCATCCGTCTGGAGATCCTAAGAGATTTGATCCAAACTGGTGTTACTTACAGCTGTGGTCTGCCGCGATCCTGATTCATGGATTGATCTGGGGTTTGCTTCACATAGAGCCTGACGCTGCGAAAAAGAAGGTTACTATAAACCCAAGCCTTCCGAAAGATTGGCCTTACGCTGAGGTTAAGAATATTATGGTCGGTAGAAGCAAGTTCAATGTAAGGCTGGAAAGAGAAAAGGTGGAAATAATCCAAACCAGCGGGCCTAAACTGGAAATCTTGTTAAGAAAAAAAGAGGAGGTTTAAGCAGTTCTCTTACGCCGCATTAGCAAAGTTATAGCTATTGCAAGTATCACTATAGCGATTGCCTCCACAACAACTGTAGCAGTCAGTATAGAGATCTGTCCGGATAGAGTTGATATCTTCTCAGATGTAGCAGCAACTTTTGAGCTTAGGGTATCTATGGTGCCACTCAGCGACTTCACGTCACTTTCTATTCTCGTTATGTCGCTTCCCATTTTTGTTAACGCCTCGGCTATGGATGATATCTCCGGTGGCACAGGTTTATGATATGCTGCCTTACCCTCCTTGACCAGTCTCTCGGCATCGCTCTTAGGTATCATTCCAAAGGAGCCCTTAGTGAACGGGCCGTATGTCTTTCCATCGGCTCCAACGAACTTCGGCACATCTTCCATGAACCAGACCCCGACATAAGATACGGTGGGCGCAACAGGTGCGGTTACTGGTTTGAGGTTAAACAGTATGAAGATGGTAGTTGGCCACCATAGGAAGGGTATCGTGTACATGTTGTCTTTAGAGGGCCAGCCCGTCCAATACTTGTTCGAATAGATCTGATGGAAAGTCTTCTCAACAGCTGGTATGTATGGTAGCTCCTCTAATAGTATCTCTATGGCTCGCTTGTAAAGTGGTTTTAGCCGCGGGTCCTCCGGAGACATCGTCGCAGCTTTATCTACGATTTCGTCAAACTCAGGATTGCTCCACCTTCCCGGATTATAGGGTGGATATTCCTTGCCTGGAGGTGTTAAGTGACGGCTATGTCGAAACTCTAAGCTAAAGTATAGATCTCCAGCAATCCAAGCTGGATCGAATATAGCTGGTCCCTCAGTTATATCATATTCACCGCGGTTCTTCTTTTCTCTTATAACCGCCCTTGACACATATTCTACATGGGCATCGATTCCGATCTTCTTCATTTCGTTAGCTAAATCCTCTAAGACGGTGGTAGTTGGATATGGAGGCGGAATGGCTAGTATCGTCCAGGAGAGGCGGGTGCCATTAGGTGTAACCCATATTCCATCCGGTCCCTTCTTAAAGCCTAGGCTCTTAAAGATTTCGACAGCTTTCTCTGGATTATACTCGAATTTATACTTGGTATACAGATCTGGATACGCGTATTCTTTGAATACCCCCCATCGTTGAGGATGTAGGTACTTGCAAGGGAGACAGTTGCCTGAAAATGGATAGATGCGAGCGAGCTTCTCCCTGTTTATTAGATATGAGATAGCCCACCTTACCTTCGGCAGACTCAATGGATACTTGATGGTATTAACCGTTATGTATATTGGGTTGGGGTCGTCGAATGGTGCCTCGACCACGAAAGGCACTAAGGCCTTAGCGGACTTTACCATATCCCAAGTGAATAGGAATGGGATTGGGCCGTCGACCATTCCATGCACGAAATCGGCTAAATCTATATCCGAGGGCGGCGCACGTCTATATATGACATATTTTGGCCCCGGGAATTTTCCGAGAACGTCCTTGGCCCAGTAGTCCTCGTCGCGCACCCAAACGAACATTTTCAACTCGGGGAAGACCTTCCATATCTTATAAGGCCCTGTTTCTGTAGGTGGCCAGTTCTTAAACTTCTTAGGATCCTTGCCCTCCCAGACATGCTTCGCGACTATCCAAGGTCCTGCGGGTCCCCACATCCTAAAGTAATGATGGAATCGTGGATCAGGAGCGTTAAGGGTGAACTCAACGGTGTACTTATCGATGGCTCTAACAGATTTCACCTTTGTCGCTATCGGTCCATCAGGTCTAATTTTCTTTTGCAAGTCTACACTGAATATATAGTCTTCGGCGGTGTAAGGTACGCCATCATTCCATTTCACGCCTGGTCTAATGTGCAATATGAATTTCGTATAGTTATCCTTGTATTCCCAGCCGGTTATCCTCCAATAGATAATCTCACCTGTAACATAGTTGATATACCAGTCCCACTCGTTTGCTATTTGATGCCAACCTGAACCCCATTGAGTGCCGTGAGGTATGAATGGGTTTGCGCTATCGAACACCGTTGGAGTCACGTCTGTCTCAAAGACCACCGTTTCGTTCCTTGGAACAGGTAATTCTTTTTGCGTAAGTAGTTCTTTTTGAGTTGAAGAGAGCGGTCCTTTCTGCGCGTATATAGGCATCAAATTTAGCGGGAGTAGCAGAATCAATGAAAGACAGACGACCAGCGCGACAGTAGTCTTTCTTCTTTTAATCCACTTCATTCTTTTCATACGCTATTTTTTCCCCTTAGCGCTATTTAAACTTTATAATTGAAAAATAGATAAAGTACTTAAATCCTCGCTAATGAGCATAACTTGTGAAATTTTTCCATCTTAATCGTAAAGGAAGCAAGCTACTTTCCTACCCGGCTTAACTTCTGTAAGCGTCGGCATCCTTGCCTTACATATCTCTTTAGCATAGGGGCATCTGGAGGAGAAGATACATCCCTTTTCAGCTTTAAGCTTCTTAAAGGATTCTAGCGTCGTTAGATCTACCGGTTCTTTCCACCTACGTCTCGGATCAGGTATAGGTATCGAGTCAATTAGGGTCTTAGTATATGGATGTAAGGGGTTCCTTATCACTTCTTCCTTAGAGCCATCCTCAACTATCTTACCATGACATAAGACAATTATCCTATCAGCTATATAGCTCGCTATGTTAAGGTCGTGGGTTATGTACAGGCACGAAGCCCCCAGTTTGTCTTTGAGGGAAGCAAGCTGATCTAAGAAGATAGCTCTTAAGGAAGCATCCAGCATCGAGACAGGTTCATCAGCCACTATTAGTCTAGGTTTAATTAGAAGTATCCTCGCAAGCATGAATCTCTGCCTTTCACCTCCGCTAAGTTGGTGGGGATATCTTCCAAGCAAATCTTCGGGTCTAAGCCCTAGATCTTTCATAGCTTTGATCATGAGATCTCTAGCCTCCTCTTGGCTAGAGGCTAGATTAAACTTCTTAATTACAAGCTCAAGAACTCTATCTATTCTATAAAAGGGATTGTAAATGCTATATGGGTCTTGGAATACCGGCTGTACCTCCTTGTAATATTTAAGCTTATCTTCTTTAAGCCAGTTCGAAACGCTTCTTCCCCTATAAAGAACTTCGCCGGAGGTGGGTTCGAGAAGGCCCAAAATAATTCTGGCTATTGTAGTCTTACCACTTCCGCTCTCACCTACCAGCGCTACTATGGATGGCTTGTCGGAGGGAATGCTGAATGAGATGGAATCTACGGCTTTGATAACCTCCTTACTGAATAAGCCTAATCCCCCACCTACCTTAAAGATCTTTGTCACATTTTTTAGCTCAAGCAAAAACTCATTCATTGTCGATCACCATAAAGATGACACGCAACCCATCTTCCAGGCTTAACTTCCTTTAGATCTGGCTCGATTTTAGAACAGATATCCATGGCGTAATTGCATCTTGGGTGAAATCTGCATCCAGAAGGCCAGTTCAATGGACTTGGTGCCAGGCCAGGTATACCCTTAACATATTCCTTGCCTATAGATGGCACGGCTGAGATTAAGCCTTTTGTATATGGGTGTAATGGATCCTCAAATATATCGTATATGCTTCCAATCTCCACGATTTTGCCGGCATACATTATCGCTATTCTGTCAGCTATCTGGGCATGTGCAGCCATATCATGTGATACGACGATAACTGTCATGTTATACTCCTCTTTGAGCCTTTTAAGAAGTTGAAGTATACCTTTCTGAACTATAACATCTAAAGCTGTGGTAGGCTCATCCGCTATGACAAGCTTAGGCTTGAGCGCTATCGCTGTGGCTATTATAACTCTCTGTTTCATGCCGCCGCTGAGCTCGTGAGGATACATCTTTGCTACTTCTACCGGGAGCCCTACCTCTTTAAGCATGCAAAGAGCGAGATCTCTGGCCTCGTCTTTATCTATGTCGCCATGGTCAAGTATAGCATCAATCATCTGCTCCTCAATGCGGATAACAGGGTTTAACGAATTCATAGCGCCCTGAGGAATGTATGCAAGTTTTTTAAACCGGATCTCACGGAGCTGCTCCTCTGGAAGCTTAAGCAAGTTGACCCCCTCAAATATAATCTCGCCGCTTGGAATATAACCCGGTGGCTTGATAAGCCTCAAGATACCATCAACCAAGGTTGATTTTCCACAACCAGATTCCCCGGCAATACTGAAGACTTCGTTCTCATAAACTTTGAATGAAACTCCATCCACGGATTTATAGTTACCCCAAATACTCTTGTAGTAGACCCTAAGATCCTTAACTTCAAGTACCGTTCGCATAGTATCACAACCCAGTTATTTTTTTAAGCCTCGGATTAAAGATTTCATCCAACCCGACATTAATTAGGTTTAATGCCACGAATATAAGCACCAATGCAATTACTGGAGGAAGTATTATGTTATAGTAACCTTGGACGATGAGTCCCATCGTTAAAAACCAGTAGATAATGATTCCTAAACTCACATATTGGGTTGCTCCTAAACCTATAATCCCTATGCTTGTTTCGAAGAAAATCGATCCGATGACCGCATTTGCAGCTCCTACAATTATATACGGTAAGACGTTAGGCATTAATTCTTTAAAGATAATCTCTATATCGCTAGCACCCGACACTTTAGCCAGGTCTACGTATGCTCTCTCCTTTAGGCTGAGAACCTGGCTTCTCAAGTTACGTGCTGCCCCAGCCCAATTGAAAACAGCTATAAGCAATGACACTGTAATTATATTTAGCTTTGGAGTATAAACTGCTACTGAAGCCAATATAACCCAAGATGGTATTACGAGAAAGGTGTTTGTGAAAGAATTTAGGATTATATCGGCTAATCCTCCTTTGTAAGCGGCGAAAAAGCTCACTACTATAGCTATTAAGATACTCAAGCTTCCGCCAAGAAATCCAACAACTAGAGAATTTTTTAAACCTATCAGGAATATGCTGAGAAAGTCTCTGCCGTAGTGATCCGTTCCGAGAGGATGTTTTAAGGAAGGAGGGAGAAGCTTTTCAAACAGTCCCATTTCATAAGGGTTTATGTTGCCTAGTCTGCAATGAGTAATAATTGGTTCAAGAAAACTTATAGCTATCAATGTGAGTAAGATTCCCATTCCAACTCTCAATTTAAGAGACTTAATCGTGAAAATAGTTCTGAAAATTCCTTTCAGGGAAGTCAACTTATGCTGTAGTCTCATATACATTATCGGCCCCCTTCATAGACAATTCTCGGATCTATAAGAGGATAAATAATATCCATTATTAAATTTGCGGTTAAGACCGAGAACATTGTTAACAAGATTATTCCCTGAATAATATTAAAGTCATGGAAGCGTATAGCATTGACAAAAAGTGTACCGATGCCCGGATAAACGAAAATCCATTCAACGAGGAAGGATCCTGATACGATATAACCCAATGACAAAGCTAGATTTGTTGTTTGAGGAAGTAAAATATTTCTTAGCACGTATCTTATCAATATTCTGGACTTTTTTAGCCCTTTTGCCTCAGCCAATATGAGGTAATCTTCTCCAAGGATGCTGATCGTTAGGGCCCTTGTCGATATTAACCATCCACAAGCAGAGATAACTACAAGTGAAGTAGCCGGGAGAAACGCGTGGTAGGCTACACTTAAAAGAAAGTTCAGATCTATGCTGGACGAAACGCTGGGAGAGTATCCTCCCCTTGGCGGAAAAATTGGTAATGCATAGGCGAACAGGAGAAGTAGGGATATGGCTAGGAGATAATATGGAATTTGAGACAGGACCAACGAGATAGAAAACATAACATTGTCAAATTTAGTTCCACGTTTCCATCCCACTAGGACGCCTGCAATTATTCCTAAGATCCATGCTATTATTGCCGACATGCCGAGGAGACCTATAGACCATGGAAGGCTCCTAAATATGAGAACTTCGACCGGCCTTGGAAAGGCTAAAAATGAGGGACCTAAGCTACCTCTAGATAATAACCTCTTTATGAAGATGATGTACTGCGTAAAGACATCTTGATTTAATCCATATTCCTCTTCCCACTTTCGTATGACTTGCTCTGAATATGGGTTAAAGCCGTAATTCATTCGTAGCATATCTACGTAAATTCTTATAGGGTTTCCAGGTATAAGTCGAAGAAGAAAGAAAACGATAGTAAATGAAATATATAATACAATTGCATAAGATAACGCCTTCTTCAAAATATAGACAAGAAGGCGCTTTCTAATCACGTTATCATGTTTTTGAGAACCCGTATATAAATTTTGCCTTAATTTCTTTATCACAAGCTTTCCCATAAAGATTTTTCTGAAGTTAAAAGAAAATGGAAAACTAAAAACACCATCTCTTTAAACATAGAAAAACTCGTCCGTCTCTATTGCGACTTGATATAACAGATGATGTCTTCCAAAACTATAACTATCGTAGTTAAACTCCGCGAAAAGTGTCATTTGAAAGCCATGAGAGTCTGTAACAGCGAACGGATAACTCTCCTCCACAATCAGAAGAGTGCCTGTTTGAGTTAGAATCGAGGCAAATATACTACGTTAATGGTAGAAGAAAAAGCAATATATTAGAGCATCAAAGGTGAACATGAACTACATGTTAGGCAAAATCATCGTCCTATGGGATATCGATGGAGTAGTCCTCGACACTCCTCATGAGGAGGCCTGGAGAACTATAGCTCTAAGGTGGGGTGCTAAGGAGTTTACTGAGGAATTCTATCTTAAATATGTGGCCGGCAAGCCGAGAGAGGAAGGAGCCTATAACATAATGGAGAGATTAGGGCTCTTTAAGCTTCATAAGTGCGATGTTCCTGAGAAGAGAAAGCAACTCCTTAAGAACTTTTGTGATGAGAAGGATGAAACCTTCAAACAACTGATACTAAAGGGTACTTATAAGGTGTATGAAGATGCCTTGAATGCTATCATCAAGTTGAAAGAGAATGGCCTAAAGAACATAGCTATTTCAGCTTCAAGGAATGTTCTCAACATATTGAGAAGAACTCCGATAAGGCTGAAGCATTACAAGACTTTATACGACATATTTGATGATCATATATGTGGTATAGGCGATAAGGATAAGATCTTCGAGGAGGCCTTAAGGCGCTATAGGGGATTATTTTACATAGTTGTAGAGGACTCACCTCATGGAATCGCAAAGGCTAAGGAATTCAATTTCATGACCATAGGTATATGTAGAAAAGGTCATGCATCCCCTCTCGAAAATGCTGGAGCTGATATCGTTATTCGAGGCGAGCTCAAGTATGATGACTTAAGAAGGTTGATATCAAGGAGGTTAAGAAAATGTCTCTAATAGATGAATATCTGGAGAGAGATGATACGTGGCATCTAGTAGAGAATAGGCTACAAAGAAAGTCCTTAAGACGGTTTGAGAGCTTATTCACATTAGCTAATGGATATATGGGGCTTAGGGGAATTCATGACCAACCACTTAATGACAGCTACCCAGGGCTTTACATAGCTGGACTATATGATAAAACGTTATTCAATAACAAGGAGCTTGTCAATCTTCCAAATCCAGTGCCAGTTCTCATAGGCTTGAACAAGGATCTGATGTCATTGGAGAGAACATTATCGGACTATTTCAGGGTCTTAAATATGAGGAGGGCGATACTCCTCTTCAAAACCTCTTGGAAATTGAGAGCAGGCGCCAGGCTTACTTATCAGAGCATAAGACTCGTACACGCCATTAGAAAGCATCTCGTTATGATGGTCGGCTGTATAAATGCTCAAGATATGGATGAGATTAATCTCATGAACGTCCTAGATGCGAATGTTCATAATTCTCCCTTTGACGAGGTAACTAAAGTGTATCATCTGCGGATTCTAAAAAAGAGGGCGCTCGATGATGGCGGGATGTATATGGAAGTTGCCACTAGATTCACTAAGCTGAAGGCTGGCATAGCATCAAGAATAATAGCGGATCCAAGCGACCATATAGGTGTCTTTGATCAAGGAAGGAGCATAACCGAAGTTCTGAAGATCAGAGGAGGTAAGAGTCTCTTTAGAAAGTATGTTACGATTTACACATCGAGGGAAGTGGATGATCTGGAGGATGCGGCCCTAAGCGAGCTTGAGAATGCGGCACGCAGGGAATGGACTTATCTATTGAATGAGCATGTGAAGCATTGGAGAGAGCTGTGGAATACGTCAGACATAGTGGTAGAGGGTGATAGGCAGGCGCAGCATCTCATAAGATTCAATATCTTCCAGTTGCTTCAGGTTATGGACTCTCAATACGGTATACCAGCGAGAGGATTTCATGGAGAGGGCTATAGAGGACATGTCTTCTGGGAGATGGAGATTTACATGCTACCATTTTATACTTTACTATATCCGGATGCGGCCAAGAGAATGCTGTTATACAGATATAGGATGCTCGAGGATGCGAGAAGAAATGCTAGGAGAAATGGGTTCAAAGGAGCACAATATCCTTGGGAGGCTACGGATGATGGAGAAGAGATGACGCCGAGTGAAATCATGGACTTAATAACAGGGGAAACGGTCAGGATATGGACTGGTGAAGAACAACATCATATAACGGCCGACGTAGCTTATGCCTTTGATTACTATTACCGAGCCACTGGAGATGACGAATTCATGACCAAATATGGTCTAGAGGTCATATTTGAAACCGCTAGATTCTGGGCTAGCAGGGTGAAGTATAAGACTGGAAAAGGATACGTCATAGAAAGGGTTATGGGACCTGATGAAATACATGAGCATATCAATAATAGTGCCTATGTAAACTTCATGGCTAGATGGAATCTCCTGAGAGCTTATGAATACTATTACATGGCTAGGACGAAGTGGCCTAAACAGCTTAAGAGAATAATCGAGAGGATAGGTCTTAGCGAGGATGAGGTGGAAAATTGGAGAAGGATAGGAGAAGAGATATATCTCCCATGGGATCGAAAGACTGGATTTATAGAAGAGTTTGACGGCTATACCAAGCTTGAAGATATGCTGGCAAAGGAAGTCGACGTTAAAGCCATCGATCTGGAGAGATTAAAGAAGACGAGGCTTATAAAGCAAGCTGACATAATCCTTCTACTCCATATCCTAGGAGATCAATTTGATTTCAAGACTAAGAAGGTGAACTATGAATACTATGAACCAAGAACCCTACATCTATCATCGCTCTCACCGGTTCCCTATGCTATCATAGCATCAGAGATAGGTAAAATGGATGACGCTTATAGATACTTCATGATGGCGGCTAAGATGGATCTTGAGGATATTAGAGGAGACCTTGATAAAGGTATACATATAGGTTGTATTGGAGGATTATGGCAGGTCGTCGTTAACGGCTTCGCAGGAATCAAGCTCGGTCGTGATAAACTGATCATAAATCCCAAGCTACCACCTCATTGGAGAAGATTAGAGCTGGGAATCAAGTACCGGGGAACTTTTGTTAAACGTAAATATGAACAACACGAGAATGCAGGCCAAGTAGATAAGTGAAGAGGCTATGGAGATCTAACTCGATAATACTCTAATACACCTTGCTGATTCATTATATATGCCATCAATTGCCTTCATCCCATCATAGAACGGGAAAAACAAATGCACGGTCTCTAACGTACGAACATTAAGCGCTCTTCGTTCGATGAGCTCACTAAGATACATTATAAGGGTACGCATATGAGTTATATAGAGCTTCGGAGATACAGTTTATTAAGTTGATAGTACATGTCACCTTCAACTGAGTCTCGGTTTGGGGGGCTTCCCTTGGTGGAGAATTCTCGAATGAAATCTCAGAAAGGAGGGAAACAGCACGAAATTACAAAGAGAGGATCGAAAGTCTTAGTATTCGATAGAGACGACACGGTAGAAACAAATAGAGGCCCGATTCCAATTCAGCTCATTGAGAAGCTGAAATCAAGATATCCAGTATATGCTTATGGGAATATAGCTCTTTGTAGCGAGGCTGGGATCCCGTATGCAGAGGGTGAATCAAAACAAGATAGGTTAAGATGGGTGAAAAGGAAGCATCCAGAAGCAGATGAATACATAGTGGTTGACAACGACCCGATATCGGCAGAAGGCTGGAAACACTATTACCCCCAGGATTTCCTCAAAATATCTCATCGCCTACTTGAAGATTGTTGAAGGAATTTATGGATCGTGTGAGCCGCCTTTAATCCATCTAGCGTGGCGTGGGTGAAGGTCGATGGCCCCCTGACGACATCCCCTCCAGCGAATACACCTCGCCTGCTCGTCGAATAGTTTTCATCTATCTCGATTAATCCGCGCTTCGTAAACTTTATTCCATCTTCCGGCTTTATCCAGCTTAGATCTGGTTCCTGACCTATTGCTAGGATCACGTGATCAGCCTCAACCTCGAACTCCGATCCAGCTATCGGTATAGGTCTTCTCCTTCCATCAGGTCCTGGCTCGCCCAACCTCATCTTAATGCATCTCATCCCTATCACTTTTCCATCTCTGCCCAGTATCTCGATCGGCGTGGCGAGGAAATCTATCTTGACGCCTTCTTCTAATGCTCTTTCGACCTCTTCATCGTTGGCCGGCATCTCGGCCTTACTCCTCCTATACATTATCCTAGCTTCCCTCGCTCCAAGTCTTAGGGCTGTTCTAGCGGAGTCTATCGCGACATCTCCTCCACCTATAACCCAAACCATTCCCTCGAGCTTCCTAAGCTTTCCAGACTTTACGAGCTTTAAGAAATCTAAGGCTTGGTGGACTCCCTCCAACCCCACTCCTGGAATCTTTAAGGTTCTCGGCTTGTGTGCGCCTGTTGAGATGAATATCGCCTTAAACCCCATCTTGAAGAGGTCTCCTATTCCAATCTCATCGCCTATTTTCGTGGAGGTCTTGAACTCGACCCCGATTCTCTCCAAGAGCTTAACCTCATCTCTCAAGACCCTCCTCGGAAGCCTATACTCTGGAATCGCTTGAGCGAGCATCCCCCCAATCTCTTGAGACTCCTCGAAGACTGTGACCGAATATCCCATCAACCTTAGATGGTAGGCGGCTGTGAGGCCCGCTGGCCCAGATCCTATCACGGCGACCTTAATCCCCTTGCCCTGCTTTGGGCTTGGCTGAAGCCTTATCTTATCGACGTTTTCTGCCACGGCCCTCTTAATCAATCTGATCGAGATGGGCTTAAGACCGATCTTCTTAAGGGTGCAGGCATCTTCACAGTATCCGATACATATCCTCCCACATATGCCTAGTAGAGGCGTGAATCTCAATCCGAGTTTATAGGCTTCATCCAGCCTTCTATTCGCGACGAGTTTTAGGAATGCTGGGACGCTGAAGTTTATCGGACATGCTTCAACACATCTCGGCGGAATACATGCTAGGCACCTCCCCGCCTCCATCACCGCATTCTCAAGACTCACCTCTTTAACGACCTCATCAAATCCCCTAACTCTAACATCCGCTGGGATTTCAACGGGCTTTAACTTCGCCTCGATCTCCTCGATTAGATTCCCTCTAAACTCTTTAATCCTTGAAGCGAGCAGCTTGAAGACCTCTTTCAATTTTTCAGATTCTATTCCAAAGTCTATGAGCTTATTCGCAAGATCCCTCATGAAGCTCTTATCCACCTCGGATAACTCTATGTCGAGTGAGACTCCAGACTCCTTAAGGAAGTCGAGTAGTTTCCCTGAAACTTGTGTTAGGGATGATCGCCGCAATATTTCATCCATGACCTCCGAGACCCTAGCCATCAACCGCTCCTAGATCATGTATGAGTTAAACCTTTGGTCAAAGCTTTTAAGGAGATTAAGGGATTATTGTTCGAGTTGAGCAGGACTCCGAGAAGGCTTCTGAGATCGGAGAGGGATAGGGTGATAGCGGGGGTTATAGGCGGGCTTGGAGAGTATCTTAACATAGATTCGAACATCTTGAGACTGTTGGCGGTGGCCCTCTTCATAGTTTCGCCCGCCATCATGGCCCTACTCTATCTCGCGGCGGTCTTCCTAATTCCAAGGACTGGAAGCGATAAACCCCTAATCTCATCCATAGACTTATCGAAGCACTCCACGCTCATCATAGGATTCATCCTCTTCCTAATCGGAGCAGCCCTACTCG
>Ga0190309_1000288_pt1 | contig 14720 bp, 16 predicted proteins | sample 48700767_MG_FD_161656 | JGI IMG/M metagenome (GOLD analysis project Ga0190309, IMG submission 161656) | Hydrothermal vent sediment bacterial communities from Southern Trench, Guaymas Basin, Mexico - 4870-07-6-7_MG | ecosystem: Environmental > Aquatic > Marine > Hydrothermal vents > Sediment ... | reverse complement strand
ATATTCTGATACTTGGCAAGGTAGTGGGTGTCTTTAGGACAATTGCCGGATGAACCAGCATCCTTAGAGAAGTTCGATTGATTCTCTAAGGGCTACCCCTCCCCGGCAGTGAAAATTAAAAGCTAATAAACAAAAAAGGAGGTTTTAGGTGAAGTTCCTTAAAACCTCCAATAACACAGATTTTAAATGTATCTGTGGAAGGTATTTATTCTCTATTAAAAACAACACTCTTTATATCAAATGCAGAAGATGCAAAAGAATACATAAAATAAAGCTTCCAGATAAAAGCAGAACAATAAAGGCCGAATAGTCAAAAACTAAATAAGGTTAAAGTCTTTTAAGGCCCCAAAGAGAAAGGACTCTTTGGGGCTTTTTTATTTTAAAACCATGTATGAAATAAGATGTCCTAAATGCAATAAAAAATTAGCTGAAATTGCAAGACCCCCACTTAAAGAACTAACTTACACCAAAAAATGCAGATGTGGAAATCTCATAAAAGGCCAGATCTTTATCAACAAAAAAGAAGGAAAAATATTTGCCTATCTTCATTGTAAAAACTGTAAATACACAAAAATAAAACTCATAGGGCACTTAATTTTTATCAAATGCAGAAGATGTAAAAAGATTAGTTTCTTTTAATCATTAAACCCTGAGGCATCCAGAGGCCCTCCTCAAAGAGGCCCTGCCTCAAAACACGAGGAGGGTCTCATGGATGCTTTAAAAACTGTTCTTTGGCAATTGAAAAAGGAAGTAGAAAAAAGAAAAGATGTTTATCAAGATTTAAGAAGTAAATACAAAATCCTGAAACAATTCAAAACCTTCAATGATTTAAAAAATTTTCTCCACAAAAAAGACAACACTGACTACACCTTAAAAGACAACATAATCTTAACTCTTCTCTCTGAATACCAAACCACGCAATACAAAAATCTCTTATCATCATTTATCATCCTTATATTTGAACCAGCATTAAAAAGTATATATTACCTCTACAAAAAAAGATTACCTTCCTATCCAGAACTTAACTCATCAGACCTCTCATCTCTAATCTTATCCTTTTTCCTTGAAGAACTAAACCAATCCCTACCAGATAAAAAAGTATTCTCAAAAATAATAGGAAAAGTTAAAAACAAAATGAGGAAATATTTTTATAATCTCCTTTTAGAAGAAAAAGCAAAAATAAAATACCAAAAAGAACCAGAAACTGAAGAAATAGATTCAACACCATTAAAAGAAAAGTTTATCAACCTATTAAATCAATTAGAAAACCAGAAAATCATCACCCTAACCCAAAAACATATTCTTTTAGCCTCAATAATCTACAATCAACCCTTAAAACAAATCGCCAAAGAACTCAATTTAAGTTATGAAGATGTGAGGCAGAAGAAGAGTAAGGGGCGAGGGAGATAAGAAGTTTTAGCGCAAGTTTTTTTATTTTTAAGCATGAATTCCTCTTAAGAGAATAGGGATAATTTATGATATTTTGGAATTTTTCCTCTTGTTACTGCGAAATATAGCAGGTAAAATTACAAACGAATAATTATTGAAAAATCAAAAGGGTTTATTTATAAAACTTAAAAGCTTTCCTGTTTTGTTCAATTAATAGAAAAGCGTAAAATGTAAAAGGTAAGAATAAGTTAAATGAGCGAGAAAAAATTTAAGATATTTGCTACAGATGGGAAAAATATCTGGGAGATATTCTTTATTACTCAGTCTAGTAAAGGAGACTTTTATTTTGGGTGTATTAATCCTAAATTTGAAGGAGGAAAACATACTTATCATGTAAGTGGAGAGAGGCATTATAAAAGTAATTACGGAAAACATCTATTGCCCAAAAGTCAGAGACTAGATAGATTTAGGGGAATAAAGCATTTATTATCTTAAAGAAAGGAGATATTCAATTATTCTTTGTTCTGGTTGACTCTATAAGGGCAAGAAGTTAGATGGTGTGCTTTTATAGATATTATAAAGATTTGATTGAAGTAAGTCCTTTTCTTCTTGAGCCTTCAAAAATTAGGATATTTAAGAAAAATAGTGAGGATTTTTAAAGACGCTAAATATTCATTTTTACAAAAACTAGTCTTTGGATAGTAATAACAGTTTATGAGTCTAGAGGAAAGAGAAAAAGACTCTATGAAGGAAAAGATTGGTTAGAGACTTTTAAATGAAGAAAGAGAAAGTCTCAATGATTTTTTAAGAGGGCTTAGTAAGAAGATTTACAAGGTATTAATATTAGAGTAAAAATGATTAGAAACAAAACTGTATATTTTTTAGGAGCAGGAGCTTCAGCAGCTTCAGAATTTAAACTTCCTACAATGAAAAATTTTTTTAAAGAATTTAGCATAAAGACCTATCCTCATCTAAGTAGGTTTATCATAAAACATTACTTTCCTCAATTTTATTTTAACCTCGCCTCTAAAGACATTCAACAATTGGAAAAAGAAAAAGTAAGCGAAATAGAGAAAGCTATTCAACAAGATCCAAAATTAAATTTAGAAGAAATTTTTAGTTATTTAGATTATTATTTAAGCAAAACAAGGTTTAAAGAAAATTTATATGCTGCAAAGAGAGAGTTAATATACTACATTTTCAAGAGATTAAATATTCATAGTGACAAAATAAAAAGTTTAAATCAAAATAAAGTATGGAGTGATATTTTTGCATCTATTTTTCGGAAAATGTCTTATCAAGATACTATCATTACATTGAATTATGACGTTGTTATTGAGAGTACACTCGAGAAGGTATGGAAAGATATGAGTAAGGAAGAGAAAAAAGCACTTTGGGGAGAAAAAGCTTCTCTAAATGAACACCCTCTTCTTGTTAAATTATATAGAGAAGTATTGCCTATGATGAAGATATATTGGTCTGGTTTAGTATCACCTTTTTATAAAATAGAAGAGAGCAGAGATGGTTTATTTTTAAAGCTACATGGGAGTTTAAATTGGGTTTATTGTCCAAATAAATTATGCATAAATCACTTTAATATCTTTCCTACAGACCCTATTGAACTTACTATGCAATTAGCGATTTTTCCTCGTTGTAGAGTATGCGGAGAACCTTTAGAAATAGCGATTGTTCCACCTTCTATGTATAAAGTTTACGAAGAAATTCCTAAAATTAATTTTATATGGTCGTTAGCTTATCAAGAATTAAGGAAAGCTTCTGAAATTATAATAATTGGAGTTTCTTTTGCAGACTCTGATTTTTACTTAAGAGGCCTTTTCAAATCAGCAATTATTGAAGGAATTAGTTATATTGAAGGAAGACCTAAATATCCACAGATAAAGATAGTTGATGAAAATAAACAAACCTGTGAAGCGCTCCGTAAGAAAATAAAAAATATAGGCGTTGAAGCTGAGTTTATTGAATGTGTAGGAAACTTAGATGATTTTGTTAAAAAATATATTACAAAATGAAATATTCTTTTTTGAATTTTTTACTTAGATCATACCGAAATATTTAAACGCTTCTTTAATATATTCAATTTTACTTTTAGGGCAAGGATTTGCTCTTTTATTTTTGTTAATCCTATTGGGAGCTTTTTTTACAGGAAGCCCACAAATTTCCTTTACATGAGCAATCCAGCAGGTTTTTACACTAAATCCGTAATTTTCTTTTATCCACTTTTGAATTTGTTGATATGTTGCCATTTACTTTAGTTAATTAAATAATTTCCACTTTTTTAAAATCATATCATTTCTTTCAATTTTTTCAAAATTTTTTGAGAAGACAAAAATAAAAAAAAGGATATTTGTCTATTGGTTAGAAAAGTTTTACTTTGAACAAAAATAGCCATTTCTTTTTTAATTTCCATAGTAATATCTTTAGTTGGTTCGAATTAAAAAAGAGAAATATCTATCATATCTTCCATCTCATACATTCTTTTCTAAAAGTACATTCTAATCCTCTCAATATTCTGCAAGTTTTTCTATTTTTTGGATTTTTTTGGTCTAAATTTACAATTTCTTTTATACATTCTTTTAAAATATTTTCTTTATTTTTGAAATGTGCCAATATTTCACTTGTTTTTTGAGTATCTATGAAAACATCTCGGAATAATGAGAATGTCTTCCCTCTGTTTTCACTTTGCGAAAAATTTTTTCCAAATAGCTCCTTGACTAAAATAGAGTCTTCAAAAGGATAAATAAATGTTTGCCCCTTTATGCAATATCGTATCGTATTTGCTTCATTTATCTTAAGAATACTTTCTGCAATGATATAGCCAACAATGAATTGTTTACTAAATACTTTATCTATTTCTTTGTTTTTACAAGTTGTAATCAAAAATAAGTATTTGGTTTTTCTTTCGATGAATTTTCTAATGTTAGATTGATAACAAGAATTTAAAAAGTTTTCAGCACCAATCTCAATATGAGGCTCTGTTTTACAACCTTTCTTTTGCTCATTTAAAATATCACGAACAGGTAATTTTGAAGATGGAGAGTGATAAAAGTATTGGATCATGCCTTCTTCTGCCAAATTGTTAAGATTAAGTTTAATTTCATCGATTTTTAATTTTGCTATTTTCCTTTTTGATTCTCTACACCCCATAGATTCCTTTTTTAATTTTTGCTAAAACATTATATCACAATTCCAACCCTCCTTAATTAGAAAAAATTTTTTGTCACATTTCCCTTATTTCCTGACATATCTCTATAAGGAGGAAAATAAAAATGAGAAGAAAAGAAATAACCCAAATCTATCAAATAATCAACAAAACTTTCAGAGACATAACTCTGACTTTTGCTGGATTAGCCTTGGAAAATAACTTCAAAGATGAGGCAATCACAGACTTTGCCAATTGCCTTGAAGATATCTATTATCAAACCTTAAACAAAATAGAAAAACTCACAAAGAAAACCTCTTATTTTGAATTTAACACAAAAGAATATCTGCATCCTCATCCAGCAATAGTAAAATTGTTAAGAATTTTTAACTTGGTACCAAAGTAAGGTAAAATTTTATTTTGTTGTATTAAAGAAGATTGTTTTTATAAAATATATTGAAAGAGTTAAAAATGGCAAAGTGTGTATCTTGTAAAAAATCTGCTCAAATAAAGATTGCTTTTGCTCCTTTTTGTGAGAGTTGTTTTTTAAAGCACTATCAAAATAGAGTAGAAAGATTAATTAAAAAATTTAAACTTATAAAAGAGAAAGATAAAATTTTAGTTGCAGTTTCAGGTGGTAAAGACAGTATGAGTTGTGCACATGTTTTAAGTAAATTCAGACAGAGATTTAAATTTGAAATGGGAGTCTTACACATAGATGTAGGAGTCTCAGATTGCACCAATGAAAATACTGAAAATATAATCAGAGATTTTTGTAATGAATACAAAGTTCCTTTTTATCTTTTAAAAATAAAAGAATATTTAGGTTTAGATATAAAAGAGGTATCTAAAAAAATAAGAAGACCTATATGTTCAATCTGTGGGATGGTTAAAAGGTACGCCTTAAATAAATTTGCTCGTGAGAATGGATTTAATAAAATAGCTACAGGTCACTGTGCAGATGACATTACTTTACTTTTCTTTAAAAACTGGTTCTCTTATTATTTTGATTGGATAGCTAAATTTAAACCTATTATGCCATCAAATCATCCTAAAATAGTTACCCGTATAAGACCTTTATTTGAATGTTTAGAAGAGGAAAATTTAACATATGTAAAGCTCAATAAAATAAAAATAGCAGGTTGCTCTAAATATTCTTATTCAGTAAGAAAAGATAAACTAAAAGAAATATTAAAACTCATAGATTCAAAAAAACCTGATTTTAAGATAAATTTTGTAAGAGCTTTAGAGAGAGTAGAAATAAAAGTAAAAGAACCCGATTCCATTAAAGAATGCATAAAATGTGGTGAACCCACAGACAAAGAGATCTGTGGAGTATGTAGACTTAAAATGTAAAAAAGTAAATTTTTTGAACTTTTGACTTTCATAAGTTCTTTTATATAATTAAGTTTATGAAGGTAGCAAAATCTGTTTTAGACTTAATTGGTAATACCCCTTTAGTAAGATTAAGAAAGATAGAAAAAGGATTAAATGTAAAATTAGTAGCGAAATTAGAATTTTTTAATCCAGCTAAAAGCTTAAAAGATAGAGTAGGATTTTTTATGTTAAAAGATGCTGAAAAAAAAGGTTTAGTCAATAAAAATACACTTATTATTGAAGCTACAAGTGGTAATACAGGAATAGCTTTAGCAGTTGTGTGTGCTTATAAAAATTATAAATTGATTTTAACTATGCCAGAAGATGTTTCAGAAGAAAAGAAAAGACTTCTTTCTTTATTTGGAGCAAAGTTAATTTTTACTCCTTCAAAAGAAGGAATGAGAGGAGCAATAAGAAAAGCAGAAGAACTATCAAAAAAGTACTCTAATTCCTTTTTTGTTCGTCAATTTGAAAATCTGGCAAATCCTAAGGCACATTACCTTACTACTGCTCAAGAGATTTGGAAAGATACCGATGGTAAAGTAGATATATTAATAGCAGGAGTTGGAACAGGAGGCACTATTACAGGTGTAGCTAAGTTTTTAAAAAAGAAAAAGAAGGAGATAAAAATAATAGCTGTAGAACCTAAAAATTCAGCTGTATTGAGTGGTAAAAAACCAGGTATTCATAAAATTGAAGGGATAGGTGCAGGTTTTATTCCTAAAATTTTAAAAAAAGAATTATTAGATGAAGTAATATGTGTAGAAGATGAAAAAGCTATCAAGATGACTAAAAGATTAGCAAGAGAAGAGGGAATTTTGGCAGGTTTATCTAGTGGAGCTGTTCTATGGGCAGCTTTACAGATAGCTAAGAGAAAGGAAAATAAAGGTAAAATGATAGTTATGATTTTTGCTGATAGCGGAGAAAGATATTTATCAGAGTTAGCTTGAAAATATGGAGGAAAAATATGGAGGCAATAATCTCTAAAGCAATCCTTGAGACATTTTTTAAAGAATTTAAGGAATACTTAGAGGTAGATGTAGCTATTGCAGGGTGTGGTCCTTCAGGATTAGTATGTGGATATTATTTAGCAAAAGAAAAGGTTAAAGTAGCTATATTTGAAAGACAATTAAGACCTGGAGGAGGTATTGCTGGTGGGGGGATGATGTTTAATAAAATAGTATTAGAAGAATCTGCTAAAGAGATTTTAGAAGAGTTAGATATAAATGTTAAAAAATACAAAAAAAATCTCTATGTAGCAGATGCTTTGGAAGTAACAAATGGTTTATGTTTTAAAGCTATAAAAGCAGGGGTTAAGATTTTCAACCTTATAAATGTAGAAGATGTCGTAATAAGAAAAAATAAAATTGCAGGTTTAGTCTTAAACTGGAGTGCAGTAAATTGGGCAAAGCTTCACATAGATCCTTTAGCTGTTAAAGCAAAAGTAGTAGTAGATGCTACAGGTCATGAAGCTGAAATCTGTAAGATTATAGAAAGAAAGTTAGGAAATGTGTTATGTACTTCTTCAGGTAAAGTAGAAGGAGAAAAATCTATGTGGGCAGAAAAAGGTGAATCTGAACTTTTAAAAAATACTAAAGAAGTATATCCAGGTTTGGTGGTATGTGGTATGGCAGCAAATGCTGTTTTTGGTGCAGAGCGTATGGGAGCAATCTTTGGAGGTATGTTTTTATCAGGTAAAAAAGCCTCTAGAATCATTATAAAAAAATTAAATAAAGATGGCTAAAACGATAGCTGAAATAAATGAGAAGATAAAAAAAGGTAAAGTAGTAGTAGTTACAGCAGAAGAGATGAAAGAGATTGTGAGAAAGAAAGGTGAAAAAAAAGCTGCAGATTATGTGGATGTAGTGACTACTGCTACTTTTGGTCCTATGTGTTCTTCAGGTGCTTATTTAAATCTCCCAAATACTGCTCCAAAGATTAAATTAGGAGGAGGTAAAGTCTACATTAATGGAGTACCTGCTTATGCAGGATGGGCAGCTTATGATATTTACATAGGAGCTACAGCTTTACCAGAAGATGACCCTCGAAATAAAATTTATCCTGGAGAATTTAAGTATGGAGGAGGTCATGTAATAGAGGATTTGGTAAGGGGAAAAGATTTAAGATTAGAAGCTAAAGCCTATGGAACAGATTGTTATCCTCAAAAAAGGTTAGATATTACTATTAATATTAAAACTATCCCTCAAGCAATTTTATTTAATCCAAGGAATGCTTATCAAAATTATAATGTGGCTGTAAATTTATCTAACAAGATTATTTATACTTACATGGGAGTTTTAAAACCAAATCTGGGCAATGCAAATTACTGTAGTGCAGGTCAACTCTCTCCCCTTTTGAACGATCCTTTTTATAAGACTATAGGGATAGGCACAAAAGTATTTTTAGGAGGAGGAATTGGTTTTGTATGTTGGTCAGGAACACAACACAACCCTAATGTAGAAAGGACTCAGAGAGGAGTGCCTACTCAGCCTGCAGGTACTTTAGCTTTAATAGGAGATTTAAAACAGATGTCTCATGAATTTTTAAGGGGAGTGAGTATTTTAGGTTATGGAGTAAGTTTAAGTGTAGGAATAGGTGTGCCTATTCCTATATTAAATGAAGAGATGGCTTTTTATACCTCAGTAAGAGATGAGGAAATTTTTGCTCCTGTAATAGATTACAGTAAAGATTATCCTGAATCTACAGGCAGAATAATAGCCAAGGTAAGCTATGCAGATTTAAGGAAAGGTAAGATTAAAATTTTAAATAAAGAAGTCCCCACAGCAAGTTTGTCCAGTTATGCAAAAGCTCGCCAGATAGCTCAAATTTTAAAATCTTGGATAAAAGAAAAAAAATTCTTTTTAACTGAACCTGTCTCGCCTTTACCTTTTTCACAAAATTACAAGGATGATTAAGACCTTAAACGATGTATTAGTTTGGTTAAGAGAAGATAAATATGAGAATTTGATATTTTTATTTAAAGAAGCTGACAGATGTAGAAAAGAATTCGTTGGAGATAAAGTCCATTTAAGAGGACTTATAGAATTTTCAAATTATTGTATAAGAAACTGCCTTTACTGTGGTTTAAGAAGAGGGAATACTAAATTAAAACGCTATCGTATGGAAATTAAAGAGATTTTCAAACAAGCTAAACTCATCCAAAAATTGGGTTTTAAAACAGTAGTCCTTCAATCTGGAGAGGATCCTTATTATAGAATAAAAGATCTATGTAGACTTATAGAAAAAATTAAGAAAAAATTAAACTTAGCTGTAGCTTTATGTATAGGAGAAAGAAGTTTTAGAGATTATAAAGATTTGAAAGAGGCAGGAGCTGATAGATACCTTCTTAAGTTTGAGACTTCAGATTACAAGCTTTATAAAAAATTAAAGCCAGACAGTTCTTATAAGAATAGATTTAGATGTTTAGAATATCTTAGGAGATTAGATTTTCAAACTGGTTCAGGGAACATAGTGGGTTTACCTTTTCAATCTTTGGAGAGTTTAGCACAAGATATTATGTTATTTAAAGAGTTAGATTTAGATATGATAGGGATAGGACCTTTTATACCCCATCCCAATACACCTTTAAGAGAATTTTCTTCTCCAAAATTAGAATTAGTTTTAAAAGTTATAGCTTTGACAAGACTTATAACTAAAATTACTCATATTCCAGCTACGACTGCTATGGGTACACTTTATAACAGAGGAAGAGAAAAAGCTTTAGAATGTGGAGCAAATGTGATAATGCCAAATGTAACTCCTCAAAAATATAAAAAATATTATCAAATATACCCCAATAAAGTCTGTGTTAAAGAGAATCCGAAAGAATTTAAAATTTATATTGAAAAATTTCTTGCTTCTATAGGAAGAAAGATTGCCACTGATTTTGGGCATAGTTTAAGAAAGAATCTGGTATTTTTTTAAACTGATTAAAATGAAAAAAAGAGTAGGAGTAGCAATAAGTGGAGGCATAGATTCAGCTGTGGCAGCTTTTTTGCTTAAAAAAGCAGGTTTTGAAGTGGTAGGTTTTACAATGTATTTAGGTATAAATAACTTTAAATCTCATAGTATAGAAGATGCAAAGAAAGTATGTGAGAAGTTAGAGATACCTCATTATGTTTTAGATTTATCAAATGAGTTAGAAGAGATAGTAATAAAAAGGTTTATTAATGAATACTTAGAAGCAAAAACCCCTAACCCTTGTGTAGAATGTAATAGGTTTATAAAATTTGGAGTTTTTTTAGAAAGAGTGCTTTCAGCAGGATGTGATTTTTTTGCTACAGGTCATTATGCAAAGATAAAAAAAGTTGGAGATGATTTCTTATTGAAGAAATCTAAAGATAAAACAAGAGACCAAACCTACTTTCTTTATTCTATAGACAAAGAGAAATTTAAGTATATAATCTTTCCTTTAGGTAATTTTACTAAAGAAAGAGTAAAAAAAATAGCTCAAAAATATAAACTGTGTGAAAATCTAAATTCTGAAAGTCGTGATATTTGTTTTGTACCTCAAGGTGATTACAGAAAATTTATTTTAGAAAGAGTAAAAGAAATAAAACCTGGTCCTATTTTTGATTTGGAAGGTAATTTTTTAGGGATGCATAAAGGGATAGTTTTTTATACAGTAGGTCAAAAAGAAGGTTTAGGACTAAAAACAAATAAACCTTTATATGTAATAAATATAGATGCTAGGAAAAATCAAATAATAGTGGGAGAAAGAGAGTTTTTAAAAGCAGAAGGTTTGGTAGCTGGTAGAGTAAATATTTTGGTAAAAAGATTACCTCCAGAAGCTGAGGCCAAAATCAGATATTCTCATAAACCTGCTAAATGTAGAGTTTTTTTAGAAAATGGTAAATTAAAAATAATATTTTATGAAAAACAAGAAGCTATTACTCCTGGGCAGTCTGTAGTTCTTTATCAAAAAGATGTGGTTATTGGAGGAGGAATAATTGAGGAGGTTTTAAATTGAATATTCAAAAAGAGATCGAAAAGCTAAAAAAGGAAAAAAATGCTGTAATTTTAGCTCATAATTATCAATTGCCTGAAATTCAAGATATAGCAGATTTTGTAGGCGATTCCTTAAATTTAAGCATTAAAGCTAAAGACACAAAAGCTCAAATTATAATTTTTTGTGGAGTCTACTTTATGGCTGAGACTGCCAAAATCTTATCACCACAAAAGAAAGTTTTAATTCCTGTTAAAGAAGCAGGGTGCAGCTTAGCTGATAACATTACTGTCCAACAGATAAATAGATTAAAGAAAAAGCACCCTAATGCAAAGGTCTTATGTTATGTTAATACCCCAGCTAAGATAAAAGCAAAAAGCAATGTAGTATGTACTTCAGCTAATGCCATTGAAGTAACAGAAAAAGTTTTAAAAGATGAAGAGGTAATTTTTATTCCTGATAAATATTTAGGTTTATATACGATGAGAAAGACAAATAAAAAATTTATATTGCATTCAGGTTACTGTCCTGTCCATGTGAGTATAAGAAAAGAAGATATAAAAAGACAAAAAAGACTCCATCCAAAAGCTAAAATCTTAGCGCATCCAGAATGCTTGCCTGAAGTAATAGATTTAGCAGATAAAGTCTTATCTACAGAAGGAATGTGCAGGTACGCTAAAAAAACTAAATCTCAAGAGATGATAATAGCTACAGAAATAGGGATCTTACATAGATTGAGAAAAGAAAATCCTAAGAAAAAGTTTTATCCTGCTTCAAAAACAGCAGTATGTCCTTTTATGAAGGTTATAAGATTAAAGGATGTTTTAGACTCATTAAAATATGAGAGGTACCCTGTTGAGGTACCTCTCTCTGTAAGGTTAGGTGCTTATAGAGCTATTCAAGAGATGTTAAAAGTAAGCTAAATCGTTACTCGAACTTATGTTAAGAGTAGAAAACTTATATATAGAAGTTGGAGACAAAACAGTAGTTAAAGATGTGCAGCTTTTTATTAAAGAGGATGAAGTAGTAGTTCTATTTGGTCCAAATGGAAGTGGGAAGACAAGTTTAGTAAAAGCTATAATGGGGTTTGGTGGTTATTCGATAAAGAAAGGTAGAATTCTATTTAAAAATAAAGATATAACTTTTATTCCAATAGAAGAAAGAGTCAAATTAGGTATAGGTCTAATGCCTCAACATCCTCCGAAAGTAAGAGGTGTAAAATTAATTCAGTTAGCTGAATTTTTATGTAATGATAGAGAAAGGATTAAAAATTTAGCAGAAAGCTTTCTTTTACAAGACCTTTTATACAGGGATGTAAATGTAGATTTTTCAGGAGGTGAGATTAAAAGATCAGAATTATTCCAACTCTTTCTTCAAAACCCTGATCTTTTACTCTTAGATGAACCTGAATCAGGAGTAGATATTGAGAATATATCTATAATGGGTAAGATGTTGAGAAAATATTTAGAAAATAAAGGAAAATCAGCTCTTATAATTACACATACTGGTTACATTTTAGATTACGTACCTGCTCATAAAGGATACGTGATGATAGAAGGTAGCCTACATTGTGTAGGTTCACCTAAGGAAATATTTAAAAGAATAAAAGAAGTTGGTTATGAAAAATGTAAGGAGTGTAAATGGCAGATGAAAAAATAAAGGAAATTTTAAAAGAAAATTTTGAAGCGTTAACTTCTTCTGGTATAGAATTTACTAAAGAAAAACATTCAGTAAATTTTTTTCAACAAGATGATGAAGTTTTATTTTCTAAAAGTTTTTTGGAAGGATTAGAGATATTAGAGATAGAAAAAGCTTTAAAAGATTCAGAGGTAAAAAATTATTTAGGAAAAGGTTTCAAGATCTTAAATAAAGACTACCCTACAGATATTTGTGGAGGTTATTTTATAAGAGTAAAAAAATCTATAACTGTAGAGATTCCTATTCAAGCATGTCTTTTTTTAAAAAAGAGAGGTTTTAAACAAAAAGTTCACAATATAGTAATAGTAGAAGAAGATGCTAAAGTTTATATTATTACAGGATGTGTAGCTTCCCAAAGTTCTAAAGAAAGTTTTCATTTGGGAATCTCTGAATTTTTTATTAAAAAAGGAGGTTATTTAAACTTTACAATGATCCACTCTTGGCATAAGGACGTGAAGGTAAGACCAATAAGTGTAGCTGTTGTAGAAGAAGGAGGAAATTTTGTCTCAAATTATATATGTTTAAAACCTGTAAAAGAAGTGGTTATGTATCCTACAGCTGTGTTAAAAGGTAGAAATTCTAAAGCAAGCTTTAATTCTTTAATAATGTCTCATTCAGATTCTTATCAAGATATAGGAGCAAGAGTTATTCTAAAAGAGGCTAATACTCAAGCAGAGATTATCTCAAGGAGTGTGAGTTTAGGGGGTAAGATTGTTATGAGAGGTCATCTAAAAGCAGAAAGTAAAGATGTAAAAGCTCATTTAGAATGTAGAGGTTTGGTCCTTTCAGATAAAGGGAGTATACATGCTATTCCTGAGTTAGAGACACGCTTTAAAGATGTAAATCTTTCTCATGAAGCTGCTATTGGAAAGATAAGCAAAGATGAAATAGAATATTTAAGGTCTAAAGGATTTAATGAAAAGCAAGCCCAATCTTTAATTATAAGAGGTTTTATGGACGTAGATATTTTAGGATTACCAGAATTTTTAAAAAAAGAGATTAAAAATATAGAAGAGAATATTCTAAAAGAGAGTTTTTGAATTTAAAGATGTCAAAAAAATTTAAAAAGATTAGTTTTATTTTATCCTTTTTAATATGTATTGACGTATCTTCACAGGTTAAAGATTCAAAGTTAAAAGAGTTACGTATGCAAATAGTTCTTTACAATTTAGTAAAGAATCTTTATCTCACTAAAGAACAAGCAGAATTTTTATTAGAAAAAGCCAAAATAGTCAAAAATTTAAAGGAAGATTTTGAAGAAAAGTTTAAAGAGTTATCTTCTCAACAAAAGAAAATTTTAAGTGATTTGAAAGAAATATTAAAAAAAGAAACAGGAGTTATTCCTCAAGAACTTAAAAAAGAATTGCATAAAAATGAATATGAAATGAAAAAGCTTCGTAAAGAGTATATTCAAAAATTAGATGAGATAACAAAAGAAGTGAAACTTAAGCTTTCAGATTCTCAGATTTACATAATTGAGAATTTTAAACCTTGCCTTATTCCTCCAAAAAGTTCTAAGTTAATAGGTCAAGCTTTTTCTTCACAAAAATTAACAAGAAAATTAGAATCTTTAAGAAGACTTCCTTATCAGGAATATGTATTTAAAAGGGATAGATTTATAGAGAAGATTTTAAACCATATTTTACTGAAAATCCCAAAGATAGAAGAAGAGAAATTAGATGAGGTTAAAGAAGATTTAACCAGAATCTTAGATGAGATGAGAAAATTATCAGATGTAGATTTTTCAATTCAAGAAGAGCAGATATTAGAGAAGATAAAAGAACTCCTTTCGTCTAAATTCCATCCTAAAAAAAAGAGTGTAGATGATAAGATACTCCATTTTCTACTCAATCCTCAAATAATACCTATATTAAAAGAGATTTTAAAGGTAAGTTAATTTTATTCTAATACCTTTCCAAAAGTACTGTCACAAGCAGAAGTAGAAGTTATATTTGAAGTCGTATATCTTATAACTCCACTCTCATCTACACAAAAAGAACGTTTACCTGTTTTTCCATAATCCTGAGGATAAGCGATAGCTATAAAAGTGTCTGTGCTACCTGAAAGAGTAAAGTTATATCCTTGCTTTTGACAAGGTTGACTAGGACATCCTAAGACATCATCAATGTAAGGTGGATCTGAATGAGGTCT
>Ga0190309_1000286_pt1 | contig 14768 bp, 23 predicted proteins | sample 48700767_MG_FD_161656 | JGI IMG/M metagenome (GOLD analysis project Ga0190309, IMG submission 161656) | Hydrothermal vent sediment bacterial communities from Southern Trench, Guaymas Basin, Mexico - 4870-07-6-7_MG | ecosystem: Environmental > Aquatic > Marine > Hydrothermal vents > Sediment ... | reverse complement strand
GTAGAGAAGACTTCAGTATCAATAGTAATTTTTATCTGCTGAGAGGCATCATCGGCAAGTTTATCAAGCCAAGATAAATCGCTTTCCTTAATATCAATATCATCCATTGCAAAGTTGAAATATTTCGCACGATTGATAGTAAATTCAATGGCTGGACTCTCGGGATATTCTAAATCTAAAGTATCTCCTTTCTTATAATCCTTAATGGTTACATTGGGAAGAGTTCTAATAACAACTCTGTCTCCAACATTTTTGACTTCGCCAACATAATCAGTAGTAGCTATATTGGCAATAGTAGATTTAGCATAAAATTTCTCTAAAAGTTTACCTGAAAATAGAATAGGTATATGTGCGTTGCCTGGAGACCCAGGCCCTCCATATCCATAATCAGGATAACCACTTGCTCTTGGAACAGGCATAGTTTCTCACCTCCTCTATATAAAATTTTTTATTTTCCAAGTAAAACACGCCCTTCAACAAGGGCGTCTATAATTTCTTTTTCCATTTTTTCTCTTTGCTCTGGAGAAATTTTCCCCAGAGCACATAAACGATAAAACTCATTAATTTCACTTTCCTTAAAAATCTTTTTAGCTCCCTCACGCACGGAAGAAGAAGTCTTCCTATGCGGAGGAGCTACATTCTTGGTTGCAGGAGCAGGCTTTTTCTCAACAGGTTCACTATCATTATTCCTCTGCTGAGCAAGGTAACGCTTAAAAAATTTAGCCACAGCAGGAGCATTCCCTTGCTCATAAGCAGAAAGCATTAATTGGTGTCTGGTAAGTCCAGTATCTCCCTCCTCCTCCTGCAACCAAGCAAGAAAATCAGGGTCAGTATTAAGCTCCCTCCACTCAGGAACTAAAGAAGTAAGCTGGGCATAAAACTGCTGTTCAGTTACATTCTTGGATAAATCTCCAAGCTCTTTCTCCACTTTTGAAAGAACTTTCTTTTGCAATATTCTCTCTATTGCTCTATAAATTTCTGGATAATCCTCTTTAAATTTTTTAATCTCCTCGTCTTCCTCCTCCACTTGAGGAGCTTGAGGAGTTTCAGACTGTTGCTTTTGCATTGACACAACTCTTTCAAGCAACTCCAACCTTCTATAAAGTTCCTCTTTCTCTCTTCTTAATTGTTTAATCTCTTTATGAAGACGAGGAACTTCTTTATCATATTTTCCTTTCAAAACACGATATTTATGTTCCCAGTCCTCTTGCTCAGGAGGCTGTTCGCTGGGTTGTTGAACAGTCTCTCCTGAGACTGCTTCCTGCTCCTGAGGAGCAGGCTCTTGAGGCTGTTCAGCTCCCTGTCCTTCTAAATCAATGTAAGCCTGAGCGTCATCCTGAGGTCTTTCAACCTTTACCTCAGGAGCGTCTTGCACTTGTTGTCCCATCATTTCACCTCCTAACTATTTATTGCTATAGAAATTATAAATCTGGCTAAATGGAAAAGTATGGAGAAAATAACTGCAAATATAATAACCTCTGACTTCTTTACACAACTATCACGAAGACCATCATATTTTTTCTGCCATTCAGAGCTTAAGCTTTCTAACTTTTCTCCAAAATCTGCCACAGTCTCCTTAATCTCATTTAAAGTCTCAAATAAATACTTCTCACCACTCCTGAGTTCAGTCAAAAGCTCAATCCTTTCTCCATTAACTTTTTTCATTTCCTCAACCCTCCTATCAATCTGAAGAAATTTATCAGACAGATTATTTACTTCCCAAGACAAATGTTCAAGCTTTCTTTCTACACTATGAACTTTTTCCTTAAGAACTTCTAATTCCTCTTTCATTTCCTCTCCTCCCGAGTAAGCACATCTATTAATTTTCTCAAAAGATAAGCCTGTCCCTGTAAGTGTCTTATGTCAGAATAATCAGATACTCCCACAAGTAATTCTTGTATATTTCTATACTCAGACTCAAGAACTCCAACAAATCTCTTAAAATCATCTGGAAACTGCCCCATAAAAGGAGCTATAGCTTTCCTTAATTCTCCTAAATTGCTACTCATACTATCCAGCTTCCTCCATCATATTCTTTCTGTGCTCCTGAGCCATTTCAGTAACTTCACTCATCTCCTTCTTTGGTTTAGGCTTCTGAACAGCAGAAGCCTGTTGAGCCAATTGTTGCTGTAAACTTTCAACCATAACTTGCAATTCATCAGGCATAGGAATAGATACTCCAAAATTTTTAAAAACATGTTCAAGGAGATAACGTCTCCCTTCAATTCCAATAAGTTGCATATCAACTGGATTGTTAGTAAGATTAAGAAGCTCAAGTAATTTCTGAGTTTGTGCCAACTTCTCCATAAGAACTGTAGAACCTTTTGCCTTTATATTCAAATCAGGTATCTCTTCATCGTAGCCATAGTAATTGATGACATTGTAGTAATAAATCCTCTTTACCGTTGGTTCAATAAGTCCTCTATCTATATTCTTAACAACTTCTTTTATACCACGATTAGCATTTGCCATAAGCATAGAAAGTCCACTTGCAGTATTATGAGTAGGAATGCAATCTTCACATAAGAAGACAGAAGATTTATGCTCAACTTTGATGCAATAAACACGCTCATCCTTATTGAGCTTTTCTACCTCTCTTATGTAGACATAAGGAATATTTCTCTTCTTATATCTTTCCTGCTTCTTCGAAATGTAAGAAATCACATCAGTAGGCACTCTAAAATATACTTTGTAAATTCTTTTCGTCCTGTAAATCCTTCCCCCTGGAAACTCTCTTTCCTGTTCCTCAGTTTCAAGTATTTTATAAACTCTTCCTGAAAGCGATTTCACAAGAAATCTCAAGTCTTCTATCAACTGCCTTGAAGTAGTAGTAAAACAAACACTACCATCCTTATCTACATAACCATCGCTGTCAATAAGGCCTCTGAGAAGCTCAAGACGAACTTCAACGGAATTATAAAGGTAATCTTTAGGAATAAATTTCGTATCTGCCTTAACTTTATCAAGCCCATATTCTCTGATGAAAACACCTATTGTAGGAATACCTACATAAACAGATTTATCAGAATTTTTGCCTTTTAATGGTTTGTTTGTCCTATAAGGTATTCTCTTTAGAACATCTTCCAAATACTCATCAGGAATAGATAATCTAACATAGCCTTTATGCAATGAACCGTTGCCAATGTAATAACCCATTGTATAAGGGTCAATCCTCACGCCTTTGTATGGAAATTTAATAGGCTCAATCTTTGGAAGCTTCCATTTGTAAATAATTTTCTTTCCTGTCTTTGAACCCTTACAATTAGCTTCTCTGGTAATTCCCTCGTCAAGTAACTCTCTCACAGTCTTAACAGTCTTCTTACCCTTCTCGTTCAAAACAACCCATAAATGGTCTTCCGTGCAATCAACAGTTGAGCCATCGCTAAAATAAATACGATAAAGAGGTTCAGGTCTCGTTTGAGGATAGAAGCCTATAACTTTAGTAAATGAACCATCTATAGTAGCTACCAAATCTCCAACCTTTAAATCTTTTATTTCTTTATATCCGTCAATCGTAACAACCCTTGAATATTCTGCTAAACAACGACCCGCTCCCGAGACTGTAACATCCCCATGTGCATAGCTTGGGACGCCTGATAATTCGTCTGCCAACTTCATAAAATAGGCAATTACCTGCACAAGAGCATTAGCAGTAAGACGTGGCTGATAAAAACGGTAAGCGGGTTCAGTAGAAACACCTACAGAAGTAGAATCAAAAATCTTCCAGGGAATTATAGCTTTATCTTCATCTGGAGGAACTCTATCTATGTTTCTCTCTATCATAGGGCCTGAAGATAAAGCTGAATTATTGATTATTGCTCTTGAGAGAGCATTAACTCCCATCTGTAAATCATAAAGAACATCAATAAGAGATAATCCCCAAAAACTATCTGGAATTTCAATAAAGGAAGCTTTGTGATATGGTTTCATCCCGAGAGGGTCAGGATTAAGAGTTGCCCTGAGAATGTAATTATCACAAACCCATATTGCCACATCGTAATACTTGCCTTCTTCTATCTCCACATCTCCAGAAAATTCAACATCAGCCTGAAGTAAAAGCTCTCCAGGAAGAGAACCCCAAAATTCAATTACATCAATGAGATTGTAATATTCAACTTTTTTGCCTTCTAAATTAAATCTTTCAGACCTGTTATACTCCTCAATTGAAAAACCTATATCTCCATACAAACCAACTACCGTGTCAATTGCTTCTTCATTATACCCTTCAACACCCTTCAGATTGAGCAAATCTTGAGGAGTAAGATGAAGAACTTCTATAACCCAATCAGAAAAGTCTGGAACAGAAGGGCTTGGATAAATATCAAAAGGAGATACACGGTTGAAAGTAGGAATGATTGCTTCTATTACGTTGCGAGTTTTATCAAATCTTTTTACTTTTCTTGGCACACATGATTTCATTATGGCACACGGAAAAATAGCTATATCAAACAAGCAATCATCAAGAGCATCATAAAACCCACCCTCAACAAATTGGTCATCAATTCTTTTCTTCTCTTTTTCCGCAAGCTCTTTAGCATATTCACGAATTCTTTCTCTCATGTGTCTTTTTGCATCTGCTATAGCCTCCTTCAGAGAAAGAAATAAAGAAGATAAATCAAATTTACCTCCACTCAATTCATAAACTTGTCTTGCTTTCAATACAATATCTCTGATTTCACTTTTTAAATTTTCTAAAACTTCTCTTTCTAAATCTGTCGGGAGTTCTGGAACTGGAGTAGGCTCAATATCAAACGGAGGCTCTCCATTAGAAAAGAAAATATCTGTAAGCCATGCTTTTAATGCACGAGACTTTATGTTAGCAAGAGGCAGAAAAATTTCTGAACCACCTATTTCTCTTATTTCTCTGAGTTTATCAGGAGTATATTGACAGCGAAAAGTATAAAGATTTCTAATCATTCTTTGCTCAACATCCGCTTTTGCCTGCTTCGCACGATTAAAACACTCATTGATATAGGCAACAAGAGGATTAATCCGTTGTTCTTCAGTATTTTCTGGTATCATACGAAACCTCTATATTTTTTTAATGAAGCTCCTTTATCTGTAAAAATTATATTTCTGTGCCCATATCTCAAAACTTCTTTGCTTCCATAATTTGGAGTATAGCCAAGACAGGCATATTGGAGAGCGTCAGCAACATGAGAATAGAAATTCTTTTCTGGAACATCCGTATATCTTTCCTCTCTCGTCCTCAATCTCCTAAACTTATATTCAGAAATCAGAGCCTTTCTCAAAGTTTTACACTTTGGAGACAATAGGAATGCAGGCTCTTCTCCATCAATTATCCTCGTGAGATAGAAATTGACAGCCATGATTCTGTCATGAAGAGAATTTGTATAAGCAGGATAAGCTTTCAAACCATATTGCCTTAAAACAGTAAAACAAGTTCTTTTGTCAAGCTGGGAGCGAGCAGTTCCAGCGGGGTCTCCTATAATTGTAACAGGAATTCTGAAATAATCTGGAGAATTGAGAGCAGGTAGAAGCCTTTCAGTAACAAAGCTCTCTATATCTGTCGGCTCTTCGCTGACAATCTCATCAATAACTCTTATTTGTCCTCTTTCTGTATATTGGACAAAAACACAGGCAGGATAAAGTCCAAAGTCCATTCCAACCGTGAGAGGTAAAGATTTGATAGGCTTAAGCTCCTCTTTGGCACAATGAAAACTGTCTCTATAGTTCGGAAATACAGGTTTTCCAGTCTTCACATAGCCATATTCTCCGTGAACATAGACCCTAATCCAATCTTCATCCTGTCCTACACATAAATCCTCATAATAACCTTCAGGTAAATTATTGATATTTTCTGCTTCAGGAGATAAACCAGAAGGCTGACGGAAAACTTCAGCAAGCTCTTTCCACCTCTCATCTTCTTGAGGAAGTTCTTCAAAAAGCTTATAAAGCCAATGCTCAGTGTCAGGAGGATTGCTGTCTATGATTATGTAAGGATAGGTTACTCCTCCTTCAGCCTTCGGAGGATAACGACCAATTCTACCTCTCAACATTTTAAAAATGCTCTCATCTATTTCTCTACCCTCATTAATCCAAGCTCCAGTCAATTCTAAAGAAAGTAAATCTCTGACTTGGTCTGGGTCATCAAGAGGTCTCAATAACCACTCACTTTCAACTACTGTCCCATCTTCAAGTCTAAACCTGAAAATATACATTTGCTTGGCTTCTTTCCACACATAAAGATTGGGAGGCATCCAATAATCAATCGTCTTTTTAGTTGTATCATTAAGCATTTTTGTAGTATTACGAACTATTGCATAACGAGTTCTTCTGACTCCACGAGAATCTGGCTTCTGTTCAATCATTGTATTGAATAAGTGCATAACACAGCCAGATGATTTTCCTGAACCAATTGGGCCTACCAAGAACTTATACTTCTTTCTTGAGAGGATGAATCTTCTTATAGTAGGGACATCATCGTAGTTATAACGAATGACAAACTGATTGTCCATTTCATAGAAATTATAATTGAAATTGATTTCACTGCTGTCAGCAGTCGGACGAGGCGGAGCGGAGCGAAATCGGTTAGTAAGAATATCTTTATTATCGGAGTTGGAAGTTCTGGAAAATGTGTAAAAAAAATAAAATCCGTCCTTTCTTTCTCAATCCGTAAGGATGAGTAAGGAGGGATGGATTTTTCTAAAACGGTAAAGAGGAAAACAAGAAGTTTTAGAAAAATCACTGCCGAAGATTTTTTGTCGCAGATTGAAAATCTGCGATGGAAAAGCGAGGCTATTCTATTAATTATCTATTAATAATAATATATTTTCTATTAAGGTCGGCTGTAGCCCGCGTCAAATCTGCGATAGAAGGAATTTTTGCAGAAAAACACGTGCCTTTTTATGCAGAAAAACACGTGCCTTTTTACAGAAAAACCCGCACCAAAAAATCTTCAAAATCGCCTTTAAATGTTCTTTACTATATATAACGTAGTTATATATAGTAAAGAGCAATTAAAGGTTGAAAATCCCAAAATTCTTGAAAAAGAGCTGGAAGCAAGTGCGGGTTTTTCTGCACATTCTTTATTTTCAGAAATTTCGTAGAGAAAAAATCAATCAGTTCTAATCTTCAGGAAAATTTTCAAAAAGAGGAGCAAATCTTTCTGTTTTTCTTCAAAATTCTTGCAAAAACAAAAAATCACAGCCCTCCCAGATTTCTGGACTTGACAAATTTGAAAAATGTGCTATATTTAAAATTGCCACACCTCCTTTATCAATAAATCCTTTGTTCCTTTCCACTGCCAGCCCCCGAAAGGGGGCTTGACAAATTAAAATTTTGTGATATAATATTTAATATGGTAGTGGAAAGGAGCAAAGGATTTCTGAGAGTTCACTCAAACCTTCACAAAATAATTGAGGAAATTCATGCCGACTGTCCTCAAAAAAGATTTGGAAAATACCAAGTCTATGTTTGGAAAATGATAGCCTATCTCTGTCATTCAGTTATGAATGGCAAGTTGCCTAATTATTCTTTGCCATCGCACATAAATATTGATAAAGTCTTTATTCCCGTCCCTCTTCCAATCCATCGGATAATAGAAAATCCCACTAAAGGCAAGATAAGGCATTTTCAAGAATTTGTGAATAAAAATTGGAGGCTTTTCTTCCGTATTAAAATAAGAAAAAATTTTATTATTCTTTATACATGCTTTGCCATTTTTGTGGGCTTGAGGATTGCTCTTCGACACCAGAAAGGCTTTGTAAAAATTCCCTTCAAAGATTTCAGCAGGATTGAAAATATTTTTGATTTCATTTGTGTTTTCTATAAAAATTCGCTTTGCAAGAAATACGATGAAATCGTTTTCAACAAAGTCATTGGAGAGTGGTCTTTCGTCTTTAATAGATACAAAAAGAGAGATAGATACAAACTTTTTTCTCAGTTGAAAAGGAGTGCCTCCAAGTTCGGATTTAAATTCTTCACTATGGATGACTCCAATATTCTTTACCTCAAAGATTTTAGGCATAGGAGGAAATATGCACCCTCTCCTCAGAGAGGCAGATAACATTTATAGGAGTGCAAAAATGCAGAAATTGTGTCAAAAGTATCATGGAGAGGACTACACAAGAAAGTTTTTATTCCTCCTTGAAAGGGCAAGAGAGAGACTGGAGAGAGCCTATAAGTCTGGAGAATTAAGCGAAGAAGAGATTAAGAGGGCAAATAAGCTGGCTTATTTGATAGAAAAAGAACTGGAGGAGATGAAAAATGAAGGAAGTATTGATTGATGAATCAAAAGGTTTCAGGAGTCGTGCCATCAAGATAACAGATGGTATAGTTCAAATAATAACTGAATATTGGCATTTGAGTGCCGAGAAATGGATGCTTTTTGGCACAAAGACAATAACAATAGATGAATACAAAGCTCTTAAGAAACTATTTGAAGGAGGTAATGAGTGATGAAGAACTATTTGTATGAGGCAAAGGTTACCGTAAAGACGAGAGGGTCTTCCTTTGAAGACTTTCCACATGGACTTCGAATACAAAGTCCTAATATTAAGGAAGCACTGGACAAACTTGAAGAATTTTTGGGAAGATTTCAAGATGTTGAGGAATATCGTGTGATAGAGATTAAGGAAGTAACAGAAAAGTGGGAAGCAGGAGGAGAAAAAGGTGCAACAAGTAATGATTGAAGAGCTCGAGATTTACAGAAAAAGGGCGATAAAGATTGCAAATGACCTTATAGAGATTGTTGTGGAACTCTATGATGTAGAGGAGGAGCGTTGGGATGATATAGAATGTAAGTTGATTTATAGAGATGAATATGAAGCTCTTAAAAAATTATTTGAAGGAGGGGAGAAATGATGGAGACACTACCTTTCAACCACGAAACTAACAGCCTTATGGAAGCTGTCTCCACGTCTCCTGAAGAGCTAAGGGAGTGTCTTACTGAACCTTCGAAGTTTGATGAATTGAGCGTAGAAAAGAGATTGAGAATGGTATCTCTTCTTGGACATATTTCCTTGAGAATGCTTGCTGATTGCTCTCATCCCGCAGTCAAATTATTTTTCTATCTAAGTTTTGAGCCACACGCTACCTATTCGGAACATGTGGAATTAATAGAAAGAGGTTTATTAAAACTATTGGAAGAAAGAAATGAGCCTTATGACAAGATACTTAGGAATATCTTCTTGGCACTCCGCTTATTCTTTGAAGGTATGTTTGAGGCAGAGAATATAGTGAAAGCGATTGCAGGACTTACCAAAAATGTTCCAGTCCACTAAGGAGGGAAAACTATGGCTTGGTTTATTTATGTAATAGGAGTAATTGTTGCATTTGCTTTACTTTTAGGTATCAGAATAAGAGAGGGAAAGGTAACTCTTGGAGACCTTGTTTTTGCTGTCCTATTTTGTCCTTTCTCCTGGATAGTCGTGGTTATTTTTGTTATTCTGTCCATAGACAAATTGGATGACTTCGTGATTTGGAGGAGGAGAAGATGAAAAGATGGCTTCTTATAATTGGCTTGGCTCTTATAATTTGGGCATTATTCCTTTCCATTGCAACTTATCTATCTCTTGAAAGAACTAAAGTAAAGGAAGAGAAGATTTATGTTCTGAAGAATTGTAAGTGTAGAGATTATCTGAAGTTTAGAAAGCAGTATCCTATCGGAATTTTAGTTGATGAAAAAGGCAACTTATGTAGCAAAAAATGTAAATAGGAGGTGGGAAGATGGAAAAGGTAGCATTTGAAAACTTACCATTTGCAACAGAAAGGCTTGTTATCAGACTCAAATTCATCTCTGATTTCTTAGGCACTGCTCCGTCTCAAGAGTTGTTAAAAAAGGATTTCTTCAAATTGAGAGAAACTGAAGCACTAATGGAAGCAGAAAAGCTGAGACACGAAACAGCAGGATTGTCCATGAAAGCGTTTACTGAAGAGAATTATAAGACCGTAGTAAAGAAAACTTCGGAGGAAGACGAAGAAAGTGAAGAGAAAGAAGAGGAAGAAATTCCCAAGTTGACTTACTTTAGGAAGGATGACAAAGGTATTTACATACCAAACTTTATGATAAAGGGATTTTTGAAATCTTCTGCACAGGCATTAAAAGACCAAATTCCATTGAGAGCATTCAAAGCCAAGATTGATAGGAATGTTTTTGTCTTTCCAAACAAGATAAGGCTTTATAGAAATGGAAATATGCTTACTGAGCCTGATGATGTTTTTGTTCGTCCATTAAGAGCCTCAACTCCAAAAGGAGAGAGAGTGAGTCTCACAGCCTCAGAGAGAATAGCTTCGGAAGGAGAGATTATAACTGATGAAATCACATTGGTTCTTATCAAGAATAAAGACTTGGACATGGATATGATAAGGAAATTCCTTCATTATGGTTATTTCAGTGGAATAGGACAATTTAGAAACGGAGGTTTCGGCAGATTTGTGTGGGAAGAGATTGATTATATAGGAGACGATGGAGTGAAGAGAAAAAAGATAAAGGTAAAGCAAGGGTAATGCTATGAGGTGCATGGCTTTCGCTTTGTTGAGTTTAGTTAAGGTAAAGCAAGGTAAACTAATTTTTTGTGAAGTGATGGTTAAGAGGCGTTATGCTGAGTAGTGCAGAAGTCTTGTGAAGAGTGGTGGAGGTAATGTCCAGTTAAGCGTTATGAAGTTTTGGTGGGGTGGGGTTATCCATTGCTTTGTAAAGGTTGTGTCAAGCCTGATTATGCAATGTAAGGGAAAAGTAAAGTTTGCCTTGCTTTGTATCGGCAGAGTAAGGTTGAGCTTAGCTAAGTATAGGCAGAGCAAGGAGGGGTGTGATATTGTATGGTAAGGTAAAGGTATAGTAAAGCTGATTGCATTAAAGTGCTGTGTTGGCAATGTTTACCTGAACATAGCGTTGCAGAAGTAACGCATTGTTATTTGTGGTTATGCAGAAGTTTTGTGTTGTAGTATGGAGCTTAGCAGGAGTAAAGCGAGACGGTGCGATTCGCCGTTTTGTAAAGGTAAAGTAAGGAGTGGTAATGGACAGCAGTAGTTCTGCTAAGTTGCGTATTTTGGAGTATTGCAAATGCATAGTTAAGTTATGTTGAGCGGTTGCCGAGCAAAGTTTTATAATGCTTTGCAGAGGTATAGCGATGCGTGGTTTCGTATTGCCTTGTTGGGGTGTAGCATGGTAAAGCTGGGTCATGTAGAGGAGAAAAATGAAGCAACAACTTGGACACATAATAAAATTTAGAGATTCCAGAGGCGACAGTCATATTGGCAAGCTCATTGGCGTCTCTGAAAACGAAATTTACATAAAGATTCTTACTCTTGATGACAGAATTGAGTTTTATTCTGTCTATGGAATTTATGATTACCAGGACTTGGGACTTGACCCAATGGAAGAAGTGATGAAAGAAATAATTGAAAGGACAAAAAGATACAAAAGATGGCTGATTGATGTATAATTAAAATAGGAGGGTGAAAAATGAAGGCTCTAATAAATGAGTATGGAACTCTTTATCTTGAGAAAAAGGGAAAACTGATACCTATGATATGTCCCTTCAAGAATAGAGAGTGTGGAGACTGGTGTCCTCTGTTCAGTGAGCCAAAGCCAGTGATGTTTATTGATAAAGATAAACCCTGCCTCTGGGAACTTTCCCTTTGCCTTAAAACTTATCGCATAACTGAATTCATTGACAGAAGAAAATGAAAGCGATTTCAACAAGGAGGAGGCAATGGACTCTCTTTACAAAGGAGACTACCTCCTTGAAACCACCACCTCCCACTCTTACGAGATAAAAAAGTGGAACTCCCAAAAAAATTCTTATGAGCTTCTTGGAGTTTATATTGTCAATACAGATGATTTTGATGTTCATAAGCAGGTGAAGTTGTTTGAGAAGTTGGTTGAGTTTTACGAAGAACTGGAAAATCCACTTTGAATTTCCTTACAATAAATATTATTTATAATAATATTTATTGTAAGTAATTCAAAGCCAGTTCAAACGAAAATTTTTGCCGAAAAAGTTCGTCTCCTTACGTAAATATTTATCGTAAAGAAAGTGCTTGGAAAATTGTTTAGTGAGCTGGTCAACAATTCAAAATCTCGACGAAATATCGGAAAATTGTAGTAAAAAGTTGTTTAGCAAATTAGTCAACAATTCAAAACTCCAGCAAAATATCGGAGGTAGCAATAGAAAAGAAAGTTTAGTAGGTTAGTCAACAATTCAAAACCTCAACAAAATATCGGAGGTTCACTGAAACGCCCCCCCAATCCCTAATCCTTACCTCCCCTTGTGTCCATCTACCCCCCCGCTGGCAAGCCCAAAAATCGGGACAGGCTTGCCACCCATCCCCTGCCACCCATCCCCTGCCACCCATCCCCTGCGACGGGCTTGCCGCCCCTCTCCTACAGAATAAAAAATCGGGACGGGCTTCACACCCGCCCCGCCCCTCTGATTAAATTAAAAAAATAAAAAATGGGATGCGGGCTGTCACACCCGCACCCCGCATGTAGCTTAGAGTCTTACCTTTTCGCTAAAGAAATAGCCAAGAGACTTTTTGTCCCCAAAGTCACGTTTTTCTGCATTGAGGATATATTTTCTTTCAACGTCTCCACATCTGATAATCATCTCAATTTCTGCCTCGCTCGGTAGATTTTCGAACAATTCTTTACGCTCTTTTCCCCTCAGGTTTTTACTACCTACAACGTAAAGTCCGATACTCATTTGATACTTCATAGCACACACCCCCTTTGTTTTTATTTTGCCTGCCAGCGGGTTTCTGACCCTTGCTGGCAGGCTTCACTCTTTTACCAATCTTCCGACAAACTGCATTTTCTCTGGGTTTCCGCCGATTTTCACAGCTCGGATTGATACAAATTTTCGTTAAATTTTTGTTAAATTCTCATTGACTTTGAGACTTCGTCTTTTTATTTTTTCTTTACTTTCTCTTAAAATTTGAGAAATTTGGATTAATATTTTGTTCTTATTGTCATGATTTTTGGAATTCGAAGTAAGAAATAAGAAATAAGAAAAACGGAAGACTTGAAGACAAGAGAAAAGGATACAAAATTAAAATTATTTTTGATATAAAGGCAGGAATAAATTGTTTATGTTTGGGCAGGAATAGAGAAATAAAAGAAAATATTTGGCAAAATAAAAAAATGCCGACACCCCGTTATGGAGTGTCGGCATTAATTGGTTAGTAGTAAATCCAGTCTCCTATGTTTTCCTCATAAGTTACTTTTAATACCAACTCATTCTCACTGAATACCTCTAATAGTTCAATGTTCTTTATGTCTCCTATCTTTCTTTTCTTGGAACTCCCCTTACTATGAACATAATAATCTTCGTATAAAATAGGCTTTCCATTTTCAAAGAGAATCTCATAGTTATAGGAAGGGTCATTTTCATTGAATCCTGCTCCGCCTCGATGGTCAACCAAGCTTTTGTCAGCAAAGATTCTAAACACACCTCTCAGTTCTTTTACCATTTCCTTCACCTCCCTTTGTTTTCATTTTTGAGACCCAGTAAGGGATATGACCTTACTAGGTCTCTTTTTGAGCTTAATGGAAGACATATTTTGATTTTTTCTCGAGAACTAAGTATCTTTGCACTTCAAGAGTTTCGGGATTAATATCTTCCTCTTTCTTCACATCAAAGAAATTTGCCAAAAAATCAATCTCTTCTGGAAGAAGGTCTCCTGCTCTAATAATATGAAAATTTCCTTTTAATAAATCCCCTACTTTCTCTTGTCTCATCTTATCACCCCCTCCCCCTTTTTTTTAATTTTTTCTTTTTGACCAATTTTCCGACAAAGGGCAGGGATTTTGGCTTGAAATCGCTTTCAATTTTTCCCGTTAAATTGGTTAAATCATTCGTTAAATCTTTCTTTTCGTAAACACAGCCTTTCGCTCCGAAGCACGGAATATCCTCTCTTGCATAGCAATAATAAGGAGTAAAAAACGGACATTCCCAACAATCACAAAAATCTTCCTCATATTCATATCTGCCAAAAGAATAAGTTTCTGGTAACTCATATCTTTTATTTCCTAATTCCTTTATTAGCTTTGGGATTGTCTTCATTGTATACTTTAAGGCAGGCAAATAGATATACTCACTTTCCTTTCCATGCTCATTATAAAAGCCTGCTGATAAATTCGCTGAGCACACATTAAAGTGTTCTCCAAGAACGGATATATCCGAAAAGCTTCCTATATTCCATTCAAAGAACATCTCTACTTTCTTGATGAACTCAATATTTTCTTCGTCATTGTTATAGCAAACAAATTCTTTAAAGCCTCTTCTATCTATCTCAATGAAATATGGAGTATCCTTTAATTGTTCTTCAAACAGTCTGCATGATTCTTTAGCCCCCTTCCCTCCCGTTTCTTCTAAGTCTGTGAACAAACAATTTACATCCAACTCATTGTATAGCTCCATTAAAGCATAAACTCCACACCTGTCATCACCACCAATCCCTTGAGGAGACCAGATATACTTTTCATTATGCAGAATGTCTCTATTTTCCCAATTTGGTTTATCATCATAGACAGTATCGATATGAGCAACAAGGCAAGGAAGACCGCTTCCCTTGAACCACAAGAAGGAAAACTTTCCAGGAATACAATCTTTGTGGCTCTTTATCTTTCTTCTTAAATCCTTCTTACTCATTCTTAATATTTCTAATAACATTTCCCTATTTATCTTCATTATGCCACCTCCTCTTCTAATTTGTCTGTTCTATAAAGATATTGACATTGAGGATAAGCACAAACTTTTTCTTCTGCCATTTCCTTAAGATAAGGATATTTTTTTGCGTAATGT
>Ga0190309_1000284_pt1 | contig 14809 bp, 23 predicted proteins | sample 48700767_MG_FD_161656 | JGI IMG/M metagenome (GOLD analysis project Ga0190309, IMG submission 161656) | Hydrothermal vent sediment bacterial communities from Southern Trench, Guaymas Basin, Mexico - 4870-07-6-7_MG | ecosystem: Environmental > Aquatic > Marine > Hydrothermal vents > Sediment ... | reverse complement strand
GCGTACCAATCACCCCTTACCTATGACCTGATGTCCTATATATACTTTTCATTAAATATCTTAAATGAATCAGTACTTACTTGTAAACCTATTGACAAAATAGTGAACTGGAATTATATCTCTATCACTCCTGAACCCACATTTATTGCATTTACCAACTCTATGATGTTTGAGTTTTCTAAATGTTAGCTTTTCATTACAATATGGACAGTATTTCGAACTAAGCCTTAAGAATAGTATTGGTACTCCATACCATAGTGCTTTACACTCTAGTATTTTAGCAAATCGTAGTAGTGTCTGCTGTAGTGATGTGCCTTTTAAGCCTTCAGCTATCGGTTTATCCACTATTATTAGTGGTTGGGCATTATACCTCTTGGCTATTCTCCTAGTCCTTAAGACTATTTCGTTAGTACTCTTAGCGACGAAATCCTTGTTAATAGCCCTCTGCCTCTTAAAACATGATTTTACTATCTTGTTGTAGAGTAGTTTTCTACTGTGATCGAGTGAGCCGATATTCCTCAACCTATCCCTAGTCTTCTGGATTTTTGAAGTATATCTTAACAGAGGGGTAAGGTTTTTCCTCCTATACTTCTTCACCCTAATAACCCTCCACTCCCCCTTATCGCAGTCTAGGTAGAGCCATGTACAGACCATTCCATACTTTGAATTCATATCAACTACTGCTACAATCCACCTCCCCTGTGATAGTGGTAGTCTAATATATGGGATACTACTCTTCTTTGTAAAGTGGAGGTGTACTTCGAGAGTATTATCCCTAAGTACAAGTGTTGCTGTTTTCGATGGATTGTTGATAAGTATTTTTCTTAAATAATTACAAGCTTTTCTACTTAGTGGTAATTTTAGTGATCTTCTCCTGTAAAATCCTCTAATCCACAATTCCTGTCTCTCCAGATTTACTACGGTACAGTGCTTCTGTTTGGGGTAAATATCAACTGAGACCTTAGGTCTCAGTCTTATTAGTGTTCCCTTGGGTCTATGGGTTTTTACTATTTCTTTAAAAAGGTAATTCTGTGAGCTAACATTTAAAAGACAATCATGAAAGTAACTAGGTAGTGAATGTAGCTTATCAATTACCTCCTCAGATGGTTTTATACCAAGCCTTTTACACCAGTACAAATGTGTAGCAATAGCTTTGAACTCCTTGAAGAGAGATATTATTGGCTCTACATCATATCCCAGTCTCTCTATAAATGGTAGTGGGTATTTGAAGGTAAATGTTCTCGTCACCTTCATCATTCCACCCTAGAGAAGACTAGGTATTTCCTTCCATCAATTACCCTAATTTCACATTTGAGGAATTCTCCCTTTCTCCAACCCAACTCTCTTATAGCCTCCCTTGGTGCGACTATGAGATATACACCATCCTTTCTTAAATGTAGCCTAACTACCTTGATTATCATTCTTACCCCCATTAACCATATAGAGTAAGGTTTATAAAGTTTTAGGTCTAATAATGCATGGTTGCCGAGGGCGACCCTAACAGGGTGTGAGCCTTTCGGTTCGGGAGACCTCCCCGACCTGAACAGATGATGGCGGATCTATGCGGGTGCCGAATGGTGAGGTAAGTCCCGTAGGAAGATGAAGAAACAGAGGTCTGTCGGAGTACTCGAAGAAGCTACAGGCTACCTCAAGCGAACCCAGAGATGAGAGGAACAGCACTACGTCCCTCCAATTGATCATCGTTAATAGGTTGGAAAAAGAGTACTTAACTATTTCTCTCTTCTATCGTACTCTATGATCACTATGATCCTTTTGACCCTAGGATTTATCATCAGATCCCTGACTAGGCACTCTATCTCGTACTTCTTGTTGGTACTCCTCTTCAGCTTATCCTTCTCCTCCATAATGGATGACCCCCTGCACCGCAGATCGGGCATTTTTCTATATCTCTACAGTGCTTACCGTACAACCCGTACTTCCTCATGTCTATCTCCGCACCACACTTGGAGCAGTAACACTTCTCGGGCGGCGTCTTGTAAAGGTACTTCGGGGACGAACTACCGGCGGATCTCAGGATCAGGGTGACCGCAACATACGTGAGACCCAGCATCCCGAGCATTATAATTGTCCACGTTATTTTTGGCCATAACCACTTCCTCAGGCCTTCAAGTTGCTTCCTGAGTTCCTCGTCCACACTTAACCCCGTTTAACCTCTCCAGCTTGGCAATAAATACCTTTTTCTCATCCTCGTCTAGGAGTTCGTAGGTCTCCTCGGCGCTCAGGACGTGGTACAGATCCCTGCCTATCCTCTCCCTCAGCTTCTCGATGAACGAATCCGGTACCCTTATGCCGTGCTCCTGTACGCTATCGCAGTATATGCACTTGAAGATGTAGTGGACTACGTATCCAGTGCCGATGGGCGCCTTTGTGACGGTGATTAAATGGACTACCCTAGTCCTCCCGCAGATCGGGCACCTGTACTTTATCGGCTCTATCCCGTACCTGTTACCGCTCAGCCTGAACATCAGCTAACTCCGTAGTCCACGTAGGCTAACGCGTAGTTCAGGTCGAACGTACCGCCGGTGGTTGCCGTAATGCACTCTATCCTAAGCTCTAGGATGTCGCCGTCGGAGGGCAGGGATGTAGCCTCTACCTCGCTCTCACCGGCCGCTGTGAAGTCGATGTAGCATACGTACGCTCCAGCGGTCACGTCGTATATTCCGACCCTCACGGTGGCCCCAGAGGTTATCGCCGAGCACTCGGCCCTCAGCTTGAGCGTTTTTACGTGCTTGGCCGAGAACGGTATCCTGACCGCGCTCACCTTGACGCCGGTTGCAGAAGCATCAATACCGCTGGTGGGCGGTAGCACCAGTAGCGGTGCCCTAAGGTATATTGCGTTCGGGGCTATGTCATCTTCAGTCACGAGCCTCCTGACCGGCATACTCACCCCTATCTTAGAATGCGGGACTGAAATAAAAATGTATGGAAAAAAACCTATCTGGTTGTTCCTAATACCCGATTACTACTAGGGTCACGGTCTGGGCGCTCAGGTCGGTGCCGTTCGGAACCTCTCCGGACGGCCCGTCGCTGGAGGAGCTGTACGTGTAGTAGTGCACCACCACCGTGACCGAGTTGCCGCTGATGCTAAGCCCCCCCACCTTGTACCCGCCGGTTATGAACGCGAAGAGCACCTGGTCGACCATGTTGAGTTCGGGTATCCTCACCGAGAAACCCCCGGACGAGTAGCTGGACGGCCCGGATGACGATGCCGCCACTATCTTCTTCCCGTCCGCTGTGACCCCCAGTACTGTTGCCCTCGCTACTACCAACTACTTCACCCCTAGCTTACCCACTTAAGCTCCTTGAGGAACTCGTACTCGTAGAACGCCACGCCTAGGAGTGGGATCTTGCTGGTGCCGCTCTCGTGCGGCATGACTCCCAGCATGTACTCCATGTCGTGGAGCATGGGCAGGCATCCGGGCGTCCTGTACACGTAGATCAGCTTGTTGGTCTCGACTGGTATCTCGATGAGTGGGCTGACCGTGTAGGGTCCCTGCGCGGCCGTCTCCCTAGTGTACATGTGTATCTGGTATATCCTAGGCGTTGTCCCTATTTCGAGGATCCCGTTCTTGAGCAGTAGTATCTCGCACCTACTGCCCTCGGTCGGGCAGGGCCTGAAGTAGTTGGTTCCGTCTCCCAGCAGATATCTTTCAGTTCCGGCCGTCAGCGATATCTCCCAGGTGTTGAGGGTGTACTGGGAGTAGGCTGGGGATGTGGAGGATGCGGTGGCCGCGTACCTTATGAACTGGGGCGTTATGAGGGTGACTCCTATGTGGCCGGGGTTGGACGGGGGTATCGTTATGGTCTTGTTGTCGAGCTTGTTCTTGGCTATCTGGGCAAATGCCTTTATGGCCTCTATGTTCTCGTTGAAGATGGCCGCCACTATGGGGGACTGCCTAGACAGCTCTGTCTTGACCTCGTTTATCCAGGTGTCGAGTTCGCTGGCCTCGTCGCCGGATAGGGGGGTTGCCGCCACGCTCTCCTTAAGGAATAGTGGCTTTATCCCCACTGCTATCGATGCCGAAAACAGTTCATCTACCCTTACTGTTGCCATGGTTCCACCGTGTTTTTTACCCGATAGTCATAAATAAATATTTGTCATACATGTAATACAATTGGTGGTGGCATGAGGAGGGGGAAGAGGGCCGACGAAGTGCTCATGATACGCGTTTATAGTGAGGACAAAAAGAAATACACTAGGCTATACTTCAGGTACAGGGAGTTGCTCGGCTGGTCGCACGCCGAGGTGTTCAGGCTGATGGTCTCGCTCTTGGAGGAGCACACTAGGCTACATTTGACCGGCGCTACAGCCTAGGGGGCTCTATCCTAGCCGGCTCTATCCTGTCCACCTTCATGGGGGTGGCTCTGCTCTCCAGAGTAGCCCTGCTCCTCACTCCCGTAACCGCAGTCCTCGTGGCGGTCGATGCCGCTGTCGGCGCTGGGCTTCCCTTAGCCGCGAAAAAGAGCCGCCTTGTTGTAGGCTCCAGTTACTAGGCACTGGCCTCCGGCCACTGCTAGGAGTATGTTGACCTCGGAGGGTATCCATCTCTTGGTCTCGGAGTAGTATGCGAACACCTGGGCTATCAGGCCGAGGACTATCTTCCACGTGTCCTCGTCCAGCTGTGTTATCTGGGTTGCGAGTTGGCTGGCTACGTACTCAAGCCCCTTCCCTAGAACCATCCCCGCGTCCATTATGGCTACATCGGTTGGCCTAGTTATGCTTACGCTCATACTGATCCCATTTGGATAGTAGAAGAGGTCAAATTTAAATTTAACTATGCAGTTAAAATAATCGGTGTGAGATGTGCCGTTGGCCGCATCTTCGGCGTCTAGGGGCATCACCGTCACGGCCATGGCCGGAGAGGTAACCATAAGCGTGGACAAGAGGAAGGCAAAGATAGGCGACGAGCTTGTCTTCAGCGGCTACACCGTGGCCACGGAGTTCGACTACGTCGCGGACGTGGAACTCCAGATACAGGTCGGTGGTGCGTGGAGGAGGGTCATGGACTGCCGGGTCGGGTATCCCCCCCATCCCCCCGCGCCTGGGGACAGGCTGTCATGGGAGGCCAGGTGGACCGTCCCTAGGTCTTTCGCGGGCGCCAACCTCGGCTGTAGGACCTGGAGCTTCAGAGCCGTGGATCACGCAAGCGGCGCCGTGAGCGGAACCGTCAGCGTCACGATTGCGTGGAGGACTTCCATAACCGTATCCGCCCCGTCCACGGTCAGGGCCGGGGAGGCGTTCACCATAAGCGGTAAGCTCACTAGGGAGGACGGGGTCGGGCTCGGGGGCAAGAGCGTCAGGATAGAGATAACGGGGCCTGAGAGCAAGAGCACTACCGTTACTACTGCACGAGATGGTTCTTACTCCTGGAGGACTTCCCTAGCTAAGACCGGGGACTACACTATAAAGGCTACTTTCCCAGGTGAGGGTTTCAGTCCGACCGCCATCCTCACGGCTGTGGGCGGTGTGGATAACGTAATCCGGTTCGCGGTACCCCTAGCAATAGTGCTGTTGGTAAAGAGGTTAGCGTAATGCCGTACATGCCGTGTAGCGCCACCGCAGAGATCGAGGTCACTACTGCACCCCCTCCAGAGGTTCCGCCCGAGAAGGGCGTTATCTACGGCTGGGTCAGGGATGCTAGAACCCGTAAGCCTGTTTCGGGTGCGTCCATAACCATTAATGGCTATACGGCTACTACCGATGAGAAGGGGTATTACGAGGTCTCGGTGTCCCCAGGGGACTACACCGTCACCGCTAAGAAGTCTGGGTACAGGGAGGCTAGGAAGAAGGTTAGCGTGGGCGTGGGTGAGAGAGTTGAGTGTAGCTTCTACTTGGCTCCTGTTTTAGTTGTGCCGTCGTGGTGGTGGTACGCGGTAGCCCTCGGGGTCGTATCGCTTGGCGTGGTTGCGGTCACAGTCTGGAGGAAGAGGGTTGAGAGGGCTAGGGCTGGTATTGTTATGTAAGTACCTTCTGATAGAAGCTTCTTATCCCTCCGTCACAATAGCCCAATACCCCGCCTTCAGGTCTGTAGTAGATAGACCCACGCGCCTCGCATAGGGTTCCATCCTCTTGACGTACTCATCGATAGAGCAGTATTCCTTAACCTCTTCCTTCCTCCTAGGCCTCAGGAGAAATGGAATAAGTGCAAACGCCATGACACCACCTCGATTATCCTATACCTCCGCCCACCATGAAAATTTGAGGTTGTCTGTCCCGCTGGGGGGCGCCGTGCTGAAGGTGATTATGATGTACGTGTCGTCCACGGATATGGTCTTGTCGGCATGGGCGTCCGGTGTTAGTGGTGAGACCACGTACTTCGATGGAGCACTTACCAGACCGTGCTCGATCTTGAACTCCGTAGTTGAACCATCACCACTAAATGTAGCTATTCCACTATTCTTTTTCTTCTTTGAACCGATGTACACGTCCTTATAGTAGTAGCTCAGACCTACATCCCTCGTCCCATCCAAGTATATGAATGCTTCATTTCTCGTTGTCTCATAGTTTATCGTAGCTCCTTTGCTCTGCAACTTGCAGTTTATGAACTGAACTTCTGCAACATTCTTAAGTGTCCCCGTGATGTAATCATCAACAAGATATACGTCCCCAGCACTTACCATTATGTAGATATACGAGTTCAAGAATAATGCACCACCAAGAAGTGGGTATGCTTCAGCAGTCTCCGACCTGATCAGGTGATCCCCATCGTGTTCGAGTATGAATAATGAGTTCTCATCAATATACCTATGCAGACATCCTTCTATTCTTAGAATATCGAGTGTATCAGGATTAGACCAGAGATAACACGAATGTGTTCGTAAGAGATTTAGTGTTGGTCTTGTTGAAGTACCTATCCTTATTCCGCATCCAGCACAGTTGTCGAGATCGACGACCTGCCCCGATAGTGCAAAGTGTCGAGAAGCACCAGCGGTAAGCCTTACGAACTTCAAAGTTGCAGTACCCGCTCCCGCATTATAGTAAACCCCCTTTGCTCCAGAGCATCTCACTTTTTCTATCATCGAGCCGTCTATATTATCGAAATATATCTCGTAGTCAGTTGTACCACCTATGAAGACACGTTCGACGAGTACATTAAGCGATGCTGTAGCGTCCCTAACGGCGTACAGACCGTGCTTTGCCAAACCGTTACCATCCAACGCCAGATTCCTAATCTGCTGGTACTCGTAGTCACATTTAATCATGTAGTCCATCGATCTGTTCGCAATCAGTCGTGCACCATAATCCCTTAACTTCCCTCCCTCTCCAATTAATGTTACAAACTTTGCATCTATAGGAGAGTTTAGTAAGTATTCCCCGCATTTCAGGAAGACTACACCATTAGGGTATATGTTATCTACCGCACTCTGTATCACTTCACTCGCATCGTCGTCCTCGAAGGTCAATCCCTTACCGCTCCTGTACGCCTTATAGACGTCGCCATCTCTTTCAATAACGAACGAGAATCCCCTGACGTCCGCCGTGTACTCCTTCGGGTGTACGTGGAATCCGTATGCCATGCTCTCACCTACCTATTCATATAAATGCTGATAAAAAATTATCTCCTCTTTAGCCACTCCTGAAGCTTCTTTACCCCTATGACTCCTATGGGTATCAGTATCGGCCAGTAGGGCAACGGCACTACCACCTTCCTCAGGTCGAAGTCGCACCTGACGGTCTCCCCAGCCCCGACCGTGACCCTCCTCCTCTGAGTCCCGTACCCCTTCATGCTCACCTCGACGGTGTAGGTTCCGGGCACCACCTCCACCCTGTACCTGCCCTCCCTATCCGTCCTCGTGGCGTAGGCGTCTATGGTTACCGATGCCCCCTCCAGCGGTTCCTTCGTCCTAGCGTCCCTCACTACACCGTATACCACTCCCCTCCTAGCCACCACGGGCGCCTCTATCTTCACGAACTTCCTGTCGTCCACGACCTTCTCCATGTCCTTGTAGTGACCAGCCGATACGGTCACGGTCACGCTCCTTTCGGGCATTATGAAGCTACCTATGAACGCCGTTAGTGTACCTCCCGACGGTATGCTGTACTCCCTCTCCGAGAACTTCTCGGTGTCGTACAGCCCCTCCACCCATATCCTACCGGATGCGCCTACGTTCTTCAGGATTACCTTAACGTTCACCCTCTCTCCCTTCCTAGCCTCCTTTGGTGCTATTATCTCCACTACCTCGGCTACTGGGGTTGCTGGAGGTACCCCTATCCTTACGAGCCTGAAGTCGCACCTAGCGGTCACTCCGGAGCTTATGGTCACCCTCTTCGACTGCGACCTGTACTCCGGGTGGGATGCGGTAGCCGTGTGAGTGCCCGCCGGTATGGCCGTGAGCAGGTAGTAGCCCCTAGCGTCGGTCTTGGCGCTCTTCCCCGCGCACGTGACCGTGGCCCCCAGGATCCCCCTTCCGGTGGTGGCGTCCACGACGTACCCCTCTAGGTTGCCGGTCTCCTCCGGCCTAGCCCCTACCCTCACCGTGAACTCCCTGCTGTCGGCTATGAGGTACGGCGATACCCCCCTGTCCCACAGTTCGCACACGAGCCTCCAATCCATGGCTTTGGTCGGCGCGGTTAATGTCAATATAAAGGACTTCTCCTCCCCCCTCCTGCTGAAGTAGAACATCTCCGACGCGAGAACCCTCCCCGTCGCCTTCTCGACTATCTTGACCGTCGCCGGCACGGGCAACCTTACCGGCTCTATTAGCTTCACGCGCACCTCCACCCTGAACCTAGTGCCCTCGGGCACGGGCACCGTCGGGTAGGATAGATAAGTTATCTCCATCTTGGACGGGGCCGTGGGCGCCCTGACGACCAGAACCGCCGTCCTCCTGTCGTCCTCGACCATCCTGTCGTCCTCGTAGTGGCCGGACGCGAAGACGACGGTGTAGGTGCCGTGGGCGTCCACGTACCCGAACCCCACGCCCAGCCTGCTCCTCTGACCGGCCTCGAACCAGTGCCTGACGAGCCTCTCGGCCCCTATGCCCTCTATCCACCCCTTCAGCCAGCCCCAGCCCCTGACCGCGCTGTCGTTCTTCACGTCCACTAGGAACCCTACCTCCTCGTGCACGGTCCTCTCAAGCCTCTCCGGGGTCACCCCGACTATGACGACCTTCATCTTGACCTCGGGTGCCTTCGCCCTGACCACCCTCTCGACGGACGCCGTCGTAACCCTTCCCCTCCCAGCCTCTATCCTCACGACGACCCTGTCGGCCCCCGCCGGGAAGAGAATACCCGTCGTCACCTCCCTCCCGGTCCCCGGATCCAGCTCGTATGATTCCGACTTGTGCAGTTTCCCGTCCGCGTACACTCTGTACCAGATCCTTCCCCTAGTCTTCCCTGTGTTCACGACCCTGAACCTGACCGGGAACCTGCTACCGGGCGTCCACTCGGAGGGTATGTCCACTGCCTCTATCCCGCCCTTCGGATCCACGTCCGGCAGGGTGAAGGTAGTCCTAGTGACGGCGCTGGCCACCCCGTCGTTCCAGCGTATCTCCAGCGTGTGCGCGGTGCCCCCCGCGGCGTCCACGACGACGGTGTCGGGCGCGTGGTACGTGGCCGGCTCCCCGTCCACTAGGATCCTCTCTATGTACCTGCCCCAAGGCGTGGGGACGTTCGTGCGGAACTTGACCCTGAACGCCTCCCCGTTCCACTTCACCTCCGCTATCTCCACCCTGACCTCCCTCGGGAGTACCGAGTACCTGTAGCTGTAGGTGCCCTCGGCCTTGGACAGGACGTAGAGCTTCCCGTGAACCTCGGACTCCACGTGGAACCAGAACGCGTTCCTGTAGCTCCCAGCCGACGCGTACGGCACGAACGCGGTGGTCTCGACCGTGCACGGCTCCCCCAGCCTCCAAGTCTTCTCGACGCTCTTGATGTTCTCGCCGGAGAGGTCTACTATCCCCGTCCTGCACGGGAACGTGCCCTCGGGTATCTTCAGCACCGCCTTCGTCACGGTCAGCGTCAGCCTTACCCTGATCCCCTCCTTGTAGCGCACCACGTCGGGCGGGTTCGGCTCCCACTCAAGAGTCCACGTCCCCTCTACGATGACCTCGACTCCGGGTATCAGGTTCGGCTTTAGTGTCCCGCTCACCCTGCCCATTTTCTCACCTTCATCAGCTCGTAGAGCTTGACAACCCCGTATATGCCTACCGACAATACCAAGGACTTCAGTAGCGGGGTCGGCACGGGCTCCATCCTAGCCCTCGGCGTCGGCAGTACGTCGAGCAACCTACAGACGGTCGATATCGGCGTGGCTATGCTTATCTTGTCCGACCCCGCGAATCCCAGCGCCACTATCCTGTTCTCCTCGTCTAGGAAGGCGGAGCCACTATCCCCAGGGAGCATCATGGGTCTGTCCGTCACGACCTGGTTCACGAACGTGACGACTCCGGCCTCCCCTCCGTCCACCCTGACCGTCGCGTTCACAAGCTCTATCCGGCCCTCCGTGACGCCCGAGGTCCTACCGGATTTGGATACGCTCATGCCGACCTCCGGCTCGGCCCAGCCCTCCACCTTCCCTATCCCAGCTATCTCCCCCTTCACGGGCACTATCGGGTGCGATGCGGATGCGTCCGCCAACGCGAGTATCCCGACCCTAGTGTCCGTCCACCTCCTGAGGCTCCCCACGACGTCCTCGGGGTCTCCCCCGTCCGCCTCTCCCGGCGATATGGTCGGCGACCCAGCGTGGGCCAGCCTCTTCCTGCCCCATATCCCGACAACATGCGACGCGGACAGGAGCATGGGCCTGTTGGTGTACCTGTCGTACACGACAGCCCCCATGGTCCCCGTGGGCCCCTTCAGGAGCCCGTAGGACACTCCGCCTATTAACGGCACGACCTTCTCACCCCTGTAGGCCTCCAGGGGCCTAGGCAGTTCCTCCTCGAAGACCATCAGCTTGACCTTCCCCACGACCTTCGTCTCCACGTCCCCGAACGCCTCCGCCACCTCCTCCTCAAGCTCCCCGCTGTTCCTCTCTAGGAGGACTACCCTCCTGCCCTCCGCGTCCACGCCAACTCCTACTATCTCCCTCCTCCTCTCGAACAGCTCGGCCTCGCTCATAACGCCATCACCCCGACCAAGGGCGTCAGGGGTACCGTTATCGTCCTCTCCCTCACTATTCTGATCCTGACCTCCTCCGTGTCGTAGCCGTCCTTAGACACCGTGAGCCTGTAGGCGCCCCTAGGCACGTCGAATGCGACCGTGCCGTCCGAACCCGTAGTCCCCGTGCGCCCGTCTAGGGCCACCGCGGCGCCCACGATCGGGTTGCCCGTATTTACATCTATAACCCTAACTACCACCTTCATGCACTCCCCTTTAAAAGATGCAGGTGTAAAATAAAAATCTTGGTGCGGGAACCTACTTGGTGATCGCCTCGATGAAGAGATCCTTGACGAAGTTCAGGTAGGCCTCAAGCCCCTTCAGGCCGTACTCAAGCGCCTTGATGAAGTACTCCAGCCTCTCAGGGTGGCCGACTGCGGCGACTGCTAGGACTGCGCCGGTCGCGAGGACGAGCAACGCCACCACTACCACGAGGAGTTTCTCCAGCCTCGTCATCACGGATTTCCTCCCGAAAGCGTATTTAAATGTTGCGCAGGGCTACCTAGGCGGGGGAGGAGGGTAGTAGTATGCTGGGGGCGCCGTTGGAGGTACCGGCCTCATCAATTGATATATTATGTAGAGCGCCCCTATCGCCACGGCGCCCCCGACTATCCAGGGGACGTAGGGCATTATCTTCTCGAACGGCGACGGAACCTCCTCCTTCGGCGGGCCCGTGCTCGGCTCCTCCCCCGTGAACTCAAGGTAGAGCACCGCCGTTATCTCCCCTCCCGCGTCGGCTGGGAAGTACGGCTCCTTCCAGAACGCGACCTTCACCACGTTCCTCCCGTTGGCCACCCACGTCGTCACCTCCCTCTCCGCCTCCCTCGTGGTGCACTCCTGGAGGAAATCCCACCAGAAGGACACCACCTCGAACCCGTTGAACTCCATCTTGAACTTCGTCCTTCCGGAGTACGCGTGGACGGACACCTCGATCCATGCCCTCGTGAGCTTGGTCTTCTCGGCATCCCACTCTATGATGAACTCGAACTTCTTCTCGTGGCTACCCCAGTTCCACGGCACGTCGAGCTTATAGTCCCGCAGTATCGTGATCGTCTTTAGCGGCATCTACATCCTCCTCGCCAGTATGTACGCGGCAAGCGCCACCGACGCGCCCCCGAGCACTATCTCGATTAGGGACAGCCACCTGAGCCTCTCCTCCTCGGGCAACTGGGTGAGCCAGTTGTAGAGCGCTATCCCAGCCGACGCGGACGCCAACAGCCCACCCAAGAACCTAGGGTCTACCTCTATCTCGGGCATCCAACCACCAAGAAATAAGGTGGATGAAAAAATTTAAGCATTATGGGTTTTCCTGCTCTTCCTCCACGGCTATGATGAGGTTCCCCTCCCCGTCGAGGCCGAGGTACAGCCCCTCCCCGACCTCCTCCAGCTCCCCGCGCTCCAATTTTACCCTTTTGAACTCTACCCTTTTGGCCCTTTTCATGATGTTGCGTATCTTCTCAAGCTCTTCCCCGTCCCTGACCTCGAAGTCCTCCAATTCCTTCTCGTCTATCCTTATGTCCAGCTTCACGGTGCCACCCCTTCAGCCCCTGAGCTTCTTCAATCTTTCAACCTCCTCCCTAGGGATGCGCCACACGTAGCCCTTCTTCCCCCTAGGGATCTTCACCGCCTTCACCTGGCCCTTCTTTATCTTCTTCTTCAGCGAGGTGACGGACTTGTAGCCAAGCTCTGCGGCCGCCTCGGCTAGGCTCATGTACTCCCCCACGTGTACCTGTAGAGGATTTCGTACGCCTCCTCCACCGCCTCGTTCAGCCACTCCCTCGCTTTCGGGTTCTTCAGCACCTCCTTCAGGGACGGCTCCCTCCTCACCAGCTCCTTTGCCAACTTCTCCACGTCCAGCAGGTACTCCTCCACCCTCCACCAGTTCGCCCTCAGCGTCGGCACTAGGAACAGCCTCGTGTTCCTCTCCCAGAGGTTCAGTTGCCTGAACAGGTTCCTCACCCACTCCCTCGGGTCTTCCTCCAGCGGGTTCCCCTCCAGCTTCTCCCTCAGGACCTCCCTCAGGTACCTCTCCACCAGGTCTTCCAAGCCCCTCCACCTCCTCCCTGATGCCCTTCGCCTCTTCTACCTCTTTCCTGATCTCCCCTAGCCCCTTTTTTTCCCTTTCGAGCCTGCTCGGCCTTTCGGGCCTCTCCTCCGCCGGTCTCTCCTCCGCGACGACCCTCACCTTCGGCCTCTCCCCCAGCTTCCTGACCTCCTTCTTCTCGGGCGGTGCCTGCGGTTGCTGACCCCTCATCGCCTGTATCGTGCCGAGCAGTCCGACGACCCTCTCTATGAGGTCTAGGATTGTCTTGGCGCCCTCTGTTGGCTGGGAGGGCGGCCTCACCGGCAGGGACGTGGGCGCCGGAGCGCCCCCTAGCCTCCTCCTGAGGTCGTCTATCTTCCTCATGAGCGCGTCCACCTTCCCTATGTTCTCAAGGAATGCGTCCAGCTCCCCCTTGCTCAGCTTCTCCTCTATAGCCTTCCTGAGGGCGGAAAGCTCGGCCCTGAGCCTATCCGCCTCCCCTCCGCTCATGGAGGATATCTTCGCCTCAAGGGCCTCTATCTTGGGGAGCACCGATTCCTCGATCACCCTCCTGACCCTCTCCCTCTCCTCCTGCCTCTTGAAGTACTCGACCACGGGCTTGAGTTCCTCCGGGATCTCCCTCCCCTTCCCCCTCGCTAGGTCTTCTATCATCTTTTCGAGCCTCTCTATCCTCTTCTCCACCTCGTTCCCCCCCATCCTCTTCTCTAGGAGGTTCATCTGCATCATCTGCAACAGGGACTGCTGTTGCAACAGGTACGTGGTGAGGAGGACCTCCGGCAGGCTCATCTCATCCTTCCCGAAGCCCTTGAGTATGTTCTCTATGGCCTTCGTGTTGTACAGGAAGGGGAGGAACGGCCTAGGCCCCGCCGGCGTAGGCCTCTCCTCCTCCCTCTCCTTCGGCGCCTCCTCTATGGAGATCGGGGGTTTGCTGGTGTTCGCCTTCTTGGGTATGTACTCCTCCATCTCCTCCTGCATATCACCACCACCACGGCGCTCCTAGCATGTACCTCAGCAGGAGGCTGGTGTACCACTTCACTATGGGCGCCCTGTATATCTTCCTGAAGCCGAGCTTCCTCATTATGCCCAGGAAGAGGCCGAACTCCATGATGAACCTCAGGCCGTCCTCAAGCCTTAGGAGGGGGTTGGCCTTCCTCCTGTAGAGATCCAGCTCCTTCTCCAGCATCGCCGTGTACTCGGCAAGCTCGTCGTACTTGGTCATCTTCTCAAGGGCGTCGTAGACGAGCTGTGCGACGGGCACCCCCCTCTCCATGAGGGTCTCTAGGGGTATCCCCCTGCTCATGGCCCAGTGCATGAGGCCTATCCTTGCCTGCTCACCCAGGGAGAAGATAAGCTCCGTCTGCTTCCTAGCCATGTCCGCCACCTTGCTCATGTACTGCATCCAGACCGTCCTGTTCGCGGTCTGGCCGGGTGTCATGGGCTCAAGCTCCTCCTCGGATCTCCTCCTCCTGGGTGGCCTCCTCCTGACCTCCTTCTCCTCCCCCTCCCTCCTCCCCTTCTCGCCGTAGTAGAACCTCCTGTACCTCTCTATGACCTCCTGGAGTTCCCTATCCGCCATCACGTCCTCGACGCTCAACCTACCACCACTATCATTCCCCGTATGGTATATTTAAAGGTGTTGTAAGAAG
>Ga0190309_1000283_pt1 | contig 14896 bp, 14 predicted proteins | sample 48700767_MG_FD_161656 | JGI IMG/M metagenome (GOLD analysis project Ga0190309, IMG submission 161656) | Hydrothermal vent sediment bacterial communities from Southern Trench, Guaymas Basin, Mexico - 4870-07-6-7_MG | ecosystem: Environmental > Aquatic > Marine > Hydrothermal vents > Sediment ... | reverse complement strand
ATAATTCCTGAACCTGAACTCGGAAACAGAAGAACTATGCCCTTCTCAGCTTCTAGGAAAGACTTCAAACGTTTAATAGTGTCCCTATGTATAATTTTATATTCTTCCGCTCTATGACTGAACATTTGAACCCTCATAATTTCAAGAACTTCAGGGAAACAAGCCACGGGCCCGGCGGTAAAAAGCTTCCTTCTCGGGTAAACTATATTGTAAACCTCTTTGACAATGTCCTCATACATGTAAACCGCCTCTCATGCAAAATTGTTCTAAAAATATAAAAAGATAACTTCTACGGCTCATTGCTTTAAAACATTTTAAGCACAAAATTAACATTCAAGTAATTTACCATTTCTTAGACAAAAATTAACCGTAAGATTTCATTTGACCAAGTTTCTTGAAACCAGTAATTTTGTAGAGAAAGGCATATATTATTTGTTGCGTTCAAATAGTGGTTGAGATGATTAAAATGGAGGTAAATATACGGTACATTGGCCATTCTACATTTATAATAAGTATTAGGAAGGAAAAAGAAGAAACTTCTATAATAACTGACCCTTGGTTTGACCAAGGTCCCTTCTACCTAAAAAGAGTGGTCCCACCTGCCATTAACCTTGAAGACATTCCTAAATGTGACTTTATGCTTGTTTCCCATTCTCATAGAGACCACTTCGACCACGCAACTTTGAAATATGCTAGAAAAAACTGGAATCCAACCGTAATAGGTCCACCGAGCGTTGTGAAAAAAGCTAAAAAATATGGAATATCGAAGACAGTCACTGCATATCCAGGTGCATCACTAAACATGGACAATTTTACCGTCACCGTCATTCGCGCTGTGCACCCGGTGTGGGGTGGAAAGGATGCAGTTGGATATGTCATATTTTTAGGTAACTGTGCTATCTATTTTTCAGGAGACACTCTCTATGTTGACGAAGTAGTTAAAGACGTTAACAACTTTAAAATAGATGTAGCGATTCTACCAATAGGCTCCGCAAAATTCCTCTTTAGGAAAACGGTCATGGATATCTACGACGCAATAAAATTCGCATTAAATATAAAGCCGAAGATCGTAATCCCCATGCACTACAACGTCTTAAAAGGGACAGAAGCCAACCCTGAGGAAATGAGGAAACCACTAGCCGAAAAAGGCATCAAACTCAAAGTTTTAAACCCCGGCGACACCGCCACTATAGAATGTACTCCATAAACATAACGCCAACAGTTACAACTTCCCAGTGACCCTCCAACTTTGCAGTTCATTCTATGCCTTAATTGAAAACTTAACAAACAACAATTACACACCTGAAACAAAATATTTTTCATTCACAGATACCTTCACATATTACAACGGATAGAACTAAAACAATAGTTATAAAAGTAAAAGCTGAGATGAGGGAATTCCGATGAGAGATCACGTCAAAAACATCTCTGTATTTTTAGTCATTGCTATCCTTCTTTTATCGGTTGGCATTTATTTTAGACAGCGAGTTCATGTTGATGAGGAGACTTGGTCACTGGATGTCGCACCTGAAAGCTTCGGTTGGTGGGGGGTTTGCTGGACTCAGAAAGGATGGGGAGGAGGTTACACCCTATATGCGGGAGATAAAATGGAGCTAATTTTCCCCAAGAAATATTATCCGATCTTCGATAAAATCTTCTTTAAAGTTTCAATTTATGGTGTAGTGAAAAAACCTTACGGATATGACTCGACTCTGCACAAGGAAATAGTTAGAACAGTTAGATACCTAATGGATCATTCTCCCTATCGTATTGTATTTAACAAAACACAGTACGAATTTTATCATGTGGAAACGTATGTAAAGTACAATGGGTCAGAGTGGAAAGATCAATTGTGCAGTTTTAAGGTACGATTAATATATCATACAAAGCAAGATAAACAATTAGGCTCGACTCTAATTTTTTCTTCGATTCCTTTTTTTGCAGCCTTTCTTATTTCATTGATTTTTCAATGTAAAATGCAAGGCAGAAAGCTTCTTAAATGCAAGTGTTTTAAACTAATCACAAGCTGAAACAGCTTTAATTCATGTCGACGTTTGTATGTGGAATTATTCATAGGTTTTAATGTTAATGGTTTAATAAGTTTACGTAATGTTTGTAGGCTTCTATTTTAACCTTTTAATAGTTCTTTTTTCATTTTCCATAAGTCAAATGTTTCATACCAAAGTATTATTACTGCTAATAGAGATGGTGTGAAAAAAATTAGTGGGACACTCCCGTGAAATATTAAAAGTAATATAACGTTTAGCAATGTTACCAAAACAGCGTATATTAAAGCTCGGGGAATTAGTCGATTTCTAACTGGGAGATAAAAGCGTAGGATGCCGGAATTGACATATCTAACGACGAAATATTTGCCAAATCTATTTTTCTTTAGAATTCCCATATCCTTAAGTTTCTCTAGATGGTACAAAGCTTTGCTCGGACTTGTAAAATTTGTAAACCTTTGGACTTCCCTCGGACCCAGAGGACCCTTTTCAAAAACTACCCAGTAAACAGCGATTTCAGATTTTTTAAGCCCTACATCCACATCTTCCTTATCGTTCAATCAATTCCCCCCAGTAAATAGAGGTACAACTCTCACAGTAAACTAAGGATGCCTAACTTTTAATTTTTACAGTGTTCAAACATTTGAACAAATTGTTCAAAACATAGATTAAAATATGTAAGTTTACAAGAATTTTTTAGAATAATATAGCTAAAGGCGACTTCCACGGTGACTTGAACTAAGAGCATTTTGAGGGATGAAAATGAAATCGACCATTATTAGTCTATCACTAATTTCAGTCATTGTCATAACTAGCTTGGCGATTCCTATTTTACCTTTATCTTATCTAAAAATCGCCGCTGCTGAAAAAATAGATTTTGAGAAGGAAATTGATTACGGTTTCATAAATAAGACTCATAGTTTTGATTTCTGGTATGTCTCGTTAAACACGCTGGGTACACGTGTTTTATTCTTATCTATGTACTCGGTACTCTTTCCATCTCCAATTCAATTTTTCCTAGGCCAATATTACCGTACTGTGAGTGGAAGTGAGATTTTTATAGGAAACACGCTTATAGGTTTTGAAATATTTGAGGACCTGAACAACAACTCTATTTTAGATGCAGATTTCTCAGACGGCTTCAATAAAACGGTTGACGAAGTAAGATATATATTTATTCTTAACGCTTCAAAATACGTTAGTTTAACCGTCCCCACAAAGCAAAATATAAGTGGAATAGTGCATTATGTTTGGGGTATAAGATACGAAGAGATTCAAGGAATTATTGAAGAAGTAGCAGAAAAAGAGCCTTCTTCCTGGATAATAGACCCCATAAGCGGAGAGCAGTACCCCTCGTTTTTTGAAGTGTTGTGTGAAGCTTACATAAGTTTTCTTGAGTTTAAATTTAACTACTGGATCCAAAACAACATATCTTATCTTAAACTGAGCATGGATCTTGGTGAATTTTCATGTAACACTTCTATTCCATTCAACAACCTAAGCTTATCCTTTCTCTTCGCTACGTCAACACTAGTGAAAGAAAATTACACCATTAATGTTATTGATGGTAATAAAACCCATGTAAGCGAAAATATAACTCAAATAAGTGAGGCAGACGTTGAAGTCACCAATGTTACCGCATTTAAATTTATTTTTAATAGTAGCTATGTGTTGAATGAACTTAAAAGAGAATACAAAGCTGTTACAGTACGGTACGATGTCTATCTGTTGCCTGGAGACGAAATTTACTGGGCTAACGATTTAATGACGAACTGTGAAGAAACGTTAAAAAACTATTTAGAAAACACTTCCCCAAGCTTAAGTAAGGACATAGATTTAAGAGTTCAGAGTTCCCGTTTAGTTTACAGAGTTACTTTCCCCGCTTGGAATAACAAACCGTTAAGCTACGATCCACTCTACATCGCATACATTACTCCAAGCAAAGGAAACATAACGGGTCAAATGCTCAAAAAATACGGTCCACTACTCGTTGCCCTAATAGGAGCAATCATCTTTATTCTTGCTGTAGTTCATCAAATCAAAGTCAGAAGACAAATAAAAATATTAAACAAAAAAACAATAGAAGACAGCATATAAACGTCTCTACGTAATTTAGAGTTAACTCGATTGGTAGGGAAATAAAATGGCTGAGAACTTTTTAAATAGGTTTACACAAAGACTAAAGGAATCTTATAGGTATGTTAAAGTAAATGTGAGAAATTTACTTTTGAAGCAAAAAGAATATCATCAAAAAACAGTTTTCGTAGATGGAAAGGTAACTCAAGTGGTTAATACAGATCTTATAGAGGAAGTGGTGACCGATACGTGGATTTTCGACTTACCGCAAACAATTCCAATATCAAAAAGCGTCACATACTTTTACCTGGAAGATGAATATGGAGACAACATTTTAGTAAAATATCCATCAGACATAGATCTGCGAAAAGACGACGAAGTCGCCGTAATTGGAACATTTAACGCCCATGACATCGAAATAGAATATAAAGTCTTCTTCGTAAAAACTAGAAAGAAAATAGAAACAAGCTTCAAAGAACCGTTCATATCAGCATTCTACATAGAAAATAAAACAGCAAACCGCATAGAACACCTACAAGGATAAAACAACTTTTGGTCATTATCTTAGTAGTAGTTGCAAGTTGTTCTATAAATAAAGGTGAGTATGTTGAATATTGATAGAGGCAACAAGACTACTGATAGAAAGAGGAAAGTATCCACCAATAAAAGTCTTATTAAGAGAAGATTTTAAGAACTTAGAAGAAAGGCTCCTGAATGCTTTACAGAGGAAGAAGTGGAGGAGGATAAATGGGCATTGGCGAAACTTGGATTTTCGGAATAGTTGATGTGGGCTTAATTGTTCTTAGTCACTGCGCAAACTTTTTGGCTAAGAAGGGGAATTGAAGTAACAAATCACCTATAATAATAAAAATGAAAGTTCTTAACATCATCCGTGACAAGAACACGAACACCAATTTTTCTCATATATGCTTTTTTCTTGGCCAGGGACTCCAAGAGCATCTGCTCGACACATCTTACATAAATGAAATTGTCTAATATATTTGCTACATTTTTCTCGTAGAGTTTCTAGTTCCTCACATGTTGGTGGACGACGATTTTTAAAGAATCCAAGAGGAATTAAAGGGATTATGTTTTGAATGTAGACACCTCTACGCGCAACCTCTCTAGCAACTTCAACAACGTGTGTGTCATTAATTTCTGGAATAAGAACGGTATTTACTTTCACAGCAAAACCGGTTTTCACAGCTTCTTCGATTCCCTTTAACTGGGCGTTTATAAGTCTTTTTGCAGCTTCAAAACCAAAATATGTTTTTCCGTTGCATTTTATCCAGGAGTATATTTTTCGCCCTATTTCAGGTTTAATAGAATTAACGGTAACAGTTAAAGTTCTAACACCAAGCTTCCAGAGTTTATGGACGTAACGTGGTAAAAGTAAGCCGTTTGTAGCAACACATTTTATGAGATCTGGAAACTCTTCGTGAACATTTTCTAACGTCTCAAAGGTTTCAAGGTTTGCTAAAGGCTCTCCGGGACCAGCAATGCCAACAATAGATAAGGATGGATAAAGGTCTTTAGCTCTTTTAACAAGTTTCACGGCTTCACTTGGGGAAATTAGTTTTGCAGCTACACCCGGCCTATCTACACAAAAATTTTCGTTAACAATTCTTTCACAATAGTTGCATTGAATATTGCATTTAGGGGCAACTGGTAGATGAACGCGAGCATAAATAAAATGGGCTTTCTCATCAAAACATGGATGAACACGAACATACATAGATAAAGAGGTCGTATTATTTCCATTCATGTGTGAAACCTCCCATAAATTTTTTCATAAAAGTTCTAAGTCCCATATGTGGCAAAGGACTTGGAACAACGAGCTCTTTATTTTCTAATATGTTAACAGCCAGTCTTCGGTAAATTTCAGCCTGCTTCGAAGCGGGTGCACCTTCGATTACAGTTTTACCTTGAAGTTCACATTTTGGTACAATAGGATCCCAAGGAACAAAACCAACTACCTTGGTTTTTACGGCTCGTGTAAACATTTCAACAATCTCTTTTTCACGTGGAACTCTTCGAGAATTGCAAATAATTCCGCCAAGCCTAGCATTTATCCGTTTAACTCCTTTACAAATATTGTTTGCAGCGTAAAGAGAAAGATATTCTCCAGAAGTCACGATATAAACTTCTCTTGCAAAACCTTCACGCATAGGAACAGCAAAACCACCACAAACAACATCTCCAGGAACATCATAAATTATAAAATCCAACGACTGTTCAAAAGCCCCTAGCTTCTCAAGGGTTCTAAAAGCGAGAATTAAACCTCTACCAGCACAACCAATACCCGGCTCAGGGCCACCAACCTCAACGCATAAAACACCCTTAAAACCCTCAAAAACCACGTCATCTAATGATATTTTCTTTTTATCTTTTAGAAGTTCAAGCAATGGTGGTAGCTGTTTTCCACCAACTAAGGTCATTGTTGAATCTCTTTTGGGGTCACATCCCACCAACATAACTCTAAGACCTTTTTCAGCTAGTGCAGCTGAAATATTGGCGGCTATGGTAGATTTCCCGATTCCACCTTTCCCGTAAATAGCTATTTGCCGTATTTGCATCTAAGACTCTCCATAGGTTTTTCATGTTTCCAGTTTTTAATTTTTGAAAGTATGTTTTGAGCAAGAAGTGCGGCGTTTTTAAAGCCCATGGTTCGCTCTTCGCTATGCATAATATCGTATAAAGGTGCATTTAGCTCGTAGGAGAGAGATTTCTCGTAAAGTCCTCCCAAAATCAAGTCAACTTTCTCTTCTTTTAGGGTATCTAAAACTTCTCGGTAGTCAGGTTCCTTCAAAACTTTGGGGCTTAAAGAATGCTCCTTAACAACCATATCCAATAAATCTAATGTAACTTCGCCGAGCCTATCAATTGAAACAACAGCAGGCTCCATTCCAAGCTCCCAAACAAATTCGGTAAGAGGAGCAATGCGAGTAGACCCACTAATAATAGCAACTCTCAAACCTTTAAGATGTTCAGCAATTTTCCCAACCTGTTCAACTGCTAATCTTTTTTCTTTTTCAACAGTATCTGGAAGCTTAGGTTCTTTACCTAAACCTTCAAGGACTTTAAGCAGAAAGCGTTCCGTTGATGCAATACCGATTGGCAGAGTTGAGTAAACGAAGGGAATGTTGTAAAGTTTCTCCATGAGATGTGCAGCTTCAAAGCCGCTGGCTTCACACATAATAACGTTTAAAGAAGCTTCAGACAGTTTTCGAAGAACGTCTAAAGAAGAGTTAACTGTTAAAATCCCATTAACATTTACCTCTAACTTCGATAAAAGGTTTAAGAGGTCTTTAACATCAGGGCCAAAACGATATAACCCTACTAAGTTAACTGAGTCTTCCAGTTTTCTTTCAGGTTCAGAAACAAGTTCCTTAACAATTACATTTAATGCTTCTTTATAACCATCAATATGGTCTCCTTCAAAGCCGCCAGCAGGGACAAAAATAATTTTAGCCTTCACATCGTCTTTAACGGATCTTATAACCGAGTCAACATCTTCGCCAATAATACTGCTTGCACAGGAAGTTAAAACAGCAATAAGCTCAGGAGAATACTCCTTGTCAACTTGTAAAATTGCATTTCGCAGTTTTTCACTTGCACCAAAAATAACATCTCTCTCATCCATCTGAGTAGTAAGAATCACACCGGAAAAAGGGCCTCGCATACCTAGCAAATATCTAATATGGTAGGCGCATCCTCGAGGACCATGAATCAAAACAACAGATCCACGAATACCAAGCATAACTCTAATGGCACCAAACAATTTACATGTTCTATAAGGCACTAAGGCCAAGCCGTAAGCCTCCAAACGTAATAAGGTCATCAACCATAAATGCAAACCTAATAAAAATTATGTGATTTAGATACAAATGTAGGCATGGCTAAGTTTCTGAGAATGATAAGGTGGTTTCTCTTAAGTTAATGAACTTAATTTAAGTCATAGATTCAGTAATACCTATTGGCACTTGGCTTAATCAACGTTAAATAGCTGGAGTTTAAGGGCAAATAGAGCTTTGTTCAACTCGTATAACGGTTCTTCTTTTAATCTGAGAATTTTAGGTAGAGGGGTGAAGACAAGCGGGCTTATGAAGCCTCCACCTTTTAATTCTGCAATTAAAATCCCAACTCTCGAAGAGGGAAATTTTTGTCTTTTACATTCCTCTCTTATGGTGGTTGCAGTTACATAATAGTTGGAGATTGTTTTCTCAATTAACCCGTTGACAATGTGTAGGATTAAATTTTTGTACGGTTCTTTGATTTGACTAAAATATCGGTAAACAGAGTACTCGTAGTCCCAAGTTCCCCTTGTGCAAAGACCTTCAAAGGCATACCTTATACATGAAGGTATCTCAAACATTTCATTAATATCTGAGAGAAGCAGTCTGTTTTCCCACGAAAGGCATTTGACATGTTTCATTCTAACAGGTAGAAGCATTCTCCAACAGTACATAGACAAAACAGTTTCCTCAGCTAACTCTTTCTTCAGTAACTCATCACTTACAACCTTATCAGCTAAAAATAAAATATCTCCAAAACTAATCATATCTTTTCCACTAGCTAATATTTCGTACATAAGTTTTGCAACATCTTTGCTTTCCTCAAAAAGGGAAGCTAAAACCTGAACAACTTCCTCCACATACATTAGAAACTCATCTTCTCTCCAGTTTCACCATTATTCAATCAATAATACTTTAAACTACAGTATTAATTTTACTATCATATTTAATAACGACTTAAATAGTACGTACGATATGAAATTTAAAATTTAGGTTATTCTTCAAGCGGAGCAGCAAATTTAGAGTTTATTCGTGAAGTTGATACCCACACCAATGGCAAGTTTTATAGTCAGGTGACACGATGACCGGTTTCCCGCAGTTTGGGCAACGCCACTTCTTATCTTGTTCCAAGAGCCACTGCTCGATTTTTCCCTCCTTAATCATCTGAAGATTCTTCCTTAAATCTATTCCAGATTTTAAGCAGATCTCAGCGAAACTACTAAATAGTTCACACGTATCGTATTTATCGCATTCAAAGCAAAACTTTAGCCCCTTACTGTTTAAGCATTCCAAAATTTTACAGTTAGCACCCCACTGTTTATCGTGAGACCAACCGCAAATATCAACAGCTTGGCAACCTTCACACTTAACATCGTCCGGAGAACAACCATGTTTCTTAGCAACCTTTTCTCTAAGTTTCTCAGAGTCCTTATAGGCTCGATAAATCTCACAAACACCACAATAAAAACCGCATCTACCGGCAAGATTCCTATTGACCAAGATTGTAACCCTTTGTCTAAATTGCACACTAAAATTATAAAAACTTTACATGAAAGCAATTAATAAAATAAAAGTTTAAATTCCAGAATATACTTTGCCATTTTTTACGTATGCGTATGCCATCCTAGGCGTATTATAGGAAATACCGGTATTTCCATTTTTATCGATCACGATTACACCAGCTCTACCTTTTAATCTCTCCCAGATTAATTTAATACCTTTATCTGCTGCTTCCTGGGCACTGCAGCCTTGAGCGATAAAATTGATTACTTCCTTAGCAAGAACGATTTTCATTATTTTTTCACCGTGACCTGTTGAAGAAACGGCACCATAATTATTATCGGCGTATGCACCGCACCCTACTATAGGTGTGTCACCTACACGACCTACCATTTTACCAGCAACGCCACCTGTTGAGGTTGCAGCGGCAAAATTTCCATGTTTGTCAAGTGCAACAGCACCTACAGTTCCTTTTGGAGTTTGTTCAAACAGTTTTTCAATGCTTATTTTGCCTTCTTTAAACTTTTTCCATCGCTCTATTTCTCTCTCCAAAACGAGTTCGCTTAAATCAACTGTTTTCATGCCTATCTTCTTGGCAAACCTATTGGCACCTTCACCTACAAGGAGAACATGCTCCGTAAGCTCCATAACCTTCCTAGCTAAAACTACAGGATTTTTAATATTTCTTACAGCTGCAACCGCACCCACATCTAAAGTAGCGCCATCCATAATTATTGCATCAAGTTCAACAAAACCCTCTTCATTTAGAAAAGACCCCTTACCAGCGTCAAATGTGGGGTCATCTTCCATAGCTTTTACTGCTTCTTCAACGGCGTCTAATGCTGAACCTCCGTTCTTAAGAATTTCCCAACCAATATTAGCAGCATTTTCAACTCCTTTAATATGATCTTCAACAAGTTCATCAGGTATATTCCATGCACCACCGTGCACAAGAATAATCGGTTTCTGCAAAAGAACACCTCACTAAAATTGATCTGAAATTTAAGGTTCCAATTTACATTCTGGTCATTTAAAGACATGTAATATAGATAATAGAACGCTAAAATAGATAAAAAGATTTTTAGCCTATAATAAGTAATTTTCTCATTTTTTAAGTCTTCTTCATATTTATTTTATTTCTTCTCCACTTATTTTTCGAATTTTTTATGTAACTTTATTTCTACATGTTTTTCACGTATTTTAGAAAAGTCTTCCAGCTTTCACGTCTATTACATAAAAGGCGTCCATATTACCTCAAGAAACAAAAGTAAGAAAATATCATGTTATCTTATCGAAATTCTAACATTTTAACAAAACAGTATTTGAACATCGACATAGAAAACCGTTTAGAATACAGAGAATTATATTTTATTTGTTCTTAAGAATTTTTATTGTTTCTTTGCAGAATTCAGGTAGATCTGCCGGAAACCGCGAGGTTACAATATTTCCATCAACCACCACAGGTTTATCTATAAAAGTTGCTCCCGCATTTTTAAGATCGGTAACTATTGCCTTGAAGCATGTAGCTTTCTTACCTCTAAGTATATCTGCTTCTATAAGCATTTGAGGCCCGTGACATATAGCAGCTATTACCTTACCTTTTTCATAAGCTTCTCTAACTATTTTAACCATATCTTCGTTTCTACGCATTCTGTCAGGTGCCCAACCACCAGGAATTATGATAGCATCGTATTCGTCGATATTCACTTCTTCCGGCGAAATATCAGACATTATTGGAAAACCATGTTTCCCCACATAGGTTTCTTTGGCTTTTGGACCTACAATATCAACTTTATAACCTTCTTCTTGAAAACGGTAGTAGGGATAGATAAACTCAGGGTCTTCAAAATCGTTTTCAACCATAATCAATATCTTCCTCAAAATCTCACCCTCTAACATGCGGATAGCGCTTACCTAAAACATTATTGAAGCAACATTAATTAACGTTAATATTTTGTTCCTGTTCAAGGTAAAAATGTAAAATAAAATTAAGCCTTCTCCACAGTTTTCATATGGTACTGTTAAATTTTCGATGCTCTGAACCCCCCTCATAAAAGGTGTTTCATACATTTAATTAGTGAAAAATTTAAATTAGAGGTATGTAATAGGGAAGCTTATGAAGATCGTGTTTTCACCCAAATGTTTGGAATATGGTTCACCGTATCATCCTGAAAATCCTAGAAGAGTCCAATTGGCCTACGAGTATCTAAAGGACAAGTATCAGTTTATTGAGCCTAAACCAGCCACGGAAGAAGACCTACTGCTAGTACACACTAAAGAATACATAGAGAAAATTAAGAGAGGAAACTTCTATGACCCCGACACACCTGCCTACGACAATATTTACGAATATGCTAAGCTTTCAGCTGGGGCAGCAATACTTGCAGCAAAGGAAAAAGCTTTCTCTCTTATGCGTCCACCAGGGCACCACGCTGGTAAAAGAGGAAGAGCGCTTGGCGCTCCAACTTTAGGGTTCTGTTATTTTAACAACATTGCAATAGCGGTTAAAAAATTGGGTAAAAAAACGTTGATTTTAGACATTGATACTCATCATGGAAATGGAACCCAAGAAATATTTCAAGATTCAGAGGACGTGATCTACATTTCTTTGCACACCAAGGGCATTTACCCTGGGACAGGATTTATAAGTGAAGGTAACTGCTACAATTATCCTCTTCCAATGGGAGCAGACGATAAACTGTACTTGGAAACCTTGGATAAGGCTCTTAGTAACGTTGACCTAAGTGATGTGGAGGTTGTAGCTGTATCAGCAGGTTTTGACACACTTAAAGGAGACCTAGGCGGATTAAGACTGACATTAAACTGCTATAAAGAAATAGGGAAAAGAATAGGATCCTTAGGGCTACCTGTCTTCATCGTGCTTGAAGGAGGGTACAGTAGCAAACTAGGAATATGCATAGACAACTTAATACAAGGAATAGAAAGCACAACGTAACCACGATATTACAGTAAATCGGTTTCACGAAGAGGATGCCTACAATAGGGGCATATACCTTTTATATGAAGCCACTCTAACAAATGTTCCCTATGAGCTGGGCTGTTACAGTAACGGCAGAAAACAATGTCCTCTCCGCTTCTTATTTCTAAGCCGCAAACCATACATCTTAAAGTTCCTCTTAAACCGAGCTTCACCTTAAATTCCGTAAGTTTTTTCTTGATTAAATATAGTTCTCTCTTATATTCTTTGTACAGCTCATAGTATTCCTTTACGTCTATTTTTCGCAGTCTAAGTTTCTCATCTAGGTTTCTCAATAAGTCCTCCAAAGCACTTTTTTCACTTTCTAACTCAAAAAGAATGTTTTTATCTTCTTCACTTAGCTTAGGCACTTCTAATGGCAATTTTTTATCAAAGTTTACGGTTTCTTTTAGTTGAGTGGAATCTCTATCTTCACTTCCTTGGCTGGATGTTTGCCAGTTTTGAAAAGTGGTTGTTTCTTGTCCTCTAGATCCTATAAAGCCCAAAAAGGCTAGGGAAATTAAAATTAGTAATGCTATTACAGCTAAAGCAGCACTAAATGCTTCATTTGACGGATTAGGCGAGGAATGATAGGTAGTTGAAACTGTAAGGAAATATATATGGCTTCTTGCAACGTTTCCCTGATTATCAAATGCTTCAATGTAAAATTCTATGTCTGTTCCCTCGGGTTGTCCTGGTATAACAGCTACCCAATAACTGTTGTTTTCTACCATTTCGATAGGAATCCACGGCTCATAGTTAGTGCTGTACCATAATATGGTTTTGTTTACACTGCTTCCTCGATCAGTAATGTGAGCAATTATTTTAATGTCTTCATTTGGCTCTGGACTGCTAGGCGTAATGTTTACAAATTCAACTACAGGAGGAAATAGATCTAATAAAAGAATGGTGTTGTTTTTGAATGGACCCATTAAAGGATATTCATCTGTGTCCGACAGACTTATATTGTAGGGTTGGTCTCCTATTCCATCGCTGTTTAGGTCTTCTCCACTGTAGTCGTTCCAAAAATTCCCTAGAAAACTTGTAAAGTTTTTATTTTTATAAAAGTAGTTAACTTTTTGAGGAGTATTCCAAATGTTTGTCGAGTCAGACGAATAAGCATTTTCTTCGCTTAAAAAGCAATTTAAGTAGATTTTGTTACCAAAGGATTCTTTTAAGTACAAACCGTGAGCATTTCCCTTAATCAAATTTCTGGAAATAGTGTTTTCACGAGAATATGAGTCAAGAACAATCCCGTAAGTGTTATTTGCTACGGTATTGTCGCTTATAACATTATTGGAAGCAGTTGTTAAACGTATTCCATAAAGATTCTCCGTAATAATGTTATTGGAAATATTGCAGTGATTAATCCCATAATGCAGAAAAATTCCGGCCGCAACATCCGCATCTTTAATAGTGAAACCAAAAATAGTTACATTGTCAGAAAAAATGTCAAAAACATTGTCGTTTATAACATCTGCTAAGATAACTGTAGAGTTAGGTCCGTTTTCAGAAATAATTTTAACACTTTTTAAGACATCAATGTTTTCAAAATAAACACCATCCCTAACAATGATGATGTCTCCGTCACTAGCAGCTTTAACAGCCTCTTTAATCGTGTTAAAATCGTCGGGAACAAAAATAACCTTACCATTAACCTTAAATGAAGAAAACCCACTACATAAGTTAAATCTTAACGTAGTAGCAAGAATAAACAAAATCACAAAAACAACTAGTATACGTTTTCTACATAACCCTAACTTTTCCCCCAAACATATCATCCTCAAATGTAAATTAATGCGAGATGTTTTAAATTCTTATCGATTCATATAGCGACATTAAAACTAGTTTTAGCAATACTTACCAACTAACGCTAAAATTATTAGGATAAAGTGTGCAGCAAAACTTAAATGCTTATTGGTTTTTTAGTTTTATTAAAGCCTTTTTGCATGCTGCTTTTAGCTCTTCTGCTCTGGTTTCTGGCTTTCTATCGTATATGAAAACACCAGCACCCCACTCTACCCCGGCAGCATATTTTAATTTTTCTTTATCTCTATGTGGAGGATAGAACTCCACATGCATATGGTAAAAACCATAATCCTTGCCATCAGTTGGAATTTGATGAAAAACCATAATGTAAGGCAAACTAAAATCAAACAGAGAATTATATGTTGCAGTAACAACGCGAAGAACCCAAGCCAAATCATCTCTCTCCTCTTCACTCATCTCCAGTAAAGAACCCACATGCCGCTTAGGATACACGTGAATTTCATAAGGCCACATAGCAGAATAAGGAACAAAAGCCACCATGTACCTACTCTCATAAACTATTCTTTCCCTGTCCTCTTTCTCTGCCTTTAACACGTCACAAAACAAACATCTGCCATGTTTCTCGAAATATTCTGATGAAGATCTTAGTTCTTTTTCTATTCGAGGAGGAATAAATGGAAAAGCATAAATTTGAGAATGAGGGTGATGCAGCGAAACACCAATAGCCGCCCCTTTATTCCTAAAAATAAAAACATACTTTACAAAGCTTTTTG
>Ga0190309_1000282_pt1 | contig 14904 bp, 17 predicted proteins | sample 48700767_MG_FD_161656 | JGI IMG/M metagenome (GOLD analysis project Ga0190309, IMG submission 161656) | Hydrothermal vent sediment bacterial communities from Southern Trench, Guaymas Basin, Mexico - 4870-07-6-7_MG | ecosystem: Environmental > Aquatic > Marine > Hydrothermal vents > Sediment ... | reverse complement strand
AAATCAAAGATTAATGGTTAAAGCCTGATATAAAAACTAAAGCTTTTTTATTTTTTCTTTTTTAAAACCTACCAAGTGCTTTAGATATAATGCTTGGAAAATCTTCTGGGGTGCTGTGGTAACCTCCACCACCACAAAAATATTTATACAACTGGACCTTATCCAAATTCATGGCAGACAAAAAGCTTTTAGGGATAGCGATTCTGGTAATAGCTGTGATATCCGATATTCCATTTACCTTCAGAAGATGATTGGGTGGAGAAGCAGGAGCAGATGTATAGGGTAGGTGCAATAGACAAGAAAACTGATGTGAGCAAAGCTTATACAGACGAGTTTGTAAGAAATCCTATAAAGTAATTTTTCCTTTTATTTTCATTTTCAAAACCTTTTCCAAAATTAAAATAGCGGTTGGCAGCGTCCTGGGCTTCCCGCGCTCAAGGCGCAGTACAACCCAGATCGCTGGCCGGCTTAACTTCGGGGTTCGGAATGGGACCCGGTGTACCCCGGCCGCTTTGGCCGCCAACCGAATTAAATTTGGGAAAAATTTTTAAATTTTGGTCGGCGAATTTTGTCTATAATTTTGTTTATACCTAAGGATATTAAAAATATGACAACCAATATAGGTATTGAAAATAGATTTATATTAATCTCTGGTGCTAGAACTTTGTGGCTTTCAGGTATATGTACATATACTACAACTTCAGTCGGAAGAATGAAGTAGCTCCAAAACCTATTACACACTTCCACAATACATTTACAAGGTTCTGGCGTATATTCTATTTCCAATCCTAAATTATTAGTCAAAGCCATATGCGGATATACAACAATAATTGGGTTGTAGCTAAAAGGAGATAAAAGCCTTGCCAATCCAACAATTAGTAAAATAATGATTGCCATAGTTAAGAATACTTTGTTAATAAATTTTGCAGTTCTTTCCGAAATTCTATTAGACACGAGCAGATAAAGAAACATGGAGCTCAGAAGCAATACAACTGTAGGAAGGAGAAAACCGGCAAGAATAAAACTTTTATCCAACACTACTCTGCCTCCGCATTCTTCACATTTGATGGGTATAATTGTCCAAATGCTTGTGGCAAAAAAGGCAATCCAAGGCAGAATTATTATAATATACAAAATCAAATACCCATAGTTTTTCTTAATGGAATCTATTATTCTTGCCTTTAGGGACATAAAAAATAATCAAAATTTTTTATTTAAATTTGGACCCGCTGGGATTTCCGGATTAAAAACCATACCGAGCGTCTTTGTTGGTTGCAGGGAAGTTAGGGGGTTTGGAAAGAGGGAAAAGCCCTATTACGGTGAGGATGGGGTAATAGGGGCGGGTGCGGCGCCCCTATTTGAACCCAGGGTCTCCGCCTTGCGAGGGCGGCGTTTTACCAGGCTAAACTACGGGCCCCTAATTAATATTTTTGCTCAGACTTAAATTTTATGCTTGTAAAAACCCCTTTCGGAATTTACAATACAGAAAAGAAAAAGTTTGAAAAACTGTTCGATAGCAATGCAAAAAAAGCTGCAAAACTTTTCTTGGAGGAAGAAAAATATCAAGCTAACTCCTTTGATGAAGACTTAAGGGATATCTTTCCGTTTAAAGACAAAGAATTCTCGAGCTGGCTAACCCAATTCGGAATATCCCTAACAAAACTTAAGTTAAAAAACAAAGATAGGGAAGAGGCATTTTTTATTCAAACCGTTAGAGGCTATCAAGAAATGGTGGAGCAGATAAATAAGGTTGAGGAAAGGTTGGAGGAGCTAAAATCTACCGGCTTTAAGGATAAAGTTGTTTTGGAGAAATATAGCGAGCAGCTGAAAACCCTTAAAAAATTCAGGGATGATATGGAAAAATATATTAAAGAAAAGGCTAAGCAATTAATGCCGAATGCGAGCGATATTTTGGGGCCGATACTTGCGGCAGAGTTTTTGGCTAAGGCGGGAAGTTTAAAAAAGCTTTCCAGGTTACCCGCATCTACCCTGCAAGTTTTAGGGGCTGAAAAGGCTTTATTCAGATATTTGAAAGGTAAGGGAAAATCTCCTAAATACGGCTTAATAGCAAAGTCGCCTTTTGTGATAAATGCTCCCAAAGAAAAGAAGGGAAAGGTCGCAAGGTTGCTGGCTTTGAAACTTTCGGTAGCTTTCAGGGCTGATTACTTTTCCAGAGAGTATAACCCCAAAATTAAGGAAGAATTTTTGAAGAAGCTGAAGGAGATTGCCTAAAAACTTTTAAATAAAAAATCATATCCAGAATTATGATATTTTCGGATATGAAAATTACAAAAAATTCAAAGATTGCGGTGTTGCTTTGATTTAAAGGATTTGAGCAAATATTTATATATCTGATTACGATAATAATTATTATGAGCAGAATGTTTGTAGATAGAAAATTTGAGTTGGAATTTCTTAACGAAAGATGGAAAAACAGAAATTTTGAGTTTATAGTGCTTTACGGCAGGAGAAGGATAGGAAAAACGGAAATAATAAAACAATTTATAAAAGACAAATCCCATCTTTATTTTCTTTGCGATAAAAAAGGGACCGAAGAAAATATCAGGAGATTTAAAAGAGAGGTAGCAAAATATTTGGGAGAGCCTGAAATTGCCACAAACGATTTGGAAGAAATATTTGAGTATTTGGTAAATAGGGTTAAAAAGAGGATAGCTATTGTGTTCGATGAATTTTCCTATTTGGTTGAAAAGGATAGCGCAATTCCTTCCGTATTTCAGAGAGCGATTGATAATGTGTTGCAAAATTCGAATGTTTTTCTTATTTTGTGCGGTTCCTCAATGTCCATGATGGAATCAGGGATTTTAAGCTATAAATCTCCTTTATACGGTAGAAAGACAGGCCATCTAAAGGTAAAAAATCTTCCTTTCCGCTCATATTTCGACTTTTACCCTGGAAATCCGCTAGAAAAAAACATAGAATTTCACAGCATTCTCGGAGGTGTACCATTTTACATGGAAAAATTCTCCCCTGAAAAAAGCACATTCGAAAATGTTAGGGATGAAATTGCAAACAGGAAAGGCAGGTTATTTGAGGAAGTGGAATTTTTGCTTAAGGAAGAATTTAGGGAGCCAGAGACTTATAAGAGAATTATTGAAGCGATTGCCTTCGGAAATACAAAGCTTGTGCAGATAGCTAACTACTCTAATATCCAACCGAATCAGTTAACAAAGTATTTGCAGTCCCTGATAAATTTAGGCATAATAACAAAAGAAAAAATAGTCACGGAAAAGAAACCGAAAAGCAAGAAGATAATTTACTCAATAAAGGACAATTTCTTCGATTTTTATTTTTCATTTATCGAACCTTTCAAATCGGATTTGGAGATAGATGAGCTTAAAAATTTTAAGGAATATTTTTTCGGGAATTTCAATCAATTCGTAGGAAGAAAATTCGAGACCATTATAAGGGAAGAAATTATTAATCATATTTTCAGCTCCGATTTTACAAAAATCGGCAAGTGGTGGCACAAGGATAAAGAGATAGATATTGTTGCTTTGAATGAAAAAACAAAGGAGATTTTGTTTGGAGAATGTAAATGGAAGGATAGAGTTAATGCCTCAAAAATAGCAAAGGAGCTTGCAAATAAAGCAGAATATGTTCAATGGCATAATGAGAGAAGGAAGGAAAAATTTGCAATTTTTGCAAAGAGCTTCAGCAGGAAGATTGAGGAGTATGAAGGCAGGAAGGTTTACTGCTTTGATTTAAGGGATTTGGGAAGGGTTTTATTAGAATAATCTATACCGTACTGCTCTGCCTCCTCTAACATATCTCTTTTCCTCCATTCTCTAACCCAATCGGATACAAGATATACCTTATATCCCTTACCTTCCTGAGAACAGATAACCCTTTTTAGCCCTGCATTTATTATCATCTTCTTGCAGATGAAGCAGGGAAATGCTTTGATTTGAATCTCCTTCCCATCTATTATTCTAAAACCAAAAATGTACATATCTCCTCCCAAAATTGATACTCCTGCCCTGGTAGCATTGATTATTGCATTTTGCTCGCTATGCACGCTCCTGCAAATTTCATACCTCTGGCCAGAGGGAATATTCAACTTCTCTCTCAGGCAAATCCCAATTTCATAACAATCCCTAACCTTTCTCGGAGCTCCGTTATAGCCGGTAGCAACGATTTGGTCATCCCTTACTATAATCGCTCCGAATTTTGCCCTCATACAGGTGCTTCTCCTCGCTACCTCCTTAGCAATGTTGAGATAGTACTCCTCTTTTGATGGTCTGTACTTTTCCATCCTATACCTTAAACTTTGCAACCTCCTCGATTAAATCGACATGGGATAAAAAAATTGCCCTGCAGCAATATCTTTTCAAGCCCAAACTATCCAAAACCTTTCCAGGTTCCTCCCCAGCAGAAACCCTTTTTTTATACTCTTCCCAAAGATGCCCGATCACCTTCCCGCAGGTAAAACATCTTACCGGTACAATCATAAATTTCCTTAGCTTAAAAATATTTATTTAAGATAATCTCCAATATCCAGCAAGGAATAGAACTGGGGAATTCCCAACTCCGGGTCTTTTTTCTTTACATTTACCAAGGCGGCCTTCATCCCCAAAGATAAAGGGACTTTTGCATCCCGAAAATAATTGTCACCGACATAAAGAAAATTCTCCGGTTTTAGGGAAGGCTCGGCTTTTTTAAAATGCTCAAACCAAACTTTAAAAGCTTCTCCGCTGGACTTTGAATAATCTGCAAAAACGCAAAAGTCAAACAGGTTTAAGGGTATTTCCAACTTTCTTAATTTCCTTTCAGCATTTTCTTTTGAGTTTGAGGTGATAAGGGAAAGTTTATACCTTCCTTTCAGTTCTTCCAACAATTTTCTTATCTCAGGATTCGGCTTTAAAAATTCCGAAATCTCTGCATTTTCCAAAGCCTCCTGAACAATATCTTTTGCTTCTTCCTCTGAAAAGCCAAGCCCGATTAAAATCTGGGAGGCGCTGAGTTTAGGGTATCTTTCCTTAAAATAGCTTCCGGCCTTTTCCAAACTCCATCCTAGCTTTTCAGCGATTTTCTTCCAGATATACCTTTGGATTGCCCGGTCTATCTCTTCGCTTTTAGGATACAAGGTCTGATCTAAATCAAAGCCTATAACCTTTACCCCCTCAAAATATTCGGAATATTCAGCTTCCATATTCTTTTATCGGAACATAAAATAAAAATAGATTTCCTAAAGGAAGGTTCAGCCTTTTAGCATATAAAGAAGCTAAGTAATTGCATAACTCTAAATCCGGCCCGAATTTTTCCTTTGAACCGTTAATAAAAACCGCTGTTGCCTGAATTTTACCTGCCCTCTCATTTGCCTGAAAAAATACAAGCCTTGTTTTTTCGCTCAGCCTTCCCTCCTTAGGATTGTAACAACCTATGATTGGGTTATTGTGGGCTTTTCCCTTTTTCTCCAAATAGTTAATCGCCTTCTCTATGAGATTTATTCCTTCATAGTTTTCAAGTTTGTCCAAACAAGGATGATTGGGTCTTTCATTTTTAATTTTTAAGGGAATCGTGCAGTACCCAACTCCCCTACTCGGAAACTTATTTTCAGGGTTTATCTGAAAAGGGCCTACAATTTCCCTGCTTTTTTCCCTGCAAAAACTTTCGGGCTTTGAAGGTTCTCTGAGTATTTTCAAAGCCTTTTGTTCCTCTGTCAAAAGCAAAATATTTGCCCTGCTCGAAAGCACAAACATAGCCTCTATCTCCTTTTCCAACCTTTCCGCTATGAGATTATCGTAAGCATAAAATAAACCGAAGATGTTTTCGGGATAGGCGTTAACCAAGTTATGTGCCCTGGCTATATGAAAGGAATAAAGTTTATTAGCCAAAACAAAATAGATGCTGTGGGTTAGGCAGGGATCATGGGAATATTTTATTTTTCCGTCTTCCTCCCAAAAGCTCGCATCCCTTACAAAATCAAACCTTTGAATAACCCAAGGTTGATCAGGATTTTTGCTTAAAAACTCTATAGCTTCGAGCAGTTGATCCTTACCAAAATACGCCCTCGTCCTGTTTCCGTAAGTATAGGAGGTGTCTCCCTTTTCTTTCTTAAGCAGTTGGGTGGTATAGCTTTTTATTACCTCCTCACAGGTTTGGCTTTCCGGCAGATAAATGGCTGGTAGCTTCTCCAAAGCTTTGGTAGGGTTTCTGAAAATAGAAAAAACGCAGGAAGATTTTGCAAGACCCTTATGCTCATCCGGATGTTTTAGGGTTAAACCCTGGGCATAAACCGAAAGGATTATTTTTTTGTGATTTGCCAAAAAGTTATCTCCGTCTATCACAAACAAAGGAAAATTTTCCTTATTTTCCGAAAAAAGGTATCTGAAATCCTGGACATAGAGTTTATTATGCTTCAGAGCTATCCCTGCTCTTGTAGTTTCTATGCCAACATCCATCCTATGCAAAACTTCCTGCTCGTATCTCTGAAATTTATCCTCTTCCGCTATTTTCTTCAGCAATGGCAGAATATTTTTAGCCCTCAGCTCAAAAATGTTTTTACATGTTTTAAATTCATTTGCCTGAACGCAAACAAAATTGTTCTTTAGAAAAATTGTATAATAGTACTCCTCATCCTCCTTTAATAAAATCTGATTTTCTAAAGGCAAAACCTTTATCTTTCCCTTCCCGTTGCAGCTCGAGATTACTAAAGGCTCCTCTTTTATTCCGTGTTTTATCTCAGCCTCAACTCTTGAAAGCTCCGCACCTAACAAAAGTTGCTCCTCCTTTTTTAATTCATACCCTTTCTCCCTCAAAAACTTTGCTAAGGAATAGGCGATTTGAAAGCTATCCTTCCCCTTAATTAAAATTTGCTCCTTATTTTCTAAGTTTAAATATAAAGCTATCTCATCTCCCTCTCTCTTTACACAAAAAGGCACTTTTATCTTTTCCGCCTTTTCATCCTCTAAAAAAATAATGTTGGGTTGCAGAGATGAAAATTCGGTCTGGCTTAGCATTACCTTCTTTCTCTCCCTTTTTTCCTTTGAAAGAATTTCCAAAAACTTTATTAGGTCCGAAAAATAAAATTTTTTCTTGGTGTGGAGCTCTTTAAGGCAGTTGTATACATTTTCCTTAATCCTTCCTTTCAGCCATTCCAAATATTTTTCAATGATTTTGGAATCCGAAGTTTTGAATAACGGAAGGACAGCTATATTTTCTCTGAAAAGCTCTAGGATTTTTTCGGAAATGTTGGGATAGTTGGGCAAAATTCCTATTCCGTTCCTTATGAAATTGCCTTCCCTGCCCTTTTCAAATCCGTACATCAGGGCTAAAAGCAAATTGGAGCTGGGTTTAAAGGATTCTGCCTCCTCTCCGAAAAGGATTAAATAGCATAATTTTTGATGGGCAAGGCAGTTTATAATCATTCTTTCAGCCCCATCCCTATTAACAATTAAAGGTCCTATTGCACAGATATATTTTCTCAAGCTTTCCGGAATTTCATTCAAAACCATTCCGGGAGCAAGTGTATTTGAGCAGATTGCAATAAAACCCTCTTCCTTATTCGGGCAGACTAAATAGGATTCTATTAAGGGAAAATCTTGGTGCATAAATTTGTCAACGGCAAAAAATTTAAAATTTTCCAATGTCATTATTTAATGGCGGGGAGAAAAAGGATTACTATGGAAGGGTGGTCATCATTCGGAAAAGAGGAGGTTGAATCTTTTTTAAAAGATAAAAAATGTCTGCAGGAATTGGTGGCTGAGTTGTACAAAAGAAGGGAACCGAGACCTTTAACCGGAGAGGATAGCATAGAGCTGAGAACATTCGGAGATAATTTTAGAGGTGTGGAAGAGGGAATGTTTAATCCTGAATATTATGATAGGAGAAAGGGAAAAATTGAAAAAACCGAGCTTGCAGAACTTTTAGAAGCTATCAGAGAGCTGGAAAGGAATCCTAAAGACGGAAACAAAATCCTGCACGCTTTGGAAGAGGCAGGAGATATCCTTTGGCAGTATGTTGCGGCAATAACCTTTCATAACCGAAATCCGAAATTCAGGGAAGTAGCGAGGAAATTTTTCATCGTGCAAAATAGTGCAATATCTAGAATAGCGAAAACCCTAGAAATACCTTACGGAATTGTAGAATTGGGAGTTGAAGAAGCTTGTAAAGCAAAGTACGCAGTCAGAGTGTGGTTGGAAAGTAAGGGATATGAAGGAAAATTTAAAGAAGGTGAGGAGGAGGTTATGAAAAAGGCTTTGAAAGGGGTTTATCATCTCTCTACCTTTTTAGAATCCCAGGCATAGGGCAAATAATCTTCAAGCTCTATTTCAAACTTTTTCCTTTCGTCCCAGGAAAAGCAAATAACTTTTATCGGTACCTTTGTTTTTTGTTGAATCTCAATTAAAAACTGTCTGCAAACCCCGCAGAGTTGAGGAACTTCTTTTTCAAATTTCGTACTTACCAAACAGAGATGGGTTATCTCCTTATTCCCATCCATCAGAGCGCTTAAAGAAGCAACCATCTCCGAATGCAAACCGAGTTTGTAATCGAAAGAACTGTAAACTCCGGCAAAGTAAATGTAACCTTGGGAAAGAACAGAGCTTCCGTAAAGGCTTTTTGTCTTTGAGGTAAAATGGGTTTCTGCTCCAAGCTTTGCGTAGAAAAGTAACTGCCTCTCCAAAGGTTTTGAATTATCGAATAAAACTTTATTTGGTCTGGGTTTCCAATCCTTTATTTTTTCAAGGGGCTCTATTTTCGGTTTGTAAAAGGGTAAAAGCCCAAAGATATTATCGGAAAAGAAAACAAGCCTTCCTTCCTGGTTATAAACCTTGTAGGAAAAGGGAGAGTTGGTTCTCAAAGCATGGTCGATCAAAAATTTTATTACTAAAGGGTTTGGAGTAAATTTTTCTTCTCCTTCTCTCACCAAAGTAATAATTTCTTTTATCTTAGGGTCCCGATTTGCTACAGCTATAACTATAGCTCCCTGCTCGGAAGGAATGTTTAAAATATGGGTCTTGCTCTCAAAAATTCCCGAGTAATAGTAATTACCGTTCTCTGAAATAGCAACAGAGCTTGAATTAAAGCCTTCCTTATCCTTTTTCCAGGACCTATCCAAATATTCCTCCAGATTTTTCAGGACATCCATAATTCTACCACAAAAAATCTAATAAATCCCTTCTCCGAAGCTTGCTTACCAATAATCCGGCCCTCTCCCAATCGTAATGCAGGAATTTTTTGAAAAGGTCGTTCAGCAGATGAACCTTATCCCTTTCAATATTTTTATACTTTATTTCCGCTACCTTGCTGGTTAGCCTTGTTAAAGGCAGGAAGGGCATGGGCAAGGCATAATAAGGTAAAAGTTCTTCTCCCTCAACCAAGATTACATTTATAGGCTCTCCCAAAATTTGCAGGGCGTAATCTATTCTATGACTACCATCGCAAATTATAAAGAAATTGAAGGGACCGTTAAATTGCAAACCATAGCTTATAAGCTCGACATTTGAATTAAAAATATCCAAATATTCAATTTTTGTGTAATTATCAATATAAAAATCCTGCAAAAATCTTTCCGAAAGTTCATGAAAATTTCCCTTTGCATCCTTTATGTAAAAACCCCTAAATTTCTCCAAAATTTTTTCCAGGTCTATTTTTCCTTCTTTTAGCCAATAGGTATGCTTTTCCACAATAGGGGGTAAAACATGGTACCTTCCCCTTCCCTCCCAGTAATACTGAATAGCCTCAAATTCAAGCTTGTTAATCCTCTTCCCGATGGTTTTTAAAAAGGCATCGAGCTCCCTCATTATATCAGTAATTTCCTTATAAATTGTAGGTTGGGCTGTGAATAATATACCCTTTTCTTCTCTGTATTGAATGGTCGGGAAATGGGTTGGATCTTCAGGAGGGTAAACTGTTGCCAGCTTAAAACTAACCTTTTCGTAAGGTTTTGCCTTCTCTCCGTTCCTTTTGAAAATTCCCCTAAAGGTTACATTTCTCAAAATTTTCTTTAATTCCTCTGCGGAAATTGTTTTTTCATAGGTAATTTTCGCCATAAGATAAATTATGACAAATATTAAAATTGCGAAGAAATTATTATGAACGCAAAGGTAAAGGTTTTGGTAGGGGTTCTGGTTCTCGAAATTTTGCTGATCGCGGGATGGTGGGCATGGAAAAATCAAATCATCAGCACTTGCTCTGCCCTAACCCCTCAATTTTGCGAGAAAACTTGTAAATCTGACGAAGATTGCAAATATGAATGCGATTGCGGTTGCATTGCTAAAAACGAGATATGTTTTCCCAGCACCGTGTGCAAGAGGCATGTGTGCTCGGAGTGTTATTGTAAAAACGGAAAATGTGAAAGCTGGTTTTCAACCTTTAGCGAAGCGATAGAGAAAAAAGATGCCTCATTATGTGCCGAAATAAAAAGGAAAACCTGCAGGGATATTTGCTATTTTGAATTGGCATCCGAAACAAAAGATACCTCTCCGTGCGAAAAAATATCGAACGAGATACTCAGAAAATTTTGCTTTGAAAAGCGGATACCTGTTTCTTCTTAAAAACTCAAACCTCGATAAATTTATTTCCTACAAATCTTTTGTACCAGTTCTCCCACTCTTCCTCGGAAACTATGTGGATTTCAAAAGGATTTTGCGGAAATTTTTCATCAACCAGAAGCATGAACTTTATTTTTTCCTTAAGTCGAACTTTCTTTCTTAGTAAAATAGCGATATCTATATCGCTCAGCCCAACAGAAAATCTATTTTCAACAACGCTTCCGAAAATTAGAAGTTTTGAAAAATTTTCTTTGAAAAACTCCTTTGCAAGAATTTTAATCTCTTTTCCGTATTTCACATAATTTTCAAAATAATTTTTTCTTGAAAGGTAAACTGTTTCTATTCCCATAATAACGACCTTAGCTCTTTATAAACTTCAAAAGCCTTCTTTACATCAGCTTTTTCGAATTCCTCCATCAAATACCTTCCGGCAATGTATGAAAATTCAATTATTTTCAGAATTTCTCTGTATTTTTCGATGAATGTAGTTATTTCCTCCTTTTTAAAGATTTCTGCAAGCTCCTCGAGAAGCTTTCTCAAACTATGGGTTTTTTCAAAATGTCCTTTTAGGTCGAGAAGTTTTGCTTTTATTATGAGCTGCATTGCTTGCTCTATATGCACGAGCGCCAAATCAAACCTGGCTTTTTCCAAATCGTTTAAAGCATCGTCCGCAAACCCTTCAGCCCTTTTAAGCAAAAGTTCAATCTCTTTTTTCATAAAAATAAAGGTTTAAAAATAATTTATGAAGATATTTCTGGTTGCTTACGATTCCTACGGAGTTAGAAGCATGGCAACCTACCTAAAATTGGGAAAAACCTCTATTTTTTTGGACCCCGGGGTGGCTTTGGGACCGAGGAGGTATGGATTACCTCCCACAAACCCGGAACTCCTCGCAGAATCCATATGCAGAAGGAAAATTATGGAATTATGCCAAAAAGCAGGGATAGTTTTTGTTAGCCATTACCATTACGACCATCATCCTTTTCCCGAGGATGAAGAAATGTATGTCTCCTGCTTTAAAGATAAAATAGTGCTGGCAAAGGATATAAAAAGGGATGTAAATCTCTCAGCCAAAAAAAGGGGAAAGGTGTTTGAAGATAATGTAAAGGATTTAGTTGCTGAACTGCATTACGCTGATAACCAGGAATTCCATTTCGGCAATGTATTTATAAAGGTTTCTCCGGCAGTATGGCACGGAGAGGAAAATAGTAAGGTTGGTAAAGTTATCATGCTATATCTTGAATACAAAAATAGCTCTTTTTTGTTCGGGAGCGATGCCCAGAGCTTAGCAGACAAACAAGCACTAAATTTTGTGATAGAAAATAATCCGGATTTCCTTATTGTTGATGGATATCCAACTTTGTTTGTAGGATGGAAATTTTCAAAGCGTTCCTTAGGGAAGGCTACCGAAAATTTAAAAAAAGCCATTGAAAAAACCGATGCGGAGATAATAATATTGGAACACCATTTAGTAAGAGACTTAAATTATAAGGAGAAGGTGAAGGAGGTGTTCGAACTCGCTAAAGAATCCGGAAAAAAGATTTTAAATGCCGCCGAATATCATAAAGTAGAGCCTTTGTATTTGGAAGCCAGAAGGAAGGAAATTTCCCAAGGAATTTATAAGCCGGATGTCCGGGAATTCTTCCAAAAACTTTATTCAAAGTTTAGATGAGATATGCTGACAATATTATATTCAGAGCCTTTGAAACCGCTAGGAAGCAGAGTAGGGAAACAATCAGAATTACGGGAAACATCTTTATTCCCTCTTTAGCCCTTCCCTTGGATATTATCGCTATAATAAAGGAAGAGAACAATGAGGTTACCGTAATGCAGGAAATAGCAAAATAGAAAAAGGTCTCTGGAGAGATTACCTTTCCGGTTGGAACTACGGAAATTACTCCGGCCCTGCCCATGACGCTTGATGCCTCGGCACTAAGCTTATTCGCGCCTAAAGAGGTCATCATTTTTAATAAATAGTGGGATAGCCCGAATAAGGCGGGAGCCCCTATTATTACAGCGAAGAGAATGAACATCTCGTACATCTTAACATTTGCCGCAACCTCCTTCCTCATCGTAAAGGTTTTCTGAATATCCCATGCAACCCTTTCCAGTATTTCTGCCATTTTTCCTCCCGAATTCAAACCCTCTATGATGAGCACCATAGCCCTTTTCAAAATTTTTGACCTATACTTATCCTTCAGCCTATTGAACGCTTCGTTAAGAGGAGTTCCGCTAAAGTTTTCCTTTGCCACCTGCTTCATCTCCTTTGCCAATATGCCGTATTGCTCCCTTATCGCAAACCATAAGGCTTGGTCTATGGTCATTCCTGCCCTTATATTCGCGCTCGCCAATTGTAAAAAATCCGGTAAGTTTTTTTCTATCTCCCTTTCCCTTGCATCTATTTTCAAAATCAGAAAAAGGTAAAGGAGGAGGTATGGAATTGCTATCGCAACCGGTAGGATAATAAAGTTAAAATGAAGAAGAAGTATGATGAAAACTGAAATTATATTGATAAGGAAAATCTTTCCCAATATTTCATCCCCTCCCTTTTCATATCCGGCAGAGGATAAAAGTTTGTCGAAAAAGCGGATGACTCTCTTCGGAAATAATGCCAAGGCAATTTTGCTGTAAACCTGCATTATATTATATCTCTTTGATGCATATATTATTTTTTAAAGTTTTTCGGTAATTTAGAGTATGGCGGAAAAGGAGCACATAAACCTGGTGACGATAGGGCATGTGGACTGCGGTAAGTCTACTCTGGTAGGAAGGTTGCTCTATGACACCGGTTCAATAAGGGAAGAAGAGTTAAGAAAGTTGAAGGAAGAGGCAAAGGAAAAGGGAAAGGAAACCTTTGAGTTTGCATTTGTAATGGATAAACTGAAGGAGGAAAGGGAAAGGGGAGTGACCATAGATGTAGCCTTTAAGAAATTCGAAACAGGGAAATACATGTTTACCGTAATAGACGCTCCGGGACACAGAGACTTCATAAAGAACATGTTAGTGGGAACGAGCCAGGCGGATGCGGCAATTTTGGTTGTTTCGGCAAAGGACGGAATTCAGGAGCAGACAAAGGAGCATGCATACTTGGCAAAAATTATGGGAGTTGACCAAATGATAGTGGCGATAAACAAAATGGATGCTGTAAATTGGGACCAAAATAGATACAATGAGGTAAAGCAGGAAGTGGAAAAACTTTTGAAGACTGTAGGATATAAAACTGAAGGGATAAACTTCATACCCATTTCAGCGTATAACGGTGACAATGTAGTAAAGAAAAGCGAAAATATGCCTTGGTACAATGGTCCAACCATAGTCGAGGCTTTAGATACCTTCTCACCACCTCAGAGGCCGGTAGACAAACCTCTCAGAATTCCAATCCAGGATGTTTATAATATTACCGGAGTGGGAACAGTGCCTGTAGGAAGGGTAGAAACAGGAGTTTTAAGGGTTGGGGATAAGGTGCTAATCCTACCTCCGGGAATAGAGACCGAAGTAAGGTCCATAGAGATGCACCACCAGCCTTTGCAGGAGGCAAAGGCGGGAGATAACATAGGATTTAACTTAAAAGGGGTGGGAAAGCAGGATATAAAGAAGGGTGATGTGGTTTGCAAGCCTGACCACCCAGCACCGGTAGCAAAAGAATTTACAGCGCAAATTATTGTCCTAAACCATCCTACGGTAATTGCTAGAGGCTATACCCCGGTATTCCACATCCATACAGCGCAGGTAGCCTGTACCATAACCGACATTCTAAAGAAGATTGACCCTAGGACAGGACAGGTGCTGGAAGAAAATCCAGACTATATAAAGACTGGGGATGCGGCAATCATAAAAGTAAAGCCAACCAAACCTATAGTTATAGAAAAGCAGAGCGATTTCCCGCAGTTGGCAAGGTTTGCAATTAGGGATATGGGGATGACGGTGGCTGCAGGAGTTTGCATAGACATAGTTCCTGAAGAGAAAAAATAGCCTGAAATTTTGTTTTTTATATTTTAAATTCAACTATCTCTTTATCTTTCGGTATATAATCAAGGCTAACCTCCCTTTTCATATTCCTTCCTTTAATCAAATACGCCTTTTTCGCCTCCTTTCCGAAAATCCTTTTAGATATTTCCCTTAGGGTAGGATTGCCCTTTACTATCAAAGGTCTTTCTTCAATTTCCCTTCCCTTGGGTTTCAGGTATATCCTTTTCAGTTCCAAAATTTCCCAAATTTTCCTTTTCAGTTCTTCCAAGTTTATACATTTCTCAGCCGAAATTGGAAAAAATTCCTTTATTTCCCTTAGCTCTTCAGCCGAAAGCAAATCTATCTTGTTTAAAATTTTTATTGCGGGAACATATATTCTATTCCTGAAAAAGGAATCTATTATGTCTTCCTCGGTAGCATC
>Ga0190309_1000281_pt1 | contig 14916 bp, 12 predicted proteins | sample 48700767_MG_FD_161656 | JGI IMG/M metagenome (GOLD analysis project Ga0190309, IMG submission 161656) | Hydrothermal vent sediment bacterial communities from Southern Trench, Guaymas Basin, Mexico - 4870-07-6-7_MG | ecosystem: Environmental > Aquatic > Marine > Hydrothermal vents > Sediment ... | reverse complement strand
ATATTGTGTTTATATATATAATAATCAGTTGTATTTGGCAATTTCTAACGATAATGGCCAAACTTGGACAGAAGAACAAGTTACAAATGAAAGTAATCCGCAATCTGAACCTGATGTTGCGGTAGATAGTGAGGGATATATTCATATTGTTTGGATCAATAATGGTAATATTTATTATATTAGAAGAATTGAAGCAGGATTTAATACACCTATTCAAATAACTACTGAAGGCGATCAGCATTCGCCTACAATTATCATTGATGCAAATGATAATGGCTATATAACTTGGTATGGAAAGACTAATAATACTTATAACATTTATATTGCTTATTTAAATACGGCTACAGGTCAAATCACGAATACGGAACAAATAACTAACAATAATTTATATGACCAAGTTAATCCGATTTTAGCAGTAGATGATTCTTATTTACATATTATTTGGGCAGGAAAAGGTTATGGTTCTAATCCAACTTTCTATAATCTACAATATAAACGCAAAGCTTTAGATGATGATTGGTATCCACAAGAAAGTATTACCGATAAACCTTATGACCAAAATTTTCCTTCCGCAATCGTGGATTTAGATGGAAATTTAAATGTTGTCTGGCAAGGCAAAGGTTGGGGAAATAATCCAAATACTTGGAACATAATTTTTAGAAAACGTACTGCCGCAACTTCGATTTGGGAAGATGAGGAAATAATTACCGATAAAGCAGAAGACCAAATTCAGCCTTCAATAAGTACAGATAGTTATTCTAACATTAATGTCATTTGGGTTGGAAAAGCATGGGGATTATTTACAAATCATTTTAACATTCAATATAAGCAGAAAACTGCTAGTACTTGGTCTTCAATAAAACATGTAACTGATACTTCGAACGATCACTACTGGCCAAATTTTATTTCTAGTGTTTATCCAGTAATTGATGAAGTACATACTAATATTCCTAAAGCGGGTTATGCTTTTAGTTGGATAGATGGAAATGATTTAAGATATTATGCTAGTTCAGATTTAGAATGGGAAATCCCAGAAAATAAGTTCTTGATTGCACAAAATATAGATTATTTAGGACAACATCCTTTAGCAAGAGATTTCGATGGGAAACTATGGATCACATATCCTAAAAAAGTAGGTAGTTATTATCACATTTTTGTTGCATATTCGGAAGATAACGGAAAGACATGGATTGAAGAACAAATTACATCAGGAAATAGACATCAGAAATATAGCTCCATTGCAGTAGATTCATTAAATAATATACATTTAGTTTATTTAGATTGTACAGATCAATTAAATATTTGTTATAAAAAAGGAAAATTTGGAAATTGGTCAGGCACTGAAATAATAGATAATAGTTTGGAAGAAATTAATCCAATAACTATTGCAATAGATAGTCAAGATAATATCCATGTTGCTTGGAAAAAGTTTGATACTACAGAAAATTTAACTTACATAGCATATAAGAAAAAAACCGAAAGTGGATGGCAAAATCTAGAAGAGGCAAGTCCTAAACATAATTATGATGATTATCCTTACATTGCTATTGATGATAATGATAATGTGCATTTGGTTTTTACAGGAAAATATGGAACAAATGGCCATGCCAATGTTCAATATAGGAAAAGAACTAGTTCTGGCTGGCAATCTAAGATAGCTCTTGAAAATGTAGATTATGAAAGTGAAAATTGTTATCTCTGTTTAGATGATGATGGAAATATTTACGTGTCTTGGAATAGTGGTGCAAATATTTATACTAGAAGTTGTATAAATGGCGAATGGAAAGATAAATATAAACTTACCAATTTGCCAGAAGGAACAGATTTAGTTTCCAAAATTCCTACTTTATCTTCAACCAAAGATGGGAAAATACATATAGTATATATAGGAATGACAGAAGATTCACCAATGCCAATGTATTATCATTCAGAAAAATCTGTAGCAACAACTGATTGGTCTGATTCTGAAAGTATTTTGGATGTATATTCATATTATGAAGGGCCAGAAAGATTGATTTGGGCAAATTGGCCACAAATATCTTATTTTAAACCTAATAGACCAAAATCTGGCTATGCTTTTGTTTATGAAGATTTATCCAATAAGGAATTATGGTTTTTTAGAAGTTTAGATTTAAAATGGGATAAGTTTACTACTGCGACTGAAAGATTTATACTTTCTTATATCAGATGTAATTTATTAACTGAATCTTCTGTAAATTATCAGGCGGATTTACTGAGTTTAAAAGAAAAATTATGTCAATATAATGTTGATAGTTATTTATGTCTTGCTAAATTATTGAATATTGAAGCATTATTATTAAAGAAACTTTCTAAATCTTATGATATAGATTTAAAATTTATTGGAATGAAAAAATTAAATGTAGATGCTTGTTTGCGCAAGCCAAGCATATTAGAATATAATATTGATATGTTTATTATAAAAGATGGCGTAATTTTTTCGGAAACATTGCTAGAAGGTAAAGTAGATCATAATTATTTTTCAGATACTTTAGTTCAAGAATTAAATAAAGTTTTAAGTTATAATGAAGATGTTCTTTTGAAAATTGAAAAAAATGTGGGTCTAGATATAGATATAATTTTGAAACCTACTAAAAGTTTTGACTTAGATGTTTTACTAAAAGGTTTTGGAATAAAATTAAATTATCCAATTAATGTATGTATTGGCGATACATATACTTCACAATTTAATATTGATTTGATCTTGAGTATTTTCGGTAATAAATCTTATTCAATTGACATATTAATTCCGAAATTGAATCGTAATGTGATTTCAGTTGATATGATTATATCGAATAAATTTACAAAATCGTTTTCATTATCTAATTCTTTAGTTTATAATTTTAAATCAGCTGTTCTTCTGCCTTTCTTGTTAGATTTAAGAAATATTTTAATTAATGAACTACTTTTGCCAAAATATAAAGGATTTTATTTGAGAAATTCAATAGCTAATATTGATATTTTTAAGTCATTAAGTTTAGTTAATAATTATGAAAAATTTGCAGCAAGTCAATCATTGGTAAATGAACTGCCAGAAGTATTAAATAAAATCTTGTGTTTATTGAATACATTGGCTAATATTAATGTTGAAAATCGTCAATTTATTGTTAATTCATTACAGCAGTTAGCGAAAACTAATCAATTACAAAATGAACTAGGTGATGCTTTTTCTTCAATACTAGCAATTTTAAATGATTTAGTTGAGCCAATAAGTAAAGCAGAAACGATATCTTCCGATATCATAAGTTATTTAATAACGAATCAATCATTAAGAAATGAACTTTCATATTTATATCCTTCGGAAGGGGAAGAAATTTGTACAAGATTTCTAGAATATAGTGATTGGGATATCAAATTAGATGGAACTTCCATAAAAAATAAAGTAACGGAAATCAGTGTTTATAGAAGGGAAAGTGAAATTTTCAATCACATAGAACTTACAATAGTTGATCCAAAATTATTCAAGCAGTGTGATCCATACTATAATAGTGGATTGGAAAGGATTGAATTAAAAATCAATGACAAGACTATGAAATTTTTACTTGAAAGTAGGGAAGGTTCTGAAGAAAACCGTGAATTCAGTATTTGGGGGAGATGCAAAGCAGCAATCTTATCAGAACCGTTTTCTATAAAGACCAGTTATGTAATTAAAGATAAAAAAGCAAGTGAAATAGCAAAAGAACTTGCAGGTAGTATTGATGTTGATTGGCAGATTTATGATTATTATGTGAAAGAATTTACCTATCAAGGTTATCCAATTGATGGAATTTCAAGATTGGCAGAAGTAATAGGCGGCGTAGTAAGAACAAAATCTGATGGTTCGTTATTAGTTAGATATAAATTTCCAGTGAGACCTAAAGATTTACAAGATGCTGATGCAATTCATGAATTAGATAGATATTCTAATTTAGTTTCACTTGATTACAGTGAAGAAGTAGCATTGTATGATTCAGTAGAAGTTCGTGGTGCTGATTATTCGGAAATGCAAACCTATTTTTCAATTGAGACAGATAAAACTTGTTTTGAAATAGGAAAAGAAGATGCGATATTAAAAGTTTATAAATATCCATTTGATATTGATTATACTGTCTTTTCAACAGATGGAGCCATTACTAAAATAAGTTCCAATAAAATGGAAGAAATTACGGAAAACATTAATATTGAAAATGAATCTGGAAGCACATCTAAATATGTTGATACTTTAACTTCATATGAATGGATAGGCAATATTAAGAAGAAAAATGAGAAAGAACCTTTAGGAAGTATTGAGTTTGATGGAAATAATATTCAATGTACTAATTGTGCAGGTGCTTATTTAAGAGTTAGTTATAAAACTAAGTATGATGAATGGAAATTATCATGTGATAAAGAGACAGAAGTTAAATCTATTGTGATTGTTCCAGAAGGTGAAACTATTGTTTTGAATGTTGTCATTGGCGATGGAAATAGGCCTGCATCTCCAATTCAAGATGAATTGATTACTGAAGAATATATGGCGATATTAAGGGGGCAAGCATTTCTTGATGACAATTATTACCAAAAAATAAAACATACTGTAAAGTTACCATATGTAGATATAGAAGATGGCCAAGTTGTTTCATTGGCCGATGATTATTATAATCTATATGGTAACTATTTAGTAAAACAAAGTGATATTAGTATAACATTAGAAGAAGATACTTTAAAGATTTGGCTTACATTAAATATTGAAAAATATAGAAAGGTGCTGTAGAATGAAATTATTAGATTTAATTAAGCCAAAAATAATAGAAAATGGTACAATTATTGCATATAGTGGTTCAAATTATTTAGTTAAAATTGGAAATAGTACAGTTAAAGCATTTGGTGCTAAAGGCTTTCAAGTTAATGATAATGTTGTTGTCGGAAAAGTCAATGATCAATATTTAATCTTGACAAAAACTTCTTCTTTTGTTAAAAAGATAAAAAAAGTAAGAATACAGGGGTAATAAAAAATGGCCAATGGAAATAATAATGTTGCAAAAGCCAGTATAGTTTTAACTTTTGCAGCTTCTTGCGTAGTTGAAGACCATTTTATTAATGTAGAAATGGATGATGAAAAAAATCAAGATAAAACATGTTTTCTATATGGCGAAAAAATTTATTTCCGTATATTCACAAATCCGAAGGATATGAACATAAGATTAGAGTCAAGTGATGGTTCAATTTCAAATGAAGGAACAGGTTATTTTGAATATGAAGAAGATGTTCAATTTCCTAATGTAAATGAAGCTAATGTACAATATCCAATAGATTCAGTAATTTCACAAAATTGGCTCGGCAATTCTCTAGGATCAGTATCGATTTCTAATACTACAATAAGAACAGAAAAAACTGGTGTAGCAATTCTAAAATTTAGATATCGTGTGTCATATCGTTCTTATGCAATAACTATAGGCCCAAAAGATTATGATGAATATCCTGTTTTGGTTTATATTGAGGAGGTATTGTAATGGCAGCTAAAACTTCTATTGAATTAAGATTTTCCAAAGTTTGCGAAATTAGCGAAGGCAGATTTGTTTTGGAACTTGATGATGAAGTAAATGAAAATAAAAATGTATTTGTGCCAAAAGTAGATACTGCATATATAAGATTATTTCCATGTTGTTTAATGCCTACATTAAGAAGTAATTTAGGAACAGTTTCATTAGTAAGTTCTTCAATTCCAAAAACTATTGAACAGGATATTGTTTTTAGAAGAACTAAAACTGCTAGTTTATCATATCCACTATTTGAATTAGTAAGTTGGACTTGGCTCGGCAGAACTTATCCAGAAAATGTTACATTAACAATAACTAATTGGGACATCACAGCATCAGAAGAAGTTTCTGGAATAGCTAGGATAACTTATGTTAGCTATTTTGATAGGATAGCATTATCAGGCGTCAATCAGGAAGCAGAAGTTTTAGTTGAAGCGATTAAAGAATCTATGTATGGTTCAATAGTTATTAATTTTAAAGTAGAAGAAGTTCCAGTTTACCTAACAGTTCGTGATGCCTGCACTAGATTACCCATAGAAGACGTTTCAGTGTATGTAGATGGAAAATTTGTTGGCGTAACTACCGAAAATGGACAAATTAATTTAGGCAAATTAAGAACGGGCAAACATTCTTTAAAAATGACTAAATTTGGTTATCAACCAAGTGATGAGGATATGATAGCTAATGATTATTTTGTGGTAGAGTAATTATGGCGACTAGAAAAAACATAACAGCATATTTATGCCCTGAACCTTGGAAACCAACAGGGATATGTTCTTATGGCAGATGTCAAGAAAGTACAAGTTCGGAAAGAGTTTTAGATAATCAAGGAAAGTTGAAACAGATAAATCTCCAAAGTTATTTGATTGGTAAAGGTTACGATATTGGAAATAGATTTGATGCTTATTTATTGCCTTCTGATAAGGATGTAGTTGATTGTTTATTTTGTATTCCAGCTTGTGATGAAATAAGACAAGGCGAAGGCGATATAGAAAATTTTTCACATCAGATTCTAGATTCTTTTAATAATCTTCGTAAAACGCATCCTGAAGAATGTCCACAACCATGTTTTGAATTGATTTTAGATTCAAATGCTTGTTCTGCTGCTCAGTGGTTTTGTAATGATATGATAATAAAAAATTATTGCTGTCCCAGAAATGGCATTGATAGTTTAGGAAGAACACCAAAAGTAAGATTGCAGAATTATGGCTGTAGAGTTATTAATAATTATGAAATAGTTGATTATATAGAATATAATGAGCAGGATGTTTCAATTGAACAGGTTGCAAATGACTTTATAACTAACTGGTCAAATACTTCTTCAATAAGAAAACAAATAATGTATTCACATTACAATGCAATAGGTGTTGGATTGCAAAAAGAAACACATGTAGTAAATTATAAGCCAATATTTAAATATATTGTTGTAATAGATTTGATTTATTTGCATCCAAATGATAGACAATTATATGATGTGCCACTACCAACATTGGAATGTGCAACAGAATGTTTACAGAAAATCCACTGGTATCAGAAATCATATACAATAGAAAATGTCGAACGTCCTTTGCCATATATAGTTTGTGAAGTTCCAATTCCAAGGAATTGTGCAATTGAAAAGATGGAATTTAGATTTGAAGAGTCACCTTGTTATGCAGTATTTAAACCAGATTTGACTAAAATTCTAGATGAAAGAAAAACTATACCATCCAATAATTCTTTGCGCTTTGTTTGGGAAAAAGAAAAAGCTGACCCATTAGTCGATATGGGCATAATGAATGAAGGAAAAACTTGGTTCATTGTATGGTCATTAAGAAATAGTGCTTGTTTTATACCAGGTGAATATATGATAGTTTATGTATGGTTAAAAGGATTTAGAAGTCAATGTAATCCTTTTATTTGGGCAATTAATTGGTTCGAAACACCTTGTTGGACTTCTGGGATAGTACAAGGTTGTGGCTTGTTAGATGGAGGAAATGTTATAGAGGGTGGATTAGGATATTCATTGGATGATAGTTGGATAGGTGATGAAAGATTAAGATGGTTAATATCATATAAGGGACAAAAAGAATTGTATTGGCTAAAATGTTCTGATTTTGCGGAATATAAAATTGGTGATAGAGTATTTATACAAAAACAAGGTTTTTCCAAAGAATTAAATTATGACGGAACTGAAGCGAAGCAAGATCCAGCCTGTCGTTGGCCTTATCCCCACAAAAGTGAACTCCCAATGAATCAAGAAGATGGCAGTCCGCCCATATTGAGTGATTCCAATGTTTCATATACGCTTGATCCATCAAATGATATAATAGTACCACAGAAATTTTATGCATAGGTGAAATTTATGCCAAGGCTTGAAGCAAAAGATGCAACATATCCAACAATGAGACATGATTTTAAATGGGCCAAAATATTAGAAATTAATTATGAAAATGATACATGTGATATTGTTATAGTTGATAAAAACAAAGTAGAAACTTCTGAAACTTATAAAAATGCACCAATTTTTTATCATTGTTTTCCTAATGTAGAAAAAAGAGACTATGGCGCATTGGAAGGTGCATCTTCAGCTTTTGCTAGAGACGATTTTGTATTAGTGAGATTTGAAGATAGTAAGCCAATAGTTGTTGCAAGATTAGATGGATTAATACCTTGTTTGGACGTTATCTTGTGGGGCGATAAGGCTTATGGAATTCCAAGCCTCAATAAAATTTGGAATACAGCTATTTGTTTTCGACATTCTTGTTCTGAAGCATTACCTTTTGCATACCTTTTTTCCAATACATTTAAATTTGGCGATCATTTTATAACAATAATTTTAAGTTTTACTATTGAAATTCAGAAGGCATATTCTTGGACAATTGGTGCAGATCATTACGTAAAAAAAATTAACAGAAAATTATCGATTTTAACGGAAAATGGATTCATATTACATAATTCTTCTGATGGTTATTGGCTTGATTATCAGCATAATCATATCTATGTAATTAAAAGAAGATCTTATTTTATCTCCTTGTTAAAATATTCTTCAGATGGGAAGTTTATAAGTGAAGATAAAACTATAGATGCTAGGAACTATAAATTAGGAACTTATAATGTGACTTTGCACTATTATAGGTTATTGTGCGATAGGTATGGAAATATATACGCTTATTGTCCTAAAGCGTTAGGCTATTATCCTAAACATTATTATAGAACGACATGGCAGAATTTCCCAGAAGATTGGGAAGAAATAGAAATAGAAGATAATGATTATTTGAAAATTTTTGAGCAAGATATTTATCGTCATGATATAATAATCGATAGAGAGCCTAAAACAGTTATAACTCCACTTTGCAGACAATATCAATGTAATTGTGAAGAACTTGAAGAGCCAGGTATTATTGTTCCTTGTGCTTGGACTGGCATTAATTGTGAATACCCCTTTTTGGGACATTTTCATGAAATTACAGGTGGCGCAATACAAATACCTTATGATCAATATCTTATGTGTTTAGATGATCATACTGCTGAATTTAAAACTTTATATTATGGTTCTAATTGTGGAAGTCCTTATGAAGAGCCAACGAGAATAGTGGTAGAAGGTTCACACTGGACTTTGGGTTGGTCTTTTTGCGCAGATATGGAAAAAGGCGTTTGGCTTTTTTATACAGATGGTTACTGTCATCCTAGCCCACCAATAATTGTGGAAGACGAAAGAATTGGAAATAAAGCGGCCGATGCTCAATTTGTTTTAAAGATACCACATTTAAGTAATAATATTTTTGCAGTAACTGAATATGCCAAATATTATGATGCATATAATTGCGATTTCTTTATGTTAGTAAAGACTCCAGAGTATAATATAAATATGGAAATAGATTTAAATAATCCATATGCATGGTTTGAAGAAGTTTCGAAAAAAGGTACGTTTTATATTTGCCATTCTGAATTAGAAGATAAAAATGGCGACAAATGGATATTTGATAGTAAATATAATGATAAAGAAAGATCCTATTTTGAATATACATTGAAAAAGAATGGGCAAAAGATTGATATAGAAATAAAAAGTGACTATCAATATTGGATATTAACTTTATATAGGTTAATTCAAGTTTTAAAGTAATAAACAAATTTTAAATCTTTTGGTATTTTTGGATAAAATTTCAATAATGCTAATTGTCTTTTATGATTTAATATAAATTTACTACTGGAATGAAATCCTATTTTTAACCAAGTATTATTTTTAACTAAAGCATTAGTAATTTGTATTAAGCCATATTGCATTGCCAAATTATCTAGTAATCGCAGATACATTAAATAGTTTTCTTCATCTACTTCACATTTAATGCCCAATTCAATTTTGTATCTGCTATTGGGATAAATAATAATTTTATTTATGTTTAAAGATTCATTGCTACTAGTTCTAAATTCAGGTATCAATCTTTTTTGCACTTCATCCATATCTGTAGTAATATTAACAGTAGTATGATCTTTCCACACTTCAATTTCGCTATTTTTGATGGAGGCATAACAAATTAATTCTTTATCACTTATTCTTTTTGGTATCAAATCTTCATTTCTAACAATGATTTTGTTCATAAGATGCCACCCCAATTTCTGGAAATTTCAACAATTTTATACGCCATTTGTTTTGCAATTTCCTTATTAACATTCCTTTTTCCTTCTTCAGTTTCCATTTCTGGTACATAAACTTCTTCAAATGGAAGATGAAACTCATCTAGGTATTTTTTTATGTAGTAAACAATTTCCGCATCTTCTTTTTTATTTCTAATTAAAAATGTATAAATATCATATTTAACTATGTTATATTTTGCTTTATTATAAATTAAATTAAAATATTTTTTTTCTAAAGTTATTTTACTATATGCTAAAGAATCAATGAATGTTCTATCTGTAATAATTGAATAATTTTTCCAAATATCGAATTTAAAATATTCCATTTCATTGATTAACCATTCCCATCTAAAAGTCATTTCCTGATTGGAATACAATAAAGTTTTAGCATCTTTTTGCAAAATTTCTAGAAATGATCTGGCTACTTCAGGAAGGAAAACAAAGCCTTTCAATAAGTTATTTTCTTTTAATAAATTGAACAATGTAGTTTTCCCAACATTGTGGCTTCCTGAAAGTGAGAAAATCATTTTTCATCACCTTATATATTAATATCATTTTTGCAATGAGATAAAAGAATCTTTGCAAACAATGCTCTCATCCTAATCACTTTATTATTAGAATGAACAGCTCTTTTAATACATTCTTCTAAAGATAGATTATGTTCTTTGCACTACTGCTTCAATAAATTTTTATGAACAAATCGAATTTGTTGGATATAACTCATTTTTGCCTCCTTACCATTTTTCTCTTTCTTTCAAAGCTTCTGCAATTGCATCAGGAATATTTTCAATTCTTTTTTCTTTTTCGTAGCCTTTAAACACATCAATTAATACTCCATTAGCTATTAATCTTTCCTTGAAATGGTCAAAGAATTTTTTGATTTCTTTTTCAGAACTGTTTTGGTAAATGCAAACTTCGTTTTTACCTGATATAAGTACTAATCTAAAATCGTTACACCACCTTTTAATACAAATGATATTTCCATTTGCCAAATTTAATAAATTTCCATTTTGGCAGATAATCCACATAGTTAAACTCCTTTGTAATTTTTGTAGTTTTTTAATGCTAATTTCAAGTATTCTTTCATAACATTATCATCCAAATATCCATCAAATTCTGTGCCAATTTTCTTTTCAAATATCGCTTCGCCAGCTACTGCTTTCCAAATGTCATCTGTTTCTCCGTGGGATATTCTAATACTCAATTTTCCCCATCTATAGCGTACATAAACCATCTTACCATTCGTTAATTTAATTTCCCATTGACTGGGACAACATTCAGATGTTCTTTTGATGTACTGTATTTCTAAATTAGAATCGGAATCATAAATTTCCTTTAAGGATTTTTTTTCAATACCTTCAATATAATCTAAGGCAAATTTAACTCCATCGATAAATGATCTATTCCAAACATGCTTTTCATCTTCCAATTCTTTGTATTCTTTCCTTAATTTTATAATTTTTTTCACTATTGAGAAAAAATCTATCTTCATTTTTAAACTCCTTAATTTAATTTATCTATTATATAAGATGCCAAATATTACGGCTTCCATTTTCTAGTAAGTTCGGCTAATTTTATAATTTGTTCATCAGTTAAAGGAAAATTGAATGTATTTAGTTTTCCAGAAATAGTAGCAATTTTTTCTCCATTTAAATAAATTTTTGCATTATCTTTATCATATATTACATTGATAACAATACTTTTATTTGTGTTATTGAGAAGTTCATCTATTAACCATTCAACAATTTGTTTTTTTAACATTGATTCCTCTTATTTATTTTTTTCTGGAAATAATCCCCAATAAAATCGACCCCAATAGTTATCCAACACATCAAAAGCTTTCATAGGAACTTCACAATTTTCAAAGGAGCTGGTTTTTTCGTTATATTGGCCTAATTTAATGCCAAGTTTTTCTAAAAATTCTTTGTCTTCACGGTTTGCTATTATCCATCCTTTATATTTCATTTTTCCCCTATTTTCCAAAACAAAATTCAAAAACTTCTTCTATACTTTTAACAAATTTGATATTAATCTTAGATTTTGTTTCTTCATCTATATCTGCCAAATCAAATTTGTTTCCAACTGGAATTAAAACATTTTTAATTCCTTCTCTAACAGCAGCAGTTATTTTTTCCTGTAATCCGCCAATTGGTAATACTTTTCCAGTTAAACTTAATTCGCCTGTCATTGCAATATCTTCCTTAACTTTTTGATGTTTAATTGCCGACAATACGGCAGTTGCAATAGCAATTCCAGCAGAAGGCCCATCCTTTGGAACAGCTCCTGGTATAGCATGAATATAAATATCAACATCATTTGGCCAATCTTTATATAATCTTTTAACATTAGCGATAGCAATATTTACACTTTCCTTGATAACATCCTTTAAATTACCACTTATGTGAATTTTTTGTTTTTCTTCTTCTTTTGGAACTAATGTTACTTCAATGGGCAATATACTGCCGCCTGTTCCAGATACTGCTAAGCCATTTACAATACCAATCCCTTCTAATTTATATTTATAAATTGGCTTTTCTAGATAGTAATTTATATCGTCTTTAGTTATTACTTCTTTTTTAATTCCCTTTTCAAAATAGTCTTTTAATGCTTTTCTCAAAATAGTTCTAATTTTTTCATCTAATTTTCTAACGCCAGCTTCATTGGTATATTCTTTGATAACTTTAATAATAGCTTCATCTTCAAATCTAATATCAAATAACTCATTAATTCCAACTTCTTTCTTCTCTTTTGGAATTATATAATCTTTTGCAATATATAATTTTTCAATATCCGTATAACCATTTAATTCTATAACTTCCAATCTATCTAATAGAATTGGATTAACATTTTCAATATAATTACCTGTTAAAATAAATAATACTTTACTTAAATCAAATGGTACTTCTAACCAATGATCTCTAAATTCACGATTTACAGCAGGATCAAGAATTTCCAAAAGAGCAGCTTGTGGATCACCATGTATTGAATATCGGCCAACTTTATCTATTTCATCTAATATTATTACAGGATTTTTAGATTTAGCCAAATGAATTCTTTGCATAATTACGCCTGCGCTAGAACCAACATATGTTCTGCGGAAGCCTTTTAGAAAATGTGGATCAGAAACTCCACCCAATGATATTTGGATACATTTTCTCCCTAGTGCTTTTGCAATTGATTGCGCCAAAGTAGTTTTTCCACATCCCATTGGGCCTATAAAGGTTAAAATATTAGATTTTGGCCCTTTTACTTTCCAAACAGCTAAGTATTCCAAAATTCTTTCTTTTGCTTTTTCCATTCCATAATGAGTTTTATTTAAATGTTCTTTAATTGAATTTAAATCTAAATTATCTTCTGTATAAGTGTTCCAAGGTAATTCAAGAACAAAATTAATGTAATCTTCAATATTACCAGCTTCAGGTGAATTTTCATTTATAGCAGTTAATCTTTCAATTTCCCTATCAAGTTTTTCCTTAACTTCTTTTGGAAGTATATCTTGTTTTTCTTTAATTTTTTTCTTCAATTCTTCTACTCTTTTTTCAATGCCAAGTTCTTTTTTAATAACTTCCATTTGTGCATGAAGGAAGTTTTTCCTTCCCCATTCTTCTAATTTCTTTTGGGTCTTTATTTGAAGTTCCTTCTTCCATTCAATTGTTTTATTTTCCCTTAAAATATAGAATAATAATTTTTCTACTTTAGTTTTTATACTTCTTTCAAATAAAATTTCTTTTCTAGCTTCCATATCTGGAAGGTATCCAGTTAATAAGTGAATCCTATCCAAAAATGTATATTTCCCATCAGAGATAATATCAGGATTAATTCTAATAATATTAGCAATTTTATTAACATAATCTTGTTGTTCTAATAACATTAAGTTATATGCTCTTTCTTCTTCTTCACTTAAATCGTTAATAAGTTCATATTTTTTTATAAAACCATCTTTAATTTCAGCAACATATCTGACAGCTAAAAATAAATTGATAAATTCGTCTATAGTTAGAAATTCTGCAATTACACCTTTATTTTCTTCATATTCAATAAAAATTTTAAATTGCTTTTCCTTTCCAAAAAAATCAATTAATTCGCTTTCACCTTTTATTCTAGTTGTTTGGAAAGGGCAAGCAATAATTGTAGAAGGGGTAACTGGCACTTCAATAATCTTATCTTTGTCTTTTAATTTTGCTATTTTCATGATTTACCTCCTAAATAAATATAACAATTTTTTTTGTAAAAGTCAATAGGGATTTTTCAAATTATTTAGTAGATTCAATAGTTCTAATTTTGTTTATGAATTTAGATAAAATCCGCATATTTATCTTTTTCTTTTCTTTAACAGTTTTTAACATGAATTCATCTATTAAATTTTTTGTAATATAATAATCTACATATACAGGTTTTTTCTGCCCATATCTATGTAATCTGGCAATGCATTGTTTGATTGAACTTGGACTCCACGACAATTCGCAAAAAATCATTCTGTTGCATACATCTTGTAGGTTTAATCCATATTTTGCCGTTTCAATTTGTGCTATTAATAAGTTCTTTTCATTTTTAAATTTATTAATAATTTCATCCCTGTTGGATGCATTTCCCAGCAAAACAACACAATCATCACGGAAATGATGCGCCAATATTAATGCAGTCTCTCTAAACCAAACCCAAACTATTATTTTTTCATTATTTCTCAAAACTTCCTTAACTTTTTCAATAACTTTCTTTATTTTTGAACTTCCAAAATGTTTTATTTTATCATCTAATTTGATCCAGCCACTACTAACTTCCA
>Ga0190309_1000280_pt1 | contig 14925 bp, 12 predicted proteins | sample 48700767_MG_FD_161656 | JGI IMG/M metagenome (GOLD analysis project Ga0190309, IMG submission 161656) | Hydrothermal vent sediment bacterial communities from Southern Trench, Guaymas Basin, Mexico - 4870-07-6-7_MG | ecosystem: Environmental > Aquatic > Marine > Hydrothermal vents > Sediment ... | reverse complement strand
AAATTAGCGATCTGAGCACCTGTAGTTTTACATATCTCTTCTAAAGTATCTAAATCTAAACCTATAATAGAAATCATACCACTCTCTATCTTTTGAGAAGCTTCTTGCATTAGCTCAGCTCTTTTTTTGACTAAAAGTAGAGTTTCTTTAAAATCTAAAACTTTGCCTGCATATAAACATGTGTACTCTCCTAAACTTAAACCTGCTAAAAACTCAGGTTTTATATGAGGAAAAAATTTTTTAAATACTTCAAAACAAACTACAGAATGTACAAACACAGCTATCTGACAATTCACAGTCTCAGTTAACTTCTCTAAAGGACCTGAAAAACAGAGCTCTGAAATTTTAAAATTTAAAACTTTATCTGCTTCCTCAAATATTTTCTTAGCAGTCTCTATATTATCATATAAAGACTTTCCCATTCCTACATATTGAGCTCCTTGACCTGGAAATAAAAAAGCGCACCTCAAATCCATTCTATTACACAAGCCCCCCAAACTAAACCTCCTCCAAAAGCATCCAAAACTATAATATCTCCTTCTTTAACTTTTCCTTCTTCCCAAACTTCACACAGAGCTACAGCAGTAGAAGCTGAAGACATATTTCCATATTTATGGATGTTTACAAATACTTTTTCTGGAGGAATTCCCAATCTTTGAGCTACAGCATTTATTATCCTTAAATTAGCTTGATGAGGAATTAACCATCTAACATCTTTAGAATTAAGATTTGCCTTCTTTAAAGCTATCAAAGCTGCATCTACCATTATCTTTACTGCTTGTTTGAATAATTCTCTTCCTTCCATTTTTATATAATGCAATCTTTTTTCTACAGTCTCAAAAGAAGTAGGAAGTTTAGAACCTCCTGCAGGCAAAATCAACAAATCTCCTAAACTTCCATCTGAACCTAAGTAACTTGAAATAATACCACCTTTTTTTACAGGAGCTAAAATGCAAGCTCCTGCTCCATCACCAAATAATACACAAGTAGACCTATCCTGCCAATCAGTTATTGTAGATAACACTTCTGAACCTACCACTAAAGCATTTTTATATAAACCCATACCTATCAAACTTTGAGCTATAACCAATGCATAAACATAACCTGCACAAGCAGCAGAAATATCAAAACAAGCAGCTTTCTCTGCTTTTAAGTGTTTTTGCAAATGGCAGGCTGTAGAAGGAAAATTTGTATCTGGAGTAATCGTAGCTACTATTATCAATTCTAAATCTTGGGGAGACATACCTGCTCTTTCTAAAGCTTGCAAAGAAGCTTTAAATGCTAATTCTGAAGCAGATTCTCCTTCTGAAATCCTCCTCTCTTTTATACCTGTTCTGGTAGTAATCCACTCATCTGAAGTATCTACCATCTTTTCTAAATCAAAATTTGTTAAGACTTTTTTAGGTAAGTACTTTCCTACACCAATTATTCCTACTTTACATCCTGACATTTTTAATTTCCTGAGTTATCTTTTCATTTAAATTTCTTTCTACCTCAGTTATAGCTACTTTTATCGCATTCTTAATAGCTTTTGCATTTGATCTCCCATGAGATATTATTACTATGCCATTTACTCCCAAAAGAGGGGCTCCTCCGTATTCTGAATAGTCTATTATTTTTTTAAAATTCTTTAATCCTTCTTTTATAAATAACAAACCTAACTTACCCAAAAAACCCTTCCTTAAATTATCAAACAAAAACTTACTCATAATCTCTGCAAACCCTTCTGAGACTTTTAAAGCAATGTTACCTGCAAATCCATCGCAAACGATCACTTCACATTTACCTGAATAAATATCTTTTGCCTCCACATTCCCTATAAAATTCAAATCACTTTTTTGTAATAAAAGTCTGGTCTCTTTTAAAAATTCAGTTCCTTTAGTCTCTTCTTCTCCTATGTTTAAAATCCCTATCTTCACATTATCTTTACCTAAGATTAACTTATAATAAGCTCTTCCCATAACTGCATACTGTAAAAGATGGATAGGTTTTGGGTCTATGTTTGCTCCTACATCTATTATCAAAGTCTTTCCTTTCAATGAAGGAACTAATATTGCTATGCCTGGTCTCATAATGCCTGGTAGGAGCCCTAAATTCAATACACTACCTGCTACAACTGCTCCTGTGCTACCTGCACTAACAAAAGCATCAGCATAATTATTTTTTAGCAACTCTATTCCTCTTACTATTGAGGATTCTTTTTTTCTTTTCACAGCTTTGGCAGGAGAATCTGCCATTTTTATTATTTCAGGTGCATGGATAATCTCAAAATCCTTGAAATCTGCTCCTCTTTTTTTAAGTTCTTCTTCTATAATGTGTTTATCTCCCACCAAAAGTAATTCTAAATCTTTTTTATATTCTTTTTTAGCTAAAACACCTCCTTTTATTATCTCTTGAGGAGCGAAATCTCCTCCCATTGCATCTAAAACTACCCTTACTTTCATTTCCTACCTTTCTTTTCTTTCTTTTTTATTTCTATTACCTGTGTATCTTTGTAATACCCACAATGAGGGCAAACAAAATGAGGAAGTTTTAAATTTCCACATTCAGGACATACAGCTAAGTCTGGCATTTCTATTATTTGGTGAGTCCTTCTTTTACGTGTTCTGGAATGTGAATGTTTTCTTTTAGGAAGAGCCATTTTTAATCCTCCTTCTTAAAATAAAACTTAATATACTGAGATTTACACTCACAACTCTCATAATTCAAATTTTTTCCACAAATAGGACAAATCCCTTTACAATCTTTTCTACATAAAGGCTTTAATGGAAAATTTAAGATCAATTCTTCTCTTACACTCTCTGTTATATCTAAAATTTGATTCTCATCAGAGATTAAATAATTAAAATTGAATTCGTCTGAAAGAATTTGATGAAATTTCTCTAAGCATCTTACACACCTTACATCTCTCTCAGTGTAAACCTTAACATGCACATTCACGTTATTGCCTATCCTTTGTACATCTGCTTCTAATTTTATATCTCCAGTATAAGTTATATCTTGAGAATTCAAATCCCATTCTTGGGAGGGAGTCACTTCACTCAAATGTAATCCTTGCGGAGGAATCTCACTTACATTTATCTTCATCTCAACTTCTCCTTTAAAGCCTTTATTACCTCCTTGGGTAAAAAACATTCTAACTCTGCTCCTAACTTTGTGGCTTCTTTTATAAGTGTTGAAGATATATACCAATATTTTTCTTGAGGAAGCAAAAAGACTGTTTCAAGCTCAGGATAGAGTTTCCTGTTAGTCAAAGCTAACTGAAATTCATATTCAAAATCTGAGACCATCCTTAGCCCTCTTAAGATAACTCTAACTTTTTTCTTTTTAGCAAATTCTGCTAAAAGTCCTTTAAACCCTTCTACCTCTACATTTTTAAAACCTCTTAAGACTTTTTTTACAAGATTTATCCTCTCTTCAAAACTAAAAAGAACTGGTTTTGAGACTTGGTAGGCTACAGCTACAATTACTTTATCGAATATTTTAGAAGCCCTTTTTATTAGATCCATGTGTCCTAAAGTTATAGGATCAAAAGTTCCTGGGTAAATTACAGTCTTTTTAGACATGGGTAAAGAAAAGAATTAAATCTTGACCAAATCTTTTTTTAAGAATAAGCTTATATTTTTTTACTCCCCAAAAAATTTTATCTTTTAAAAAAACCTGTAAAATAAACAAACCTGAAGGACTCAATATATCATAGCAATCTAAAGTTTGCAAGAGTTTAAAAGCTTCATCTTTATAGTAAGGAGGGTCGGCAAAGATAATATCAAATTTTTTTTCTTCAGAATAAAAATCCTTTATTGCTTTAAGTGAACTCTTGCAGTGTAAGATTCCTTTATGTAAGAGATTTAAATTAGTTAGATTCTGTCTAATGATTTCTATACATCTTTTTTTGATATCTACAAAATGACAGCTTTTAGCTCCTACTGAAAGTGCCTCAATCCCCAAACTCCCTGAACCTGCATAAAGGTCTAAGACCTCTTTATCCTCAAGCTCATCTTTCAAAATAGAAAATAAAGACTTTCTTACTCTATTTGAAGTAGGTCTTGTATGGAGAGGCACTTTTAAGACTTCTCCTTTTAATCTACCTGAAACCACATACATTTTGGAAATCTTTCTTCAAGAGCATCTTTTAATACTTTATTGGACTTTTTTTCAAGATAGGGATCTGATTTAACAACTTCATATGCAAATCTTCTTGCTTGCAAAAGAAGATTTATATCCTTTACAGGGTCAGCTAATTTTAATCTCATATTTCCGTGTTGTCTTATACCAAAGAAATCTCCAGGTCCTCTTATCTTTAAATCTTCCTCTGAAATTTTAAAACCATCATTTGTATTCATAAATACTTCTATCCTTTTCTTTGCTTTCTCAGAAATGCTTTCAGGTATAGAAACTATACACAAACCTTCTTCTGAAGACCTCTGAATTCTTCCCCTTAATTGATGGAGTTGTGATAAACCGAATCTGTGTGCAGATTCTATAACTAAACAATTAGCATTGGGGTTATCTATTCCTACTTCTATTATCTGAGTAGAGATTAATATGTCTATTCTTCCTTCTGCAAAATCTTGCATTATTTTCTTTTGTTCAGATTGAGCTAATTTTGAGTGGATTATTTCTACCCTATAATTTTTAAATCTCTCTTTTATCTCTTTGTATGCTTCTAATACATTTTTAAAATCTAAGACTTTTGAATCTTCTATTAGAGGGTAAACAAAATAGACCTTTCTTCCTTTTTTTAAAAATTCTTCTACTATAGAAAAAATTTTTTCTCTTTCTGTCTCATATACTAAAACAGTCTTTGCTTTTTTAATATGAGGGGGTAATTCCTTCAACAAAGAAACATCTAAATCTCCATATAAAGTTAAACTCAAAGTCCTAGGAATAGGAGTAGCTGTCATTACTAATAGATGAGGAGATGTACCTTTTTTTATTAACTCTGCTCTTTGTAAGACCCCAAACTTATGTTGTTCATCTATTATCACTAAACCTAAGTTTTTAAATCTTAGATTCTCTTCTATTAAAGAGTGCGTGCCTAAAGCTATGTGAATTTTTCCTTCTGCTAAATCTTTTAAAAGACTCTCTCTTTTTTTTCTTAAATTTGAAGATGTAAAAAGCTCTATTTTAAATCCTTTATTTGCAAAAAAATCTTTTAATCTTAAATAGTGTTGTATAGCTAAAATCTCTGTAGGAACCATGAAAGCGACCTGATAAGAGTTTAAAACAGTTACTAAGGCTAATGTGGCTGCTATTAAAGTTTTGCCACTCCCTACTTCTCCTTGCAATAACCTTCTCATAACTCTTCCTTTGGTTAAATCTTCAAACATCTCTTCTAAACTCTTTTTTTGAGAAGGAGTAAATGTTAGATTAAAAAACTTTTGCACATATTCAGTCAAATCTTGGGGGATGTAAAATTTCAAACCTTTGGTCAATCTAAATCTTGCTTTTCTCAAAAAAATTAATATTTCTAATAAAAAAAATTCTTCAAATATAAACCTTTTCTTTGCAGATTCCAAATCAGAGTAATTTTGAGGAAAATGTATATTTTTGTAAGCTAAATTTATATTTGGAAGTTTTAATTCAGTTCTTATATTAAAAGGTAAAAATTCTTTCAAATATCTACTATAATTTAAAAATGCGTTTTTTATTAACTTTCTGAAAAAATTTTGAGTCAAATTTTCAGATAAAGAATAAATAGGGACTATTTTCCCAAAACTCTCTGAAGAATCTTTTTCTTCAAATTCAGGATTTAAAAGATAAAATCTCTTTTTAAATCTTTGAATTTTTCCATAAAAAAAATATTCTTTTGAAGGAGAAAGGATCTTATCTATTTTCCTCTCACCAAACCAGATGCAAATTATAAAATCTGTCTCATCTTTAATTAAAGCTTGATAGTAAGTTAACTTATCAGAGGTTTTTTTCTCCAAACTAAGAACTTTACCTTTTACACAAACAAATTCATTTTCTTTGGAGAAAACTTGGCAAAGAGGGAGTATTTTAGTTCTGTCTTGATATTTAGAGGGAAAATAGTCTAAGAGATCTTTTATTGTATTTATTTGTAACTTCTTAAGTAATTGAGCTTTTTTTGTGCCTACTCCTTTTAGGAATCTTATATCTTTTTTGAGAGGATCCATTAAGAAAGGAATATTAGGAAATTAAGGAACCTGGGCACCAACCTACTCTCCCGGGTCGTCGCCAACCCAGTACCATCGGCCCTAGAGGGCTTAACCTACCTGTTCGGAATGGGAAGGGGTGTTTCCCCTCTAGGTATGGGCACCCAGGTTCAATTTCAAATGTAAAATAAGAACAAAAATTTATATGATTTGGAGGTGACGAAAGTCGATTGGCTGATTAGTAGGGCTCGGCTAAAACCCTTACGGGTCTTACACCTGCCCCCTATCAACCTCATAGTCTCTGAGGAGCCTTCAGGACACAAGGAAACCCTTGTGCCCAGGGAAGGCTAGTCTTGGGGTCGGCTTCCCGCTTAGATGCCTTCAGCGGTTATCCGTTACCGACTTGGCTACCCTGCTTTGTGCCCTTGGCAGGACAGCAGGTACACCAGAGGTCGGCCTGTCCCGGTCCTCTCGTACTAGGGACAGCTCCCCTTCAGCCTTCCTGCGCCCGCGGAGGATAGAGACCGAACTGTCTCACGACGTTCTGAACCCAGCTCACGTACCCCTTTAACCGGCGAACAGCCGGACCCTTGGGACCTTCTCCAGCCCCAGGATGGGATGAGCCGACATCGAGGTGCCAAACCGGGCCGTCGATGTGAACTCTCGGGCCCGATAAGCCTGTTATCCCCGGAGTACCTTTTAGCCGTTGAGCGATGGCGCTCCCACACGCCACCACCGGATCACTAGGCCCGGGTTTCCCCTCTGCTCGGCATGTCTGCCTCACAGTCAGGCACCCTTATGCCCTTGCACTCCACGCGCGATTGCCGACCGCGCTGAGGGTACCTTTGGGCTCCTCCGTTACCTTTTAGGAGGAGACCGCCCCAGTCAAACTGCCCACCTGGCACTGTCCTGGAGGCTGTAAACCTCTCAGTTAGGACCTTAGTGCACTAAGGGTGGTATTTCACCGGTGGCTCCACCGGAGCTGGCGCCCCGGCTTCTCAGCCTCCCACCTATCCTACACATAGTGCACCAAAATCCAATACCAGGCTGCAGTAAAGGTTCCGGGGTCTTTTCGTCCATCCGCGGGTAGGTGGCATCTTCACCACCACTACAATTTCGCCGGGCCCCTCGCCGAGACAGTCCTCCCGTAGTTACGCCCTTCATGCGGGTCGGAACTTCTTTAATAGACTATACCTTCACTAACTCAGAGAATTTTTTCAAATCATAGATTCGTCTTCCGGTTTGGGGTGCTTTCTGTAAAATTTTAGCTATTTCTTTAATACCTTCAGTAGTGAGATGTTTTTTCTCCTTCATAAGAAGTATAACTTTCTTAAAAGCTACATAATCCTTCTTTTTAGATGTCTGTAAAGGATACTTTTCAAAATGAGGAATTATCCTTTCAGCCAAATCTTCTAGACTCCTGACTTCATATTTATAAGTGTTATCTTTCCTTGAAGGTCTTACCTCACCACAACCAAAGAAATTCTTTATTTTAAATAGAACATCCCTACTTTTTTTATTTTGAGAAATTGAAAAGCTAGGTCTTACCTCCCACCCAGTTTTAAAGGATTTCTTTGGCGAAAAACTTACACAGAAGCACCCCTCACCGTCGACGAATCCTGTTACATAATAAGGATTCAACATAATCTTGCCTCCTCTGAGTTAGTGGCCGGCGTATTGCCCTCCCTTGGATTTGTCCTCAAAACTTTTTTAATTAAAGTTTTGAGGACAGAAAGGAGAGCCCTTCTGACAGGAAAACTCCTGCCAGAAAAGTCGTTACGGGGTCAATCTGCTCTTTAAAAAGAGCAGACGACTTCCCACGGTGTTGGTTCTCTGGACTGGCCCCATGTCTCCCCCTAGTAAGGAGACATCCAGAGAACTTCCACCGTTATGAGCCGGCTTACGGGCAAGCTCCGAACCCTTTGCTTACCCGACTAGGAATTTCGCTACCTTAGGCAACTCTCTTTTTAGAGAGTTGGACCATATCTTATCCTGCTTTATCAAGCAGGACCCTGGCGTATGGTCTCTGAGGATCCCAAGGAGGAGAGAATTTCTTTTAAGGTATATTTTCTCTGCTTTCCCAAGTCATTCATACTACAGGCAATCTTAACTATCCTTTTAAATCCTTCTAAACTCAGGTGTTCCTTTCTTTGCATCCTTTCTATAATCTCACTGAACTTACAAAAATCTTCCCATTTAGATGTTAAGAGTTTATGTTTCTTAAAGAAAGGAATAATCTTCTCAGCAAGCGTTCTCCTTTCAGAGATGCAAAAAACATAAGTATTACTTTCAGGGGACTTTGGTTTTATGTAGCCAGCCTGAAAAAACTTTTTAAGCAACTTTAAAATGTGGATATTTTTCTTATGCTGATAAACCTGAAAAGCTGGATCTATTACCCATCCAAACTTTGCTGCAGATAACTTTTTTATTGAAACACTGAAAGATCCCTCTCCATCAACAAACCCACAGATGTAGTAATTCAAATATCTTCTCTTATGAGGCAATCTCACAAAAGATGGATTGTCTTTAAATTCGTAGAGCATATTCTCCTCCTTGGTTTCCTGCTGGTAACTCCTCTGTAGGGATTTTCACCTCCTCGGTACCCTACAGATTTAGGAGTGTCCCAGCATACAGCCAGGTTTTACAACGGCCCAAAACCCTTTTTTCAGGGTTGACCGTTATAGTTACGGCCGGCGTTTACCGGGGCTTCGGTTCGGGACTACGCTCTTAAAAGAGCCTCATCCCTCCCCTTAACCTTCCGGCACTGGCCAGGCGTCAGTCCCTATACATCCTCTTTACGAGTTTGCAGAGACCTGTGTTTTTGCTAAACAGTCCCGAGAGGCTGGTCACTGCGACCTTCCGGAGCTCCAGGAGCTAAGTCCCTTCACCCCAGAAGGCACCCCTTCTTGCGAACGTACGGGGCCAATTTGCCGAGTTCCTTGGCGAGGGTTCGCCCGCTCTGCCTTACCATACTCTGGCAGCCTACCTGTGTCGGTTTCCGGTACGGGCAGCTGAGTACTCTTTCTGGAGCTTTTCTTGGCAGTGTGGCCTCGGCTGCTTCCCCTGGTCCCGTAGGACCAGAGTCCCCATCAGGCCTTACCCCACAGTTAATCCCGTGGGGCTACACCCTTGGACGGGCACTTCCAACCGCCCGCACAGCCTAGCCTCCTGCGCACTCCAGAAAGACTTTAGCGTACTCAGCTGGGGGCAGAATATTAACTGCCTGTGCATCGGCTACGCCGATTACGGCCTCGCCTTAGCTCCCGCCTAACCCTGGGCGGACGAACCTTCCCCAGGAAACCTTAGGCTTTCGGCTGGCAGGATTCTCACCTGCCTTATCGCTACTTATGCCAGGATTCTCACTTCCCTCTGCTCCAGTAGACCTTACGGTCTACCTTCACCGCAAGAGGGAACGCTCCCCTACCATCTGTAAGGATGAAAACTCATCCTTACAGATCCGCAGCTTCGGCAGCAGGCTTAAGCCCCGTTCATTTTCGGCGCAGGACCACTCGGCCGGTGAGCTGTTACGCACTCTTTAAATGATGGCTGCCTCTAAGCCAACATCCCGGCTGTCTTCGTGGTCCCACATCCTTTACCACTTAGCCTGCTTTTAGGGGCCTTAGCTGGCGGTCTGGGCTGTTTCCCTCTCGACCACGGAGCTTATCCCCCGTGGTCTGACTCCCGGGGAACGCAAGTAGGGCATTCGGAGTTAGGTTGGGTTTGGTACGGGCATACGCCCGCCCTAGCCCATCCTGTGCTCTACCTCCCTACCGCTACCCCGAGGCTAGCCCTATAGCTATTTCGGGGAGAACCAGCTATCACCAGGTTTGGTTAGCCTTTCACTCCTACCCACAGCTCATCGGATGACTTTTCAACGTCAACCCGTTCGGGCCTCCACCTACCTTTCGGTAGGTTTCACCCTGGCCATGGGTAGATCACCTGGCTTCGGGTCTACTGTGTGCAACTTAACGCCTTATTCAGACTCGGTTTCCCTTCGCCTCCGGAGCTTCTTAGGCTCCTTAGGCTCGCTGCACACAGTAACTCCCTGGCTCATTAGGCAAAAGGCACGCCGTCACCCAGGACATAAAAGTCCTGAGCTCCGACCGCTGTGTAGGCTTGCGGTTTCAGGTTCTATTTCACTCCCGTCACCCGGGTTCTTTTCAGCTTTCCCTCACGGTACTATGTGCGCTATCGGTCTCTGCGGAGTATTTAGCCTTGGAGGGTGGTCCCCCCAGCTTCCCACAGGGTTTCCCGTGCCCCGTGGTACTCGGGAACCTGCTCCCAGGAGACTCAAGGGTTTCGCTTACGGGGCTATCACCCTCTATGGCCCTGCTTTCCAGCAGGTTCAGCTACCCTTGAGTTTTGTAACTCCCTGGGGAGTCTGCGGCCTCCCCTGAGCAGGCCCCGCAACCCCCACAGAGCAACGCCCGCAGGCTTTAACACTCTGTGGGTTTGGGCTGTTCCCCTTTCCATCGCCTGTACTCGGGGAATCTCGGTTTGATTTCTTTTCCTCCCCCTACTGAGATGTTTCACTTCGGGGGGTTAGCCTCCTACTCCAAAAAGGAGTAGGATAACTGGCTATTAAGCCAGTTGGGTTTCCCCATTCGGGAATCCCGGGATCACAGCTTGCTTGCAGCTCCCCCGGGCGTATCGCCGCTTGCCGCGCCCTTCATCGCCTCGCAGAGCCGAGCCATCCACCGCAAGCCCTTTTATACTTTCGTCACCTCCAAATCATTTTCAAAGAACAAAAATTTATTACAAAAATTTAAAATTATATCCTTCTTGCTTTCTTTCATGGAGCTGACGGGACTTGAACCCGTGACCTCCTGCTTGCAAAGCAGGCGCTCTCCCAACTGAGCTACAGCCCCATTGGGCCCAAGTGGACTCGAACCACTGACCCCCGCGTTATCAGCACGGTGCTCTACCAACTGAGCTATGGGCCCATTTATTAAAAAAATTAAAAACCCTTGCGGATGGGTTTGTATAAAAATAAGAAAGGAGGTGATCCAGCCGCACGTTCCCGTACGGCTACCTTGTTACGACTTCGCCCCAGTCGCCGGGTTCACCTTCACACCTACTAATGTAGGTGCTTCGGGTGCCCCCGACTCCCATGGCGTGACGGGCGGTGTGTGCAAGGCCAGGGAACGTATTCACGGCGCCGTGGCTGATGCGCCGTTACTAGCGATTCCGGCTTCACGAGGGCGGGTTGCAGCCCTCGATCCGAACTGAGCCCGCTTTTTAGGGATTTGCTCCCCCTTACGGGTTCGCTTCCCGCTGTAGCGGGCATTGTAACACGTGTGTAGCCCAGGGCATAAGGGCCATGCGGACTTGACGTCATCCCCACCTTCCTCCTGCTTTAAGCAGGCAGTCCCCCTAGAGAGCCATCCTCACCAAAATTGGTGAGGAGTTGGCAACTAGGGGCGAGGGTTGCGCTCGTTGCGGGACTTAACCCGACACCTCACGGCACGAGCTGACGACAGCCATGCAGCACCTGTGCTGGCTCCCGACTGGTTACGGGTCCCTAACCCTTTCGGGCAGGTACTACCAGCATGTCAAGCCCTGGTAAGGTTCCTCGCGTAGCATCGAATTAAACCACGTGTTCCACCGCTTGTGCTGGCCCCCGCCAATTCCTTTGAGTTTTAGCGTTGCCGCCGTAGTCCCCAGGTGGGGCACTTAACGCGTTAGCTTCGGCACTGAGCCCTTAAAGGGCCCAACACCTAGTGCCCATCGTTTACGGCTGGGACTACCAGGGTATCTAATCCTGTTCGCTCCCCCAGCTTTCGTCCCTGAGCGTCAGGACCGGGCCAGAGAGCCGGCTTCCCCACTGGCGTTCCTGCCGATATCCACAGATTTCACCCTTACACCGGCAGTTCCGCTCTCCTCTCCCGGCCTCAAGCTGAGCAGTTTGGAGAGCAGCCTTCGGGTTGAGCCCGAAGATTTCACCCTCCACTTACTCAGCCGCCTGCGGACCCTTTACACCCAGTCATACCGAGTAACGCTCGCTGCCTCCGTATTACCGCGGCTGCTGGCACGGAGTTAGCCGCAGCTTATTCGCCAGGTACCGTCAGACCCAGAGGATTATTCACCCTCTGGGCTTTCTTCCCTGGCAAAAGAGGTTTACACCCCGAAGGGCTTCATCCCTCACGCGGCGTCGCATTGTCAGGCTTTCGCCCATTGCAAAAGATTCTCGACTGCTGCCTCCCGTAGGAGTCGGGGCCGTGTCTCAGTCCCCGTCAGGCTGACCACCCTCTCAGGCCAGCTACCCGTCATAGGCTTGGTGGGCCATTACCCCACCAACTACCTGATAGGCCGCGGGCCCCTCCTTAGGCGGTAGCATGGGAGTTGCCTCCCAGAGGCCACCTTTAACCACAGATTCCGTAGAATCTGTGGTGTTATGGGGTATTACCCTCCTTTTCAGGAGGCTATCCCCCTCCTAAGGGCAGGTTACCCACGTGTTACTCTGCCGTTTGCCGCTATCCTGATTTACTCCACAAGCTTCGGTCCGAAGACCTCAGCTTGCTTCGTAAATCAGGATCGCTCGACTTGCATGCCCTATCCACGCCGCCAGCGTTCACTCTGAGCCAGGATCAAACCCTCCGCAAGGGCTTTTATTCTAACTTTTTTATTTCAAAGAGCACAATGGCATTTAAAAAGTATAATCAACTTCTTCTCAATTGTCAAGGGGATCTATTTTCAGAAAATTTAAATTTTTATTAAATAATTTCTGAATTAAATTTTAGAAAAAATTATTTTTTTGTCAAGATGTTTCTTTGTTAAAAATCCTTAAAAATGCATCTACTAAATCTGGATCAAATTGCTTACCTTTGTTTCTTTCTAATTCTCTAAAAGCTTCTTTGTAAGTAAAAGCTCTTTTATAGCCTCTTTTATCTATCATAGTTACAAAAGCATCACATATACATAAGATCCTTGCTCCAAATGGTATCTCTTCACCTTTTAATCCATCAGGATAACCTTTTCCATCCCATCTTTCATGGTTTGCTCTTACAATCTCAGGAATCTTTCCTAAAAATTCTAAAGGCTTTAAAATGTTATAACCGATTACAGAATGCTGTTTCATTATTTCAAACTCTTCTTTTTTTAATTTCTCAGTTTTATTAAGAATAGTGTCAGGGATTCCTATCTTGCCTATATCATGAAGGAAACAGGCTTCTTTTATAACTTCCACTTCTTTCTTTGGAAGTTTTAACTCTTTAGCAAACTTCTCTCCATAAAAAGCTACTCTCTCTGAATGGAGTCTGGTGTAATGGTCTCTAGCATCTATAGCATTTATTAGACATTCTAAAATCTGACGATATGTATTTTGTAATTTTTCAAATTGTTTAGCTCTATCTATACTTTGAGCAATTTGAGAAGAAATACCTACCAAAATTTCTAAGTCTAACTCATTAAATGGTTTTTTATTCTTTTTGTTATTTATATTAATTACCCCTATAACTTTCCTATCTATTTTTAAAGGACAACTTATCAAAGAAGCTGTAAAATATCTTTCAGAACCTATTTTTTTAAATTTCTTTTCCCTTTCTATATTTTTAATAAGCAAAGGACGCTTTGTCTTAAATACATAACCTGAAATTCTTTCTCCTATCTTTAAAGAGGTCTGTTTTCTTATTCTATAAGGAAGACCTTTTGCATAGGCTATCTTTAAGGTTTTTGTCTTCTCATCAAAAAGCAAAAGTGAACCTATTTGTGCGTCTAAAAGTTCAGTAGCAACGTTTACAGCTTCTTTCAATGTTTTTTTAAAAGAGATAGTATTTATCTTTTGACTAAACTCACTAAGGAGTTTTAACTTATGAGTAAATGTATTCATTTTTTTAAAATATCATAAAAAGAATTAAAAGTCAATCCATTGAAAACTTACAAAAGTGCAGATAAAATTCTTAAATGAAATTTATATCTTGACAAACTCTAAGTTTCTATGTTAATAAACTCTCTGGCTATGGATGAAAAGGAAACTGAATTTTTAAAAAAGGAATTAGAAAAAGCAAAGAGTGAGTTGAATATTTTTTATGAGATAAGTAATGCTATGCGCACTACCTTAAAATTAGAAGAAATTCTTTACATTATCCTTACAGGTGTGACTTGCCACCATGGATTGGGATTTAACAGGGCAGCTCTCTTTTTGGTAGATGAAGATAAAAAAATAATCGAAGGGAAAATGGGAATAGGTCCTGATACTGGTGAAGAAGCAGCCAAAATCTGGGAAGAAATAGAAAGAAAAAAACTAACTCTTGAGGATCTTATAGAAAATTTTAAAACAAAAAGGTTCAGAAAATCTAAATGGCATAATTTAATCTGCAGTATTAAACTAGAACTCTCTAAATCTGCTGGTTTAATTTATGAGGCTATTTTGGATAAGATGCCTTTACATGTAAGAAAAGAAGTTCTAAAAAACTATGCATCTGATCCTTTAGTAAAAGTATTTAATACTGAAGAATTCGTTATCGTACCACTTTTAGCTAAAGATAAAGTAATAGGTGTCTTATATGCAGATAATTTTATAACTCAACACCCAATCTCTTTAGATCAAATAAAAATGTTAAATATGTTTGCAAACCAAGCAGGATTAGCTATTGAGAATTCTAAACTATATGAATCTACATTAATTCAAGCAAAAAAAGATTCTTTAACCTCTTTATGGAACCATGGGTATTTTCAAGAAAAGCTTCAGGAATTATTAGAAGAAGCTAAAAAAAACTCTGATTCCTTATCTTTATTAATGATAGATATAGATGATTTCAAAAAATATAACGATACTTTTGGACATTTAGAAGGAGATAAAATCTTAAAA
>Ga0190309_1000279_pt1 | contig 14939 bp, 15 predicted proteins | sample 48700767_MG_FD_161656 | JGI IMG/M metagenome (GOLD analysis project Ga0190309, IMG submission 161656) | Hydrothermal vent sediment bacterial communities from Southern Trench, Guaymas Basin, Mexico - 4870-07-6-7_MG | ecosystem: Environmental > Aquatic > Marine > Hydrothermal vents > Sediment ... | reverse complement strand
TTTGCCTCACAATCTTAAATCCCAATCTCTCAAGTAATTTGATTATTCTCTTCGGAGAAATGGGTGGTATTTTTTGCATTATTGTAATAGAGGCAACTCTAATTTTTGAATTCCGAGAAACTTAGGAATATTTTTAAGCAATTCTGATTTTTCTTCTTTATTAAGTGTTTCTATATACAATGAAACTGCTTCTTTTGTATTTTTTATTACCTCCTCCAAAGTATCACCTTGCGTATGGCAGCCAGGCAAAGAAGGGACTATTGAAATATATCCTCCAGTTTCTTCATCTTCCATTATTATAACATCCAGATCTACCATAATATAACAACAAAAACTTTATGAGAAAAAAGATAAAGATTTAACTTCCTTCAAAAGTACTGCGGCTTTTATATCTGTAGAGGAGTGACAAAAGTCTATTTGTCAATTTTTTAGCTTCCCAATCATTCCCGTAAACAACCCATTTTTCTGAATATGGGTCTTCTTCTATCCTTATAAACCCATTTCCCATAGTTACTTTGTCTAAAAAGGTATAAAATGATTTGGGGTCTAGAGTTTCAAGAAGGCATGCACCAAGAAGAAGCTTCCCAAAACCACTTGCTCCCTTTTCTACAGAATCCAATATATCTAGCAGATTATAACGATTAGAATAAGGTAAGTTTTCGGTATATTTTTCAACAACTTCTCTTGCAGAAGCATTTGTTATTTTCATTTCCTCGGATAGATTAGTTGCTATTGATTGAAGTTTATTATAGTAGTGCTCTATCTCATTTCCATCGATAGAATAACCTTTTTCTTTTCTAATTTCCAAACAAGTACGTAGCACTTCTTCTGTGAAAGACGGATATTTACATTCCAAGCTAATTCTGTTTGTCACCATAAAATAGTTACTTATCTGAATCTATATAAAGATTTCGCTAATAGAAAATATATTTTCCAAAATTTTAATCCAAAAGCTGTTGGGTTTTCGAGTATTTAAAATTTTCTGTGTAATTATTATTAGGTAGATAAACATGCTGGAGCTCGACAGATTAGGGAAAAAAACGGATTGGAAGGAAAATCTGTCGATAGAGGCAGAGCAGGAGTTAAATCAGCTGCTGGAGAAAGTAAAAAAGCACAGATGCGCCTACAGAAGCGCGGAAAATGTTCAGATAGCCCAGTTATGGTGCGGATTGATAGAGATCGTGAGAATGATCAAGAATCTCGAGAGCAGATTGGGTAGAATGGAGAAGATATTGGATAAAACATTCAGAAGCTACGAGGAAGAAAGGGACAAATTAATAAAGAGCTTGCTGAAATTTTAATTTTTTATTTTTTAACTGGATTCCTCAACCTTTATTCCGTACAGCTCTCCGATTTTGATTTTCAATCTGTTTACGAGATTTTTCGCCATATAGAAATCGTGCAATCTTTTTTTCTTGTAGTAAATGAAATAGTAAATCCACCAGAAAATCTTTTGAAAGGAGCTGAGCGAAACTTTTGTGGTGAAAGTTGCCCTTATTTTTATCGTTACCTCTCCAATTCTCGTTTCTGAATTTTGATTGCCCATTGCTGTAACATAAACACTTATTTTCGTCCATCCGTCAATACCGCGCTCAGCTTCCCAACTCACATAAAAACTTCTATTAGGGCTTGTTAAATCCCATTTTACAATTCTCTCCCAAACTTTAGCTCCAGAAGTTTCTAAAGCATCCTTTAAAATACCGCTCATCTCGCGGTAAATTCTGAAGGGCTCTTTTCCCTTATATTTTATTACCTCCGCTTCATTCGGATAAAGCAAATTATCTTGGAATTTTATGCTCATTTTCTAAGCTTCTCGAAATATTTGAGTAATTTTTCCTCGAAACACGAAATTTTCAATCTGCAAAACTCAAGATACTCTTCAATTTTTCTGTTATAGAAGAGATTGTGCCATGTGATGCGCAAAATCTCGTAGAAGAAAGTTTTCTGCCAGTAAGTTTCTTGAGGATACTCTGTAACTACCACTGGCTCGCTCAGTTTTATTTTCGCTTTTCCTTCTTTTTTTGAGATTTTTATTTCAACATCAACCCTAAAATAACTGTAGTAATCCAAATCCTTAAAGATATACCAAACATACGCTTCTTCGCCTTCCTTTACGCTTATTTCCTTCTGCTGCCATGTCGTAGGCACAAAAACGGTTTGAATAAGCTTCCGCACGAATTCCACCAATTTCGAGGCATTTTTACCTTGGTAAATATATTCGAGATTTTTTATTCCGGGCTTTGCTCCTCTTTTGTACAAAGGGTTCCAAATGGTAAGTTTAGAGCCAGCGGGTATATATCCCATAATTAATTTCGATTATTTAAGTTTAATGCTTATCTCAATAACCGCCCCAAATCTTTTAAATCAAAGCAGTAAACTTTTTTATCCTTTGTAATTCCACCTAGTTGTAAAATTTTATTGTCATAACAATAATTAATTAAACAATAAAAATATTTCTCTCTGAGTTCGCGTGCAAGCTATACAAATCTTTGTTTTTTTATAATTATGATAGCGCCCGTTATTCTTGCTCTCTTGTTTTTGGGAATATTTGGCATGGGAATTTTGGTTTTCAAGAAGGTGCCGAAAAATCTCGGAATTTATTTGTTAATTTTCTCTTTGCTCTCAATTATTATTTCAATTTCGCTTGCACTTGCTTTTTACGGGTTTCAAATCGTTCTGAGAAAGTTTCTCGGCATTATCTTGGTTTTCTTCGGATTGTTTATGATTTTCAAATTTCCGAGGCCAGAGGAATATCAACCGAGTTATTTTTTGAAACCAGCAATTATACTTGGCTGCTGCTCGTTGATTATCGGAATTTTTTTAATATTCTTCTAATTATGAGCAAGATAATAGGTTTGCTTGAAAAATACGGCGGAGTGCCCCCAGAGAACGGAAAATATTTGGGAAAAATAATTGCAATACCTCCTCTCGGTGGTGATGAAACTTTCAATATAACTTTTCCGAAAGGTAAGGGAAGCGAAATGTGGATAAGCTTTTTGTGCTGGTTAACAAATAAAGGTTACAAAATTCAGAAATTCGATGAGAGTTTGGAGGTTTCTCCTGTAGATTCTGGATACTATGCACTAACTCAAAGGCAGAAGGAGGAGATGGAAGCAAAAATAAAACACGGTTTAGAGAGTGTTGCAAGCACAGTGGCTGAATACGAGCTTTTGATGCATGATTTGAGGAGATATAAAGAATTTTTAAAATTGATAACAACAAATGATGAGCATGCTTTGAGAGCAATATTTATAGATGAGGTTGATATAAATACCGGAGCGAACTCAATAAAGCAGATGGTTGCAAGATGGCCCACAATAATTGTTGATTTTCTGACCCTAGGAGAAAAAATGCCGGAAGAAGAAAATCCAGAGAAAATTAAAAATGAGTTGAAGATTTCGAAAGCCGAAGCTGTGATTTTAGCAACAAAACAAAAACTGTACAAGAATTGGAAAAAAATTTTCGGGTCGGAAGTAAGGGAAAGAACTGAAAGAATTTTGGCACTCGTGAATTCCAGAAAAAAAGCAATAGAGGAATATAAAAATTTTCTGAGACCTTTGATTGCAAGGCATAAATTATACAAAGAAGGCTTATCGGAGAAAGCAAAAGAGAAGCTAACGGATGTTTGGTATTCTCCAGGGCAAGCTATTTCCTCGAATATAATAGAGATATGGGCATGGAAACCTTTCAGCCCGATAGAGCCAAGAGTTGGAACATTGGAAATAAGAAAGATGGCAGTAGAGCCTTACGATGAATGGACCCAGGAGAAAATAATATTTAACGAGGAAGAGGGATTGAAAAAATATTATAATTACGAATGGTTTAACAAGGAATGGGTAGATAAGCAGGTGGAGGAGATAAAAAAAGAGTGGCTTGCCCCAGATAAGCTATACTATGTGTTTTTTCAGATAAGGAATTACAGATATGTGATAAGAACTCCAACAGGAGATGAGATAGAAGATGTAACCATAGAAACAAAATCCTGGTTTTTGAGTCAAAATGCTCTTCTCGTTTTGCTGCTGGAGCTGAAAATAAAGCAGGAGATTTTCGAAAGGGAAATCGATGCACTGCTCGGAATAAAATCGGCTGAAGGCTTAAAAACGAGCGAGCAACTGGAAAAAATAGTGAAGGAATGGAAAGAAGAGAAAAAGAAGGAAGAAAAAAAAGTTGGAGAAAAAGTTAAAAATTTAAAAAAAGTCTTTTCAAAGTTCTGCGAGATTTTCCATTTTGATGTAATCCTCGCGAAACTCGGTCCATACGAGCATAATTTCGCAGATCGAATAACGGAGCTGTATCTTAAGCAAGTGATGACCGATTTCTATATCCCTGATGTAGTTTTGTATTTCCTTGAGAAGGGAAATATCGGAAAATAAATTTAGGTTTTTATTTTTTTGAGATGCTCTGGGGTTACAATAAGGTCTCTAAATTTTCTTCCGGTTCTCACAGTGATTATATAAGCCCGTCCTCTTTTTCCTTTTATCTCACCTATAAGCCCGTGATATCTCGGATGAGGATAGTTTTGGGAAGAAGAATCTATAACAATTGCCGCTTTCTCTCCAATCTCGAAGCTCTTCAAAAATCTCGTTATGCCTTGCTTTCTTTTTTCTTTTTTTAATTTGTGCCTTGCCTTGCTGATTTTACCTTTTCCGAATCGCGCCATAATTTTTTTAAAATTTTAAATATGCTTCCCCTCTTCACTTTTGCCGGAATTTGCTGAAGGAAATTTTAATTTGGAGCCGATGATTAAAATTAAAACAACAAAAGCTATGCCTAAGAGGAGCGAGATGTCTTTATAATAGCTCGGTGAAGAGTAAAGGGTTAAAAAAACCAAAAAGAGCAACACCAAACAGATACCAAGTTCCCAACTCATCTCCTTTTCTTTTCTTTTTCCTTCTCCAGAGAAGAGATTTTTCAGAATAACGGCGATGAAAATAAAAATAAAGAATCCTAAGAGATAGGGAAACCAAAGCTCAACGAATTTTACATAAGGCTCGTATAGAGAGGCAAATAAAGCCAAGGAAATAGCAGCCAGGATATTAATATTTCTCACATAGCTGTATTTGAGTTCTCCGAAAACCTTGGAAGCGCTCAGGATTCCCAAAACTATGGCAAAGGTAAATGTGAAGGTTATCAAAAATTCGAAGTAACTTTGGGGGATTCCAAGATAAGAGAAATCCATAATTAATTAAATAAATTAATTTATGCCCCTGTAGTCTAGCCCGGCTAAGGATGCTGGCCTCTCGAGCCAGAGACCCGGGTTCAAATGAGCCTTTTAGAAAAAGGCTCAAGCCAAAAGGAAACCTAAGCGGGTTTCCCAACTTCCAGGCAACCTTTAAAAAAGGTTGCATCCAAAAAGCTTAAGGCAAAAAAGCTGCTCTGAAAATCCCGGCAGGGGCAATAATGATAAAAATTATGCAACTATGGCACTTAATTCAGTGAAAGAAATTTAAAAATTGTAAAAAGTATTTTATGGAAGGGCACATTTCTTATTCTCTGATTTTAAGTTTTAATTTTTCTCAGTTTTTAATAACTGAGAAATTGGAATATCAGAAAGAAGAACATGTTATACCCAGATTGTATAAAATCTCTAAAAGAGTGGCGGGAAGAGAAAGAATAATCAACAAATTCAGACAATGGATAAATTCGCTTCTTGAGAGTATAGAAAATGACAAAATAGATAATTGGCTAAAGGAGGAATCCTCGGATATAATTGCGCAATTTGATAAAATAAATATCACCGACAAGGAAATAAAAAAATTGGAGAGATTTTCTCTTCAAATAAAAAAAATTTCTCGGGAATTATTGCGTGTGAAAGAATACTATCCTCTATCGTTTTATCTTTCTAAGACTTTGGAGAGATATCCAGAATTCGTAAATTTGGATTTCAAATTGTTTTGCGAATTGGGAAAGGAAAAATATAAAGAACTTTTAGTGGAAAGTTTGGAACAATTTCCTGAAAAACCAATTTTTTTAGGAAGCTTCATGATAAGCATCTACTTAATAAACAGCGGACAACTCACAAGAAAGCAGGAGCTATATTTAACGAGTGTGTTTCACAAATTTTTGAATCTCGTGGAGCCGATTCATTATTTTAACATAAAATTTGAAGAGGAAGAGCTAAAAAGAATACCTCATCTTGTAGGAAGAGAATTATGAAATTCTACTTGGAAACTTCAGGATTCATAAATTTGTTCGATAACACAATATTTAACAAACTAAAGGAAAATTTTCCAGAAATAGAGGAGAAAAAAATAAAGCTGTGTATTTCGCCTTTAGTTTTGGAAGAATTCTTTTACACTTTGATGTATAAAAAAGATAAAGATAGCCGCAAGATTTTTAGTAGGTTTGTAGGTAGCGCTGACTTATCTATTAAAGAAAAAATAGGAAATTTTTTCTCCGCGCATGGAGAGAAATTCTATGAGTTCTCGGAAGATTTTGAAATTATCTCGGTAGGAAAAGAAACTTCTTTTATTTTCAAAGAAAATATCCTGAAATCTCTTACACGTAGAGTTGGAACTTACGATTTATTGCATATTTATTTAAGTTCGAAATTGGACGGAATTGTAACAGCAGACAGAAAACTTGCAGATTGGATAAAAAACAATTCAGAGCAGTTTCAGTTTAAGAAGGGTTATTTGATTATTTGCTATTCACTCAAATCCAAAAATTTTGAGATATTTGGGTTAGAAGAGGGCATTTGAATTATTTGCGAATACTTATGCTGAGCAAAATATATATTCAAGCATAGAAATCCTTTTATAGTTTAAATATACTACTGCATTATGGTTACAAACAGAATGAAGCTATGGAATAAATATCACAGAGAAAAATTTGGAGAAAGCTGGATTACGGATTCAGAACTCTCCTTTACAGAAAAAGTATTGTATACTTGCTTGGATATATATGAAAAAAGAGAGGGAAAATCTGTAGCTCCGAAAAAATACATGGAAAAGCTCTTCTCGATAGCAGACAGTTTATCTGAGGAGGTAGAAAAAGCGGGTGGAACGGAAGATGCGGCAAAGGAATCCATTAAACAGTTTATCGCACATGAGAATATACCTTTTCAGCGAGATACTTATAATCTTATTGATATTTTAAACACTATAGACGACGAAGAAAATAGAAGTGCCAATTGCTTAGGAAAAACAACTCTGTTTGCTTGTCTCTCGGAAATGATTGACCACAATTTGTTTTCCAAATTAAGAAAAGTTAGTATTCCATCTCATACTTTTATCAGGATAAAAGATGCTGACGGAGATAGGGATATAGAGACAACAGCTCCATATAACAGAATGGAAAGGGAATCTGAAAGAGATGGTGTAGAGCAGGAAATTAAATTCATACTCCCAGCTATTCTGTATAAATTTTATCGGGAAGTTCTCGATGAGAAAATATTAGACAAAATTTTGGAAAAATATCCAACATTTGATTCAGCATTGGCTGAGAAAGCTTTGAAGAGTTTTGAGAGAAATAATATCTTTGAAGCGGAAAAGTATATAGATAGAGCATTGGAAATATTTCCAAATATGCCTATTTATTTAAGAATTAAGGGTGATATAGAATACAAAAAAGGCAACAAAAGAAAGGCGAGAGAATATTACGAAAAAGCCATGTCAAGTAAATACGCTAACGAAAAGATTAAAACTGTATGTCTTGAAAATATAGCGAAAATAGACATGGAACTTTATTTGGAATCAATGTGTAAAGGACAATATACGCAATATAACGAGAGGTGCAAATGCGACTATGATCAATTAATTTTTGGAAAAGATTTAAAATCTTGGCTACCGTAAACTTGAAAGATATTATAAAAAATCAATTATACTTATGCCCGAAGAATCTAAAGAACGAGAGCTTCGACAAAAATATCTGAAAATTGAATTGCTAAACAAAGAATACGAGCAGCTCTGCGTTCAGGAGGAATTGATAAAAAATAAGATTGGTGAATTGGCGATGCTCAAAAATTCGATAGATAAAATTGAAAACAAGGAGGGATATTCGCAAGTTGGTGCTGGAGTTTTTGTGCACTCGAAAATAATCGATAGCGATGCTTTCCTCGTTGATATAGGAAAAAAACTCTTCGCTAAAATGAGCAAGAACGAGGTGAAAGAATATCTTGATAAAAAATTGGAATATTTGAAAAAGATAAATTCCCAAATTTCGGAAAGAAAGAAATCTGTTGAAAAAGAGATTCAAAAGCAAATCGCGGAAATTAGGGTTAGGGAGCAGTAAACTTATCCTATTCTCAAGGTATTAGAGAAAACAACTTTTCTTATTTTATCCTTTCTGTATTTGAGTTTTGCCAGAGGGAAGCTATAAGCTCCTTTAATTCCTATTTTAGGCACCACTGTGTAATTAAATATCCTTGTTTCCTTAGGTTCTATTTTCGGAATTGTCCACACAATCTTTCTTTCATTTTTCTCCTCGTAGATTTTCTCTGCTTTAACTATTTGGAAATTTTTTATCTCAAAAAGAGGCGGGACAAAATCCTCAAGAACGAGGTTGTAAATATCTTCTTTTGTTCTGTTTATAACTTCCAAACAGATTTTTATCTCTTTGCCTTCCTTTATTTCCCTTACCTTATTAATCAAAGTTTTCTTCACTATTACTTCCTTTCTAGCAACAAGATACATCATAAAGCAAAGGAATAATAATGCGACTATCAAAACAAGCAATACGGAATAATTAAAAGAATAGTATATTGTGTAGGTTTGCGAAGGCGCGAGCACAAATTCCCACACATATTTGTAGGAACTTCCGGAATCAATTTTCAATTTGTAGCCCGTTGCAGAGAAGAAAGCATCCAAATGCTTCGGAACGTGCATCACAAATCTCTTTTTCTCTATTTCCTCGCCATCATTCCGAAATACGATTTTCGAACCGTGGGCAACGAGATAATTCCAATCCTTTCTTTCCTTGTATATTTTGGATACATATTTTTTCGAAAAGTTTTTTTTCGCTGTGTAAACCAAATTATTATTTTTGTACACCTCTACTACCAAAGTATAATTTCCGGATTTCAAATCCAAAGCTCTCTCGAGTACATTCTCGCTCGGAGTTATTTTTTTCTCGAAGGTTTTGAATTCCGAATTATCTTTATAGAGGGTTACGCGCAAATCGTAATCTTCCAAAATATCGAACACAATTTTTATTAGATTTTCATTAAACACAAGCTCCTTTACAATTACCTCGCTTTTCCTTTCTAAAACATTTATTTTGAGATGTTTCGTAATTCTGTCGAGTTTTGATTCAGCAACGAGTTCAATCTCGTAAGTCCCGGGATTAATATCGCTTCCCGGAAATACAATTACCTTCACATACTTGCGCTCGTTTGGTTGGAGTAAAATTTGCGAATAATAGAAAATTATCGATTTAAAGCCTCCAACTGTATAAATTGTGTAATATAGCGGGACATCATTTTTATTCTCAATCTCGAAGTAAATCTCTCTATACTCACCTTGCTTTATTTTCAATTCGGCAAAAGAGGGAATTGCTATAAAAAAAAGAGAAAGAGCAAAAATAACAAATATTTTTTTCCTCATAACTATAATTCGTTTTTTGTATTTATAGTTTTAAAAAGTTTAAAGCCTGAGTTTGCCAATTACTTAAAAATTTAGCAACTCTTAAATTGTTCTGAAAAATTCGCGAATAAAAATGAAATCTTAGACGGTAAGCTGAGCTTAAAAAGTTAAGATTTTATTGAGCAAGAATCTGAGCGGCGAAGTTAAATATATATACTCAAGAAGATAAATTTATAAATACTTTTAAGTTTAAAAAGTAATATAAATATAGAGCCGAGAGCCTTACGGCTATGAAGTAGCTCAGTGAAATGGGCTACAAGATAGGAGGAGCAAAAAAACTCCCCCGTAATTCCGGTTGATCCTGCCGGAGGTCACTGCTACCAGAATCCGACTAAGCCATGCGAGTACCTTGGGTTTCCTTCTCGGAAACCTGAGGTGCGAACTGCTCAGTAATACATAGTCAACCTGCCCTCAGGACCCCCATAATCTCGGGAAACTGAGGATAAAGGGGGATAGGATAGGTGTTCTGGAAAGAGCCTATCCGAAAACCTGAGGATGGGACTATGTCCGATTAGGTTGTTGGTGGGGTAACGGCCCACCAAGCCGATAATCGGTACGGGCCATGAGAGTGGGAGCCCGGAGATGGACTCTGAGACATGAGTCCAGGCCCTACGGGGCGCAGCAGGCGCGAAACCTTTGCAATGCGCGCAAGCGCGACAGGGGGATTCTGGGTGCTCTCTTGTTAAAAACAAGAGAGCTTTTGCCGAGTGAAAAAAGCTCGGCGAATAAGTGGTGGGTAATACGGGTGGCAGCCGCCGCGGTAATACCCGAGCCACAAGTGGTGACCGCGATTATTGGGTTTAAAGCATCCGTAGCCGGCCTGATAAGTTCCTGGTTAAATCTCCTGCTAAACAGGAGGCCGCCAGGAATACTATCAGGCTAGGGATCGGGAGAGGTCAGAGGTACTCTCAGGGTAGGGGTGAAATCCTTTAATCCTGAGAGGACCACCAATGGCGAAGGCATCTGACTAGCCCGACTCCGACGGTGAGGGATGAAAGCTAGGGGAGCGATCGGGATTAGATACCCCGGTAGTCCTAGCCGTAAACGATGCCCGTTAGGTGTTGGCTGGTCTGTAGAGACCAGTCAGTGCCGAACCGAAAGGATTAAACGGGCCACCTGGGGAGTACGGGCGCAAGCCTGAAACTTAAAGGAATTGGCGGGGGAGTACATAAGGGGTGGAGTGTGCGGTTTAATTGGACCCAACGCCGGGAACCTTACCGGGGGAGACAGCTGGATGAAGGTCAGCCTGAAGGGCTTACCAGACTAGCTGAGAGGAGTTGCATGGCCGTCGTCAGCTCGTGTCGTGAGATGTCCGGTTAAGTCCGGCAACGAGCGAGACCCACGCCCTATGTTGCTACCCGTAGAGGGGGCACTCATAGGGGACTGCCCACGTAAGTGGGAGGAAGGAGTGGGCGACGGCAGGTCAGTATGGCCCGAATCCCCCGGGCTACACGCGCGCGACAATGGTTGGGACAGAGGGTTGCGACCTCGAAAGAGGGAGCCAATCCCTAAACCCAACCCTAGTTCAGATCGAGGTTTGAAACTCAACCTCGTGACGCCGGAATCCCTAGTAAGCGAACGTCACCACCGTTCGCTGAATATATCCCTGCTCCTTGCACACACTGCCCGTCAAGCCATCCGAGTAGAGCTTCAAGGGAGAACTCTCGCCAAGCGGGAGTTCGACCTTAAGCTTTGCGAGGAGGGCTAAGTCGTAACAAGGTAGCCGTACGGGAACGTGCGGCTGGATCACCTCCAAATTGCTCAAACTCCTATCTTGTAGCCGTTGATGAACTGAGCTTATTAGGTTTCTATCTGTAAAGATAGAAACCTATCGAAAGCTTCGCGCTTAATGAGAAAATAGGGTGTAAGGAGAGAGAATATTTGTTGCCACGCTACCCAGTGGATGGCTTGGCTTGATATCCGAAGAAGGACGTGGCAAGCTGCGATAAGCCCGGGCGAGGCGCATGCAGCCGTAGAACCCGGGATTTCCGAATTGCTCCCAAGGCTCTGCCGAGGGAGCGGGAACGCGGGGAATTGAAACATCTTAGTACCCGCAGGAAAAGAAAGCAATAGCGATTCCCTGAGTACCGGCGAGGGAAAAGGGAACAGGGCAAACCGAACACTCTCTCGCAAGGGAGAGTGAATGTGGTGTTTGGGGATGTCCGTACTTCCTCCGGAAAGGAGTCGAAGTCCTCTGGAACGAGGCACCATAGAGGGTGAGAGTCCCGTAGACGAACTTTCTGGAGGAAGATTTGGACAATTCCCGAGTATTGTCGGTCGGATATCCGGCAAGAATATGGGAGCCATTAACTCCCAACCCTAAATATAAGTCAAGACCGATAGCGAACTAGTACCGTGAGGGAAAGCTGAAAAGAACCCTTAAAAGGGAGTGAAAAGAGCCTGAAACTGGGTAGCACGGTATCCGTTTCGAATAACGGGGTAAGGAGTATAGGTCTGCGGCGAGGCTAAGTGCTTAAAGCACGGAGCCGTAGCGAAAGCGAGTGCGAAAGCGCGTTAGTCGCAGGCCTATGACCAGAAGCCGGACGATCTATTCCCGGACAGGGTGAAGTGCCTCGAAAGAGGCATGGAGGCCCGAACCGGTGCTAGCGTGCTATCTGCTCGGATGATCCGGGAATAGGGGTGAAAAGCCAATCTAGTCCGGCGATAGCTGGTTCCCTCCGAAATGAGCCGCAGCTCAGCCCATCCCGTATAGATTAACGCGTAAAGTTACTGATTGGATAGTAGGGCCCGAAAGGGTTCGCTATCCAGTCAAACTCAGAAGCGTTAATCATAACTGGGATGGAGTGGGGGTTGCCGGGAAAAGCTCGGTGCCCGAGAGGGAAACAACCCTAACTGGCATTAAGGTCCCAAAGTGGTGGCTAAGTACACTGAAGGGGTATATCCTCTAATACAGCAGGGAGGTAGACAGTAAGTCATTGAGAAATTAGAAGTCAGAAATTAGAATTCAATGACTTACTGGCCTAAGCTTAGAAGCAGCCATCCTTTAAAGAGTGCGTAACAGCTCACCTGCCTAGAGGATATGCCCCGAAAATGGACGGGGTTAAGCCACCCACCGATATGCCAGACCTACTCTTTCGAGAGTAGGTGGTAGGAGGGCGTCTTGATAGGGCGGAAGCCTCTCTTTAAGGAGGGGTGGACCTATCAAGAATGAGAATCTTACCGATAGTAGCAGCAAAGTGGTGTGAGAACCACCATCGCCACAAGTGGGCAAGGGTTTCCTACCAATTACGATGAGGTAGGAGTTAGTCCGCACCCCGAGAGAACTCTTAACCGAAGTTCTCGAGGGGAAATGGGTTAATATTCCCATACCACCAAGCTCTAATCCGATTGGTGCGGTTCGAGATAGCCCAACGCAAGCCAAGCACTGAAGCCCTCGGAGTCTCGTAATGAGGAGAAGAGGGTGAAGGTGTGATGGGCCTTCCTTGAGAAGGTTTGGGCGAGTCTCGGACACCGTGAAAGCCAATCGGAAATATTGCTTGGTGGCGGTACCCAGAACCAACACAGGTGCCCACGCTGAGTAGGCGAAGGTGTGACAGGATAATCCGGTCTAGGGAACTCGGCAAATTGGTGGTGTATCCTCGGTAGAAACCATGCCTGTTCTCCTTCGGGAAGAACAGGTCGCAGTGACAAGGAGGGCCCGACTGTTTAATTAAAACATAGCCGACTGCTACCCCGAAAGGGTTTGTATAGTCGGTGAAGCCTGCCCAGTGCGGGTGCGTGAAACCTCCTTTCAAGGAGGCTAAGCCCCCGTAAACGGCGGCGGTAACCCTGACCGTCTTAGAGAGCGGTCATACGACAGAAAAATGACTCTATGGCCGTCTCTGGGCAGAGGTAGCGTAATCCCTTGCCGATTAAACATCGGCCTGCATGAAGGTCCAACGAGGTCCTCACTGTCCCAGACCGGAACCTGGCGAACTCTCCATTCTGGTGAACAGGCCAGAGACCCCCAGTGGGAAGAGTAGTCCCTGTGGAGCTTTACTGCAGCCTGCTGTTGTGGTAATTCTTAGGATGTAAAGAGTAGGTAGGAGCTTCGGCGAAAGTGTGACACTACCCTTCCTAAGAATTACTGCTTACCTCTCCGGAGGGACAGCAGCAGGTGGGCAGTTTGGGTGGGGCGCCACGCCCCTAACAAGGCATCAGGGGCGCCCAAAGGTCAGCTCACCGAGGTCAGAAATCTCGGGTAGAGTGCAAACGCAAAAGCTGGCCTGATTGGACCCCGCCAAGCGAAGGGTCCAAGCTCGAAAGAGTGGGTTAGCGAAACGCGGCCATGCATTAATGGCAGCCCGTGACGCCAGAAAAGCTACCCCAGGGGTAATGGAGCCGTGGCCCCCGAGAGTCCCATATCGACGGGGCGCGTTGCTACTTCGTTGTTGGCTCGCCTCCTCCTGGGTGTGCATAAGCACCCAAGGGTGCAGGGGTTTACTGCTTAAAGAGGCACGTTAGCTGAGTTAAGAACGGCGTGAGCCAGTTCGGTCTATATCTGCTGGGGGTGTTGACAATCTGACAGGAAGGGAGCCTTAGTACGAGAGGAACAGGCTCCCGCGGCCTCTGGTGTACCGGTCGTGAATGCGCCGCCGGGTAGCCACGCCGTCACGGATAAGAGCTGAAAGCATCTAAGCTCGAAGCCGTTCTGAAAAAGAGATTGTCATTGGTGCGGATAGAAGATCCGCTTGATAGGAGGGGGGTGTAAGCACCGAGCTTCGGCGAGGTGTTCAGCCCACCCTTACTAACTCCAGAGGCAACAAATATCTCAACTCCTTACACCCTATTAAATTTTAAAGAGGTGTAATTGTGAGAAATATTGTAATGGTAATACCAACTTATTGGACAAGAGAGCGTTCAGTATGGAAAGACGGAGATGCAATTTACGATCATCCTACACCTCTTGACAGCGAAGGCACACTGCTCAGAACATTGAAAAGCATTCGTGTGTTGAATGAAAGAGATTTTCAATTGGTGGTGATTGCAGTCGCAACCGCATCGGAAATTGAGGAAAAGGTTGAGCAAAAAGTGGCGAGAATTGTCAAATCCGCGAGATTGGATGTTGAAACTATTGTTTTCGGCGTGTCTCATTTGAAGAAAGTACATGAATTGATGGTAGCCGAGGATAAAAAAGAGTGGATTGACCTTCTGAGATTGCGAGGATACTCGTGTGTGCGGAATATTTGCGTCTTTGTGCCTCACGTGTTGGGCGCAGATATTGCTATTCTGATTGATGATGACGAGGTATTTGAGGACTCCAATTTTATTGCGAAGGCGACGGAATTCATCGGAAGAAAATACGATGGCGAAGAAGTCCTTGCGGTCGCAGGCTACTACCTCAACGAAAACGGCGAC
>Ga0190309_1000278_pt1 | contig 15081 bp, 7 predicted proteins | sample 48700767_MG_FD_161656 | JGI IMG/M metagenome (GOLD analysis project Ga0190309, IMG submission 161656) | Hydrothermal vent sediment bacterial communities from Southern Trench, Guaymas Basin, Mexico - 4870-07-6-7_MG | ecosystem: Environmental > Aquatic > Marine > Hydrothermal vents > Sediment ... | reverse complement strand
CATCGGATATAATATCTTCAGATATCTATACGAGGGAAAGAAGTGGAAAATGAATGATCTCTTCTCTTATGATCCGCTTCCATTTATCCATCGAATGTATATGACGGCGTTGACAAGGTATGGAATTGAGAAGGCCTTTTCCAATATTCGAAAGATGAAAGAAGATCAATTGGCTCAGGGGCTAGGTCGGAATTACGCTGACTGTGTTATCGGATTGAATCTATCGAAAGCACTGACTAGGAGAATTAAGCTAGAATCTCCAGATTTGAGGAGGGGATTTTCTCTAGGACGAGTTCAGACTCCCGTACTTACTTTTATCACGAATTCAACTCTCTCAGAGATTAGAGAAGAGGAATATTCTCTCTCTTATAAGTACTGTATTCTTGAGGATGCCGTCATAGAACTATACGATACTGATATCAATCCTGGCGTTTATAGAGTAGTTGATGTCAGAGAGAAAATTGAAGAGATTGAGCAAGCGAGATCACTCCCGAATTATAATGATGTCGTTCTAGAACTCTCGGATAAGATCTCTTCTGAGATCATAGATTCGGCATTAGAAGATCTTCACCTCAAGGGATTAATTACATATCCTAGGACGCACTCTAATTACTGTTCAGATCCGCATGAACTATATCTCTCTTATCTAGAGATGAGTAATTGGAAGTTGATAAATACAGAGGTATTCAAGTTTGAGTACTCTCCATCGATTAAGATTAGGGGAGAGAAACAACCCATATTTCTGACAGTCGATGGAATAAGAGAGCGAGAGAATTTAACAGGTGTTGAGCGTCTTGTAGCTGATAGGATTTTCCAGATGATGATCTTGACATTTGCACCTCCGATAAAAGTACTGACTAGAGAGATTGTCCTGGAGACGGGAGACACTATTCAAGTCGGAAGAAAGATTATCGATGGAGTGAATGTTTCTTTTGAGAGAGAATTTGAATACAAGTTCGGGGATACTGTTACTATTATCGAGAGAAGGGAGAAGACGAGAGGATATCGTCATCATTTTGAGTTTCCCGAGGATAAGAGAGTGATCAGCTGGATGGTCTCAAAGAATATCGGAACAGAAGCGACGAGAACTCAATATATACCGAAGTTGAAAGAGAGGGGATATCTTGATCGCGGAGGACTTCCGACTAGATTAGGATATAGTATCGTCTCTCTATTCTCTAGATTGATTGACGTTGAACTCACGTATAAACTTGAGGAGAAACTGAACTCTCTCTCCTCACTACACGAACTTAGTGTATTCAGATCTGAGATCAATAGGATGACAATAGAGATGTATAATACTGTTATGAGTGCTGATCTCAGTGATCTCTATCCGACTTGTCCAAAGTGTCATAAAAGGATGAAATTTGCCGAAAGGGGTAGAGCATTATTTGCGGTATGTAGATGCGGATATGAATTACTACTTTCTAGATGATTTAAAGTAATCCGTATAGTAAGATGCCTATAAAGATCAGTAGGGCGCCAATATATCCGTGATGTATTCTTAGTCCACCGATTTCAACTTCCTTTCCGAGTCCTGGAACTAGATCTAGATGATAGAGGAGATCGTGAATATAGAGTAATGAACCGAGAATAATCAAGAGAAGAGAGATTACTTGCAAGAGATCACCTTTTTAGCCGCCGAGAGTCTCTATTACTAGCTTGATTGAGAGACATCTTGAGACAAGTCTTTTTATCAAGTCTCTTGGAAGTCTATATTTTTCGAGAAGTCTCGGATCGCATTTCATGAAATCATTCGCCGGAATTATCACATATCTTCTTTTTCTTCGACTTACATCTGGACCGGTGCATGTTGCAAAGAATTCGTTATTGAGTCTATAGATTGTACATCTCCATGTCTTAGTTGCTACGATCCCAGCTGTTCTAGTTCTCTTCATCATTTAGATCAGAGAACTGAAGTTAAATAGTTTTGAGATAAGAGCTGGGAATATTTTTATATTCGTCGGTCAAATAATTAATGATGATAAAGATATTAAATCTATTACGAGTTGTCGTCTTTATAATGATAACAGTAGACTATTTCACAAGCTATTACTTCATCTATATTGTCAATTTGCCGGGAATATATGAGGCGAATCCTATAACAAGAGAAATTTTTGAACAACCTCTCTATTTTGTCATCTTATATTATCTCGTGATAGTGATCTCATTTTTCTTACTCACATCGTTCTTTAGGTCTTTCGATCGATTTATTATGAGATCATCGAATAGCTCTATTTCGAGGATATTCCGCAGTGAATTGATATTTTTGATGACTCTAATCGGACTCTGGTGCTGGACATTGTTTCATAACTTTAGTATCCTATTCTCATATTACTTTTTTGAGAGTACTCCATAGTAAATTAAGTAATGTTTTTTAATACGTGTTCAGAACTTATTATTGAGGTGAGAAGATGCCTAGAAATCCGACACGAAAACTCGGTGAAAGAGCTGTCGAATTCTTGAGAGTTCTCTCAATTTCACCAATGACGACAAGTCAGCTTGCGGATAAGTTCGACCTCTCTCTTTCACAGACATACTATGCACTTAAATTACTTGAAGCATTGCATTTAGTTAAGCGAGAAGTCGCAGGAAAGGCTCATAGGTGGTCTTTGACAGGAATTGAGCTTAAAGAAGCAAAGAAGTATGCTCGCTCAAAAGTTGAGAGGATGCTCTTGAACTTTATTATCAGAAGTCTGGAATGGAGTTAAAAAATTAATCTTCAACATACTTGTATTTTTTCTCCTCGGCAATTATCTTCTTAGTCCTCTTCGTCATGTAGATCATCACGACGATCAATAGAACTCCTATCACACCTGCTCCTATCCACATTAGTGTCGTGTAGTCTTTGACAATTATAGTATCTCCTTCAGCTGTAGCCTCTCCCTCTACTACTAATGTCTGAGTCGGATCGACCTTAATAGTTGCTCCTGTCTCTAATGTCACGAAATATGATATAGTATCAGTGAATATAGTATGAGTTCCATTGAACTCTCTCTTCCACTTTTCCAGGGGCTTATCAAATCCGCTTAAGTCCATCAAGAACATTCTAGATATATAGAATGAGTATGGACCGTATGACGCCCTCACTATAGGCTTCATATATCTAAGACTTGCATTAATCCTCCATCCGAGTAGTTGTCTAGTGCCTATTCCACTGACCGTGAGTTTAAAGTATGATGTGAGAACTATACCTTGATATATGACTTTGATCTTCATTCTATCTAGTTCTAGGTCTACGAATGTTGATGGATGGGATTGAGTGTCTGTTATGTTAATTCTTAGCATAATTCTCCTATCTGGAGCATAGTCGGAGACGTCAAGTGTAAATGCTATCTCAGTTGCTATCGTAGTATTCAATGCGTCTATGTCTAGAGTATCATATTCTCCTGATGTGAAGTTGTATACTTCAACGCTTGCAGAATCTGTTACAGTTTTGGATAGATTACCTAGGAGAAATAGCTTAATTTCTGATATTTTATCATAGACATCTTCTGGAATCTCTGTCTCGGGAATAGTAAAGTTGAACTCTAGTACGAGTCTCATAGTATTCGTATCATTATAACTTCTGAATAGCATTGTTCCGCCATTAGTCAAGTCTGAGAGATTTCCAGAGAGCCATGAGCCTGTTACAGTCTTATTTATATCTGGATAGAATGCCTTTCCTATAAGCGTAATCTTCACGTCTAGATCTATCTTAAGTTCCTCGACTTTAGCATTTTTGAGACCTCTATCTTTCATCCATGTCTCCAATTTATCAGCGAGGATATCTTCTATCTTCTCTAGATGCCTCTTAAACTTTATGTATGTTCTTATGAAGTTGTAGTAGAAGTTATATGTCATTATTGGAACTTTAGTTATATCTACATTTAATTTCGCCTCTATTGTCATCTTATCCTTTCCTATAACTGTCGTCACTGTTCCGGCATAGGCTTTCGCTGGAATCAGTGATAGTAGTACGATTGCAAGTAGTATTCCGATCTTTTTCATATTCATCAGTAGATTAGATCATATAGAGAATATAGACTTTGAGTTTCAGTTTAAAAAAATTAATTTTTATTTTCTTTTATTCAACGTATTTATATTCGCCTTCCTCTACGTACTTGTAACTCTTCTCTTCTCTGATTATCTCTTTTCCTCTCCTCAGTAGTGTCATTATAATTGTTATTATTATGATCACTGTCATTAAGATTAAGAGTAATAAGAGTAGCCAGTTTGTGCTGACTGTCGTCGAGATTGTTTCTTGAGTGCCGACGTAGGTTTCATCTCCTTCATACTTCACTGTAAAGGAGTACTCCTCTCCTCTGAGTACTTCAAGATTACTGATCCTAAAACGTCCTTCATTATCTGTTATCGTTTTGAACGTCCACTCTTTACTCTTTACTATAATTTCAGCTCCGCGGATAGGATTTCCGTATACATCCTTGAGCACACCTTCTACTGATAGCTTCTGAGTAAATAGATGATAGATGTCGAAGATAGGTGCCTCCTCACTCGCTGATAGGTCTATTTCTGTCGGAACTTTATAGTAAATCTTGATCTCTTTTTCGTCATCTAGTAAGAACTCACTCTCACTTCCTTCAATCTTGGCGAGTTTATATCCTTTCCACGTTGATGGAACTGTTAGTCTATAGATTGCGACTGGTAGAGTTAGATTTAGTCTTCCTCTATATAGTGTATTGTTGAGATAGATTCCTGTTGATAGTCTATTGCCGAGCGTATCATAGACTTCTACTGTGAGCCTGTAGTACTCTGTGATGTTTATATTGACAACTGTAGCATTCCCCGTATCGCCTTCGATTATTAGAGTATTCCCGTCCCAATAGAAGGAGTACTCTGTAGCATTTGAGACTACCTCGACCTTAGTCGGCCTCTCCTCTCCATAGTATATAGCTAGGGCAAATGGACTTCCAAACCAGACACCTCCTCCTGCTGGAATTTCTGATAGAATTACTGTTACATTTGATAGTGGTGCTATGGGGCTATTATCCTCGAGACTAAGTGTATAGTTCGAATCCCAGATGTATACTCTCTTCAATTTCGTGCCATTCCTCACTCTATAGTCCCTAAGCCTCCATACAGAGCCATACAAAGTTCTTGTGAATCCGACAGTTGTATTGTCGAGAGTAATGTAGATAGGAGCTTCAGTTCTTGAAGGAGAGATCTTGATATTGTGGTAATAGGCTCTGAGATCGTAGTCGCTGTAATTCATTCTATCGAAGAATAGAAAGCCAGTGAATACTATTCCTGAATAACTCTCAAAATACTCTCCCGTAGTCGTGTTGCACCTGATCACCGTTATGTTTACTGGTAAGTAGTCTATGACCTCCCCTTCAATATCTTCTACTTGAACGCTAAAGTAGGCATCGCCATAGCCTGTTACTGTAGACTCTTCGACTCCATACCTTCCTTGAGTGGGTTCGACTCCGTCTGGGGGGAACTTAGCGAATCCGAGTTCATAGAGCCTTATATTTGCATCTTCGGGATATGCGACGATACCGAATCCGGCGACATCGCAGAAATCAAAAGTAAAGTTCGCATAGGCGTAGTAGGGCGTTCCCGGATAAAAGCCGAACTTTGCCGTCTTTGTTTCATTACACCAAGCGAGGGAGTATATTCCTCCAAACCCCATATCTGTCGCAAAGCTGAGGTCTTCTTTATAGAGCTTACCTGCATCGCTTCGAAGATAGATGTAGTGGAAGAAAGCGTAGTATTCCCTTATATCGGGGAGATTGTACTCTATTCCGAATACCTCTGTTCCATTTGAAGCAACAAGCCCTGCACGAGTAACCGCAGACCATCCAGCCGAGCCTCCACTGACCTTGAAAAACACCCTGAAGTGCTCTAGGTCTGGAGGGAGGTATGTAGTAGTCCAAGCACGACCGTAAGGTTCTCCGAGTTCATCACTATCAGCTTCTACTGAGCCATCGGGGTGAAATATCACACCATCTTCATAGTTCCAGTCTGTGAAGTTGTTTACGTAGTTATCGAGGACTGCAGATGCATTTGAAGTCGACTCATCACTAATGGGGTTACCGTAGTACACGTAGATCCAAGTACCGTTAGTCGGGATATACGGTATCTTCACGAGAAAGTATATCTCGATCTTTGTAAGGTAGTGACCTGGGCCGAGGGAATAGAAGGCTCTTTCGCACAACTTCCAGTGGGGGATCACCGTTACTCCATCAGCCGCTGTAAACCTTATGTCATTAAAGTCTTCTGAGGAGTTCGCTAGATAGCCTGTAAAACCACGACTCCAATAGAACTTTATAACCATTTGATAGTCGGTGAGGTTGTAGTTTGCTCCGTTGATCCAGATGCGCCTTCTATACTTCCAAGGGTAGAGCCATCCTGAAGGAGAAGCACTTACATCTTTAATTTCGAATAGCTCAGGTCTTGCAAGTAGTATAGCACTTATTATTAGTACTATTAATATTTGTCGCTTCATATTTATCTTTTAAAGAAAGAAAAAATAAAAACATAAGTTTTGATATCACTCTATTCTTCGACGTACTTATACTTTCTCTCTTCGACAATGATCTTCTTAGCCCTCTTTAATACTGCTATTATTCCGAGGATAATTAAGAGCGCAGCGAGGATTATTATTGCATAGATCTGATTCTTATAGATGTCCCATAGAGAGATCTCTTCACCTCTCTCTTCTGGTAATGCCTCTGTTTGAATTCCAGTCTGTGTAGTAGTACCTACGTAGATGTCATCTCCTTCGAATGAACCACTTATAGTATACGTCTCATCTCTATAGAGTTCGAGCACCGGCGTAGTGAAGACTCCGCGTGAGTCAGTTGTCCCTGTGAAGAACTTTCTATATGTACCCCCCCTCCATTCGAGTACTAGTGTTACGTTTCTGTAGGGGACTGGATCATCATAGTAATCTAAGAGTTCGGCTTCAAAGTATCCCGTAACATAATCTTCAGTCTCTCCAGTCTTCACGAATGTTACGTTTATCTTGGTGGGTACCTTATACTCTATAGTGAATGCCATATTCCGATTCATTGCTATATTTCTCTCAGTCTTATTATATCCGTCTGTATAACCGTAGAACTCAAATCCTCTCTCTCTTAGAGGGAGAATGATAGTATAGTTCTCTATTTGTAGTAGAGCCTCTATACTGTATCCCGTGTACTTTGTAGTGTTTACGTATAGTGTGATAGGAAGATAGTTTCCTAACCTGTCCTTTATAGTGAGTGATAGCTTATAACAGTCAGTTATATTTATCTCTCCGATACTGGAAAGAGTACCCGACAAGACTAAGTAGTTGCCGTCCCATGCATAGTCCAGATCCGTTATATTTGTTACTATCAGGGGAATTGGAAGCAGAGGGGTGTCTCTATAGTTGATATAGAGTTTGAACTTTCCAGATCCGTTCAGGAGTAATCTACAGTTAGTGAACGGGAATTTAGGATAGAGGTCTGAAATAGTGAAGTTCACATTTGAAATCAAGGACTTATTCATATACCCTTCGACATACTTTGCCGGAATAGTTATAGTCAGGTTAGTGTCTGTCACGACATCGAATAGTAAAGTATCTTTAAAGAGTATATTTATTCTACCTTCACGGAGACCTTTCCATGAATATGTAGTGCCTACGATATCTAGAGGAGAGAGTCTTATCGTATCATTAAGGACGTATACGAGGATATTCTCATAGGTTACTGGATTATTATCGTAGTCTTTGAGGTCTATCTTCAGTTCTGGAGTCATGTTAAGTATAGGATCATCTCCAGTACGGTTATAGAGCAGTACATAGCCGGGGTAGTTTAATGTTCCATAGACCTCGTATTTAAAGAACTTAGAGATCTGATCGTTAGTGAGAACTGAGTGCGTGGCGAAGACTTCATAGAATATTTCATATCCAGTACCGCCATCAGCTTCGTTAGTTGCGTCATTCCACTCCGCTAAAAATATTTCATAAGCAGGTCTATTATTTTTAGTATAGCCAGTCTTCTGAACACTAATAATAGTACCATTCGGAAGACATATAGTCATGTTGATATTATTTCCATCGTAAAATATCACAACTTTTACTAGTCCAATAGCATTTTGATAGTTATTAACTCTTATGCAATGGCAGTACCACCCTGCACTTCCGTTCGCTGTCCAATCACCATCAAAACAGAAGATTACATAATTTCCAGTTTTATTTAAATGCCACTTGTGCGTTGTCTGCCAGTTAGTCATTACTGAGATATTCTCAGCGGTTTCATTTACCGGAGGGGACTTTGTATAGTAAATAAGTGCCCAAGTTCCCTTATTATTCCAATCCCATACATAATTTGTATCTATAGATCCATCATGATATATAGTAACAGTACCACCAGATGTATCTACATACCCAGTGAAATTCACTCCTCCCTCTACCCATCCCCAAGGCTCTGTAGCGTTTCCTCCCGTGTATATCGTCCCGTCTCTTCCCTTTCCGCTGTAGTCGTGGACTGTTGTACCGCTCCCCTCCTCGAAGCGATAGAAGAGTTCTAAGTTCCCTATTCTCTCCTCGAACACCGAGTCGACATCAGATTCGCTTAGAGCGTCAGGATTTCCTCCCCACATGTAGATATAGTTCGTCCCTTTCTTGAGATATGGAAGCTTGAGCCAGACGATTGTACTCTCTGTGCCCTCTGTCCCCGGCTCTATCCAATACGGAATTAGAACTGCTTCGGGATCATTTGGTGGTTTCATATTTGCTGTGAATCTCAGATCTGAGAGGTCTGGAGGAGTTAAGTATCCTAGTTCTACTAGCCTTTTGGTGTTTAATACTATCTTGAATGTTCTATTTTTGAGAACAAAGGGATTGGCATTCTCTATTCTCAGTGCCCAGCAGTACTGCCATGATCCTGATATTTTTGTCGATTTTTCGGGGCCGATTGTATATGTCGGCTCAGGGTCGACATAAGGTCTTATAATTATTGGAGGATTGCCCCAGAGGTATTTATAAGCTTCAGCTAGTCCATGACCTCCTATAAGAGCTAACTTTTTGCCGTGTCTTACGAGCGGGCCTGTGTAACTGATTTTAAGTGTACCGTCAAAATATGCTTTAACCTTATAGTTTCCGTCAGGTAATCTAGATACATATAACTCTAATACGAGATCAAATGCACCAGCACCTAGTTGTGTACTTGCAAGATCTCCACTTGCATCCCATAGGACAATTTCATTATAGTATCCGTCAAATCTTAATCTTACACCTCGATGATCTGAATCCAGCGCATAGAAGGCAACTCTAAATCCGTCCGAAGAGCCCGTATCTTGAAATCTCGCTCTAAGATAGAATCCATAGTCGGGAAGTTCAAGTGCTTTTAATCTCACATTTCCACCAGCATTTTCCTTATATGGCGCTAATATTACTCTATCATTAGCAGGATCAAAAGATGCCTCTAACGAATACCACTTAAAATCTGGATCATTAAGTATCCATTTATCAGAGGGGAAAGTATCTTCTGTCCAGTCTTCGATTATTATTCCTGTAGATAGGGCATCGCTCTCTGATGTAGCACTTTCGCATCCATAATACATGTAGATTTTAGTTTCACCTGATGGTGGAATTTCTGGAACTTTTACGAAAATTTTAGCTACATCTCCACTCCTCTCAAAGATATAATAGGGAAGGAAATTTCCGTCTTTATCAGCGAATCTTAGATCTCCCAGATCAGGGCGTATTTTCCCTTCCTCTATTAGAGTTGAGAAATTATACTCGATCAAGACGGGATAGTTAGTTAGAGTATTTCCACTTTGTTCCTTTATGACAATTAATCGACGATAGCGCCAGTCTGTAATGGAACTTGCTTTGGCAGTCAGAGTTCCTAAAGGCGGAGGCTTATATAGTGGTATTTTTATTACTAGGTACGATAGTACTAAGATCACAATTATTATCAATATTCCCTTTCTCAATCTCCCACCTCTATAAGTATAGAGTAAATAAAATAAAAGAGTTATAGAGTTTTAGTATTCGTCTTCGACGTATTTATACCTTCTCTCTTCAATGATTATCTTTTTAGTTCTTTTCAGTATTATTACTCCTAGAATTATCAAGATTGCGATTATTCCACAGATCCAATACTTGTAGAGACTCCATAGAGAGATTTCTCCGATTTCCTCTTCGAACATCTCTTCTAATTGAACTTCTAGTTGAGCAGTAGATCCTACATAGATATCGTCTCCTTCAAATGTCCCGTTTACAGTATAGATTTCGCCTCTATAGAGTCTGACTATCGGTGTAGTAAAGATTCCATAGAAATCTGTTTTTTCTACAAAAAATTTTTTATACGTTCCTTTTGTCCCTTTGATCGCCAATGTTACATTTCTATAAGAAACAGGCTCGGTGTAATAATCTAAGAGTTCAACTTTAAAGTAGCCTATAACATACTCTTTTCTCTCCTCTGTCTTTACAAATGCTATGTTGATCTTAGTAGGTACTCTATACTCGATTATAAATGACCTACTCTGATTCATTGTTATACTTCTTTCAGTTCTATTATAGCCATCAGTATAGCTGTAGAACTCAAATCCATTCCATTTAAGTGGAATTTTGATGATATAGTCATCTACCGGAAATAGTTTAGATATATTGTATCCTTTGAACTTAGTTGTATTAATATACAGTTCCACTGGTAAGTACCTCTTTAATCTGTCTACGACTGTAAGTTTCAATTCGTATAGATCAGTTATATTTACTTCGCCAATACTGGATAGTGTTCCTGTTAGGACTAGATAGTTTCTATTCCAATAGTACTTTAAGTCGGTTACATTACTCTCTACAGCTACTCTATCGGGTATTGGTGGGGATACATAGTCGATATATAGCTTAAATGTTCCGCTTCCGTCTATGATGATTCTCTTTCTTGAGAAGGGGTACTTGGAATAGAGGTCTTCGAACGATATTATAGAGAATTCATTGTTTACTATGAGAGATCTATTGAAACCCCTGTAATCTGTCGGTATTTCTCTTATCGGACACGTGACATTGAGTAGAGTTTTATCGGTTGTGATATTTAATGTAAAGTCTCTAACTTTGAGAACTATATCTTCAAACTTGAATCTAAGAGTATAGTTGTAGGCTCGCAATGTAGTGAGATTTAGGAGTTCTCTTCCTTTGAGTTCTTTAACTATCTCTCCGCTTGTCTTATTGATTAGGAGTAAAGTAATGTCTTCATAGTCTATTATTTTGCCATCTAGATCTGTTAATTTCACAGCGAATTCGCCATACTTGACTTCTATTGTCTGTTTTGCATATCCTATCCGCCATTCTGATATCTTCGTTATATTGGCTCTTATAGTGAATGTTCCCGTGTTTTCAGGTTTAAAGCTGATCTTTGTTGTATTAGTCCATTCACCGATTCCTTCAATTGTTATATTTCCTTCAAGAGGTAGTGTTATTGTTAACACTTCTCCTATAAGGGCAGTAGTTACAGGTACATCTTTAATTTTAATGTCAAATGATGTTAATTTATTTTCAAGTAGAGCATATATACGCAAGTTTTGAGAATAGTTTGCTGGATCAATCTTATATACCTTGTAGTTGTGAGTATTGATAGTTTCATTCCCTATATATGTTGGACTCGTTGGATAATCTGCCGTATTTAGAGTGAGATAATCTATTAATTTGAAGGTAATCGTACTCATCTTAAGGTACTCAGAAGTCCCTAGATCGACATAGTGCAATGAACTACAGTTAAAGTGTGATACGTTAGGCTCAAGAAGTACCTCAAAGCTAGGTTTTGCTTTGTATTCTACATAAATCTTAACGTCCTTTATCCCTATTTCTTCTGTAATACCTGAAGGCGCATTTACAGTAGCATTAATCCACAGAGTAAGTAGATTACTCATATTAGCACTAATATTTATAGTTACTATTGTCCAAGTGGTATTGATTGTCGCATTTGAGATCTCAGATATGAGTGCTCCACTTTCATCTAATACTTTAGTCCACAATCTCCTATAGTTTCCAGTACCATTTGTTCTAGCATAAAAGGTTATATTCTTCACTAGGACTTGTGTGTAGGGAAGTGTTATATTTACTTCACTTACTAATTCAGCACAACTTCCATTCGTATATACTCTCCATCCGTAGGGATCGGGATGACTCACCTGATAGCCTGTAGTTGGTGGCAATTGTTCTAGACCAATTGTATAGCTCGGCTCTGGATCTATATACTGTCTTACTAGGACATAGTTAAAGTCAAATTTCTCAGTAGTGCTCCATCCTGTCATTAGTCCTAGATATCCTTTAGTAATAGAGAGACCGCTTTTTGTCAAAGTTAGTTCCTGTCCTTCGCCACTCATGCTTCCTTTTATAGTTCCATTGAAAAAGATAATTGCTTTAATAAGGTACCATCCACTTCCTATATCATTTATAGCAGATTCTTTGTAGGAACATCCGCCTGCAGACCACTCATAAATTCCCATTTTATAAAGAGGACTGTTATCATAATCGATCAACTTTACTGATACTCTATTGTCATTGTCTTGATAGTAAATATGAATACCGAAATGCGAGTTAGCTCCTGTTGTTTCACGTTGCCTAGCTTGAGTTTCAATAAGTATCCAGACATTTGTCGGAGGACTTGCTTCATCTAGGTAGGTTCGAGCACTCTTTATATAGATTCCGCCAGGTGCAGATCCCGTATTTTCTTCTATCGTTAGGTAGCCATTTGATTCAGTTACCGAAGTAACATGAAATGAGACGTATTCACTTCTAACGACACCATCTTCGAAATCGTCATACCAGATTACAACTTCATCAGGAGAATAACCAGGAGATGTTGTACTAGGGTTTCCATAGTACATATAGATAGTAGTACTGCCGGATGCTGGAATATCTGGAATTTTCACATAGATTTTTGTAAGATTATCTATTCGGCTAAATATGAAGTAAGGTAATAGGTTTCCACCTTCATCAGTAAATCTTAGATCACTCAAATCGGAATTTATCTTTCCTTCACTTATTAGAGTTGAAAAGTCATATTCGATTAAGACAGAGTAATTAGTTAATGTATTTCCGCTTCGTTCATTTATGGTTATCGGTCTTCTATAATTCCATCCGCTAAGCCATGAGGAGCTATCTGAGAGTGTATGTTCAAAATGACTTGAGTTTGGAGTGTAGGTTATTTCGTGGACTAATAATAGTGATTCAGACGGTAAGTTAAGAGAAGACTCGGGACTTGCTTTAATGAGTAGAGTTTTAGATACAGATCTTTTATTGTATTGTAACTGTCTTATTGATAGGCCTGCTATTATCAGGATTGCGATTATTATTAGTGTCATCTTTCTCATATTTCCACTTCTATAATGTAATGTATAATGTCAAAAAGTATAAATCTTTTAGAAACTAGATTATAGAGGTGTAGTATATGAAGAAAATAGGACTGTTATTATTAATAGTACTATTAATTAATGTCTATAGTCCACTGCTATCGTTGTTAAGAGTCGAAGTTCCTGAAGTTAAGGCAAGGCCGGGAAGTGCTCCGGTAGTCCTATGGCATGGGTCAAAGTCTTACTTATCTAGGTTCATTAAAGATGAGCAGTATGTCGTAGTCTTCAGTGTTTATTCTCCTGGTTGGGCAACTGACAATTACATCGCTACTGGACAGGGAGCTATCTACGTCTATGAAGTGCTGACTGGAGAGGAGGTCTTGAGTATAACTCCACCTTCTGGTACTTGTGAGGTCTGGGATATCTCTGATATAAATAATCCAACGAAATTGTGGAGTATAAAGGCCGGTACTTGTAGGAGTTATATCGATCCTTCAGAATCCTATGTCCTATTCTTTGCCACAAACGGTACTATCTGGGTCTATACTATCGGAGGTACTATGCTTCAGCGCTTCTACTGTAATGAGACTACTTATGGTGTCGGAGTTACTCGTAGTCTTGAGTATATTGTCTTTTCAGGGACTACTGCTGATACGGGAAACACTACAGTATGGAAGGGTACTCCGAGCGGGGGATACTCAGTCTACGCTAGACTACAGGTAGGGCATGTTAGGAGAGTTGTAATTACTGATGATGGAAAGTACTTAGTCCTCGCAAGATATGATGCTCCTTATTGCTATATCTATGAGAATACCGGGACGGGGTTTGAACTAAAGTACACTATTGAGAACCCGACTGGAGACGGATTCGGTGCACTAGCGGCCACTAATGACCTTTCTGTAATTGCTCTAGGAGCGGCTAGTGATGGGTGGATGTATGTCTACTCTTGGGACGGTACAAGTGTTCAGCTTATAACTTCAAAACAGGGGCCTGAAGCAGTAAGGATATACGCTCCTTTCGGATTAGAGTCTGGATTTGGATTAGATTATGCCAAAGCCAGGAGGTTTGTCGCTTTCTCGCCACCGGGAAAGACGTGGGGATTTATAGTAGATATAGAGTCAAAAGAGTGGTTCGAGATAACTTATACTGACACATCGAATGGAGCGGTTATATCTCCATCTGGAGCTTATGCGTATGTCGGTACTGCTCTATGTACTTTCATATATCCGGATCCTCAGTCCGGTCTTCCACGACTAAGACTTGAAGGTCATATTGAAATGGAAGATCTGTGCTGGGCCTCTGATAAGGGATTTCCTCTAATAATGCCGCAGAAAGACTATCATATTTACATTAAAGATCTTGAGATAAAAGTTAAGAAGCTCGAACTTCTACCCGAGCATCAGCTTGTTACACCACCGGAGCTTGAGAAGGGCATAATTCAAGGACAGCCTGCATTTCCACTAGCGGGTGAGGCTGATCCTGCTATCCTACCACTCTTTGGATCAAAGTTAGGCTATTGGGATACTGTTACAATAAGTAGATATCCGACTACTACGACAGTCAAAGGAGATTATGTAATTACAGGCTCACCTCCATCGGGATTTACTCCCGGTTTTCTAGGGATAGAGTATCAGATTCCGCTTGCTCCAGTCCCGATAGATAAGATAGATGAGATGGATATCACTGTATTACTTACTCCAAGATATGAAGAGGCTATTGCCGGAAGGAAGATGAATAACTATCTCGATATGCTAGTGGCCGCTGGATTTACTGGAGCGGCATTTACAGCAGTATGGGCTACCGGACAGTATCTAT
>Ga0190309_1000277_pt1 | contig 15085 bp, 17 predicted proteins | sample 48700767_MG_FD_161656 | JGI IMG/M metagenome (GOLD analysis project Ga0190309, IMG submission 161656) | Hydrothermal vent sediment bacterial communities from Southern Trench, Guaymas Basin, Mexico - 4870-07-6-7_MG | ecosystem: Environmental > Aquatic > Marine > Hydrothermal vents > Sediment ... | reverse complement strand
AAAAAATTTGAAAGCATAGAACCTTACCGGCCCGAATTTTTTGAAGAAGTTAGGGAAGAAATTAAAAATAATTTTGAGGAAGTTGAGGTTAGGTACAATTAGTTTGATACAACTTTTTAAAAATTTTTCATCTTACTGGAAAATAATGTTCGGAATAAGCTGCAAAGGGTGCGAAAAACCTTACTGCTGCTATTTTGAAAAGGACAAGGGTCCGGTAATATCGGCAAGAGAACTTTCAAAAATAGTCGAAAATTTTCCTTTAGCAAAAAAGAATTGGTCCGAATATTTTGCAAGGGCCGAGAACGGAAAATACCGGATAAGGACTAAAGGAAAAGAGAAAATAAAAGGCAATCCTTTGCGATCTAAATGGGAAGATTTCGGAGAATATCCCTGCGTTTTCCTAAAGCCGAAAATTTTCGGGTATGAAATTAAAGAGGTGTGCGAAATCTATTCTTTTAGACCAACAGCCTGCAGACTTTTTTATTGTTAAAGCAGAAAATAAACTATTCCCAAACAGCTCCATCCGATTACATAGGTAAAAAAATATCCTGCAATAATTCTGGGTACAATGGTTTGCAATCTTTTGCGAGTCTTTAAAGCATCTTCAAATTTTTTTACTCCCGGCACCTTTAGGATTACCCTATTTAGAGGATTTATTATCTTTTCGGGTAGCAGCATGCCTATAAATAAAGAGACTAAAAATTGCAACCCGAAATCGGGGAAGAAAGGATTGGAAAACATAAGCCCGATAGTTAATAAAACTTCTTTAAGCACCAAATATTCCAACCCTAACATAATTTTATTTCTTCTATTTTATTGTATATCGGGCCTTCCCTCCTTAACCTACTTTCAAATAGCACGAATCTCTCGGCTTTTTCATTACCAACCTTTATGCTTCTCAATTTTTCCATTGTTTTAAAAAGAGCTTCCCTATCCTTAAGGAACTTTACTCTTGCAATGGTGAGGTGAGGGACCCAACCATCATCTTTGGAAAAACCTATTTTCTCAAGTAAACTATCTATCAACCTTTTCAACTCATAAATCTCCCTGCCTTTTACATCGAGCCATATTACCCTAACAAAATTGGTTGAGGGGAAGGCATTGACATTCAGAATTTCGAATTCAAACTGCTCAAACTCAATTTCCCTTAGAATTTCGACTATTTGCCTTACCTTTCCTTCCTCAACTTCACCCAAAAATTTTAAAGTAATATGCAGATTTTCCTTTTCAACAAGTTTTATTCCGGGAATTTCAAAATGCTTCTGAATCTCCGCTATCTTTTCCTTTATTTCCTGGCTTAGAGGAATAGCTATAAAACACCGCATTTTTCAGATTGCCGGAAATTCAATCCTCCTGAATTCAAAAATGGCTATCGGATAGACTTTTTTTATTTCCTCTACTATCTTTTTCTGAAGGGTATCTGCAACAACATCTTCAACAATTTTTTCCGCCGTAGATTTGGAAGAATAGTCTTCCAACAATTCCTGCAGTTTCTTTCTTATCTTTGTTCCTATCTTTGAATCGCACCTCCCGGGAACTATTACAAAAGGTTTATAGACGATTTCCATACCTTCTTTTGTTTTGGTTGCAATCCTTCCCTCTATCTTGCTTGTCCCCTTCCTAACATTTCTATTGAGGAAATCCCTTGAGCATTCTATTTCCTTAAGCTCGGTATAGGCTTTTCCATCCCTAACCTCCTTTATCCTAAAATGGAATATGTAATAATACTTCTCCGGATTTTCAAGCAATTCCAAACCGTACTTTTGGAGAATTCTTCCCTTAGCCTTTTCTTCCTTATCGGCAAAAGTGATTCCTAAAAATCGCTCTGCAAATATTTTCGGGGCAAGGATTTCTATACTGACTTTAGCTCTTTTCGCCATTTATTAAACTATCGAAAATTTTTATAAATGCATACTCTTTTCCGGCAGGTATACTTCCCCCGGCAGCCTCTTTGTGACCGCCTCCGAAACCTCCGAACTCTTCGCATACCCTTGAAATCAGCTCCCCAAGGTTTACATTAAAGCTTTGCTTTTTTCTTGCAGAAATCTTAACCTCCCCATTAGAGGTATTGGCAAATCCCAAAATAACATCCTTCTTTACCATATTTGAGGATAAGCAAATAGAGGTAATGGTCCCTATAAAATTTTCATGGATATTGTCCTTTGCCACTATGTAAAACCCTTTCTCAGATATCGGAAAATTCAATTTATTCATCTCTACCCAATCAAGATATCTCTTTATCCTTTTTTTGTATTCAAACATAATCTCCTCAACCAGAGAAACATCTCCTTCCAAGATGCTGAAAGAATCTTCATACCTTTCCAATCTACCGCAGGCATTTAATATGGTGGCAAGCTCTGAAGCATCGCTAATAATTTTCGGATAATTTTCTAAAATAATAGCCTTCTTAAAAATATTTTCCGGAATTTTCCCTCCGTTTGCCAGGATCTCCTTTAATAATTCCTCGTGCAGGATTAATTTCTCCCTCTCGCTCAAATCCAACATGCTTCTAAAATTTCCTGAGTCATCTATAAGGTTTATTCCTATGTCGCTCAAAAACTGAACAACTTTTGACTCATCCCTGTAAAAAGGATGAATGTTTGAGTAGACTAAAGCTTTATGCAGAGGTCTATTCACCCATCCGAAGACATTTAATCCTTTCTGAATTCTTATCCTTCCCAGCCTTTTTGCATAAGTAACAAGATTTTTGTTTTCTCCTTCGAAAACCTGATTATCTCCTATAGCCCCAACTATTGCCAGATCAACCAAATCTTTATTTGAGATGTCTAATTTTGTTGCAAGCAGAAAGGCTATACCGGCTCCGCAGAGAATTTTGTTTTCCAGGGTCGGATTTATATGCTCTATATTTTTGCTTATCATTTCCTTGGAAGGCTGGTGATGGTCCAAAACAATAATCCTCTTGTTAATCTTTTCCAAAAATTCTAGATATCCTGAGCCTAAATCAGAGAAAATCAGCAAATCCTCTTCGGCATTTTCCAATTTTGAGATTAGCTCGGTATCTACCTGTTTGGCTATCTCTATTGAAAATTCCTTACCTTCCCTCTCCAAAGCCTTTTTTAGGATTGCTGCGGAGCAAAGACCGTCGCAATCGTAATGGGAAATTATCCTAATTTTTTCAGCCTTCCTTATTTCTGAAACAGCATTCCCGAAATCCATACTATAAAAATCAAACAAAAATTTAATTACCAATACCTGAACCTCTTCTTTAACCTTTCCTCAGGCCTCCCGACCAAAACCTCTCCATCTACTTTCAACCTCCTACCTTCAAACAAAAATACCGTCCCACTTTTAGGAATTTTTTTTATTCCCTTTTTTGTTTTTATCTCAAAGGTATTCTTTGTTTCCCAATAAATCTCTCCCCCCAGCCCCTCCAAAGTTTTGTTTTTTGCTTTTATAACTCTAACCTTTTCTCCTATAAGCTCCGACCTCAGAAAATTTTCGATTTCCTTCCAATTTTTCATAATAAAACTATCGCTAATCAGCTTTTTTATTCCGAACTCTAAACCTTTCAATTTCACTTCTATACTTCTCTACAACTTCTGGATATAGATTGCAGGCATACTCTAATTTTCTCAGGGCTAATTCTCTTCCGATTGGCGTCTTAAATTCCAGCCCTCTCAACTTTCTGAAACCATACTCTAATATGTCCTCTTCTGGAACTCCCAATTCTTCTGCATACTGCGGTACTCTTTTTATAAGCGCCCTGCGTCCCACCAAATCCAACTTATCCGCATCATAAAGTATTCGGTCGAATAACCTCTCAGAATTACCTGAGGGATGAAAAAGAATGGCACGAGTTACAATAATTATCTCCCCTTCTGTATATCCGAAAGATTCCATTATTTCTTTCGCTTTCTCGGCACTTTGTTTCGGATTTTCCATCAGCTCCCGATTTCTCTCTATATCGTGGAGAAAAGATGCTATAGCCAAAAGTTCCAACTCTTTTTCATCCAATTTGTTCATCTTTCCTATAGCGTACGCATATCTTGCCGTTCTTATAAGATGCTCACCTCCGTGAGAGCCCTGCTTAGACTTTACATATTCCAATATCTTCTTTAAATTCCCATGCGAGCTTATAAAGTTGTCAAACTCTTCCAAAAAATTCTTTAACTTTCTATATTCTCTGTTGCCTACCATAAATTAATAAAAATTTTAAATTCTTAACCCTTCTTTATTTCCCTTTCAACCTCAGCAACCATATACTTCGTCCTCAGGAAGACATCAGGATTTACAGAAATGCTGTCAATTCCACACTTAACCAAAAAGGTAACATACTCGGGATACTCACTGGGAGCCTGGCCGCAAATCCCGACATACTTACCTTTCTTCTTTGCAATTTTGATTAGATGCTCTATAGCTTTTAAAACCGCCTCATTCCTCTCATCAAACTTCAACTTTTCATTATCCCTATCCATTCCCAAAGTTAGCTGGGTTAAATCATTGCTCCCTATCGAAAATCCGTCAAACAGCTTAGCAAACTTCCCCGCTAAAATGATGTTTGAAGGAATCTCCGCCATAACATACACCTTTGTTTTCCTTTTTAATCCATGTTCTTTCAATATGTCTATAACTGCTTCAGCCTCTTCCAAAGTCCTGCAGAATGGAACCAATAAAGAAATATTTTTTAAACCGAACTCATCCCTAACTTTAAGCATAGCCTTTAATTCCAACTCAAAGGCGGGTCTGAATTCCTTACTTATGTACCTTGAAGCTCCCCTCCATCCCAACATAGGGTTATTCTCTGTAGGCTCATATTTTCCCCCTCCTTCCAGATTAGCATATTCATTCGTTTTGAAATCGGAGAATCTAACAGTAACCTCTTTCGGATAAAATGCGGATGCAATCCTTCCTATGCCTTCTGCAAGCTTATCCACATAAAATTTCTCCTTTCCCTTCTCTATAGCATACAAAGGATGCATTTTTATCCAAGAGGCTATTATGTTCTCTTCCCTTGCCAATCCTACTCCGTCTGCAGGCAGAAAAGCCAAATCAAACGCCTGCTCCGGAGTTCCCAAAATGAGCATGACTTTTGTCTTTGTTTTGGGTATTTCGGAAACTTTTACCTTTTTTATCTCATATTTCAGCCTGCCTTCCCAAACAATTCCTTTTTCAGAGGTGCAATCCAGAGTGGCGTTCATTCCGGTTTTTAATATAGATGTTGCCTTTTCAGCTCCTACTATGCAAGGGACCCCTAGCTCCCTCGAAACGATTGCGGCATGGGAATTGGAAACTAATATAGGTAAAAAGTTTGAAGTAAAGACTATATAGTTGTGCTCCATCTCATCCCCATCTTTGGTTTCCACTTCTATGTTAAAAACTTCCTGCTTCCCTAACTTTTCTCTGAGTACTATTCTAAGCATACCCAAATGAGACTCCAACACTTTTTCTAACTCTTCTTTTAAATTATCATTGCATAAAGGCAATACATACCTCTCCAACTTTCTTTTGTCTATAAGTAAATTTTTCAAAACATATGCTTTAATTCTGCCTTTGTAATTTACATTGTCTATCACATCACCTAAAATTTGTTTAGCAAAAAACAACCTTGTACCCAGAGCTTTGTTGAGATCTCTAATTTTTATCCTTTTTGTATATTTTAAAATTTTGTCCAAATTTTCATTCAAAATAAGATTCCGTATATTTCTATTTTTAGTTACCCTTGGCACAATGCCAATTCTTAGAGAAGCAATAACCAATGCTTTTAATATTCTCTCATCGGATACATAAATTTGAATTCTCTTTCCATCACCTGTCCCGTCACCATCACTTACACCAGCAATAAATGCTGCACACGCATCTTCCTTACAACTCAATAAAATCCACTCAAGATTATTATAAATGTCCAAAAAAGTTTTTGCTATTTGTTTTCCGTGCCATACAAAGTCATAAGAGCTTCCTCTAATTATTCTATTTTTGAGAACAGATTCTGTAACTTTTTCTCTTTTTTTTGCTTCTTTTTGGAACAATTTTAAAAATAAAGTATTTACATGGTTTATAAGCGCTTTTTTATCCTTCGTCATTTTTTGGGTAAATACTACATAACCTCTTCTATTTGAATAATTTATGTAGCCGTCAGAAAAAATAATGCCTGCTAGATACATTAAATCTGCAGATATATTAATTTTATTCTTCCTAGGTACTTTATCTATGTATGCTATCCCCTCCTCCCTCTCCAAGATATCCTTTAACCTTCTTTTTACAAGCTTTCTTTTATCGAAGGTATAAAATTTATGGTCCAAAGTAACTTCTAATGTGCTTACTTTTGCCTTCCCTGTTTGGGAAATTTCTACCCTAACCAAATCTCTGAGATTTCTTGTAACCGCTCTTATTTTTTTCCAGCATGGTTCTTTCTTTTTGTAATCATAAGCCAAAATGTATTTAACACCCAAATCTTCAAAGTTATAAAACAAATTTCTCATCTTAAAGAATCCTTTATCAGTTAACACATAAGTATCCCCACCAAAACAAGTAATTCCCCCTTTTTCGGTCACAATCCCCGAAGCGATTTTCATGATAGGCTCCCAATCCGGATTTGTCATCTCCGTCACCAAAATCTCTCCCTTTTGGAATCTTCCTATATCCTTAACATTCCTTATAACGTTTATTTTGCCGACCCCGATTTTCCTTCCTATAGCCAAACCTTCAACCATTTTCCTGCTCTTCTCCTTCAAAACATAATTTTCTATGACCAACTCCTTCTTTGCTGAATGCACGGTTTCGGGTCTAGCCTGAACAATATAAAGGTTTCCTGTTAAACCGTCTTTAGCCCATTCTATATCCATCGGCCTTTTATAATACCTTTCTATTGCAATAGCATACTCCGCCAATTTCCTTATTTCCGCATCTTTCAAAGCATACCTTTCCCTTTCCTTTTTTTCTACCGGTTTTGAGGAAGTGCCTTTCGCCCCTTTCTTAAAAACGCACTTTACTTTCTTTTCTCCGAGCTCTTTCGAGACTATCGCCAAAGTCGGCTTGAAAACATAGTAAGTATCGGGTATTACCTTACCCTGAACTATAAATTCCCCCAAACCGTAAGAAGCCTCTATACAAACTACATTTCTAAAACCAGAGTTCGGATCTAAGGTAAACATTACTCCGGAGCAGGCTAAATCGGAGCGAACCATGTACTGCACTCCAACGCTTAAATAAACCTCTAGCTGGCTAAACCCCATATCCTGTCTATAGGATATAGCCCTATTCGTATATAAGGAAGCGAAGCACCTTTTTGTTTTCTCAAGAACCTCTTCTATTCCTTTAACCCCTAAATAAGTCTCCTGCTGCCCGGCAAAGGAAGCATTTTCTATATCCTCCAAAGTTGCCGAGCTTCTTACAGCAACCAAAGGATTATCCTCCTTAACCTTCCTTCCCAATTGCCTGTAAGCCTTCTCTATCTCTACCCTCAATTCTTCCGGAAATTTTCCTTTCAGAAAGGCATTCCTTATCTCCTTCCCAGCCTTTTTTAGATCTTCCAGATTTTTTATGTTGTATTTTTTCAAAACCTGCTTTATTTTTTTGTCTATAGCGTTGTATTCAACAAATAGCTTGTAAGCTTTTGAGGTTATTGCAAATCCCGGAGGAACCGGAATTTTTGTTTTATTGATGAGTTCTCCTAAGGAAGCATTTTTCCCTCCAACTAAAGCAATATCCTTTTTTGTAATTTTTTCGAAATCCAGGACCAAAGGAAAATATTTTTCATCTCCCATTTTATAATTTATTTTGAATATATAAATTTTTTCGCCAGCACAAAAAAGTTTTTCCGGCATTAACAATTTTGAGCCGGCGGTGGGATTCCCTAGGAAGGGGGGCTTCGCCCCCCTTTCCAATCCCCCATTCTTTTGGAAAGAATACAGTTTTCTTTGGTTGCCGGAGGTGGAAGAATCCATCTCAGGGGGTGCAGGGGAGAACTCCCCGCTTTGAACCCACGACCTGCGGTTATCTGGCACCCTTTTCCGCCAACGTTTTTGCGCAAAAGCGGAAAAAGGGTTGTTACAAGACCGCCGCTCTACCAGACTGAGCTACGCCGGCTTAAACTAATTTTAATTTAAAAATTCAAAAAATTAAAAAACAAAGCTTTATTTCTTTTTCTTGCTTTTCTTCCTTTTCAAATACTCTTCAAATTCCCGATCGCTCATCTTAGCGATTCTATTTACGGTTGAAACGCTAACCCCGTACTTCTCTGCAATTTCCTTTCTTGTTCGCTTTCCTGAAACTGCAGCCTTCCTTATGTTCCTCAAAGTTCTAGGATCAATTTCAACCATAATAAATTTTTTGAACAGGTGATATATAAAATTTACGGAAAATCTTCAATTATTGGGGCCGTGGTGTAGCTTGGTTAGCACAGTGGGCTCCAGTCAAATGGAGCTCTGAGGTTTCGATGATTTGGGAAGAAACCCACTGACCCGGGTTCGAATAGGGGCGCCACACCCGCCCCTATTACCCCATCCTCACCGGGGAATACTTCTCTGCACCCTGGAAGGGGGCGAAGCCCCCTTTCCAAACCCCCATAACTCTTGCCTCACCAAGACAAATCCTTCCCTGCATCCTGAGATGGCTTTGTCCCCTTTTCCAAACCGTGCTCTTTTTTATCTACCATAACCAGACCCAACTCTTCCTATCAAGAAAAAAAGATTAAAAAACTTGTCCTTTCTGCACCGAAAATCCTGGCGGCCCCAAACTTTTTATTTTAAAGGAAGTTAAGAAAATTATGACAAGAGTCATAACAATTCTGTCAGGAAAGGGTGGTGTAGGAAAAACAACCCTAACATTTAATCTCGGGGTGGCTCTCACAGATATGGGAAAAAATGTTTTAATAATAGACGGAAATCTAACAACCCCGAACTTAGGAATTCATGCCGGCATTCCAGCATACGAAAACACTTTGCACGATGTTCTTAAAGGAAAAATTGACATCTTTGATGCTATAAGAATTCTGCCTTATGGACTAAAAATTCTGCCCGCAAGCATAAATGTTAGGGATTTGGAAGGCTTAAATCCGGAGCTATTGCCTGCGTACATAATAGACCTGGTAGGGAAAATAGATATCGTGCTTATAGATGGAGCTGCAGGATTAGGGAGAGAAGCGGTCTCGGCTTTAAAAGCTAGTGATGAGGTTTTGGGGATAGCAACACCCGATATTCCGGCCCTAACAGACCTAATAAGGTTAGCCAAAATAGCGGAAAGGCTTAAAAAAATCTATACCGGAACTGTTATTAACAGGGTTTCGAATAAAAGTTATGAAGTTTCGAAGGAGCAAATATCATCATTCCTTGAAGACCTTCCAATAATTGAAACAATACCGGAAGATAAGTCTGTTCCCCTAGCCCTGAAAAAAAGGATGCCTGTGCTTCATTTGAATCCTAAGGCAAGAGCTAGCAGAAAAATTATGGCGATAGCCCACAAAATTTTGGGTTTGGAATACAAGGAAAAAATTCCCTGGAGGGAAAGACTATTCAAATTTTTTGGTTTGAGCTTAGATTAATCTATCCTGAATCTCAAAATTCCTCCGATTCCGCCCAAATTTTTGAATTGAATGCCCTCATCAAAATCTTCCGAAATAACTTCATAATCTACCTTTTTTTCCTTGCATATGGATTCAAGTTTTTCTTTATTCTGATATCCCTTGCTTATCAAACAAAGTTCTACCGCTCCCAGCTCTATTGCCCGAATTGTATCTTCCTCGCCATAAACAACCATATCATCTCCTTTTGCCAAATGTTGAAAAAAGCTTTTTAATAGCTCCCTCTCTCTTGCAAGCTCTGTCTCCTTTAAAAGCTCCTTTCCCCTTTCTATCGTTTCCTTCAACCCTTGTTCTTCCGTATAACTTGTATCAACAATACCAACAACCTTTCTCTTTAGCTCTTCATTAAAAAATTCCCTGACAAGCTTTTCCTTTATCGGTCCCGGTCCGGAAACTATAATGCCCTTAAGATTGGGCTCCTCCTCCAAAAAATATTTCCCTGCAAGCTCGGCAACATTTTTTAAAAAAGAAGTTAGCAGATTTTCCCTAACCCTTGCAAATCGAACAGCACTTTGGCCGCCGGCCCTTGTTTTTCCCGGAACTAAGGAACTAACATGCCTCTTCCTTATCAAACTTTTTCCGGCTATGTAGGCAAAGTCAGCACTTTGAGAATCCAAACATAAAATCCCAAATTCCTTTCTAACTTTAGTAATTTCTTTTAGAGGCTCTAAGTTAAAAACCTGGTCGCACCAGTATAACTTTACTTTTAAGGGTTGGGGAGGTTCAATAGCCCATAACCTTATCTCGCTTCTTCCTTCTTCCCCTACATTTCCGCAAAAGATTACCAAACCGTTTTCAGGCAATTCCTTAAGCTGTTTCAGGTATTGCAGAATTTTTCCCAGCGCATCCAAAACATTTTTTCTCACCGTTTTACTTTTTACATTCCTTGTTAGGGCGATTTCCTGGGATATCATCTCGGTCGCCTTTGTTATGTTATAATTAGCGGGTAAATACAAACTTATCAACTCCGTATGCTTTCCCCTTATCCTGCTCAATTCTTCCAATAACTCGGTAAGCTTTTCAACATCCATTATATATTTTCGACAAAATTTTATAATGCTGGTTTTTATTTTGGGTTTGGTCGATTTGGCAGCTGCATTTTATTTACTCCTTGCCTATAAGATAGAAAATCCGTTAGTTTTGATAATAGTTATTGTTCTGATTGCAAAAGGATTTCTTTCGGTCAAAAGCATCTTCAGCTAGCTATTCCTTAAGTATTCTCTTTGCCTCTCTGATAAACCCCTCTATTAAATACAACCTCTGATATAATGAAAATATCTTGTTTTTGTCAAAGCTGTAGTATTCGTGCGCAAGCAAATTTCTAAAATACATAAGTTCCGCTATCCTTTCGCACAACTTTTTGTCAATCAACCCAGAATTTCCGATAATTAAAAATATCTCTCGATAGGTTGTCGGAAGTCCTAGCCCTTTTGCCTTTATTATTTCTTCTCCCAAATCTATAACCGCATTAAGAATGGAAAAAAGGAGCATCGATAAAGAATAAAAATTCCTTTTGTCATCCAACTGCCCTATCTCTTTTATACCAAGCTCTTTTAGGTCTCCAAAGTATCTTTCCAAATCTGCAAATAACTTTCCGACTCTCCCCTTATCTACTCCAGCCATTTTTTGTTGAGGTAGTATTCTGCCATCCTTTCAAACCTTTGCCTAAAGTCAAGGTATTTTCTGAGTGTGGAAAATTTTATTTCATCCAGCCAGGAAGGATTCCTAACAAACAAAATCTTTCCTTCCTTAAAAACCCTGAACCTAAAATTCAAAGGCAAATCCCAAAAAATGGACAAATGGAATTCCTTAGAAGAATAGCTCAGTATCTTTTCCTTTATCCTTTCATCCGTATTTTTCTCGGTAAAAACACAAATATCTATGTCAGAGTAAGGCTTTTGCTCTCCTCTTGCATAACTCCCGAATAAAATTACTGCCCTAACCTCCTTTATCTCCTTCAGTTTTTCAACAAGCTTCGAAATTTTTCTTTCCATTAAAAAAGTTTTAAAATTAAATTAAATAAATCGGGCCCGTAGCTCAGTTTGGCAGAGCAGCCGGCTCTTAACCGGCAGGTCGCGGGTTCAAATAGGGGCGCCGCACCCGCCCCTATTACCCCTTCCTCACCGAAGGAAGGGGGCGTAGCCCCCCTTTCCAAACCCCCCATAACTCTTTCCTCACCGAAGCGGGAAGTCCTTCCCTGCACCCTGGAAGGGGGCGTAGCCCCCTTTCCAATCCCCCTATTCTTCCATCCACCTCTTGCAACCAAAGTACTTCCCTGCATCCTGGAAGGAGGGCTTTGCTTCCCTTTCCAAATCCCAACTTCTTTGCACCTCTAATATGCTCCACCCTTTTCAAACCCATTCCTACAAATCCTCAACACTTTCAGATTATCCAGATAATTATTTTTGCTGAAAATCCCGTCGGGCCCACGTTTAAAAATCTCTTTGCTCGAAATCTTTACAAACAGAAAAAGTATCTTATTTGTTTTTGCACAGTTCCCGAATTGTAAAATTTAGAATATTATGCTAAAGTTCCAGACACTAATAAATCATTTATTTATGACCGGAATTTTCCTCTTCCTTTACAAACAATAAAAGCAAAGGTATTATCTCTATCCTCCCCAAAATCATTGCAAAAGAGCTTATTAATTTTGCCCAATCCGGAGCTGAATGTATGATGCCCGTGCTATAACCTGTGTTGGAAATAATAGAAACCGCCTCCATTAAAGAATCAGAAAAAGCGTTTCCTAAAGAGGAAAACAGGAAGGTAAGAAACACAAGTAAAGATAGGTAGGAAAACAAAAGTAAAAAAGGCAGGGTATTTACGGATTGCTGCCTTTCGGTTATGCAATTTTTTAAAAGGATTGGAGTTGACCTTATTATCTCCAAAATTCTCTGAAATTTTATACCTCCTGCCGTGGAACCTGCCATTCCTCCTATAAACATAAGAATTACCAAAAGGAATTTAGAAAATGATGGTATGGAGGAGAGATTCAAAAAGTAAAATCCGGTGGTAGTAGAGGCTGTAACAGCATGAAAAAATGCGGTTTCAAAATTGAAAGACGAAACAAAAGTTAACAGAAAGATTGCCATACCTATCAAAAGAAAGTACAATCCCACTTCGGTTATTCTTCTCTTGTCTAAATCCCTCAGCTTAATATAAATCCTAAAGCTGATAGCACCCAACAGCATCGGCAAACAAAGAAGGTAAGAAGGAACCCTCGACAAAATAGCTCCTAAAGAGGTTACTGGCAAAAAGCCCCCTGTTGAAATCAAACTCATTACTAAAGAGATTGAGATTATTCCGTCTTTAAGGCCGGAGAGGTAAAGCAATATAGCCGATATTAGGGTAAGGGTAAGATAGATTATCAAGATTTCTGCAAAAGATCTCTTGATGTGGCTTAACCTTTCCTCCAACCCCAAAATTTTGGAAATCCTTAGAACAGATTTCGCCTCTGAGGAAAAAACAAAGGTAAGCATTATAAAGACTATTCCCAATCCTCCCAAAAATTGGAGCAAGGAGCGATAAAAAATCAGAGATTTCGGCAAAGATTCCGTATTTTCTATTAGAGATAGGCCGGTTGTTGTTATGCCCGAAGAAGCTTCAAAGAAGCTTTTGACAAAAGAGGAAACGCTTAACCCTCCGAAAACCTGAAGATATAAAAAAGGGAGGGAACCTATTAGAGGAACTACCAAAAAGGTAAGCAATAGCAAAATATATGCCTGCCTTTTTGTAAGTCCTTTCCTTTGCGCTAAAGCATTCAATAAAAATCCCAAAACTAAAAAACAGGAGGCTGTAAGAAAAAAGGCAATTGCAGCCCTATCCTCAGCCAAATACAAACCGAGCAAAGCGCTGAAAACTACAAATATACCAGAGAATTGCATTATAAAACCAAAATCTGCCAGCAGATTTTTTAAATATCTCATAAATATAATCTTAAATCAAATTCCATACCAATCCTTCTAAGTAGGGAAGAAGGAAAAACATAAGGATTTGGGAAACAGCAAACCCTAAGATTGCTATTTTTATCCTATCCCAAAATTCCGCATCTTTCAGAAATATTAATGCTAAGAGTATCCAACAGAGAAGGGAAGTTGCCAAGGATGGAAAAGGAAGGATTCCGAAATAGAAAGGAAAGTATTCCAAAAGTAGGGTAGGAGCAAGATTTGCAAGCAAAGCCATGATTAGAGAATGGGTAAGCTCCAAATTATGCTCGATTATTTCTTCAGCCAGCATTATGGAAATAGATGCTATCAAAGAAGCTATCAGCCAGTTTATGAGTGCTGGTAGGCTAATGGGTAGCATAATTTTAGGTTATAAAAATTATTTAAATTTGGGAAGTCCTCCAAAATTCAGCAATTTTGGGTTCTAGATTAAATATTAAAAGTAGGTAAAGTAAAAAAATTATGGACGAAAAGCAGGAAATAGAGCTATACAAAAAACTCGGCGAAGATCTTGAGGAAAAAATGAACTTAATAGAGCAGATATTTACTCACTCTGTTCTACCTGGCGATAGATGGGAAACCGCGAAAAATGCACTAAATGATTTGAAGAGATCTAATAACCTCCATGAAGCAGTTATGTACTTTTATGATGCATACGGACACTCTCTGCATCAGATAATACCTAACAGCCGACAAGGAGATGCTGAAGAAAAGTTCGAAAAAATTATGAGAAAACCTGCGAGTGATATTGGTCTCTATGGAAAAGTTAAAACACCCTTTGAAGAAGTTAAAAAAGCTTATGAAAATGGTATGAAATTTATAAAAAAAATTTTATTGAAATTTGCCGATAATGAAAAATTATTAAAATGTTCTAAAGAAGATGCAAAAAAAAGAATAGAAAAAGAATTCAAGGTCAAACTCGACATTCCTGTGAAAATTACAGGAAAAAAAGCCCAGATTTTAGGAATGCCCGAAACTCCACCGAAAGAAGAAAAAAAAGAGTCAGAAGAAGAAATATCCGAACAACAAACACGAGTAGAAGAACGCAGGGTTGAAGAAACGGAAAAGGAGTCAGAAAGACAAAAAAAGGAATACAGAATAAAACTTCCAAAAATACCGCCTATCTTTCGAAGAGAAGGAAAACCTGAACAAAAGCCGGTAGAGGAAGAAGTAACAACTCCTGAAGAAATTTCAGGAACCGACTACCTTAAGAAATTAAGGGAGCTTTCCAGAAAAGAATTTCACGAACTAACAGAAGAGGATAAAAAATGGCTAAGAGAACAAGGTCTATGGGACAAACTTTTAAAATCGGGAAACTGGAAAGAGTTTATTAGAGTGGAAAAAGAGTTGGCAGAGTTAAGAATTAAAACAGAACTTGAAGAAAAAAGAAAAGAAAAACCATATGAGCAAGAAGAAGCAAAAGCTGCTAAAAAACTCCTAAAATTGGCAAAAAAAGAAAAATACTGTCCAATCTGTGCTTTGGAAGGCAGATTAACAAAGTTAAAAGGAGATGAATGCCCTTCAGGTCTTCACTCAAAATACTATTTTAGGGAAGGGATGTGGTGGTATCCGATGGATTTTGTTTATTCTGCAGGCGTCAAAG